>ENA-ORBV01014069-ORBV01014069.1-microbial-mat-metagenome-genome-assembly--contig:-NODE-14069-length-12047-cov-5.739098_pt1 | contig 12047 bp, 11 predicted proteins | sample MGYA00237777_ERZ505514 | MGnify/ENA primary metagenome ERZ505514 (study PRJEB26160, sample SAMN06269048) | microbial mat metagenome | isolation source: Oligotrophic lake microbial mat | place... | reverse complement strand
AGAAGACGGCATACGAGATTCGCCTTAGTCTCGTGGGCTCGGAGATGTGTATAAGAGACAGGAACAGGTGGCTTCAAATGTCAAAGAAAAGTTTCTTTGTAAGCCATTCTAGTTATTATGCTAGACCTAGCTAGCCATTACTACAGTAGAGGGTCTGAGTAATCCACAGATTTCCCGTGAAACCTTTGCCTTCGTGACAATCACGATGGTAGCACATTTGCTCAAATGCAAATAGCCTCAAGCTCATGACCTATTCGATCTCCATTCGTCGAAAAATTCAACCACTTTTTCTCCTCACTATTTTAAGAGAACGTTCGATTTTCGTTTGCATTGCTATTCTTGATAGCTGAAGCCCTTCATACAGTAGCAAGTTCCTCTATACCTAATAGAATAAACGAAGGACAAGAAGTTTCATCATGGGATCCTCGAAGAAGAAAAGCAAGAAAGACCGCAAGCGTGACGCGGAGAGCTTGGACGACCAAGAGGAAAATGAGAAAGACCAAGAAGTACTGTCCGAGGAAGCGGAAAATACAGCATCGGAACCGGATGCCACCCCTGACAGCAAAAGCAGCAAAAAGGACAAGAAAAAGAAGAAGAAAAAGAATAAGGACTCCAAAAAGCGAAAGTTAAGCGAGGGCAGTGAATCGGAAAGTGCCAATGAAAATGAGAAATCTTCCTCGAAAGAGGCAGAATCAGACGACAACAACAACGACAAAGAAAGCAAAGTGGCCGATGAATGTGACGAGAAACCCAATTTCTATGCTGGAAAAGATGAGGATTCTCTCTTTTCTAGTCTTCCATTGTCGGAGAAAACTATGGCTGGATTGGAAGCCATGAGCTTTACGAGAATGACGCAAATTCAAAAATTGTCTCTCCCGCCTTTGTTGGCCGGTAAAGATTTGGTGGGAAGCGCCAAGACTGGTTCTGTAAGTTGTTCAGTCGGCCCTCAACTGGAAAGAATATGGTGGACTTCATGGTCTCATTATTAATGCTGTTGTCTTTTTTTCGCAGGGTAAAACTTTGGCCTTTATTGTTCCCATCATTGAACTCCTTCACAAAGCTAAATTTGCGACTCGCAACGGAACCGGCGCCATTGGTAAGTTATACACAGAAGTACATTGTCGATGGTATATTGTTTACACGCATGGATTACTCAGAACATTTTTTCGCTTCCAAAGTCATTGCACCCACACGTGAACTGGCCATGCAAATTTACGGCGTCTGCCACGAATTGTGCACCCAGGGGAAACACAACCAGACGCACGGTCTTATTATGGGAGGTGCCAACCGAAAGACCGAGGCTGATCGATTGGCCAAAGGCGTCAATATCATTGTCTGTACTCCTGGTAGATTGTTAGATCATTTACAGAATTCCAAAGGGTTCATCTTCCGAAATTTGTTGGCTCTGTGTATCGATGAGGCGGATCGTATATTGGAGCAAGGGTTCGAAGATGATTTACGCGCCATTCTAAAGCTTCTACCCAAAGAACGACAAACTATGCTCTTTTCTGCAACACAAACCAAACAAGTCGAAGACTTGGCACGAGTATCTATCAATCAGAAGGCAGCTGTGTTTGTGGAGGTTCCCAGCGAAACTAGTCTTGCAACGGTAGCAGGGCTAGAGCAGGGGTTTGTGACGTGTCCTTCGGACAAGCGCTTTCTTTTGCTCTTTACCTTTCTCAAAAAGAACAAGAGAAAAAAGATCATGGTTTTCTTCTCCAGTTGCAACAGTGTAAAGTTCCACGGGGAACTTTTGAATTACATTGATGTTCCTGTTATGGATATTCATGGGAAACAAAAGCAAGTCAAGCGGACAACAACCTTCTTCCAGTTTTGCAAGCAAGATACTGGAATATTGCTTTGTACGGACGTTGCAGCTAGAGGACTTGATATCCCCAAGGTAAGTGGTACAGGTATAAGAAGTATTACTCGAGCCGTGGCAGTATTACAGAATTCCAAAGCTCACTTTCGTTTATTCGATTTATGTTGCATTTGTAGGTTGATTGGATCATTCAGTTCGATCCTCCAGATGATCCGAAGGAGTATATTCACGTAAGTTTGCATTGCCGTTGCGTTACCCGTCCACATGGATGTCCATTGCCTCATCCGATCAATTGTTCGCACTTATTTTATTTGAATCAGCGGGTTGGCCGTACCGCTCGTGGCGCCAAAGGCTCTGGTCGAGCCCTCTTGTTCTTGACCCCCGAAGAGACTGGCTTCTTACGATACCTGAAAGCCGCCAAGGTATCCCTGAACGAATATGAGTTCCCTACGAGCAAGGTTGCCAATGTTCAAAGTCAGCTGCAGCGCTTGATTGAAAAGAATTATTACCTCAATCGCACGGCGCGCGATGCGTATCGAAGTTATATTTTGGCCTACGCAAGTCATTCCCATCGTGATATTTTCAATGTGCACAACTTGGATCTGCAAGCCGTGGGTATTTCGTTTGGCTTTACGTCTCCTCCTCGTGTCGATATCGCCCTCAGCGTCAAGGGTGGCGCCGGGGAACGACGAAAGCAGTACGGCAGTAAACCCAACAACAATGCTGCCAAGGGTATGTCCTCCGGTCACAGTTTCAGCGCGTCCAATCCGTATGGGAAGCGTCAGGCAAATGATAAGCGCCAATTTTCCCATTAGTGATAGATGATGAATAAATCTAGTTAAAGACTGAAGTCATATTGTGTTGTAACTATTCTATTTCCATAGTTATCGCTACATCCTAGTACGCACGGCCAACAATCCCAGGGGCATGTCCTGGGGCCCATGGTTTGAGTGCTTCCTCGGAAGCATGCCACAAAGATGACGTCAATTTTCCTACCAAATGGATGATGGATAAATCTACTATTGGACTCACGTGACACAGTACTTTGCAAGTTTTTTCCATAGTTATCACTACGTGCTTTTTTCTATGGTACTTAGTTTATGACTGTGTATGGATAGATTCGATTTATTTTACTTTATATGGCGTGTATTTCCGCCTGAGTAGTTAATTTATACATGACTGTATATTCATTTATTTACTTGCACAGTTTTCTCTCTGTTGCCACTTGAGGAGTTGCATCACATCATCATATCCACCCGCATTCATGACGTGTTTGTATCCACTCTTTTCCAACAAATTCTGTGCTGCCACGGCCCTTCGACCACTGCGACAATAAATCACAATGGGGGCATCCTTGTTGGGACCCCCAAACTGAGTCGGATCGGCCGCCAAATGAGGACATGCATCGGGAGTGCAGGCTGTCTGTTTCCAATTGGTGGCGGGAATTTTACCCGTTTCGGCAATTTCATCTTCTCGGCGGACATCCAAGACGACCGTATCACTTCGGCCTAGAGCTGCCAAGACATCGAGTTGTGGGGCAAATCCATAGTTCTTGGCGCGTTCTTCGTAATCAGGTGCTGTGCTCATCATGTTGGATGTTGTGTTGGTATTGAAAATAAAAAGTAGTATTTGTGTGTAGTTGTGATGGTGTTTCTCACTTTGGTGGTTTATAAAATTGTGAGAGGAATACTTTGGGCCGGGATTGTTGGATTGTCATTTCAGTTGCTATCATATTTTCAATCACAGGAACAAGTCAGTGTTACGATGACGACAAATGAGCCTCTATCGAAGGAATAGGAAGGTTTCGGCAGATCGGGCAAATAGTGACAATGATGATTTATTTGGTTCCGATTATCCGATGTGGCTATTGAGCTTTTTACCCGTAAGTTTATGGCCTACAACGCGGGGAAAAGGAGAAAAGTGCCTTTGTTGTTCGAAACTTACTGCGTCGCTCCTCGAACTTGATGCCGAGCCAAGTGTGCGTCGTAATGTAGAGAAACTGTGCGTCGGATTCTTTTGGAGTTTCATGAGGACGCACAATGTCCGTGTGATCGGACCGTTAGATCGATCCAAACGAGGTCATCGGTACCAGTACCGTATCACGTGGTCGACAAACTGGCACAAGGCATCGGTTGGTCCGTGCTTTTGTTGTTGCTTGGAAGTTGGATTAGATAACTATTCACAACTGTTTGGGGTGACTGCTACATGCATAGCCTTAGACCCGGCCTGAGCAACAGCGCATCTAGCTATTTTCTTTGAAGTTGACCTTCACTTGTGAAAAGACAGCAAGTCAGTTGGATCGTACTGTAGTAAGGACCAATTCACGACACACGGCCCAAACATACTTCTAGGAGAGCACACGATCGATTTTGTCTTGATCCCACGGAAGCACTACTCGTTTTCACAATCAACAAAGCAGCTTGAACACCACTAAGTACACTGTACTACGTACTACAACCACCATCATGTTCAAGTTAAAATTACAAGTGGGAAATCTCCCCAACAACCGCTTGGCGTTGACCAACAAGATTTACATTTCGGCCGAAAACCATGAGCAAATTGCCAACTTTTATACGCAGCACAAAGTCCCACCGATTGATCAAAGCACCAAGGCGTACTTGGTCAGAGTCAATGACCGTCCCTACGCCGTCGAAGGTCATACCGGGATTGAAAATCAACAAATTGGGTTGAATGGATTGCAACGTCGCACCGCACAACTCAGTTTGTCGGCTCCCGTCACGTTGACACCCTATCAGCCCTATCCTCCGGCACAGCTGGCTACCGTTGTCTTTGCCGTGGATCTATTGGCCAAATCCAAGGCACCTCCCGGTGGGAAAAAACATCAAAAAGAAATTGATACGGATCGATTGGCACAAACCGTATTGTTGGTACTTGAAGGACAAGTCTTGGCCGTGAGTCAGACCATGGCGCTCGACTTTGAAGGAACCAAAATGGAGTGTACCGTCAAGAGTGTGGGTGTCATGGAATTGAAGAAAAAGAAGACCAAGGGCGGCACGGAAGGTGGTCCCAGCAACAGTGATGATGGTGGACCGACCGAAGGACAATTGCAACAACCCACGGACATTACCTTTGCACGAGCCGAGGGTACCGCGCAAATTCAGTTGACGGGAGAACACATTGCCGAAGGTGCTGACGGCGGTGGAGCCAACAGTATCTTTGTGGGTGACTTTGATTTTGAAAAACTGGGCATTGGTGGATTGGATGCCGAATTTAATCAAATTTTCCGTCGTGCCTTTGCCTCTCGTATTTGGCCCAGTCGAGTCATTAAAGAAATGGGAATCACGCACGTTCGTGGAATGCTTTTATTGTAAGTTACTGAAGGTTGATGATTGTTGTTCTGTTATTTATGCAATGCGCATTTTGATGTTTGTGGGGCTCTGGAAATTAACACTTGATTATACTTTCCCACTTATAACTTACTTGTGTGACAGCGGAGCTCCTGGGTGTGGTAAAACCTTGATTGCTCGTCAGATTGGAAAAGCATTGAATTCCAGAGAACCAAAGATTGTCAATGGACCCGAAATTCTCAACAAATTTGTTGGAGGAAGTGAAGAGAAAATTCGTGAACTCTTCGCCGATGCCGAAAAGGAGCAAGCCGAAGCAGGAGATAACAGTATGCTTCACATTATCATTTTGGATGAAATGGACGCTATCTGTAAGCAACGTGGATCGGTCAAGGATGGTACTGGTGTCTCTGACAGTGTTGTCAATCAGCTACTGTCCAAGATTGACGGAGTTGATTCGTTAAATAATATTCTTTTGATTGGTATGACAAACCGAAAAGATATGATTGATGATGCCTTGTTGCGTCCCGGTCGTTTGGAAGTCCACGTTGAAATTGGTTTGCCCGACGTGAAGGGTCGCTTGCAAATTCTTGGGATCCACACTCGTAGCATGAAAGAAGCCAAGCGTATCACTGATGAAGTTATGGAGCGTTTGCCAGAAATTGCGGAAAAGACAAAGAATTTTTCGGGTGCTGAGATTGAAGGTCTAGTCAAGGCCGCTTCTTCGTATGCGTTGACGCGCTGCGTGGACTTGAAAGATTTGAAAAAAGCTCCGGACACAAAGAATCTGTGTTTGCAATATGAAGATTTTGAGCGGGCTTTGGGCGACATTGAACCTAAGTTTGGAGCCAAAAGTCAAGAGCTCAAAGCGTTCTATCGCAATGGGTTCGTTCCTTACGGCGATACCTTTGATAATCTTATGCAAACACTCGAGCGATTGGTGGAACAAGTACGAACCTCCCCGAAAACGCCTCTCATGTCTATCCTACTTCAGTAAGTTTACGTGATCGGGCTCAACGCTGCAACCCTTGATTATACAAGGCTCACGATTTTTTTTCGCCATTTCTTATCGCGCAGAGGTATGCCGTCCTCTGGAAAAACAGCGATTGCTGCCAAAATTGCTGTAGAATCGGGGTTTCCCTTTGTTCGGATGATCAGCGCGGACGAAATGATCGGTTACTCAGACGTTTCCAAGAGTACTCAGATTCACAAGGTGTTCATGGATTCCTATCGATCACCTTTGAGTCTCATCTTTATGGATGACATTGAGCGACTGATTGAATACGTTCCGATTGGACCGCGCTTTAGCAACACGGTGCTTCAGACTCTCATGATTCTGTTGAAGAAGATCCCACAAGATGAAGGGCGCAAATTGCTTATCATCGGGACAACCAGTTCAGGACAATTGCTAGAACATCTGGGACTCGTTCAGGCCTTTTCCGTATCACAAGAAGTACCTCTAATTAAGGAAGGAAAGGATTTCTACGAAGTGTTGAGGTCTGCAGCTCACATGAGCAGGGATGACGCCAAAGCTATTGCCCGACAAATCAAGAAGCCAATCGGTATCAAACAACTCCTCATGGTGGCAGAAATGGCAAAGCAAGGATCGGAAGATGGCTCTGTAAACGTCGACATGTTTATGGAGTGTCTGCATGCCGCAGGATATTAATTTCTACATGGTTTTACGAAACTCCCGCGTTCATCGTAATAATATATAAAGAAGCAGGGTTGATTGGTACAGACCAGTGCATCGAGGATTCTTTTGGCATGCTTTGTATTCACATGATTTTTCTTTTGTTTTCGGAGCAATGGCGGGTCTTTTTCGATTTCTCAATTTACACGATAAAACTTCTAATTAGCAGCATCTTTGGAGGTTTGCAACCCGATATCTGCAAAGTCCAAGTCAGAGGTGGGGCGAGACGAGCAATGAAAAGCTTAACATAATTTACAAAATTTCATTTACTCTCGTCTAGAAATATAATATTGCATCATACAAATTCCACACCGCACTTACCAGGCTTGAAAGACTCAAAGTGGACCGTTTGTGTTCCGGTAACCATATCGTAATCAATGCAGGTGACAGAAGCTGTGGCAATCTTGAGTTTGGCCATTCCGCTCGTAGGAATACCTTTGGCTTCACTAAGCATGCATCTTGTTACTTGCAAGTGAGATACAATGGCGGCCGCTTTGCCTGCCGACAATTCCTCCAGCGTCTCGTCGCGTGCTTTTAACACGCGTTCCTTCAACGCTGGAAAGGATTCCCCACCGTCGGGTGTTACTGATTCATCGCAGGCGTCAAATTTGTTCATGGCCTCCCTGCCAATTTCGTCAAACGTTTTCCCACACCAAACCCCACGATCCAGTTCTTTTAACCCCTCTTTAATTTTTAACCATAAATTGTCGTTGCTTTGCAATTGTAGGACTTGTTCGGCACCGTACACGGCCCGGGAAAGGGGGCTGGCAACCACGCAATCCAAATCAAATTGTGCGAGATACCGGGCCGCCGCTTTTGCTTCTTCTTGACCCAAAGGACTCAACGAGACGTCCTGAGCACCATAGTAGACTGGTCGATCCCCACCTGGATTAATGACTTCTCCATGTCGGACCAAAAATAAACGCTTGGACATGGGTGGTACTTCTGGGATTTCTGGTCCCACCATCATTTTGGCATCCTCTTCTGCTGCTGTGGATCGTTCGTTTGAATTGCCCATAAACAGGCGATGACCAAATTTCGAAAGACGCCCCATCTGGAATGTGTTGCGTGAAACGGGGGTGAAGGATGAAGTCAAGCCTCGAAAGCAGAGGAACAGCAAGGGAACTCCAATTTTCATCTTCCGGTGAATTGTGTTTGCACCTGTGCTTAGTGGAACGAGTGAGCTATACTATGGCTTCAGTGTTTGAGGTATCCTCTGTCAAAGACAACTAGACAGGGACAGGCTTGATATCGTCTAGAGATGTGTCTCGGTACGCTTTGCCATAAGAAGCTACTGCGTGCATGCATGCATGTTCACGTCTTTGTCAGGCCTTTCGTTCCGACGATTTGAAAAGAAGATGAAGGTGATGACCAGTTGATGACGTGTTCTATGAAGAGATCAAATGTGCGGCTTAGAATATTCCACGACCTGAGATGACTCAACGGTACTCAAGAAGACGAAGGGGTCGCGCGACATACTATAATCTTGCCGGGTTGTTGGATGACTTCATTCATTATTTTGATGATTGATTGATTCATTCATTCATTGTTTTTCTGCCTGGGTTGCCCAAAGTAACATAAAGTAACGTGGACAAGCCATCACCGTGACACACAGCTACTCTAAAATTGGGCAGTCTCTTGATCTATCTGAGAAGCTGGCCAAAAGCATTGTTTGTCGATGGAGCCGAGGGCGGCTGGTTTGAAGAGGCTTCATTAATCACCTTGTACTCTCGAGCTATTTGCCAGAAAATCTGCCTTCGTGGAAGTCAATAGATTCCCACAAAACAGAGCTTCCGTGTCAAACAACAACGAAAAAGGGAAAATGTCAAGTGACAGTGATCCAATCCTTCTCTCCGTCCTCTCAGCATCATGCTATGGGGCTTGGGCGTTGCTTCAAAAACTCTCCTCCAAGCATATTCTTCCAGGAGAGGTCCAGCTTTGCACAGCCGCCACTTCGGCATTTTTTGCACTAAGCCGATGGTTAAGTTCCCAATCGCCAAAGACAAAATCCATTCCGGTTCCACCCTCAGGAAACAATTCTGCTCTGGGTGTCATTTTGGCAATATCTTCGGGATTGGGATCCTTCGTGGGAACGTACTATTTTTCCCAGGCCATTGCCGCGGGCGGTGATGTGGGTATGGTGAGTGCCATATCTGCGACCTACCCTGCCATGGCGTATTTGTTTTCGTTGCTTTTGACAGAAGGAGAGACGGTGCAGCCCCATAAAATCATTGGCCTTGTCTTTGCCATTTTATCGGCTGCAGCGTTTGCCTACCAACCTCCTCCGGTCGATGAAACAACGACTACAGTTACAATGAGTGGGAAGCTCGTGAACATCACTACAGGATATTACAAAAAGAATGAATGACAAAAATATTTACTGTCACAACCAATACGTCAACTACATAAAAACTGCATATTAGCAAAGCCCTTTATGAGGGTCAGCTTGACCTACGCAAGAAGCTCAGTGCTGAAGTTATATGTTTTCTTTAGTAGCGTTATATTCTGCCATCAGATATTCATTTGGGCAATGAATTGATCCAGCTCGTCGGAGTGCCCCCCGCTCGCAGTGCCGGTAGGTAAATAATCTGGGCGGGCAAGATCCAGAATCAAGACAATTCTCTCGCTGGTGCTGTAGTTAAATGCTCGGTGTGTCTTGGAGTCATCAAAACACAAAAGCCGTCCTTCCTCATGGGTCTCTACACATCCATCGACCCAGGTTCCACAAACTTGTCCCGGTGGTACTACAAGAGGCAGGTGAAAGCGTATGACATGATTGGCCAGATCAGCCCAGCCAGTGTGAGCTTCCAATTTTGTTTCCGCGTCTAAACGAGAAAAGAGAGCGGTTCGCAGCACAGGCCCCAAATGTTCATTCAAAAGCTGGATCGTTTTAGGAACGAATGCACACGTTTGATCAATCCATTTCTTGTTCTCCGCCTTGTTTGCTGGAAAGCAATGGCACAGAGGGAAGACTGTCCAAATGGGATGAAAAACTCCATCATTATCTTCATCGGTGCCACGATCGGTCGCTTTGGAATAGTGTGCTGTTTCCGGCCATGCCGTCCACTGGGGAATTTGTAAAGCTTCGTTTCGGATTGTTTCCCAGTTCGCTAATAGTGCTTGTAAATTGACTCCGACTTTGTAGTCCTCCAAGTATGATACGTACGGCGGACCAGTCATGCGACAGTGGGGAATTCTTTGTGGAGTCGTCTCCTTGTCCTTCTTGCTGACTTCCTGGGATTCATTCTTTTTTTCGCCCTTGTTGTCGTCGGAGTCTTCGTCTTCCTCAGTATATTCAAAGTAAACCTCCCAGAGACATCCCTTAGGAAGGGTTTGAAGCGGGCTTTCATCAAGTGGGACCCTCGACGGACGAGACAGCATCAGCAAAGGACGAGGAGGAAGTTGCTTGAATATAACAAGTGTGGCAGGAGCCATCGTTTCTTCTGCGGCTACTAGCGCTGTCGCCGTGGCTGCAGCAGTATTGATGGTTGTTTCGGTGTTGGAGGAAAAGTACCAAGGAGACCAGGAAGGCGTGACCTGGACCCTCGAAATGGAATAAATCATCCATGACGGACAGATATCGCCGACGCGTACATCCATCAAATAGCCTGGTAGTTCTGCGCCAGGAAATAAGACGGCGATGCGACGCGGTCCGTTTTGTAGGGGTGCGCTTTCCTGGGGACACCAGGGCGATGCTCCATGGGACGATTGAAGTAGACAACGGAAAAAGTGTGCCACTGACGTCAGGGAAGGAAAGAGAAAGGAACCTTCCGAAGAACAAGGCCGTAGGTCGGCCCACTTTAAATGGATGGTGTTCGAGGATTCTGATTGTTGATTTTGATGCTGTTGATTGCGACTCTGACCTTGGCGAAGGTCCTGCCGTTCCCATAAGGAATGCGGTGCTTGGCAAGTACACACCTCCTTTCCGTTGGTCGCAACAGATGGTGTGATGCTTCCCTGAAAAGCGCTCACTTGAATGTCTACGGCTCCAAATTCTTCCGGGATTCCTGTAATCGAAGCAATGGCACCTTCCTCGCCTTCTCGTTTTAGAACCGGGATACGGCAGTGCAACAAAAGGGCATCATCTTGCTGAGGATATTCCACTGGAAAATCTACAGTGGAATCCAGAGATTCATCTAGGGCATCTTCCAGGGTGCTGCATGAAACTATTAAGGTCGCAGCATCATCTTTGAGAGGATGGAGATTGATGGGACCACAGTCTGGATCAAATCGGCAGAGATGCCCATTGTGGCATTCTGCGGGGGCTTCTGTTTCCCTCAAATCCAATTTTCCACTTGTTGTTTCCGCCTTTACAGTATTGTTATTTTTATTTTTGGTCTTTGATGCTGTATTTTTCTCCGGTGAAGGATGCAGATTTTCTTGGTTCGATTTTGACGATGCAATTGTAGGGTGCTCTTTTGGCAGTTCTTTTGTTTCGACAGACAATAATGCACTCTCTGCTGCCCCTTGCTTCTGCTTTTTCATATGAGAAAAGGCCCGAGTCACATCCACTTCATTTAATTCCCGCCTTGGTAACCGCCGCCGTCGTGGTGGACCCGAGGAAATGGTACGGGACACCATGTTCGTTGAAAAGGTATGTTTCATTTCCGTTTCGGCGGATCCACGTTCTCTCTTGTTGAGCTTGCGTGGTGAACGGATCTTTTTTTGTTTGGCGCCTTCGGGGCTTCCACTTGTGCCTTCAATGTCTTTTAATAGTTGACGCCGTCTCAATTCTTTCTCGACAAAATCAATATAATCTTCTCGCCGATACCAAACAGCATCACGTTCAAATTCAGTCACGCCTTCAAACCAATTCACATGTTCCACAGCAGGATTGGTAAAGTTGACAGCCTTTTTGGTTTCCTTCTCATTTTTGTTGTTATTATCCTCGCAGATCATGGTTGTATGAGCCAAAATTGATTCAAATATATTAGACCAACTGAATGTGTTCTTCCCAAGAAATCAGGAGGTCAGGTGGATTGGTTTCCTCGAAGCTGTCACTCCACTTTGCGTTCTGTTGCGATGTAAAAGAAGACTAATCGATGTAGTCAAGCACTGATAGTCTAGTACTTTACTGCTCCGAATAAATAGCCCTAGCTATTTTAGTTGAGCTATTAGAACCACTTTGCCTCTTCTTTAGTTTGTACAGTAGATACACTGTCTCTTATACACATCTGACGCTGCCGACGAATAGAGAGGTGTAGATCTCGGTGGTCGCCGTATCATT
>ENA-ORBV01014068-ORBV01014068.1-microbial-mat-metagenome-genome-assembly--contig:-NODE-14068-length-12047-cov-6.301420_pt1 | contig 12047 bp, 6 predicted proteins | sample MGYA00237777_ERZ505514 | MGnify/ENA primary metagenome ERZ505514 (study PRJEB26160, sample SAMN06269048) | microbial mat metagenome | isolation source: Oligotrophic lake microbial mat | place... | reverse complement strand
CTGGAAGTGGTAGTAGAGCGAGTCGCCGGCGATGACGTAGCCCCGTCCGCCCGCGGTCGCGGTCGGGCGCAGGACCAGGACGTTCACGACACGCAGGACCAGGCCGGCGACGGCGATGGCCGCCAGTGCCAGCCGAAAGCTCGACCCGAACTGCTGTTCGTCGACCCGCACCTTCCGGTCGGGGTTCTCGCTCACGCCCTCGATCTCACTACCGTAATCGCCACCATGAGATTCACCGTCATAGGCCACGCCAGCCTCTACATCGAAACCGACGGCGCGAACGGTGATCTCTCGGGCCCCACGATCCTGGTCGACCCGTGGCTGTTCGGGTCGTGCTACTGGCGGTCGTGGTGGCACTTCGCGCCGTCCCAGGAGCTGCGGCCCGAGTGGCTGGCGCCCGACTACCTGTACTTGACGCACCACCACTTCGACCACTTCCACTACCCGTCGATGCGGCGGGTCGACAAGGACATCGAGGTCCTCTGCGCCCGCTTCGGCGTGGACGTCATGGCCGGCGAGGTCCGGGAGCTCGGCTTCCGGAACGTCACCGAGCTGCCCCACGGCGAGGTGCGGGAACTGGCGCCCGGTGTCCGGGTGGCCTCCTACCAGTACGGCTTCGACGACACGGCGTTCGTGCTTCTCGCCGACCACGGCATGGAGGAGACCGATCCCGACACCCTTGTGGCGATGGTCTATCTGTCCACCGCCCTGCAGGCACGCGGCGACAATGATCAGGCGATTTCGATGCTGCAGAACGCGCTCGCAACGCGTGGTCGCGTGTTGGGAGAGGAGCACTGGCAAACGCTGTCCACGGCCAATAATCTGGGACTGACATTGGACTTGGCGGGTCGCGCTGCAGAGGCTGAGGTGCTTTACCGGCGTTCGCTCGCGATTGCTGAGCGCACCCTGGACGCCGGCCAGCCGCAGTTGGCATCGCTCAAAGAAAACTTGGGCAACCTGTTGTTCAAGAAGGGCGAAATCGATGAAGCCGAGCGTTTGCTCGCCGACGCCTATGCGCGCCGACAGACTCGCCTCGGGCCCGCTCACCCCGCAACGCTCACTAATGCGATGAACCTCGCGGTGCTCTACACCGCCCAAGCAAAGACCAATCCGGCGCGCTTTGACGATGCCGAACGCCTGATGCGCGCCGCTTTGGACGGTACCGTGACGCGCTTTGGCGCCGACCATCGCCAGACCATTGGCGTGCGTTCCGAATACGCCTCGGTGCTGCGCGACCGCGGCCGCTACGCGCAAGCGGATCGCGAGTACGCGCAGGCTTGGGCGCTGGCTGAGCAGCTGCTAGCGCCGGGCGACAACGACCGCCTGCGGGTGCTGTTTCAGTACTCGGGCTCGCTGCAGCGCGAGCAACGCTATACCGATGCCGAGGCGCTGAGTTCACGCCTGCTATCCGAGGTCAAGCTGGCCGGCGATCGCAGCGCCGCGCACGCCCGCATGGCGCCGCTGCGCCACGCGCGTTCGCTGATCGGCCTGCAGCGCTTCGACGAGGCCGAACGCCTGCTGCTTGATCTGGATGCCGGGCTGGATGGCGAGGGCAACCAACAGCTACGCCGCGCAACTCGCGGCGAGCTGGTGGAGCTTTATGAGGCCGCCGGGCGCAAAGCGGAGGCCCAGCGATATCGTTGAGCGGACTTGCTCCGCCGCAGCGCGCCGTACTCGGTACCGGGTGCGGCGTTCTGGCTTTTGTAGCGGAGCTTGCTTCGCTGCTTGTGCTTATCGAGCCAAGGCCGTCGGAGAAATATGCCGCGGAGAAAAAAGGCAAATCCAGTAAGCTATTACTCGATAAATATCACTAAGAGGGATGTATGAAACTGATCAAAACCCCGATTGCCGTCATTTGCGCCAGTTTTCTGTTAGTAACTGCGCTTTACTCAGAGGAATCGACGACCGTTGATTCGATCTATGATGCCGAGCTGGCGAAGAAACTCGGTGGCGATCAATACGGTATGAAGAATTATGTACTGGTATTACTCAAAACCGGCCCGAAAGAGGGTTAAGTGACGGGCCAAGCGCGCCGATATTTTTGCTGGTCACATGAAAAACATCGGGCGTCTGGCCGACGAAGGCAAACTGGCGGTTGCCGGTCCGTTTGGAAAGAACGAACAAGGCATGCGCGGTTTGTTTATTTTAAACGTAGCCACGGTCGCGGAAGCTCAAGAATTAGCAAATAGCGATCCAGCCATTGGGGCCGGCATTTTCACTGTCGAGTTGACCCCGTGGTATGGCTCGGCGGCGCTGATGGCAACGCCAGACATCCATAAGAAAATCGCCAAAGCACAGCCATAGCATTGCCAGTGACCAGGAAACTCCCGACAGCTCTAAGGCACGTGTCCGAACAGGGATGCTCCAAAGGCGGAGAGCACAATGGAGCCCAAAAACACCGCGATGGCCTTCATCAAGCTGAGTTGACCACGCTGCCAGCCGCGCGAGCGCAATAAGTAGTAGGGGACCGCCACGGCGGCAACCAACACGATGCTGAAATTCAGAAACATCGTGCGTGGATAGTGGTGTTCCTCGGCGTCAATTCGGTACCACTGGAAAATCAGAAACACCATCAAAAATAACAAACCCAGTTCAATAGAACGCGCAGTTTCTGCGGCCATTTCAATCATCGGATTGGCGCCAGACAAAAAACTCACTGCCGCAAAGGTCATCAGAATCTGCGCTTTGCGGATGGCGTACAGCGCCTCTACCGGCGCTGTTGCAGCGGGCGCCGGCTCACCCTCGCTTGCCGAACGCCGCACTTTGTCAAAAGGTAAATCTTGTTTGATCTGCTCGGCGCCCACGCCATAGCGGGCCAACAGGTCCTCAAAGTAACCGGTGGTTTGCAATTCTTGATTGGATGCAGTCGCCAAACAAATCAGCATCCGCACGCAAATCATCGCGTGGTCCGACGAAGGTGGTGGACCGCCGTTTTGGTCCACCCATGCCCACAGTTGGTCACTGATGGCATCCAGATCGGCGGGCTCCGACGCGCGCCAAAACGCCGCCAATTGCGGCAGTGTTTGCACCGCAATTGGAGTATGCGGAAAGTCTAGCTTCTCTACCCACTGCAACATATAGGCTGCGTAGGCGCTATCCGGGATGCTGGCTGTGCTGGTCATTGGACTTAAGGGCTCGTTCGTCATTAACTTGGACTTTTTGCTCGCCGGCTTGGGCGCGCTGCTTCGTTGCGACTCGCTTGTGTGGCGCGCCACACCACGCTCATCGCGCCTCGCATCGCATCCCAATCCGACGGCCAAAAGTCCAAGTTATTTCCTCAAGAGCCCTGGGCTGCGCTTAATCGGCCAACTTGCCATTTTCATCCAACGCTGGAATACGCAGCGTTTGGCCCGGATAGATTTTGTCCGGGTGGGTCAGCATCGGTTGATTGGCTTCGAAGATCACCGTGTATTTGTTCGCATTGCCATACATCTCTTTGGCGATCTTCGACAAGGTGTCGCCTTTTTCAACCACATACGTGCGCGAGGTCCATTCGTGCAGGGCTGCTTCTTCTTTGCTCGGCACTTGCATTTTCTCAACGGCAAGCGGGGCTTCCACAGCGATCGCTTCGACCGCCACCGGTGCGGCTTTGGGCGGGATCACCGGAGGTGCACCGACCACCAGCCGATCTTCGACCTTGTTCACACCTTCAACGTTGCCCACCGCAACAATCACTTTTTCCTTAATTGCCTTGCTGTTCACCCAGCCGGACACCACCAAAATTTCTTCTTCCAACCAATAGTGGATGTGTTTTTCCGGCAGGCCCATTTTCGCGACATGCTCACGAATCAAGCCAGACAGATTCTCGACTTCCGAGGGTTTCTTGCCACCAAACAATTTGCTGCCGGCGGAAGACAAAAAGCTGAAAAGGCCCATGCATGTGTCCTAAGTGTGGGTGTAGGCCGGCGATGATGCCACAAGCGGCAGGAATGTCTCGCGCGTCGACCTAGCCGCGCTGTACCGCAAACAGGCGCCACTCGCCTAGAGTTCCACTTAGCGTCAGCAGGCCACGATCGGCAAAGACGATTCCAGAACCGGCCACGAGGTCTTTGACTGTGCTGGATGCCAGAATTTCGCCACTGGCAGATTGCGCCGTGACCTGTCGCGCGATATCGACGGCGATGCCGCTGACCTGATTGTCAAGCACATCGCATTCGCCGGTATGTAAACCGATTTGCAGGTGGATGCCGAGCCGCAGTGCCGATGCGCGCACCGCACACGCCGCGCGAATGGCGCGCGCTGGGCCATCGAAAGTCGCTAACCTTTGTGGAAATGTGGTTTCTACCCATTTGCCTTTGAAAAGTTCAACTTCTTTGCGAAAAAACTGCTGAAAGCGGGTGATTGAATCCGCAGGGCTCTGCTCTGCGGCAACAACATCGGCGACCAATACCGTCGCCAACACCCGATCAAACCCAGTTGCGTGGCGTACGCCAGTCAAAAACTCTTCGATTTCATCGAGGATTTCATCCTGCGCGCCCACAAACGGCAAATGATCGATACCCGGCAATTCAACAAACTTGGCGCCAGGAATATTGTCCGCCAAGTAACGGCCCTCCTGTACTTTCAGACATAAATCGCCGCTGCGATGTACCACCAGCGTAGGCACGCGCACGGTGCCCAACACATGTCGAATATCGATCTCGGTATTCATGCGGGTCAGCGCAACGGCCGCCGCTGGACTGGCGCCGCGCCGCAAATAAGCGGCCCACCACGCGCGAAACGCCGGATCGGCAGCCACACTGGGTGCACGCTCTTCCAAGCCTACCGGGGCGGCGGCATGAGCGAGGCTTGAGACGATGGCTTCGGTCTCGCCGCGGTAGGTCTGCATTTCCAATTCGGTGGCCAACAACACATCAACCACAAAACGATAGCCTTTACGCGGGTGAGCTTCGATCAGCTCACTGTTTTGGCTGGACAGCAATGCACGCAAGCTGTCGATTTGTTGGGCGAGCAGGCTGGTTTGTTTGACGACATGCGAGGCTTTTTCTGCGTGTCCAAAGCGCTGTTGGCACATCGCGAGTGCGCGTCGGCCCACCCACTGTCGATGCTGTTCTACCAGCGCAATAAGAACGTCCAAGGTGGCGCCCTGCAGCGCCACCGCGTGTTCAGCACGCCACAACACGCGCATCGCGGTGTCCAGTCGAAATGGACCGAATTCATAGCTGTAATGCACCAATTCGGGCATTGCTGTCCCCGACCTAAGCCAAGCAAGTCGACCAAGCGCGCGGATGGCAGCGATTTTCTGCTGTCACGTGCGGACGTGTGAATTGTATATGTAGGTCACGCTTTGACGCGGCTTATTTGCTCACCTAAGAGGCTTGCCCAAAATCTATCCGCGCATGGTTAAACTCCAGTTGCGGTATCCGTTCCGATTGAGGCGGAGTTGACTGCGGCCAACAGCGACCACCGCAGCCTAGAGGAAAAGCGCCGCTCGATGACCTTAAGCACAGCGCCTCAAGCGCGTGTTACTCCGGGCATCCTGCCCTCCGCCCTTCGGGCCAGCCTTTCGGCTGTTCCAAATCGCTCCAGGCGATTTGGTCAACATCGACGTGAGCACGATCCCGCAGGGAAGCGCTCGGCCCGCTGCCGGGAATCAGCGAGAAATGGCCACGGACGGCGCGGCGTCGCGCCCCCGCGCTGCCGAAATCCCACTCACGAACATCCGATCCGCGCCCGAGCCGGCACTTGCGCGCCCACCGCCTACTCGCCAGACTGTTCGAAAAGGGCGTTTGAATTGCCTATACTTGAGTTACCTGCCTGATTCCATTGATAGCTCCAGTGAATCGTAAACTGACGCCCCATTCTCCTCGTCGGCCGGACTGAAGATAGAACGTCGCGTGGTTAGCGCTTACGGCGTAGCGATCTTCTGCAACCGGCGAAAGAATTGCGGGCCAGGCATGGGTCAATCAAACAGCCGCTTGAGCAACTGCTGCCGATCAAGCTGCAGATTCCCGCCCACATCGCTCAAGATCGCTGCCAGCGTCCCAACGCGCAAAGGATCATGTGCAGGCACGGTAATGTGGTGCTGCGGGTCGGTGTCGCTACTCAGCCGGACATGACTGCCCGATTGTCGCGTCACGCGATCGCCCACGCGACTCAAGACCTCGATCAACTCGGCACCGCTGAGATCACGTGGCAACCTCACGCCGAGATCACCTCGTCGCGGACGAAATGCAGGCGAATCAGCTTCGGAACGTCATCGGCATCGAAGTGACATCGAACCGCATCGCGCACACGCTCATGCAAAACCTCCGCCGAATCAGCTTGCGTGTAGATGGACACGCCCAGCGCGCGCGCCAGATAGCCACCCTCAGGCGAGTCCTCCACGACAAAGATAATTTCGTTCACATCCAGGCTCCGAGTCGTCAGCAACACGCTAAATCTACTACGATCACATCGCTGCTGCCGGGCGCCGATCCGATCCACCGCGTTGATGCGCGGGCTGCACACGCAAATGCGCCGTGGGTCGACCGTCGATGTTCCCGATCGTCATGCTGGCCATCGCCAACTTCATGCATCGTTGATGCGATCTTAAGCAATGATTGAACCACAAGCACGTTCAGTCGCGGAACCGCTGCGCCGCACCGGCGCGTTCGAAAATGATCTCGGCAGCAGTGAGAGCGTGCGTTGCCCGATGCAGTTTGTTCTGTACGGTAGCGAAGCACAGTTGTGTAGCCTCGCTCGCGGGACTGCAGTCGACGCTGGGCCTGGATGTCCAGCAGCCCCGGTGAGTCAGTTCAGTGTCAGGTTGGTTGGAAAGCGCAATCTGCAGTCTTCTCAGCGTCGAGCGCAGTAGCCGGCTGAGATTACGGAAGGGGTGATGCGCGGACAAGCGCGGCGTAGCGATCTTCTGCAACAGGCAAAACATTTGCGGGCTAGACTGACCGCTGCATAGACGCGGAGAAGGCCCATGAATCGACAACCCGGAGGCTGGACTGGCCGGATCTTGATCATTGGCCTCAGCCTTCTTGTCAGTAGTTGCGACAGCAGCCAGGGACAAAGCATGAGTCAGCCAGCGGACACGGCAAGCGCCCACTTAAGTATCCCCGACGAGTTGCAGGATCTGGATGGATTCCCCGGCAGCGTCAGCGACGGCCAGCCGCTTGACCTGGCTTATCAGCGGCTCACCGTTGCTGACGCCGAGCCGCTGTCGGAGGCGGCCGCACGCGCCTTGCTGGAGCGCCTGGAGCCACTGCAGGCTGAAGCCGACGATCGCACGGACTTTGCCTTGCGTGCCGACAGCCAGCCGCCGCCGCGCACCGGCGTCACTGTGCAATCGCCGTTTCCGCCGGCCGACCAGCGTGCACCACCGCAGGCCGCTGCGCCCAGCGGGCCTTTTGAAGTACTGCGCTATGGCCCTGAGGGCGAGGTTGGCATTGCCGGCCAGATCAGCATCAGCTTCGATCGACCAATGATTGCGGTGACCAGCCACGACGACAGCGTGGCCACCGGCGTACCGCTGACAATGCAGCCCGCCGTGCGCGGTCAATGGCGCTGGGTGGGTACGCGCACCTTGCTGTTCGAACCGGAGGCCGCGCGCTTGCCGATGGCTACCGAGTTCCAGATTCAGTTGGATCCGGCCGCCCGCGCAGCCGATGACAGCGCGCCGGCAACCAAGACTCAATGGCAGTTCAGCACGCCCGCCCCGGTGCTGCAGCAGCGTTTTCCCGAGGGCCCCGGGGTGCGCCTGCAACCGCTCATCGTGCTCGGATTCGATCAGCGCATCGACGCCACGGCGATGCTTCCATTCATCCGTCTGGAGACTGCCGACGGAAAACGGGCGTCGCGTTTGCGGCTGGCCAAGGAAGACGAAATCAAGGCCGAGGATGCCTTGCCGGCGCCGTGGCAAAGCCGCGATCCGCAACGAACTCTGGTGCTCATCGCCGAATCGCCGTTACCCACCGAAACCCAGGTCAGCGTGGTCGTGGCCGCTGGCGCGCCATCGGACGAAGGTCCACGCCTGACCAGCGCCGAACAGCGCTTCAGCTTCACCACCTTCGGCGCGTTCAAGGTGATCGAGCAACGCTGTGGCTGGCGCGATGACTGCAGTCCAAACGACGAATTCCGTCTGCGCCTGAGCAATGCCCTGGCCGAGGATCAGGACATCGAGGCGCTGGTTATGGTCAAGCCGGCATTCGACGGCGCCAGCATCCGCGGCAACGGCAATTTCATCACCATCAGCGGCTACAAACCCGGTTTGCGCAGCTACCAGGTGGAACTGGCGGCAGCGCTGCGCGACGTGCATGGCCAAGCCATCAGCGGAGAGCGTCAATTCAAGTTCAAGGTCGGCGCCAGCCCGGCTGTGCTGTTGGCGCCAGGCGATGGCCTGGTCACGGTCGATCCGCAGGGGCCGCCGCGCTTTGTGTTCCACTCGATCAACCTGACCGAGGTGCAGTTGCGCGTGTTCACGGTGCAGCCCAGCGACTGGCCGAGCTACCTGCAATCTGGCGATCTGCAATGGAAAGACAACAAGCCGCAGCCGCGACGCCTGCCCGGGCGCCTGCTGCTGGAAAAGACCCTGGAGATCAAAGCTGCGGTCGAAACCATGACCGCCACCACGCTGGAATTGCAGCCCTGGCTGAAGTCTGCGCATGGCCATCTGGTGATCGAACTCACGCCCACCAAGGCCCTGGGCCAGGCGCGTTTGCCCGACTATAGGCCTGGCTCCGCGGTGTGGCTGCAAATGACCCAGATCGGACTTGATGCGGTACTCGACGGTCGCCAACTGCATGCCTGGGTGACCCGGCTGGACAACGGCAAGCCATTGCCGGGCGTGACCCTGCGCCTGCTGCCCACTGCCAACCAGGCCGACTCCGACGCCGCCGGGCTGGCGCGTCTGGAGTTGCCTGCGCCACCGAGCCAGGGCCAGCCTGAGAGTGCTCGCCTGGAAGCACAGCTGGGCGACGACCTCGCCTTCCTTCCCGAGAATCCGAACTATCGCGGCTGGGGCGACTGGCAACAGCAAGCGCTTGGCGACGAGTTGCGTTGGCATGTGTTCGATGACCGCGGCCTCTACAAGCCGGGTGAGGAAGTTCATCTCAAGGCCTGGTTGCGAGTGATAGAGAAGCGCCCGGATGGCGGCCTGGGCCTGCCCATGACCACCGGCCCGGTGCACTACAGCGTGCTCGACTCGCGTGGCAACACGCTGACCGAGGGCGATGCCAAACTCGGCGCACTGGGCGGTTTCGCGCTCGATTTCAAGCTGCCGGATACGCCCAATCTGGGCAGCGCCCGCATCCGATTGCAACTGCAGGGCAGCAGCGGAATCGCCGGCGCCGAGTTCCAGCACGTATTCCAGATTCAGGAATTCCGCACGCCGGAATTTGCCGTCGACGCCCAGTTCACCGAAGCCACCGTGTTTGCCGGTGAGCTGCTGCAGGCGCATACCTCGGCCCAGTACTACGCCGGTGGCGCCCTGCCCGGCGCTGCGGTGGCCTGGACCGTCAACGCCACAATCGCCAACTACAACCCACCCAATCAGAGCGATTACAGCTTCGGCATTCAGAGCCTGTGGTGGCGACCCGACCCAGATAGCAGCCGCAGCGCCAGCATCCAGTTCAATGGCCAGACCGACGCCAGCGGCCATCACGATCTGGCCATCAAGCTGGATCGTTACGAGTTGCCGCGGCCATTGACCATCACTGCCGAGAGCAGCGTACAGGACGTCAACCGACAGGCCTGGATTGCCCATGCCCACACCCTGGTGCATCCGGCCGCCGCCTACGTGGGGATGAAGACCGACGGCTATTTCGTCGAGCGCGGCAAGCCGCTGCGGCTGGACCTGATCGTGGTCGACCTCGAAGGCAAGGCGCTCAGCGACCGACCGGTGACGGTCGAGACCGGGCGACTGGATTGGGTCTACCGCGCGGGCGAGTATCAGGAAGTGCTGCGTGATCCGCAGCGCTGCGAGCTGCGCGGCGACGCCCGAGGGCTGGCCCATTGCGACTTGAACACCACGCAGGGCGGCCAGTACCGGATCACCGCGATCACCGCCGACGCCGCCGGCAGGCGCAACGTCAGCCGCATCACGCGCTGGGTCAGCGGTGGCCAGACGCCGCCAGCAGACAACGTTGAACTGGAACAACTGCAGTTCATACCGGACCGCGACCAGTATGGTCCCGGTGATACCGCGCGCATTCTGGTGCAATCGCCCTTCGCCGATGGCTATGGTCTGCTCACACTCGGCCGCCACGGCGTGCTCGAACAGCGTCAGTTTCGCCTGCAGGGCAATAGCCACACGCTCGAGATTCCGATCAAGAGCGAATGGCTGCCGAACGTGGAACTGTCGGTGATGGTGGTGGGCAGCAGCCCACGCGAGGGCAAGGATGCGTCGACCGCGCCGCCGCGGCCGGCACAAGCGGTCGGCAATCTAACGCTCAAACTCTCGACCGCCGAGCGGCGCCTGAACGTCGACGTGCAACCGGCGCAGATGGCGCTGGCACCAGGCGCCCAGACCAGCGTGGCGCTGACCGTGCTTGATGCCGCGCAGCGACCGGTGGCCAATGCCGAGATCAGCCTGGTGGTGGTCGATGAGGCCATTCTCGCCCTCGGCGGTTATGAGCTATCCGATCCGATGGATCTGTTCTACCGCCTGCGTGAGGCGGGCCTGCGCGCCTACCATCTGCGCCCCACCCTGCGCCTGGCCAGCGACACGTCGGAACAGCCTGAAGGTGAGGAAATCGAGGCCATGATGGTGGCGGATTCAGCGCCGGTCATGCGCTCGATGGCCGCTCCCGGCGCACCGCCATCACCGCCACCACCGGCGGCGGGCGGCGGTGAAGGCAGCCCGATTGCGATCCGCAGTGACTTCAATCCGCTGGCCGCCTTCGTGCCCGCACTGCACACCGATGCGCGCGGCCGGGTCACCGCCGAGTTCAAGCTGCCCGACAACCTCACCCGTTACCGGATCATGGCGGTAGCGGTGTCTGGCAGCAGTTACTACGGCATCGGCGAGTCGCAGCTGACGGCACGGCTACCGCTGATGCTGCGACCCAGCCCGCCGCGCTTCCTCAATTTTGGCGATCGCTTCGAGTTCCCGGTGGTACTGCAGAACCAGACCGACGCACCGCTGACGGTGCAACTGGCACTGGACGCGCGCAATCTCAAGCACGAAGGCGCCCTCGGCTATGCCGTATCGGTGCCTGCCAATGATCGCATCGAGGTGCGCTTCCCGATGGCCGCACAGGAAGCCGGCACCGCCCGCTACCAGATCGCCGCCGCCACCACCGGCTTCGCCGACGCCGCCCGCGGGCAACTGCCGGTATGGACTCCGGCCACCAGCGAGGCCTTCGCCACCTACGGCGTCATTGACGACGGCGCAACCCGGCAGCCGATTGCACTGCCCGGCGCGGTGTGGCCGCAGTTCGGCGGACTTTCAGTCACCACCACGTCCACGGCGCTGCAGTCACTGACCGATGCCTACCTGTATCTGCATCAGTACCCCTTCGAGTGCAGCGAACAATTGGCCTCGCGGGTCATCGCTACCACCGCCTTGCGCGACTTGCTGCAGGCCTTCGAGGTCAAGGATCTGGCCACGCCCGAGGCAATCAAGAAATCCGTGCTGTCCGATTTGCAGCTGCTGGAATCACGGCAGAACCCCGATGGCAGTTTTGCTTTCTGGCGCGCCGGTCAGGAAGCCTGGCCGTATATCAGCCTGCACGCCACCCACGCCCTGATCCGCGCCCGCGACAAGGGTTACCTTGGCTCGCCACAGGCACTGCAGCGGGCGCTGGCGCACACCCGCCAGATCGAACAGTACATTCCGAGTTATTACGGCGAGGCAGCCCGCCGCCACATCATTGCCTACGGGTTGCACGTGCGTGCACTCGATGGCGACCGCGACGCGGCACGTGCACGCCAGCTGATATCCGAGGCCGGCGGTCTGGAGGCCCTCAACTTCGAGACCCTGGGTTGGCTGCTGGGCGTGCTCTCGGGCGATCCGTCCTCGACCGGCGAAATCGCGCAGATCCGCCGCTTTCTGCTCAACCACACCACCGAGACGGCCGCCAGCGCCAGCTTTGCCAACAGCTACAGCGATGGCCAATACC
>ENA-ORBV01014067-ORBV01014067.1-microbial-mat-metagenome-genome-assembly--contig:-NODE-14067-length-12048-cov-5.989976_pt1 | contig 12048 bp, 9 predicted proteins | sample MGYA00237777_ERZ505514 | MGnify/ENA primary metagenome ERZ505514 (study PRJEB26160, sample SAMN06269048) | microbial mat metagenome | isolation source: Oligotrophic lake microbial mat | place... | reverse complement strand
CCAATGAAGGGAGCGCACAAGTCATTGCAACAATTTGCAACATTGCAATTTGCAACATTAGCCACCATGCATCATGGCGCTTTGCGAACAGGTTACTTTTTCAGGTTACAGGTTATTAACCTATTCGAATAGGTTAGTAACCGGTAACCGCAACCTATTCAGTTTGGCGAATAGGTTAGTAACCGGTAACCGCAACCTATTCAGTTTGGCGAATAGGTTAGTAACCAGCAACCTTAACCTATTCAAAAAAGTAAGCGGGTAGCCAACCCAGCTTACTACCCCGAGTGCCAATGGTCACTTACTGATTGTCATCAAAGACAGACATACAAAAATGCCTCTTAGGATTGGAATCAGTCATAATGCTACTGTGCTCCATGTGTACGATGGTCGCCTTTGGTTGGCATCTACTCGTTACCGGACTCTGCGTCCTGTCGCTACCGGTACTACTAGCTAGTACGATTGAAAGCTTCCTTCCCTCGACCACAAATGGAGGCAGAAAGAAGGAATATCGCGCCAACACTGGGGTCTTTCAAGACCAGATAATGACCAGGAATACATAAAAATCGTTCACCATTCGATCTTATTTAAGTACCTCGAACTCCGATATGGTCATAGTGGTCTTTTCCCGGCTAAGTACTTTAATTTTGAAGGGGAAGCATCTACCAAGTCAAGGTCATCCTACTGCTATCCTTCCTAGCTAGAAGAACTGGCATCCTAAAACACTACGACCAAAACCCATAATCAACAGCCAATCAGCACTGACAAGGAAGCGGCATACAGCCTCATCCCGGCCCAACAAGTAATCCTGGACCAAAGTAACAGCATTCTGCAACTGCTCCATTTCTGCACAGCCAGGCTCTTGCCATTACACCTCATTTACAAGTAGCACACAAACTGGAAACGACAAACAAACCAACAACACAACTCCGACTATTCTATTACTATACGAATTGAATCAAAATGAAATTCCGTTCCCTTGTCTCGGCCCTCCTTGTGGGAACAGCCTCGGCGCGTCTTGCCGTTCCTCAAGAACAAGAGCATCGTCAATTGCAGACGGTCTGCAAACGCCAAGACGATGGCTTTACCCGTGCCGTTACCATGAATGCGCCTCTCAAATTGCCGCAAACGATGGAAGGCGCCAAGTCGCTCTATGAAATGGCCCGCGACGGGGATCCCTTTCCCGAATGCGGAGATCCCGGTCAAAACGAATCCTTCCAAGGAACTGCCTTGATCAACAACAAGGGCGAATGCCAAAAAGTCAACATTTGTCACGGCAATGCCGGTTTTGGATGGAATCGGATTACCGTTGACAGAGATGCCATTGGTGTCAACAACAATGGCCAAGGCGGCCATGCCAAGTTCGAACACAATGATCCCAGCAAGAATAAAAGGAATGACTACTTTCCTTCCACGACGAGTGTCCCCAACCCCAATGGGGCCGGTATCAACGGTGCCTTGGACTCCAATTGTGGCTTTGTCTGTGATCCAACCGATACGACCTGTGACGAAAATGGGGTCCCCCAGGACGTAAGTACGACGGATACGTCTTCGAGTACCACTTCGGACAGTTCGTCCTCCACTTCGAGCGCCGAAGAAACCTTTAGTCCGGGTGAAACTGTCACGGACGGCAATGGCGAGGAGTGCGTCCTCGAAACGGATTGTTCTTGTACTCCCGTCGCGCAACGAACGTCGGCCGAAGTGCCGTCGGGAACCAAGGGCGATCCTCATTTCATCATGTGGAATGGCGCCCACTTTGACTTTCACGGAGGCTGCGATCTCGTCTTGGTGGATGTCCCCGGATACAATCACGGACAAGGCCTCAAGATTCATGTCCGGACCAAGGTCGAAACGTGGTACTCGTACGTCGAACGTGTGGCCGTGCAAATTGGAGAGGATGTCTTGGAAGTCAAGGGAGGCTTTTCCAAGCGTCGGTTCATTTTGAATGGCAGTCCCATGGCCACCCGCAAATTGACGCAAGAAAATGGAGTCCTTCCCTTTACCGTGGGGGGCAATCCAGTCCATTACTTGACGCAAAAGGATCACGTCTCCTGGAAGGTTTCCATCCATCTCCCGGATGGACAATTCGTCTCGCTCCGGACCATCAAGGATTGGATGCGGGTGGATATCGAAAATCCCTTGCCCGAATACTTTGGGAGTGCCAAGGGCCTCATGGGGCCCTTCAAGCGCAATGCCGAAGAAGATCAAATGCTCGGACGCGACGGCGCTTCCATCATGGAAGATCCCATTTTGTTTGGACAAGAATGGCAAGTCCAAGGCGAACCGAGTTTGTTCATGGCCCACGAAGGGGTGCCCCAGTTTCCACAAACGTGCGAGATGCCGGTCGCGGAACGATCCATGAAGCGCTTGTTGGGCGAATCTGACTTGACGTACGACATGGCCGAACAAGCCTGTGAGCACTTGCCCAAGGACGAAGTCGATGATTGCATTTACGATGTCATTGCCTCTAGCGACATGGACATTGCCGGTGCCTATTAATTCAACAAAACAACGAGCCAAAGAAAACGAACCTTTCGAAACGGGACGGCCGCCTCCTTCTCGTCGCATAGAACGACAAGTAGGTTTCATATATATATATAAACAACTATAAAACGTGTACATAACAACGAACCATACGACTGTATATTGCAAAGGACGATACTATCATTCCTTACTATAGTAATCTGCTGTGGCTAAAATTCGCACAGCCGCAGCTCTCTTGCACCGCAGCAGGAGGTAGCCGTTATCCGTCGCGTCAAAAGCTGTCCAACGGCACTACTAGTAGTAGTAGTAGAAGCCTGGAGCTGTATACCTTTAATTTCAACGGCAAAGGTAATCGTAGTTTGGATCGTGGTGGTACAGAATTAAGGAGGACATCATCTTCGCAGCTAGCTAGCTAGTAGGTGACCGAAAGGCTGGACCTGAGAGAGTGACATGACTCTATCGGATGCCGAGCTAGTAGCGAGCTAGCTAGCCAGCCAACCGGCACGCCAGCCACAACAAAACTTTTGTCTAGCTAGCTAGCTAGTTAGAGTACCTACATTCTATTTTAGGACCTACTACTAGTAGATAGCCAAGATTATAGCCAGCTGGTATGTAGTCGTTGGTGGCGACTGCTGTTTTCCCAGTATCCAGATTACTCTCACTACGCTGCTAATGCTACAAGTAGATTGCTACAAGTAGAGACGGCACAAATTTGGCGGGCGGAGCCTAAGGCATAAACACTAGCTAGCTAGCTAGTAGTACTAGTAGTAGCCGACAAGCTAAGGTGTCTGAATTCAGGTTCTCTCTCGTACCTACTAGCTACTAGCTAGTAGCTAACTACAGTACTAACCCAGCTTACCCTACATATTACCAAGAGGAAACACACGTTCTGCTAACCGAGCAAGAAGAAGTAAGCACAGAAGTACTGTTGCAGCTAGCTACTCTAATAGCACTAGCTCGTAGGTATTCAAATTAATTATGAGCTTTTTCCTCTTCGAAATTCGGAACATGCTCCTGCGTCCGTTTCGTTCTGGTATCACTCATTCTTTTTTCAGACTGGTAAAAGAACGAAATGCCCGGTACTTTCTTGCCAGTAGCCAAGCCAGTTAGGTACTCAATACAAAGTCTTTTCTAACTTATACTCAGGCTAATATGTAAGAAGACTGCCAGAGACTTCAGCATGAATAAATAGAGCCAGCCTCTTCTGAGTGCCCCAGAAAACAAAAGGACTACCAATCAAACGTTTCTTCATCAACAACAAATTCGACCGACGGTGACGAAAAATCTCGGGATACCTTGAATACAGTGTCAACGAGAAGCCTTGGACCGCAAGCGCTCACTCCCACGGAAGGAATTTGATTTTCTTGGCAATATCGTTGGAGCTCTGCAAAGATCTTTTGTGGATCTGGTCGTTTCCCAATGACAACCTCAAGATCGGAACCTTTCTCTTCGCACGAAGCATCTGAACGCTTGTGGTTGCTGTCCTCCTCCTCGTTGTCTCGTTCCCACCCTTCAGGGGAAATAACTTTTCGGCTGGAGCAGGCATACGAGATTCCAATGGCGCCCACCACTGCCATGGCTGTACAGCCTACAGACAAGAACAAGCTGAGCGCACCCACCGCCTCGTCTCTCCACTCTTTTTCATAGGCTGCAAAGTTGGCAAGGAAGATTCCAAACATAAAACTGCAACCCGCAAGAATGGTCAAGAAGAGCTTCATTTTATAGTCCAGAGTCACATATTGTTGGAATGGGCACGCCTTGCCCACTCGATCATCTCGGATAGCGCAAAACTCACTTCTTGTTTGATCCGTAACCAGCTCCTCAGATTCTTTGGGCTCTTCTTCCTTCTCGGAGAGTGTGACGTGAACAATGATTTGCAGTTCACAACCAGATGGGAGCTGGCAAAGACGCTGGTACTGAGCCAATTCGTGACGATATGGCTCCAAGCAGGACATTTTCTTGACGCACCACACAAAGACAACCTTTCGGATGTGCGGGTAGTTGGTGTTGCTTTGTTCGATCAAATGACGCAAGGATGACATCATGGGAGTAATACCAATGCCCCCACCAAACATGGCCACGACAGAATGGCTCAAATAGCCTTGCATTTCCGTATGAGAACTGCCATAGAATCCGTCTACAAAAATGGTCGTGTGCGCCGGTATTGCCGGGTCAAATACGGAGGCAAAACTGTAAAGCTTCTCGGTCCAGTTTCCCTCGACTTTAATATCGATGGTCATTGTGGAATGTCCTGGACAAGAACTGACACTCATGGGGTGCCACTGTAGAAAGGAAATGACCGGAATGTTGATCAATACCCATTGACCAGGAAGATAGTCGTAGTCCTTGTCCATGGCGATGATCACACGCACAAATCCCGGGGCTGAAATGGTAAGGTGGATCATGCGCGTGCGGCGACGAGACACGCACCACCATAGGACCTTGTCGAGTACATAGGCAGTGAGTCCGGGTGCCATATAATAGATTAGATCCGGGTAGTGCAAATGTAGCATGACAAAGAAAGGAATAAAGAGAAAATGGGTGAAAAAGAACCATTCAAAACGATGGCGGCGGAACCATGGAATGGATGTGATCACGAGAGGAAGCGCAATCAGTACGGCAATCCAACCATACGTCACAATCCGAGACGTTTGCAGGCCCAAGTAGGTTTCATAGCCACCAGGCTTGTGGCAATTCTCGTTGGGCCACATGCACGCTTTAAAGTTTCCCGCGATCACAAGAGAGACAATGGCTGTGACAGCGTGGGCGCAAACAATCAAGACAAGCCACCAGGCGATCCATCGATGGAGCTTGATGGCTCGTTCGAATTGGAAATTGAAAAGATCCAACCAAAAGGTTGTCTTGGAGACGGGAATGAGAAGCAGCATGAGAGAAAGAGCCGCCATTTTGCCAAAGTTCTTGGATATTTCGTACCACACCCGCTCTGTGGGCCAGTACTGAAGGTCAAACCGTTGGGTCGTACGGGCAAGAAAGGACGCAATTTGCGTAGAGACCACCAAGAATACCAGGAATAACTCGAGCGGAGTAATGCTGTCTGGCAAAAGGGGAATCTGATAGGACCGAATCATGGCGAAGGAGGGCTTAGGTAGTCGTATGTCTTTTAGGAGAGCCAGATATGTGAGCGAGCCAACCAACAAGTATAAGATAACCGTATAGGAAAACACTCTGGCTCCTGCTTTTTCCGAAAAGTATTTTGTTTCCAACTCCTTATAGATGTGTTCTCTGGATACTTGAGTGTGAGTTGACAAGACAGTAAAAAGACACACCCATCCCACCGCAGAAATAACAAGGAATGCGAGCCCATACTGCGCTAGAACACTTGTCCTATTGGATGGCTCGTTTGCAATATTGTCACGGGTACCTTGTGCTCGTTGCGCCGTATCTTGTGCATGTTTGCACTCCATCTCGGCGGCCATACAAGCTGCTTCTCTTTCCAGATCTTGAAGAAGTCTTGGTGCCGGACTGCCGTAGTCATCTGCCTTTTCAATAGAAGCACGGGTTACTTTAGTTGGTTGGTGCTCGTGTTCAAGCTTGTGATCAGTACTCTCGTGCTTCTTGTGATGCTGATCTTCGTGCGTCGTTTGCCTTTTCTTGTGTCTATGCTTATTTTCCTCGGCAGGAGTAACGGAGCTCGATTCTTTTCCGTCGTGCTTCTTCTTGTCAAATATTGATGGAGTATCATGGTTCAAATCCGTGGCGCTGGGATGGTGAATGCGCTGTTTGTCATTCCCCGTCCTGGCCGAGGACGAATTGTTGTTTGGCGAGTACATCGTCAATTCTTTGTCACTGCTCTAATAAATACAGCTTCTCTTAGCTATTATGGGTTGTGATAGAATCTTTGCTTGCTGTTAGTAATGTTCGAAGTCTCGATTGTGGTTGGCTTCGAACGATCCGATCGTTTGTATTGTATTGTTTGGGAAGGTTCGCTTTTCAGTGTCCAAAGGGGGTGCAACATGGAAGTCAGGAGATTTTGTGTTTTCTGCGGAGATTTTCTGAAGATTTTCTCAATCTCCGGACCAAATCAACGCGTGGTTGCATCCCAAAAATGATCGGAACCATCTAAGTAAATGATCGGGTTGGTACTTGGTATGGCTTTCGAATAGAATTCTCGTAAGCATTGTTGGCTAAACAAACTTACAGAGTTACAGTGTTACTTGAATGTTAAATTTCAGTTGCTACATTGTTTTGCACGACTGAAGAATGAAGCTCAGATTTTTTAGAAGCCTTCTCTTGTAACTACGCAGTCTGCTGTTCGGGGAGTAAACGACATCAGTACACACTCTGCTAGTCAACTAGCTAGCTAGCTAGCGATTACAAGAAGAAGCTACTGGTACGAGTGATGAAGCAAGCTGGTAGTATTATCTAGTGTAAAGTTACTACTAGTAGTATTATGGAACGAACCACCGAAAACAGCCATGCCGAGAGAGTTCTCGAGGTAGATTTGTCAAGAAGCGCATCGAAGTGATCGAGTGGCACGTGAGACCGTAATTGCGGAGTACAGGATACCAAACAAGCACGCTTCATCGTTCCGAACAGTACTAGTAGTATCGGGAGAGACGGCCACCAAAATCCAAATCACCAATCGTGTGTTTGTGACATGTCGGCGACAAAATAGTATAATGGACCATCGAACTTTGCGTCCATCACAAAAATGAGTATGTATGTGTGCAGTTCACCCGATTGAGTCAAGTAAAAGACAACAAACACGCCATACAGTAGAAAAAAGTTAAAATGAGTTGTTTACCGAAAAGAAAACGACATGGCTGCTCAAGCATCTGGATAAGCGTTGCTCTCATGGGTATCTTGCTTGCTGATCAGGCTGCTGGAGCCGTCCTTACATTCCAAGATGTTGCATTGCATGGCAGCGAATCCGACTGCTGGAGCATCGTCGATGGAACCGTGTATGATATAACGGCCTATATACCATCCCACCCACGCAAAGGTGGAGGGTCCTCAGTCGTCGTTGAGATGTGTGGAACAGACGGTACAGCTTTGTATGACACGGCCCATTCTACGGAACACCACTACCTTACGTCCTTTAGCACCATCAAAACCATTGGCACTTTATCTAATGATGTGCCCGGTCCAATGATAACGTCGGAGCCAACCACGACCGAGCCCACTACTGTCAAGCCCACGCCTACCCCAACTTTACCTCCTACTACCAAGCCCACGTCTCCATCAACTTCTCCCCCTACGGACAAGCCAACGTCGCCACCTACCGAGCCTGTCAATCCAACTCCAGACCCGTCAACAGTCCAGCCCACTTCTCCCGCCATTACTTCTCACTATAATGTCACGTCGTCGAATACACCTTCCAATGGTACGATTTCGGCCATTGTAAATGCTACATTCGAGCCTACTACGAGTCAGGATCTTACCGGTAGCACCACGAATGTCTCGTCGACACCAAGGCCAACCACAACGACAACGACAGTATCCCCGATAGATGATGGGGAAATGCTTGTAGAGGAGGAGGAGGGCTCCTCGGTACTAGTACAGGATGACGTAGCAAACAACAGCACGACTGTGTCCCAAGAAGAGCTAATGACACACAGTGTGCCGGGAGAAAATTGCTGGGCTGCCTACTACGGGAATGTATACGATTTGTCCAATTATCAACACCCCGATCCGATTGGAAATTCGGTCATCCTTTGTGGTGAGGATTCGACCGAAGCGTTTGCAAATGTCCACGATCCATCGTATCTTACCATGGTGGAGCATCTGATCGTGGCCACCTTGTCGCCATCGCCATTGTCTACTTTATCGCCTACGGATGTAGGCCTCGGCGGCGGCGGTGAAAGCGACTGGGTGGAAGATTCTGATACGGACAATGTGACAGGCTTTGTACCTACAGATGGATTGGGCAATCTTTTTTCAGTGGCCCAAAATACTTCCAGTTCTTGTCAAGATTGCGTTCCACTTGAAGAACTTCAGGCGCATGCTACTCCCGATGATTGTTGGGTTTCGTACTTTGGTGAAGTGTACAATGTCACTGAATTTGCTCCGAATCACCCAGTAGCGGGGCCCGAGATCATTTATCAAAATTGTGGAGACGATGGCACTGTGGCTTACAGTGTCTTTCATGACAAGAGCCTTCTTTCCATGATTCAGCAACATTTCATTGGGTCACTTGTTATTGCTGACGAGGAGAGCACAACTAGTAATGTATCCACAACTGCCACTGGAGCAGTAGTGTCAGACACGACTCCAACCAATGATGCGGTGAGCACACTCCGCGCTATCTTGCCCGAGGAGGTGGCCACGCACGATCAACCTTCCGATTGTTGGACTATCTATTACGGCAATGTGTACGACTTGACCTTTTATTCTCACCCCGGTGAACCTCCAGAATACGGTCAGCGTGTTATCTATCTATCTTGTGGACGAGATGGGACCGTAGAGTATGCCTCTGTTCATCCAAAGGAACTTCTTCAAACCGTGAATCAGTTCAAAGTTGGATGGGTGCACTCGGGGGCAGCGAGTGTCTTGCCGAAAGGGTCCATAGCAATGTCATTGCTCATCACCGCCTGCACGTTTTACTATTCTGGCTAGAAGCCATAATGATTTGAATGTTTCCAACATGCATGTAAATTTTTAGAGAATGCATCTTGCCAAAAGGTCAATGCTGTAGCTACTTTCCTGTCAATCCTTTCTTGCAAGAAATTTGTTTTCCTGTGCCAAAGACAGTCATTGGACAAAAAAGCATCATCAAGCTAAGGTGGAAGGCGTGTTGTTTTTCTTCAGCATCCATGCTCCACAAAGGTCGTTGCAAGTCAAGATTGAGCTGTTGACATTGTGCATTTGTTTTTAACCGCTGTGCAAACTCCTTTGGTTTTAAGAATTGTGGACAGGAGTGTTTGCCTTGGTGGGTTTTGGGGCATCCCCAAATTGAATTGTTTGATTGTTTGGCATGCATTTGTGCTTCCACAACCAGAACGAAACATCTGGCTGTTGTTGCATGCCAATGCAACACAGTGCAGTTGTGTTCTGAGCCATGATGTTCAACTCCACTCTGACTCACAAAAATGGGCTTTTCAGTTGCTGTCAGTGTCCACTTCTTTCCGTTTGGTTTCATTTGATTCCCCCCTTCAATGTTTGGTCATGATTGTTGTCATTGAAACTGATTTCTCCAACACAAGGTGGCAACAGTTTTTGTTGCTTCTTTTGGTGAATTGAGATGGAAATGAGCTTGATGCTGAACCATCAACTCAACAGAGAAACACCATGCTGCAAGCAATCCAATTTGTCAAAACTGCAAATTTGTGTCATGAGGGATTGGCTAGTTTGGAAAGCAGGTGGTGTGGCATTTTGATCCAACTGCACGTGCAATTTCTTTTTTTCCAACATTTTTGAATGCATTTTTTCAGCACTGCACTCAAACATTTGTTGTCTTGTTTCTCGCACCAATGCAACTTCACTTTGTAACTTGTCAGTGTCTGCTTTTCTTGTCTCTTTTTCAAAAAATCTTTCCATGATGCAGATGGGGCAGTGAAGCTTGTCCAGGTGATGTTCATGTCACACTTGTTTTGATGTTGAGGAGGTTCATGTGATCTGATTCATTGTGTTGACTCATCTGTGCAAACACGTCTTCATAGCTCCTTGCACAACACACAGTGGTTGGATGAATTTTTGCAATGGCAGAACATTTTGCGATGGTCATGCTTGCTTCTTTTTTTGAGCAGTGATCAGTTCTCAAACGTGACATTCAACATCATGTTTGCTCGAAATGTGCTCCAAACATGCCCAGAGAATCCAAGCAACGGAATCAGTGTTGTCAGGTCAAAGGTGAAGAAATTGTTCTTGTTTGGACCCTGTTGTTGTGTGTGTTGGAGCCAATGTCAGCAACAACTGAATGATCTTGTTGAATGAGATGGAGAGTTGCACAAAGTGACAAACCTGACCAGCAGAAGAAAATTGAGATGACCCAGTTTTGCACATCACAAGTGCGTGTCGCGGTGATTCCCCCTCATTGGATGTGCAACAACATGTGCTGTGAGCTCATTCGGAAGTTGAAGACACCAATCAAGCAAGAATTTGCATGAATTTGTTTTTTGACATTGTCCTGGTTCATTTGTGTTTTGGACATTCTTCTGATGCAGAGTTGAAATGACAGAATTGATTGTCAAATGATCTTTTTGTTTCTGCAGTTTCTCCAGAAAAAAACTTTCTTGACTTTTTTTGACTTGATGAAGTCAAACAGTCAATGCATTGTGAGTGAATCATGCCAGCAACAATGACTGCACTGAAAATTGCTGGTGGACGTTGATCAGTTGTCTCCTCTTCGCTGAAAAATCCAAACAAGACAAAGTCAACTACACAACATTCACAATTTTTTTTTCAGCATGTTTTTTGATTCCTGACGGACACAATTGACAATCATCACTGCAGAATCAATGGCGGGTGCCCACCCCCTTGTCCTTGCCGACACATTTCACTTTGAACTCAACTTGTCAGACCTCAATTGAGAACTCAACCAAATGCAAGACGAACCTGCTTGTCAACATTGTTGCAGCCAAACACAGGTTTGACAGACTGCAGGCAAACTTTGAATGCGTTCAAACTCTCTCTGTTGCCAATTCCAGACTGATCAAATGGATGACTGCAGACACAGCCTCGTCATGGGCACCCTCAACCTTGTCTCTCCCAACACGCCATCAGTTTTTGCACATCTTGGTTTCAATCAACCAGGACCAACGTTGAGTTGACAATGATGCTGCAGTGGCAGACACTAACAGTGAACTGAGTCACATTGTCAAACTGTTGTGTCAAACAATCCTCTTTGTCAATGCGTGATTCATTGGCTCGCATGCAAGTTCAGCAGATTTGGTGATCAGTTTCAATTTGACTGAATTTCCAACCCATGCGTTCTTTTTGGACAATCGAAACTGTGCTTCACGGTTCCAAAATCGAAAACAAAGACATCCCAGTTGCTCATTTTGCCAATGTTCCCTGCCACTTTCTCAAACACATTGCTCGGGCATGCACATGCCCCCATTTGAATGCACTGTTGTGCATGGGCAAGCAACCGTGCAAACTGCCACAATCGCACTTCTGTTCAGTGATTGGCAATGGCAATGCCCGGGTGGTTCATTAGTCACTAATGATGAATCATGCTGACACCATCATCATTGTCATTAGTTGATCATTAGTCACTGATGACAACTAATGATCATCAGTGTCGTCATTGGTCACTGTCATTGGCACCAGTGCTAGCAGTGCTAACTAAGCCAACTAAGCCAACTGAAACAACTGAACTAACCAAACTGACCAAACTGACCAAACTAACCAAACCAACTGAACTGACTAAATTAACTGCGTCTAAGAAGCGATTTGCGGCCAAAGGGTTCAGTCCTTTCGCACTTTGGCATTGACAGCACCCCAAATGTGGCAAGCTCAAGCCGCAAGTGCAATGAACTTTGGGCAATGGCCTATGAGTGTTTCTCAATAGCCCCTTGCGCAGGCCTTGCCTGTCACTAGTGTTTGGGGATAATTCAAATTCAATCCCACCTGCATGAGCCGGCCACCCCAGATCGGAGTTCTCCC
>ENA-ORBV01014066-ORBV01014066.1-microbial-mat-metagenome-genome-assembly--contig:-NODE-14066-length-12049-cov-5.322335_pt1 | contig 12049 bp, 10 predicted proteins | sample MGYA00237777_ERZ505514 | MGnify/ENA primary metagenome ERZ505514 (study PRJEB26160, sample SAMN06269048) | microbial mat metagenome | isolation source: Oligotrophic lake microbial mat | place... | reverse complement strand
AGCGTCAGATGTGTATAAGAGACAGGTTCTGGATCTGCCGGTGCCCGATCCGGCGAGCGGCAGTGAGGACCTGCTCAAACAACTCTACGTTGGCGATCCGGTGGTGGGGCTGCTGGCCAAGACCCGTGCACGTCAGGGCCGCGAAGGACTGCTCTATCATGGCCACGGCTGGCATGAGATCGTGGCCACCGACGACACGCTCACGCACTGGACCTGGGTGCGCGCCCTCGGTGATTCCCTGCATGGCACCTTCAATGGCGATGCCGGACGCTTGGCCGATCTGCTGGCAGATGGCGCCGCCGGGCGGGGATTCTTTCCCGCGGTCCCTTTCACCCGTTTCAAACCGGAGCTGGTGCTGGGGAAACTCAGCGGAGATCCGCGCGGCGTGGCGCTAACTGATCTCGACGGCGATGGGCGCCTGGATGTCTACGCCGCGGCCACCGGCGGCGGCCGACTGTGGCGGCAACATGCGCCGCTGACCTTCAGCGACGACACCGAGGCCGCCGGATTGGCTGGCATCGCCGCACGCAGCGTCTCGGTCGCGGATGTCGATGGGGATGGCCATCAGGATCTGCTGCTTGATGGGGTGCTCTGGCGTGGTGACGGCATGCGGTTTACCGCCACTGCAATGATTCCCCTGCGACAGGGCGCGACGGCGTTGAGCGCGGCCTTCGTCGAGCTCAATGGCGACGGTCGCCCGGATGTGCTGGTGTCGTATGTCGATGGCGGACTCAGCGCGTACCTCCATGGCGGAGCTGGTGTCGCCTTTCGCGATGCCACCGCTTTGCTCGGTCTTGAGCGGCCCGAGTGCGGGGCGGGAAAAACCGGGTTCTTCGCGCCGGGTGATTGGAATGGCGATGGCCGTTGCGATGTTTTCCTGAGTGTCGGCGCGGGCTTGCTGTTGGTGCAGGATGTCGCTGGCGTCTTCCAGCCGCAGGCCCATCGCCTGGGTTGTTCGTTCCGCAGTGACGATGGACCTGGTTTTACCGGTGCCGCCTGCATGGCTCCCCTGTGGCGCGTCGATAGTGTCGACTTGGTCATTCCACTCGACACCGGCTTGGTCCTCACGGCCAAACGTGCCGAGCAGGTGGAAAATGTCGCCGGCTGGGGCAATGAGAGCAATCTGTCACGCACTGCGCAGATCGCGACGCTGGCCGAGGATTTCAACCTCGATGGCAACGTCGATCTGTTCACCATCACTCGGCGAAAAGACGGCCGGAATGTGCTGCACACCAACCGCGGCTACGGTTCGTACATGGTCGATGACCTGTATGCCAAAGAGGACCTGATGCCCGGTAAAGCGTATGACACCGGCGCGTGGGGCGTGGTCGCCGGCGATGTCGATGGTGATGGCGCGCCTGACTTGGTGATGACCAGTCTTGATGGCAACGTGCGATTGCTCTTGAACGGCGTGTTGACCCATCGGCCGGCCGGCGATGACGCGACGACGCAAGCGCGGATGCTGGCTCAGACCGGCGTCCTGATGGTCACCGCCCATGGTCAAGGAGCACTCGGCGCGACGCTCACGCTCAAAGATGCCGCCGGCCGTTGCCTGGCACGTCGTCAACTTGGCATCCAGGTGTTGACTGGCTGCGCTCCACCGCTGGCTGTCAGCTTGGCCGTGCGTGAACCGGGGGCCTATACGCTGCTGGTCCAATTCGCCAATGGCGTGGAGCGGCAGTGGCAAGTGGTTGTCACGCCCGGGACGGTCACCAGACAGACCATCTCGGTCGCTGACGCGCGATAGCCGTCCTATTCCACCTCGTATCGCTCTGCAAAATCCGTGCTGTTCGCTCTCGCGATCCCCGCACTCGCAACCGCATCATCACCGTTCAAGCTCCTGGCGTTCCTACCCTCCAAGGATTTGTTCCATGCGTCTGCGTCTGCCGCTGTTGATCGTCCCCCTCATCGCCCTCGCTGGCTGTTCCGCCGATTCCAATCGCGCCACCGCGCCAGCGACTCCGGCAGCGCCGTCCACGACCGCACCGAGTGCGCCGTCAACACCTGCCGCTGTGGTCCCGAGTGCGCCAGGGACGCCTGCCGCGCCAAGCCCAGCAACCGTTGCCGCCACGGCGAAGCCCGCGCCAAGCACGGCAACCGTCGACCTGCATGGTTTCGCCGGTCCGACGGACAATGCTGACCTGTTCGGCTATGACGAAAACAACGGCCGCCTGTTCTTCTTCTCTGGCGGCGCGATGACCCTGCCAGTGAAGCTGAGTGGCGATGGCGATTACGACATCGTGGTCAGCGCCGCCTGTGACGAGGCCAATGGCGAGAAGGCCAAGTTCACCGTGAGTGTGGATGGCCAAGCCGTGGGCGGTGAAATCACCTGCACCACCACCGACGCCAAGGACTACGTGGTGAAGGCACCCGGCCTGAAGGCTGGTGAACACAAGATCGCCATCGAGTTCCTAAACGATGTCTACAAAGAGAACGAGTATGATCTCAATCTCTACATTCACAGCGTCACGCTAAAGCCGGCGAAGTAACCTCGATCAGCAACGTCGAAGTTCGAAGACGAATAAACCCTCGGTGTTCACCGAGGGTTTATGCTTGTTGGCCGAAAAGTTCAGGCGTACCCACGTGCCCAGCGATGACTCCGCCGGCTCACCCCGTGGTGATCGCCACCTTGACGACGTGCTTCTGCGTCAGCCTGCGCTTCGCTGAGCGCGAACCACGTCCACGTGTGGCGGGTTTTAGCCGCATCCCAGGCATCAGCCGCGGCGAGGCCGGACTGGACGAGGAGCGCCAGCCCCAGCAACACCATGCCGGAGCAGATGGCGGAAGGACGGACAAAACAGCTGGTCGACATGATGAGGGCCTCGGTGGTAGCCGCACCTCCTGCCGGCAGCTACTGGCGACAACCACGATATAAACAAAAACCGCGGACCTGGCAGTTCACCTGCTCAGGCCCGCGGTAGTGGGATTTTCCAACGACTGTCGCTAACCATGGTCGCGCATCTGCGGTGTGCGTCAGGTCAGGCGAGCGTAACGCGTCACTGCTTGGGCGAGACCAGGACGAATGCAGAAGCCTCACTGTTCCACCTGACCACCACCGCGTCGCCGACCTTCAGATTCGCCGGCATCTTGGTGACTTTCACCACTGCCGTGCCATCCGGTTCGATGACCGGGCTGGACACCGTCACGGTTTTTTTGTCCGGGTTCAGGGCGGTGACCTTGGCTTCGGCATCGGCCGCCGACAGATTGACGTTGGAAAATATGGCCAAGCCGGCGATGGCAAAGGCCGCGTAGGTGCGTCCGAATCGGTTCATGGGATTTTTCTCCGTATGGCCGCGCGATGGCGGCCTGGGTGGTGGTGTGATCGAACGAAGTGTTCGTCGCTCACCCAGATACCGCACGTCCTACGCAATCCATCCTGAAATTATTTCCGCGCCGCACGACCTCTGATCTCAGATCCTGATCAGTTGCCCGCTGCCGCTGTTGTGAGCGGGATTTCATTGAAGATTGGCCTCACCGCCTGCTCAGGTGACCACGCGTCAGAAATCATTGATCGCGTTCGGCTTGGGGTTGTCCAAGTCCGGTCGTTCAACGCGGAGCGCGATGGCTTGTGGACCAGACTCGGTGGTCTTCCAGCGGACAAACACGCGCTCGCCCGCCGTGAGCGCAGAAAATTTCGCCGGCTTGCCATTGATGAGCAGAATGGACTCATCCATCGTGCCGATGCTGATGAAGTCCTGATCCGCGTGCAATATCGGCATGCGGGTCGGTTCCATAAGCCCGGCGAAAATGTATTCCGCATCGCTCACGACGATGGTGCGACGTTTATCGATGAACGGTCGTTCGTCTGCTGACTGTGCTATTGGCTGAATTGCTGGATTAATTGCTGGATTAATTGCTGACTGGGCTGCCGGTTGGCCTGCGACAGCGACAGGGGCAGTCACCGTCTGGGCGAGGGTCGGCGCAACCTGAACCACCGGCACTGGTGCCGTAGGTTGCACCGGCACCTCTTTCACCGCCACGGGAGACATCACCGCCACGGGAGACCCACTGCGCTGCTCAGCTTCGTCCTCGCCGATGAACCACACCATCACAACCGCCCCAGTGATCACCATGCCCACCAGCGCGACCCAGGCGGCTATGGAAGTGGTGCCGGATCCGGCCGCAGCAGCATGCATCACCGTCGGCAGCGTCTTGGACGCGAGCAACTGCGACAGGGCCGTCGGATCTGACAGCGGAACCGCAGGTGGCAGATCGCGTGCACTCGCCTGCTGGGACAGGAACGCCGTCAGCATCGCCAACGACAGCGCGACACCACGTTGACGCAACGCGCCACGCAGCATCTCTCGTCCACGACTCAGGCGGCTCGCAAAGGTCCCGACCTTGCAGCCCATCAGGTGGGCGCCTTCGTCATGGCCGTGGTTCTGGAGGTGGTGCAGGATCACCGGGACGCGGAATTTTTCCGGTACGGATTCGAGCGCCTCGTCGAACACCGCGGTGATACGCGCACGATCACCATCCTGGTCGTCGGTAATCACAGTGCTGCTGGGCATGGCTTCCCGCTCGTATTTGACCCGGGTCAGCGCCTGCCGACGCAGGTCGATACAGGCACACCAGGCAACATGATGCAGCCACGCCGCTACCGAGGCCTGGCCGGTCAACGACGCCGCCTTGGTCGCCAGCGCAATGAATGCGGCCTGCGCGGCATCCTCCGCATCATGGCTGCGCCCGAGGGTCCGCCGGCAAGCGCACAACACGCTTGCCCCATGGCGACGCTCGATCTGCGCGAACGCGGCTTCGTCGCGGCGTAACACGAAGGCCTCCAGCAGGGCGCCGTCAGTTGCTTGGTCGTTGGAGGGTTCCATCTCTTGCTCTACCGGACGAGGTGCGGGTTCCATCCCAGGAACTTTACGCCCTGATGGCGGGATCGTCGAGAGGTGCATCTGTTGTGACACGATGCCCCCTCAGCGACCGGCCTGCGGCGGTCGGCCCGAGCAGCTCAGACCCCATAACTTTTCCAACGGCGCATCGATGGCGATACCGGCTTTCGCTGAGCCATAGCCCCAGGCGTAGGTACGAATCTGCAGACGATGCCACCCAGGCGTCAACGTCACCGGAACGGTCGAGGTCAGCCACGCGTTCGCGATCTCCTTTTTCGACTCGTTGTCGAAGATCTTGACGTCATCCAGTAGGTAAAGATATGTAAAGATATGTAAAGATATGTAAAGATATGGACAGGTCATAAATCCGTTGCGATCCCCATCCATCATACGCTGAGCGTATCGGACAGTCTGTGTCAGCTAAGGGCTTACAAACGGAGCATTGCTCCGGACTCGTCCAACCCGCTCAGCGAAGGGAGCGTGAGGGACGAGTGCCAGAACCTCTCGTCTGCGGGTTATGACCGGGGATTATAATCACCCGGGCTCGATTTTGGTCTGGGCCATAATCTAGTTCGGTTTATTTTTGACCAACATGTCCAAGCCGCTTCCGCGCCTCTATCACGCCCTGATCGCCAAGCATGGTGAACTGCATCCCTTCGATGTGCTTTATCTTCAGCACCTGCTGGGGTCGATCCAACCTGGGCGCTACTTTACCGATGCCTTTGGCACCGATGCCTTTGGCTACGCCGGTCTGGAGGGCGGCCCGGTGTTGGTCGGCTTGATCGCGGCGGCGCAACAACGGGGCTGATTTTCGTCCTACTCCGCGAACGCCAACGAGAACACCCGCAGCAGCATTTCCTCTGCAGACGTGAGTTTCACCAACAGCACGGGAAAACCGTGTTCTGGTATCCAGGCCTGGGCTCTTCGGTCAGCGAATAGAAAGTCCCCGGACCTGCGGAGCACCCGCGGAGTGTAAGGATGCGGCGTCTTCCAAAATCCGTGCTGTTCGCTCTCGCGATCCCCGCACTCGCAACCGCATCATCACCGTTCAAGCTCCTGGCGTTCCTACCCTCCAAGGATTTGTTCCATGCGTCTGCGTCTGCCGCTGTTGATCGTCCCCCTCATCGCCCTCGCTGGCTGTTCCGCCGATTCCAATCGCGCCACCGCGCCAGCGACTCCGGCAGCGCCGTCCACGACCGCACCGAGTGCGCCGTCAACACCTGCCGCTGTGGTCCCGAGTGCGCCAGGGACGCCTGCCGCGCCAAGCCCAGCAACCGTTGCCGCCACGGCGAAGCCCGCGCCAAGCACGGCAACCGTCGACCTGCATGGTTTCGCCGGTCCGACGGACAATGCTGACCTGTTCGGCTATGACGAAAACAACGGCCGCCTGTTCTTCTTCTCTGGCGGCGCGATGACCCTGCCAGTGAAGCTGAGTGGCGATGGCGATTACGACATCGTGGTCAGCGCCGCCTGTGACGAGGCCAATGGCGAGAAGGCCAAGTTCACCGTGAGTGTGGATGGCCAAGCCGTGGGCGGTGAAATCACCTGCACCACCACCGACGCCAAGGACTACGTGGTGAAGGCACCCGGCCTGAAGGCTGGTGAACACAAGATCGCCATCGAGTTCCTAAACGATGTCTACAAAGAGAACGAGTATGATCTCAATCTCTACATTCACAGCGTCACGCTAAAGCCGGCGAAGTAACCTCGATCAGCAACGTCGAAGTTCGAAGACGAATAAACCCTCGGTGTTCACCGAGGGTTTATGCTTGTTGGCCGAAAAGTTCAGGCGTACCCACGTGCCCAGCGATGACTCCGCCGGCTCACCCCGTGGTGATCGCCACCTTGACGACGTGCTTCTGCGTCAGCCTGCGCTTCGCTGAGCGCGAACCACGTCCACGTGTGGCGGGTTTTAGCCGCATCCCAGGCATCAGCCGCGGCGAGGCCGGACTGGACGAGGAGCGCCAGCCCCAGCAACACCATGCCGGAGCAGATGGCGGAAGGACGGACAAAACAGCTGGTCGACATGATGAGGGCCTCGGTGGTAGCCGCACCTCCTGCCGGCAGCTACTGGCGACAACCACGATATAAACAAAAACCGCGGAGCTGGCAGTGCACCCGTGATCGGACAAGGCGGACGAGGCGTTCGTCGCTCACCCGCCGGCATGACAGGAGATCGTCCGGCAAAGCCATCGTCGAGGCCGCCGCCGCGTGACTCGGTCAGGGGTCGTGGAGGCTGCCTAAGTCGCTTCGCCGCAATGGAGTGAACTCACTGCTGCAACCAGCAACATTGCGTCCTGGGTGGTCCAGCGAAGAGATTCAGTTTCGCACCATGACCATGTCCACCTCCCACGCTTCCCCTGATGCCATCGTTTCTCCCGACCTCTCCACCGAGGGCGTCGACCCGCTCAAGCTGACACCGGCGGAGCTCAAAGATGTCCTCGCGCGCCGCGATGCGCCGGCGTGGTGGCGGCTCGCGGGACACCTGACCTACTTGGTGGCGTTTGGCTGGTTGTGGTTCGCGCATTGGTGTCCGCTCCCAGGGATGGAGCCGCTGTCGTTGTGGATCGCCGTGCCGGCGCTGCTGCTCTACGGTATCGGTCTGGCGACGATGTTCGCAGCGATGCACGAGTGCGTGCACCGCACCGCCTTCAAGACCAACACCTACAACGATGGCGTCGGCTGGTTCGCCGGGCTGCTGTCGTTTTACAACAGTACCTTCTACCGCCACTACCACGGCTGGCATCACCGCTTCACCCAGATTCCAGGGAAGGATCCGGAGCTGGAGGATCGCAAGCCCACGTCACTCATCGGCTACGTCATCGAGATCAGCGGCATCACTTGGTGGATCGGCAAGATCCGCGGCCACCTGACGCTCGCTGCCGGTCGCATCGCCAACCGCCCGTATGTGCCGGAGAATGCCCGGGCCGAGGTCATCCGCTCCGTGCGTCTGCAACTGCTGACCTACGTGCTCATCATCGGCCTCAGCGTGGCGTTCCAGTCGTGGTGGTTCGTGCTCGGCTGGCTGCTGCCGCTGATAATCGGCCAACCATTCCTGCGCGTGTTCGTGTTGTCGGAGCACACCGGCTGCGCCCGTGACGGTGACCGTTACGGCAACACCCGCACCACCTACACCATCCCGCTGATCAACTTCCTGATGTGGGAGATGCCCTTCCACGCCGAGCATCACCGCCATCCCGCGGCGCCGTTCCATGCGCTCGGTCGACTGCATGCGAAGATGCAACCGCATCTGAAATACCTCGCCACTGATGGTTATATGGGCGTCCAACGCGGGATCATCAAGCGCCTGGGAATCGATCCCGCATGATGATGCGCGAGGGCAGCATCGCGCTCGGTGATGTGCCTTTGCACGCCGGTGGTGTGCTACCGGAGGCACGCCTGGTGTGGAAGTCGTTCGGCACGCTCAATGCCGATCATTCCAACGCGGTGCTGTATCCGACCTCGTACGGCGCGCAGCACACCGATCTGGAGTGGCTGATCAAAGCCGACGGCATCCTTGATCCGACGCGCTGGTTCGTCATCCAGGTCAATCAGTTTGGTAACGGCTTGTCGACTTCGCCCAGTCACCTGATCGATCCGGCACCGGCATTCACCGTCAGTCACGTCGACAATGTGCGGGCACAAGAACGCCTGCTGCGCGAATCCTTCGGCATCGAACGACTCGCACTGGTCTACGGCTGGTCAATGGGCGCCCAACAGGCCTATCATTGGGCGGTGATGTATCCCGACGGTGTCGCGCGCATCGCCGCGGTGTGCGGCACCGCGTGCACCAGCGAGCACAATCGCTTGTTCCTGATGAGCCTGGAATCCGCGCTGCTTGCCGATCCCGCCTGGAACGGCCGCACTTTCGTCGGCGTTCCGGAACGCGGTTTCCACACCTTCGCGCGCATCTATGCCTCATGGGCCGCGTCGCAGGAATTTTATCGGCGACGTGAATACCTGAAGCAGGGCTACACCGACCTCGACGATTACCTCGCCCGCGCGTGGGAGCCGTTCTACCGCAAACGTGATGTATTGGATCACCTGGCGATGCTGCGCACTTGGATGCGCAACGATGTGGGTGTGGTGATGGATGGCGATACCCGAATGGCCCTGAAGTCGATCCGTGCGAAGACGCTGGTGATGCCGTCCACCACCGATCTCTATTTCACCGTCGATGATTGCGCAGCGGAAGCGGCGCTCATCCCCGGTTCACAGTTCCGGCCGCTACATTCGTGGCTCGGCCACCGTGCGGGCAATCCGGTTAATAGTGCAGTCGATACCTTGGCGATCCGCCGTGCGGTCGACGAGCTCTTGGCCACCTGATCCTCGCTGCTGGAGTCATCATGCCTTTCTCCTTCGCCGACTACGCCCGCGATCATGGCGTGAAGTATTTCCTGGTGTCCTTCACCGATCTCTCCGGCGTGCAGCGCGCCAAGTTGGTGCCCGCGGCGGCGATGCCGGCGATGGCAGTGAAAGGGGCTGGTTTTGCCGGGTTCGCGACGTGGCTCGATATGACACCCGCCGATCCGGACATGTTCGCGTTGCCGGATCCCACCAGCTTGATGCAACTGCCGTGGAAACCGGAGGTCGCCTGGGTCGCCGCCGATCCGGTGATGGGTGGCAAGCCGGTCGACCACGCGCCGCGGGTGGTGCTCAAGCAACAGATCGCGCGGGCAGCGGAGCAGGGCTACCGCGTGAAGACCGGCGTGGAGTGCGAGTTCTTTCTGCTCGACGCCAACGCCAGCGGACCAAGCGATCCGCGCGACGTGCAGAGCAAGCCGTGTTACGATCAACAGTCGTTGATGCGGCGTTACGACCTGATCACCAAGATCAGCGATGCGATGCAGACCCTGGGCTGGGGTCCGTATCAAAGCGATCACGAGGACGCTAACGGCCAGTTCGAAATGAACTGGCACTACAGCGATGCCCTGGTCACCGCCGATCGTCACGCCTTCTTCAAGTACCTAGCGAAATCATTGGCAGAGGAAGCCGGTCTGCGCGCCACCTTCATGCCCAAACCATTCGCCAACAAATCCGGCAACGGCTGCCATGTCCATGTGTCGTTGTGGGATCAGGGCGGGACGAAGAACCTCTTCTGCGATCCTGCGGGTGCGCTCGGTTTGTCGCAGACTGCGTACCACGCCATCGGCGGCCTGATGCACCACGCGTTGTCGCTCTGTGCGCTGACCAATCCAACCGTGAACTCCTTCAAACGCCTCAACGCGCCGATGACCACCTCCGGCGCAACGTGGTCGCCAAACGCGGTGAGTTGGACCGGCAACAACCGCACGCACATGGTGCGCGTGCCGGATGTCGACCGTTTCGAACTGCGACTGCCGGACGGGTCGGTGAATCCCTACCTGCTGCAAGCCGGCGTCACCGCCGCGGTGCTTGATGGCATCGCCAACCGCCGTGACCCTGGGCCCCGCCGCGACAACAACATGTACACCCATCCGCTTGGCGCCGGTGAATGCCAACGCTTGCCGGCGAATCTGCTGGATGCATTGCGGGGACTGCGCACATCCACCGGCCTGCGCGCTGCGCTCGGTGACGCCTTCGTCGACAGCTACCTCAAGATCAAGATGTTGGAGTGGAACGATTACTCCGCGCACGTTTCTCCGTGGGAACTGGCGACCACGCTCGACTGCTGAACGCACTGCCATCTCCAGCCTCGACTCGGCATTGACTCCGGCAGAGCGTCGGCGTGTGCTGAACCCGATGGTGGATCGGACCTATGCGCCTCGCCCTGCTCATGCTGTTGCTGGTCGTGAACGTCGCCGATGCCGGTGAATGGCCGAACTGGCGTGGCCCGACGTTTGATGGTGCGGGTGCGGAAACTGCCTTGCCTGAGCGGCTGGACGACACCACCCGGCGATGGATGCAGCCGCTGCCCGGAGTCGGTGACGCAACGCCGGCAATATGGGGTGAGCGCGTCTTTGTCACCGCCATTGATCGCGAGACCTCGATGTTTGTCGTGCTCGCACTGCGCCGCAGTGATGGCGAGGTGCTGTGGAAACACGAGGTCGGCATCGCCTTCAATCCCAGCCATCGTGATGATTTGGCGGCACCCTCACCGGTGATCGACGGCGAACGTGTGGTGGTGTTGTTCGGCAGCGGTGATCTCGCGGCGTTCACGCACGACGGCACGCGCCTGTGGCAGCGCAATCTGCAGAAAGACCATGGCAAGTTCACCAACCAATGGGTCTATGGTTCGAGTCCACTGCTGCTCGACGGTCGGCTGTACGTGCAAGTGCTGCAGACTTCGCCCGACGCTCTGGCGGGTACGCCACGCACGGGATCCTATGTGCTGGGTATCGACGCGGCCACCGGCAAGGATCTGTGGAAACACCCGCGACCATGCCCAGGGCGTGGCGAATCGCAGGATTCCTACACCACGCCGCTGCCGTTCACGAGCGGCGCCGACACCAGCGTTCTGGTGCTGGGCGGCGATTGTCTGACCGGACATCATCCGCTGACCGGCGTCGAACAATGGCGCTTCACGGGTTGGAATACCACCAAGGCCAAGGACTGGCGCATGATCACCACCCCGGTGGTGGTGGGCGACCGCATCATCCTATGCACCGCACGTGGTCGGCGGTTGCTCGCGTTGACGCCGGATGGAATGGGCGGCATGCGCCAAGCGTGGAGCAGCGACGCACTCAGCAGCGATGTCGCGGCGCCGCTGAGCTATCGCGGCAATCTTTACGTGCTCAACGGCGATGAACGGGAACTGGCGTGTTTCAATCCCGCTGACGGCGCACTGCGGTGGCGTGGGGATTTCACCACCACCGGCGTGATCCGCGCATCACCGACGGCCGGCGACGGGCGGCTCTACGCCGTCAGCGAAACGGGCGAGGCGGTGGTGTTCGCTGCGGATGCCTTCCGAGTCATCAGCACCACCACCCTTCCGAGCGAGCATCCAGGGCGCGCCTCCATCGCCCTTGCGCACGGCACGGTCTTTGTGCGCACTGCCGACGCCCTCCATGCCTTTGCTCAACCCTGATGCCGCCGTGATCCACGCTGCGGAAGGATGAACGGCACCCGGCTGATGTGACCACGACTCATCACATGCTGCGCGCTCCTACGGAGCATGAGCGGCATGAGGGCGACATGAGCGGCATCTATCACCTCGAACGTCAGCAAATAATTCCCGTCACTCCGGAGATCGCGTGGGGCTACTTCGCCACCCCGCGCTATCTGGAGGAGAT
>ENA-ORBV01014063-ORBV01014063.1-microbial-mat-metagenome-genome-assembly--contig:-NODE-14063-length-12050-cov-6.315376_pt1 | contig 12050 bp, 15 predicted proteins | sample MGYA00237777_ERZ505514 | MGnify/ENA primary metagenome ERZ505514 (study PRJEB26160, sample SAMN06269048) | microbial mat metagenome | isolation source: Oligotrophic lake microbial mat | place... | reverse complement strand
ATGGAATGGAATGGAATGGAATGGAATGGAATGGAATGGAATGGAATGGAATGGAATGGAATGGAATGGAATGGAATGGAATAGAACAGATGACTGGCAGCACCATGCTTGCACTGCCAAGCCACCAAGCTGCCTCATGACCATCAAGCAATTGCTGCGCAACAGCAATGACATCATGTTGCTTTCAGTCAACAATCGAATTGTTTTGAAACTCATTCCACAATGAAAAACAAGATGTGAGTTGGTGCTTCAGATGACAACATGCTTAAAAAAAATGTTGTTTTCCAATTGGCTCACATTTTAGCCATCAGATCCACATTGCATCAACACAAAATCTATTTCGGTGTGAACAAAACTCAATCATGCTTGAGGGAGCCCTCAAGCATGATGCTGCCACCCAGTGCCGAAATGGAAGTTGTTGGTTGCAGATCGTGTTTGGACAAGAATCAGTTGCAGAATGTGATGATTGCTTGGCCAAAGCAGAAACCATAGGCAATGATGATTGATTTAACAAAAAACCATCACAACAACATTTCCATGTTCAACAATCGACAACAAAGAGTCAAATGCCCTTTCAGTCAACACTGGGTTAGACCCCGTGCATCAATGAGTCACAAGAAAGAGACAACAAATGGTTTTTGTTTTGAAGCACAACAAATGATTCATTATAAAATTTAGCATTGACGCGCACAAAATCATTCCCGCACTGAATCTTCAAGCAAATTGCATGACAAAGCAAACTGACAATGTCATTCAACAGCTCAGTCCAAAGCTCATAATTTCCATTTTAGGAACACTCGAAATTCCCTGCGTTTAGTGAAATTTCAGAAACTCATTCACACAACCACCTTCAGAGAGCCTATCCCTTTGTTGGAGTTCGAAATGCACCATGTTTGGCCCAAAATGAGCTAATGTCAAACGCCATGTAGCTAACTATGTGTCTATCCTAAATTAACAATAGACATACACAATCTTATTTGTTTACCTTTTACAATGTAGCTACTAACAACAACAAAACGATTAGCTTAGCTAGTTAGTGTTTTATCCGTTTTCGAAATTTTCGAAGGGTCATCACAGCCAAAATTACTGGCATAATGCAGATGTCAACTAGTTAGCAATGTCCGTTAGCCAAAGTAATGCATGCATTGTGTTCTACATGTGTTGGATGATGGTTGTGCAAATATTCAGAAAGAGAATAGCTTTATTGGTCGAGTTATCATGGTCGCATCTTGTGTTGGCCGAATTTGACTCGATTGGCCTTGTTGTCGGCCGTCGCGATTTTCTAAGTGGAACATGCTGACAACACATATGATGCTTGTTAATAATCATTCTTATGTGCTTATACTAAAACATATTATCATTTGCTGATTGATTTAGTTGGCTTTTCATTGAGTTCTTCCATCTTTTTGGCAATTTCTGCCTTCCTTTCAGCAAGATTTTCGAGTGTATGAAAGAGTTTAAAACAATCAAGACATAGGTTAATGTTGCAATAGGAACATGCAACAACGTCTTTTCGTACATCGAGCTTAATGCAGTATCGATGCAATGCGCAGCATTGTCGTTTGTCTGGTTTGAGTGGCCAGTGACCAACAAATCTGTCAAGCCTTTTTCCAAACGGACCATTGGCACTATCCACAGATGCGTCCGTCAAATGATTGTTCTTGCCCATCTTTGGTACCAACTCTGCACTAGGAGGGGTGAAGGCCCGTCGCTTCTTGTTGTTGCTGTCTGTCATCGTGTTTCTGCGAGTGGAAGACAATTGTTGCCCCCCCGCCGATAATTGTTGTCTCACTGCCCGAATTTGTGGTGTGTGGACCGGAGGCAAGGCTTCTCTATTTCGCAAACGTCGGCGCTCAGCAATGGTCACTTCGCCTTTGTCAATCCAGGAAAGAGCAATCAACTTACGAAAGTCATAGTGAGTCATCGGTATTTTGTTTTCTTCTTCGCATGCAAGTTTGTAAACAACAAATGAATTAACAAGCAATACTCCCAGTCCCCATTGCATCATTGCCCACCACCACTTGTAATTTCGCATCCATTGATTAAACTTGTACACCTCTCGCAACTGATCCGAAACATCAACATGCCCCATGTCGCCGTTGTAGGAATCATTGATATTTAACCGGAGAAAGCGAAGAGTCTCGCACTTGAAAGTGTCGACATTAAACACTGAACGTTCCTTCGAAATCCATTGGATGGATTCGCATGTCATCGACAGGAAGTGAACCGGTTTGGTGTCGTAGACAGATGCTGCTACTAACGTTGGACACTTAGGATCTCCCTGTAGAACGGACACTTTGACAGTGCCTCTCACTAGCATCTGTTGCTTCTTGTTATCCACCTCTTGTTGAAGTACCGAGATGGGCAATCCTCGACCACCTTTCCGCGTCACCCCGGCAATCAGAACCTTGTTTGGATGGTTGTAGGCTGCCTTACAAAACGTTGCTGAAAGATAGAGATTGTCCATCCATGCCCGGTGATGTGAATCTTCAAGTTTGTCGAACAACCACATCACTCTTGCATGCAACGGGGAAAGGCCTTGCTTTATGTACTTGTCGGGAGGTGGAACATTCCTAAAGTAAACAGCCAAGGTAAAGCCATTCTCGCATAGAACATCACACTGGAAACCATCACCGGCTCTCTTGTAAGTAATTCGCATTTTGTCGGCGTGGCGTCCCTGGAAACCGATTGTTTGTTCGTCGACAGCTGCATGTTCTCCAAGTTGAACTGACTTTGGACCAACGAAGTTGATCCAGTTGACGACTCGGTGCACTTTGTGTAAGGGCTGTACCTTGCGTGGGGGTGCATCTTTTTGAGGATCCTGTAATGCGAAGAAGGCTTTAAAATGTCTCCATCGACGATCAGCATTGCTTCCGATGTGCTGACATATGAAGTCATTGCCCTGCACGGGGTCATGTTGTTGCGGTTTGAATTTCATCTCCATTCGTGGGGAAGGGGACAGGCCATTAAAGATGTACAGGCCAAGGAACTGTCTTATCTCCTTGCACGTAAATGGTTTGAAGTCCTTGTAGTTGGTGCCACCGTGACCGGCATTGCTAAGCTGCGCCTTCAGATTCGAGCATGTTGTTGCCTGATCCATGCTAAAGTATCTTGCATTGTAAGGGTTCTCGTGCCACGGTATGAAAGCATCTGCGAATTCGACCGGATGCGAAGCTGAAGTCAGGTGATGCTTCCGCATAAAATCGGTCCTCACTTGCATGTTGTTTCGCATTGCTGCCACGCACACAGGTTGGCCTTTGGCACCCACGGCTTGACGACCGTTGGTGTGTTTCTTGGGTACAAATTTGCGACCGCCAAACACAGGTCGATCAAATCTTTCGGCATAGTTGTGTTTCACGGGCACCACCTCTGATTCATCAGCCGGTGCAGTTGGCGCCCTAGGATTGTTGATGGTGTTCTCAGGCTCTTCAACAGCCGTAACTTCTGGCGTAAGGGATTCCCAATAAGAACCAGGAGTGAACCCGCTCAGGTCGTCAACTTTGTCGTGGTGTTCTTTCTTGGTGTTCTTCAAGAAATCTTTCAAAGCTGCCGGATCCATAAATGTTGTCACTTTCAACTCGGCTGCAAGGGCATCGTTCAACCGCTTCACAAAATCCGATTTCAACATGCCGGTGCTTTTGAACTGCACACCTCTGATTGTCAATTCATGTTTCAGAGCAGCAACGGTCATTTTCTCCACTTCCTCGGCGGCAATTGGTATGTGTCGTGGTGTTCTGTCAACACCATCATCGTCCTCCATGACTGTTGCTGCCTCTTGTGGTCGATCAATGGGAACATTGCTATCCTCCTCGAACTCAACGTCGTCAGAAGTGCCTGGTGGTGGACCATTACCATCACTGTCATACCCATCCATGAACTTTCCCTCAAGCCATTCAAAGTTGGGCAATTTTTTGGTCGGTGGAGAGGACATTGGTGGAGCCTCCTCCGGGGGCTTTAATGGCGTGCTAACTGCAGTTTCGCCACCGGAATCAGTTCCAGTGTTGTTAGGAGGAACGTTGGCAGCAATGGTGGGCAAGGGAGGAGGTCTTTTGGTGGTCTTTCTTGGAGTTCCGCGTCTTCTTGATGGAGTGCCACGACCAATTTGGCTCGGCGAGCCAATTCGGGCTCTGGAAAAGCTAACTGGAGTAGCATTTTGGCCACTTTTAAGCTTTGATCTCGTGCTAGGGGTACTGGCCATGGTTGTTGTCAATTCTGGGGACGATAGCAATGGTAATGGTTGCGGACTAGCGGCTTTGATTAATAACGACTTTGGGCCATGGTCATGGTCGACGGGGATCTTCGAAACTTGACGCTGTTGCTAGATACGATGAGATAGCTTTAATACCACAGTATTGCATATACCAAATGACTGTCTGTAGTTGTTGAAGCTAACTGTAACTTTAAATTAGTGCTAAACTATACTCTCAGTTAGCTAGGTGCGCACAACGATCGGCCCATTTTGGGCCATATGTGGCCCAAAACCAACAAGGGGATAGGGCATTGGCGCCTTTAATCCCATCAGACTGGTTAACCAGTTTGAAACACAACTGACAAAACCTGAAAAAAATTATTGATTCACATTTTCGCTTTGCTCCTTCAGTCAGGCAAATTCAGCATCGCAATTGAATGTTAAGGTTCTGCCTTTCTGTCGCCAAGTGTTCCAGAGCGGCGACCGAGAGAGCACCCACAAAAGATCTGTGGCATCAAAAAGTATGATGCACCAATAAACGAACCCCTGCTCTTCTGGTACCCGCCTCATTACCTCGCTACTGGCAGAGACCAGGGTACTCAACTGGGGACGAACACTATCAGTACGGCGTTCCCTTTTGAAGAAGTCATAACATATTGAACAAAGAAACTATAAAATAAGGCGAACCATCACAACCCGTCGTTTGCCCAAGTTTGGCTATTTCTGCCTTCCCACCGTTACGGTTTTATAACGCTGCGATGCATTGCACTTGCAAAAATCGCCATTCTTCCTGTTTTTCGTTATTAAAAAGGAATCTTCTCTCCCGCAGTGGCTTTGATGGCAATCAACGCCACCAAGGCACCCATGCCATGTTCCGCAATCATACAAAATAAAAAGGCCCCGCCTCGGGAGGACGGATCTTCTTTGTAGTCATGTGCAAATTGGATTCGTCCGTAGGCATACAATGGCAGTAACAAGAAACAAACCAATGGGCCCAATATCACAGACACCAACAAGGTATTGGCCACCATGAGCGCCAAGGATTCTTCCAGGTTAAAGATGGCTCGTTGGGCTCGATTGAAACGCCCAAAGTCGCCGTGATTGGCCATGAGCACCAAATCGTTAGTGCCTACGACTTGGTAGACGTGTTGGTCGGGACGGTTCAGGCAAGTGGGGCCTCGAGCGCCATTGGAATTGGTCATCATGGCGCATCGGACCAACATGATGGAGTACATGGCCCAGTAAGGATAATAGAGCTGATGGTCATGAAGAAATTGAAATTTCGTTTGCAGCATGTTTTGAGACGTTTCCGACGAACTATATTTTGTGAGGAAATAAAGTACCCATGCAATGGCGGGGCCTTGAAGGAAGAGGAGTTTCGTGAAAACACCAATGTAGTGCGCCCTTTGTTCTGCCTCGGTCTTGGCTTTTTCCTTGGGCAACAAGGAGGGTCCCACGGCGTCCGTTTTCTTGTCCGTCATCTTGCTGAAACTAGTGGTTGATTTTTGTTGTTGGTGTTTTTGGTGTTGTTACTTGCCGACGAATAAATGAAGTCTACTCTTGGGGTCGAATGCTGTATCAATTGTTGATATCTCTGATGAAAGCATATGTTGCAGCGATGATGTGATCCCATCGTCCTTCGTTGCTACAGGAGACTTGTCTAATTAACTGAACGCACAATGACTCCATCAATAGGTTCGCAAAACGTCTCGCGAGACGTTTTGTACTTAAGAGACGATTTGAAAACGTCTCGCGAGACAATTTTAATTTAAGAGACGATTTGAAAACGTCTCGCGAAACAATTTATTTAACTACCATTTTCTCCTAACAAAGATGGAAACGTCTCGCGAGACGTTCTGCATTTAAGAGATGATTTTTAATCGTCTCGCGAGACGTTCTGTACTTAACGAGACAATTTAAAAATGTCTCGCGAGACAATTTTAGTCGTTTTAAATCGATGGTAAGTGTGCGTCTACTACTAGACAAGATTCCAGATTGATGCCAGACACTGCTGTGATACCTTTGGCCAAGTGTGCGTCTATGAAACGGGAATGACGGCCGAACCCCATTTTTGATGTTCGCTCACAATAATAATGATGTAACAGATAGTAGTTGATGCATGAAGGCTTCAAATACGGCTCTATCTGAACATCTCGTAGCAGTAGGAAAAACATCACCAAAAGATTGTCTATGAGGGTTGCTGTCGTTACAGGCGTAGCACGGACAACTGGCATTGGCCATGCCATCTGTACAACGTTGTTAAAATCTGGGTATGCAGTTCTTGGCTTGGATCACATACCGATCGACCCGACTTCATCTCTTTTAGAGCAAAACTGCTTTTGCGCCAAGGTTGCATCGGTGACGGATCTTTTGGCAGTTCAGTCCTCCATTGCCCAAGGTATGGAAGAATTGAAGAAGCAGCAACACCAGAAAGGCGAATCAACGAGTACCATCAATGTGGTTGTCAACAATGCAGGGATTCCCCAACCGTTTCTTCAGCCCCCCCCCTGTTACCAGCGATATTGGCAAACAAGACGAAATACAAGAAAGACTACAGAAACGAGTCGACGAGTTTGATTCATACATCAATGTGAATTTGCGATCGGCATTTTTGGTCACAGAGGTCTGTCGAGGGTACTTTCCAAAAGAATCACCTAGTGGGAGCACTGCGAGTGTCATTCACATTGCTAGCACTAGAGCCCATCAATCTCCCGAAAATTCTTCGACGAGTGTCCCTTTGGACAAGAAGGCTACGCCGCCGCTAAGGCCGGTCTCTTGGGCTTGATGCACAGCCAAGGACAATCCTTGTCTGGTCTGGCCCGGGTTAACGTCATTTCACCCGGCTACATTAATACAGCAGATCCTAACGACTACGTTCCCACTAGGGAGGATCACGAGTGGCATGCAGGCAGCCAAAGAGTGGGATTACCGCGAGATGTTGCCGAATGCGTTAGTTTCTTGGCAGATGATTCTAAAAGTGGGTTTATAACGTGTCAAGAGTTCATTTTAGATGGTGGGGTATCGCGAAAAATGGTCTACCCACCATGATTCAAACTTCCACGAAACGGTACAGATGATTGTTATACGGTGGGTGTGTAGTGCAGTAAAATACGCTTGGTGAAACCACTTAAATGAGGTGTGGAAAAATATAACGACATTTTTACCACTCGACTTTTCCAGACTCAGTAGCAATTTCGTCTTCTCTCTCTTCTTCGTATTCAATTTCAATCCGAGGCCCCCTTGGTCGTGGAGGGTCCTTTTTAGCGGGTTTCTTTTTGGGTTCTTCCGGCCGCTTCTTTTTCTTAGGTCTATCATCACCCGAAGCAGTCGAATCCTCATCGCTATCTTCCTCTTTTGAATCCTCGGATCCAGAATCGTCGTCATCGTCCATTTCATCGCCATCCTCCTCATCATCATCACCACCTGTTCCCCAAGCTCCATTGCCCATATATCCCATATCCTCCATATCTTCTACCTCATTTGATTCCTCGTCTGAATCCAGATCTTCCACGTATTCCACGGCATTTTCCTCTTCGTCCGTTTCTTCATCGGTCTCTTCTTCTTCCTCCTCCTCCTCTTCGTTTGTATTGTCGTCTTTCGATACTTGTTTCAATGCTTTTTGATATGGTGCTTCGGGAAAGTTGTAAATATCCCCATATGTTCCTTTGGCCAATCGTTCGACCAATTCTTTTTGAATGCTTCGCTCCAGTTTGGCAGCCACCAAGGCTTTTCGTTCCCGTCGTTCTTCGCGTTGGTCAATCTTTCGATGAATGCCCACCATTTTGGCTTTTCGACCAGATCGTTCTTTGAGCTTAATTTTGCGCATACGAATCAGATATTGATGTACCTTGGTCAAGCGCTGTTTGTTGCGGTGAATCAATGCCTTCGGAAAGTAGGCCAAATGTTCATCGAGTTGAGCAATGGCTTTGGAATAATTACGACTGAGCAGAATCTTTTCCCACAAATTCTTGGGCGAATGCGCGCGTTCGACAGTTTTAATGAAGAGATGAACACGACCATGTTCTTCTCGAATGGTGGCATAGCGGGAATTGGCCAATGGACAAGACGTTCGATTGCAGAGGCCCGTGACAGAATAAGGGTGTTTGCAGAAATGTGTTTTGTCCGACTTCGCTTTGCCAATGGTCGTTTTGTAGGAACAAAATTGGTGATTGATCACCTGCCAGATCATTTCATCGTGCTGCATTCTGAATGATTATTATTGTTGTGGGGATTAGACGATCGATGTATATATCTGTTGAATTGATGAGGAAGCTAGGAAGATATTTCAGTTGACGTAGCTTGCTACCATATTCAACATTGTGATCTATTTATTTCCAAGAAAAGCAAAAAAGGCGATTAAACATGGTGTCGAATAAATTAGTGGATGTAGTTAGCTCCCCCTAAAGTTGAACATGGGGGGAGAAGTCTCCCCCAAAACGGGAGCTGGCCAGACGTGTTCAGCGACAACAACACTCGTCGTGAGTCGCGAAGCCGATGCACCGCCGTGTGATGATGACAATGGCGTTAACGTTGAGGTATCCTTGATGGCCATCTACCCAGAATAGCTAGCTTTAAGTTACTTCATCATCATGGCGTCTTTTAACCCATTTGCTAGCTTTCTCCTCAGTGGTCAAACAGACCAAGAAGAGCTTGATCGCAAGGCACGACTTCGTATTGGAGAGTAAGTAATTAAACACAGGCAGCGGATGTGCAGACGTCAGTAGTGTTGGCTACTGGATGATTGTTGAGGCCGCCATGTTGAAGCGTTCACTTGAAGGTATATGTCGGTCAAGTCTTGTCACACTGTAGTATCTAACGCCACAAAATCCATCGTTCATTTTCTATGATTTTTGTTACTACAGAAAATCCGTCAGTGCGCAGAAATTGCAAGATGAAAATCTAGGACCTGAAATCCGGGCACTCGACCCGTACCTGCGACCGGAGAGCCGTGATTTCAACAAGTATCAATTCAAACTTTCCGCTCTCAAGAATACCGAACATGGAGTCGTATGTTCCTGGAAGGCTGCGGCGGCCTATGCCACATCGGAACAAAAAACCAGGGATATGTTGATTGCCAAAATCAAGGCGGAAAAGGAAGCAGCGGCTGCCACTGCTACTGCATAATTGAATTGATGGACAAGCGCAAAGCGAGATTATCGTGGAAACCTTTCCAGTGCATGTAGCGAGGACGGAATGGATTACAGATCCTTCCAGTAAAAGAAAAGCCAGGCTTTTTCGTAAATCCTGATTTAATTTTTGTATTGTAGTTCGTCATTCCGACACCACCCCCATGATTGATGGGTTTTTGCTTTTGGTACTTTCACTACCGCACTACTTTTACGAGTAATGAATTGTTGATTGTGGTGAGTTTTGGCCTGTGCTCAGAATTCACAGGGAAAAACGCTTCTAAATCCATTTCGCAGATAAGGAATTGAAGCAGAAAAACTACTTCAACATCAAAATTATAGTTTTATGTAGAGATTTCGGTATGATTATAATCCATCACATCTGCGCATTCGATTGGACAGAAGTTGTCTTCTCAATCGGCGCACAGGAGTGCCATCAGCTATGCTAGTGTCGATACATGACCTCGCTGCGAAGCAAACACAATTGGTGCCGGGCCCTGCCGGACAGTTGTTGGACTCGTAGAAAGAACAGCTAGAGCAAAGTGTCCGACGTAATCGTGTACGATTCCCTAGCTTCACCTGCATATAGACGGCCTCTCCATCTTCATTCGCACCATGAAATTCCACAATCGACACGATTTCACGGTGGCTACACTTGCAGACGCCTGCTCCGTCTTGGTCCGCAGCAGCTGCAGAAGTATAAGATAGCAGGGATCTATATTGTATACTGCAGGGAAAAGGTGCACTTTTGTGCTTGTGCAAAGAAGAAGAGACACTCTCAAACTCGCCTCGAACGGAAGTGGCTCTGTCAGCATATCTAGCCCTCTCAACTCGGATACCTTTCAAACCCACCAAAGCTGCATCCAAGGACTGAATCAAAGTAGGGATACCAGAAGTTAGCTACAACACTTTCTGAACTTGCCGCCATTGGCTACAATGGTCCCGAGCAATAGTTCAGAGATTGCAGCCATCAAGCCTGGGGTAGCCACAATTGCGGACACAGTGAAGACGTAGTTTTTAGATGCACCGTGGTAAATGGAGCCCTCCTTTTGGATAGTACTTGGATGGACAGCGTCTTCATGAAAGGTGGGGTGAAAGTGTCTAGAAATTTAGGCTCACTCATCTCAGATTGGGACACAGTTTGTGATGACGGTTTTACTAACAATGCTGTTAAAGTGGCCTGTCACCAGTTGGAGTACTACTGTACACAGAGGATGCGCATTTGTTCAATTATGCTGGGGGTGGCAATATTTTATTTAGTTGCAATGGTAATGAGCCCAAATTCTACGGGTATTTTTCCCATAGCTCAATGGGGAGTCACAATTGTGCACACAGCAAAGACATGGGTGTTGACTGTCGAACGAAAGCCCCTACTTTATATCCTACTCCACTCCCTACTCCCCTCCCCACAGCACAGCACAGCCAAGGGGACGGCCGCGCAGCGATGACACTACTTCTGCTGTATTGCCCGCACCCCATTCCGGAGCGGTGCCAAGAAGAACCACAATTGCTACAGTTGCTACTTTCCATCCAGTACGTTTCATGATAGACTCTTATTTTTAACCTCAACTATTATGAATTGATTATCAAGATGTATATGTTGTCTGATTTCGGCGAGCACTAGCCAGCCCCTCGCAAAAAGGCCAGCCCCCGCACGAACCGCAATGATTGCAAGTATGGACGAGGCAATTAGGCAGTGTTGGGCACGGTTTTGCGCAGCCGAAGAGGACCCGATGTTGCGGATCGGAGGGTTGGATGTGCCGGTCCGGCATTGAGTACCATCAATCGATCGAATTCGTTTTTGATGGCCACCATATCCGAATTGGCAACCGTCGTTCTCCTTGAAGGAAGACTGCTCTTGCTATTAATGCCCGGAACACAACCAATTCCAACCATTGGCATAGAGGATGATGAACTTGATGTTGTTGTTGGGAGTTGTTGTGGTTGCGAGTCGGCATCTAGAACCTCGCGGGCATCGAGGGCGGCACGGTCCAATGCTTGTGTGCGAGATGGAGTGGTGACGTGGTAGTAATCGCCTTGAATGCGGCGCGGATCGCAATGGCCATTGTGTCGACGCTTTTGGTGGAATTGAATCTCCATGACGGTTTGCACAGCTGCCAGACGGCGCAGCAACTTCTGCTGTACAGCGCGGGCGGAGAGACACGCCTCAAAGCCGCGGAGACAGAAGTAAGACTCGTCGATGCCTTGGAATTTGGCCTGTGCTTGACGAAAGTGGCGCAGTGTTTCCCTCTTTTCGTTTTGGAATCTCTTGTAGTCCGTTTTCTACGCGCATGGTGAGCAATGGGCAACGGAGGGACACACGAGTCGTGAGAGGCGAGAACATGGAAAAGGAGGACGTCATGCCTTGCCATCAATGGCAGCATACAGTGTTGTGCCGTCTTTAGCGGTGCTCGTGTACTTACCCCGTACCACTTTTCCTTTCGCAAGCGAAGGTCCACGACGAGCGGAATCGTCTCGACCTGTTCATTGAATTGAACACTCAAGGCCTTGTGGCAATCGGATTGGGCTTCCTCGTCGTCCACATGGGTGGAAGGCCCATCGTGGGCAAGGGTTTGGTTGTCAAGGTGCTGCTGCATGATCGAAAGTTTGTCAAAGAAGTCTGTTTGCACTATTGCTTTAGGTCAGATGCTCCCAACGGAACTGTTGGAGTTGCTGTCTCTTATACACATCTCCGAGCCCACGAGACTAAGGCGAATCTCGTATGCCGTCTTCTG
>ENA-ORBV01014060-ORBV01014060.1-microbial-mat-metagenome-genome-assembly--contig:-NODE-14060-length-12055-cov-10.255635_pt1 | contig 12055 bp, 13 predicted proteins | sample MGYA00237777_ERZ505514 | MGnify/ENA primary metagenome ERZ505514 (study PRJEB26160, sample SAMN06269048) | microbial mat metagenome | isolation source: Oligotrophic lake microbial mat | place... | reverse complement strand
TTTTTCAAGCAGAAGACGGCATACGAGATTCGCCTTAGTCTCGTGGGCTCGGAGATGTGTATAAGAGACAGATGGACAACTACCCGGTATCCATCTTCCTCACCGATGCGCGCAACAAGACGTTGCCCATCAAGATGCTGCAGTACATGGAGGAGCAGCCCGACCCGACGCTGGCCGCCATCTCCACCGGCCTCATCGTGCTGGCGCTTGCCGTGCTGATGATCGGTTCGCGCACGGTGGGACTGAACCGCATGATCCACTGACCGGGCCGCTCCATGAAGATCCTCGTGCTCAACCCCAACATGTCGCAGTCGATGACCGATGGCCTGGCCGCAGTAGCGCGTCGGGCCGCGGCGCCGGGCACGCAGATCGTGGCGGCCACCGCGCGCAGCGGCTTTCCCTACATCTCGTCGCGCGCCGAGGCGCAGGTGGCCGGCGGCATCGCGCTCGACATGATTGCCGAAGACCTCTCTGGTACGGCCGCGGACATCGACGCGGTCGTGATCGCCGCCTTCGGCGACCCCGGCCTGCTGGCCGCGCGCGAGCTGTTCGACATCCCCGTCGTCGGCATGGCCGAGGCCGCGATGCTCAGCGCCTGCATGCTGGGCCACCGCTTCTGCTTCGTCACCTTCACCCGACACTTGGCGCCCTGGTATGAAGAGTCGGTGGCGCAGGCCGGATTGATGGGCCGCTTTGCCGGCGTGCGTACACCCGCCGCATCGTTCCGGTCGGTGGACACCGTGCAGGACGAACTCTTCGACGAACTGCGCTCGCTGGCCGAGCACGCGGTGAAGGAAGACGGTGTCGACGTGGTGGTGCTGGGCGGGGCACCGCTGGCTGGTCTGGCGCAGCGCATCACCGGTGCTGCGGCGGTGCTGGTCGACCCGATCACGGCAGCCATCGGCCAGGCCGAGACGCTGGTGCGGCTGTCGCCACGCGGCGCCCATGCCGGGTCTTTCACGCGACCGCCGGGCAAGGCGAACGTGGGCTTGCCGCCGGCGTTGTCGGCATGGATGGCGCGCGGCTGACGCAGACCCGCGTCGGTCCGCCTGCAGCTCACCCCGCGGGCACTGTCTCTTTCCAGTGCCGCGCGATCTGGTCGCGGCGCGCGAACCAGGTGCCGCCCTGCTGGCGCATGTGCTTGAACACGGTCTGAAGCCCGGCGATGCGCCCGGCGCGGCCGATGATGCGCAGGTGCAAACCGATGGACATCATCTTCGGCTGGTGCTGCGACTCGCGCCACAACCAGTCGAAGCTGTCGATCACGTAATCAGCGAAGTCGCTGCCTTTCGAAAAAGCCTGGCTGCCGGTGAAGCGCATGTCGTTGGTGTCGAAGCAATAAGGCAGCACCAGGTGCGGCCGGCCCGCCACCGGCAGGTAGTACGGCAGGTCGTCGTTGTAGGCGTCGCTGTCGTACACAAAGCCGCCATGTTCGACGAGCAGTCGGCGCGTGTTCACCGACGCACTGGACTTGGTGTGCCAGCCCACCGGGGCCACCCCCGAGACACGCGCGATCTCGGCATGGCAGCGCGCGATCAGCGCACGTTCTTCGGCTTCATCCATGCCGGCATGCGGCTCCCAGCGCCAGCCGTGCGAGCAGATCTCGTGGCCGCGCGCGATGGCGTCACGCGCCATCCAGGGCAGGCCGATGAGCGAACGGGCACAGGCGTTCAGCGTCATCGGCATGGCCGCAGCGGCGGCCACGTCGGCGATGCGCCGGTAGCCGACGCGCGTGCCATATTCGAAGTTCGAGGCCAGGCACAGGTCGGGCGCGCCTTTCACTTCCTGCACCACCTCGTGCACGGTCTCGTTGCGCTCGTCGCCGGCGGCAATCGACAACTCGGCGCCTTCTTCCACGTTGAGCACCACCGACACCGCCAGGCCCGCATCACCGGGCCAGCGCATGTCGGGCGGCGCATCGCCGTAGCCCAGAAAGTCACGTTGCTGCATGGGGAGGCTCCCTCGTGGCCGCGCCGTCGGGCGGGTGTTGTTCTGCAGATCGCATCTGGCACAGGATGCGCAGTTGCCCAACCGCGGAGGCCACGCCGTCGAAGACCGGCATGCCACAGCGCGCCGACAGCGCTGCGGCGTAACCGCACAGCACGGCGCCGGCCAGCACGATTGCCTGTGCGCCGGCTGGTGCGCCGGCCTGTGCACCGGCTTGGGCGTTGACCTGTGCACCGACTGGTGCACCCGCATCACGAAGCCTTTCGCAGGCGGCGGCCAGCACGTCCAGCACGGCCGGCTCGACGAGCGCCGTGCCAGCAGCAAAGGCGGTGGGAGCCTCCGGCGCCTCGAAGGCCACGACGCGCTGCGCCAGGCCGATCTGCGCCACCCGCTCGCGGTACAGCGGCAGCAGCGCGCCACCCAGGGTCAGCAAGCCCACGCGCTCGACGCGCAGGCAGGCGCTCATCAGCGCGGCTTCGGTCATGCCGACCACCGGCAGGCCCGGGTGACGCTCGCGCAGCGCCACCGCCGCACCGTCTAGCGAGATGCCCAGCAGCACGCCGTCGTGGTCGGCCGCATGCTGGTCCACCATCGCCAGCGCAGATACCTGCGCTTCACGCAGCCCTTCGGCCGAGCGCACCACCGTCGGGCCTGCCTGCGCGGTGAGGGCGGTGAGACGCTCGCCCGGCAGCAGTGCGGCGCGGGCCGACGCGGCCAGCCGTTCGGTGATGTGGACCGAGGTGTTGGGGTTGACCAGCAGCAGGCGAAGCCCGTTGCCAGGGGAGCGAGCGGTACTCAATTGAAAATGGCCTCGAGGTCGACTTCTTCGGTGCTGGGTTCCAGCCGCAGACCGCGCTTGATGTGGTCCAGGTGGTCGAGCATCAGCTTCTCGGCGCGCGGCAGGTCACGGTGTGCGATGGCGTCGACGATGGCGGTGTGTTCGTCGGCCAGGCAGGCGTCGACGGTGGGTGCGTCGTAGAGCACGATGATGAGGCAGGTCAGCGTGGCGAGCTCGCGCATCGTGCGCGCCAGTGCGCCGTTGCCGGCCTGCTCGGCCAGCAGTGTGTGGAACTCCCCCGACAGGCGCACGATGGCGCGCTTGTCGTTGCGCCGCCGGGCTTCGATCTCCAACTCCAGGTGCTGGCGCAGCCGCGCCACACGCTCGGGCGTCAGTGTCTCGATCAGGCGCGCCACCAGGGCCGGCTCGATCAGGCGCCGAGCCTCGAAGATGTCGAGCGCCTGATCGATGGTCGGCTTGGCGACATAGGCACCGCGTTGCGGGAACAGCTCCACCACCTGCTCGTGCGCCAAGCGGGCCAGCACCTCGCGGATGCGCGTGCGGCTGACGTTGAAGATCACCGCCAGCCTCTCCTCGACCAGCTTGGTGCCCGGATGCAGACGATGCTCGACGATGGCGGTGTAGATGCGCTCATAGATCTCGTCCTGCACGTTCTCGCGCTCGAGCCGTGCGGCCACCGGCGACTTGCGGGTGCGGGGCTTGTTCACTGGAGCCCCTCGGTCAACGGGTACGTCGGCCGATCCTCCAAGGGGATGGCAGGGCTCACGCCCACGTGAACAGCCGGCCCCAGCCCCGCACGGCGGCCGGGTCGGCGCCCACGGCGCGCAGGGCACCCCAGACGGTGGTGCTCACGGTGTCGAGCAGCGGGATGTCGTGCGCCGCTTCGAAGGCTTCGGCCAGCGATGCGGCACGCAGGTTGGTGCAGAAGGTGGTGACCGCTTGCGGGGCCTGAGGTTGCGCAAGGGCCACCTCGTCCATCATCGTTCGCAGCCTCAAAGGTTCGACGAGCGCGAAGTCGTGGTTGACGCAGATGCCCAGGTGGCGCTCGGCCACCACCTCGATGCCGATGGCCGCGTAGTTCTGCACGATGCGATGTTGCACGTCGGGCGTGTAGGGCGTTACCAGCCCAAGGCGGCGCACATCGCGCAGCGTCATCAGCTCGTTGAGCGCCAGCACCGCGGTGGTGGCCGGGATGCCGGTGCGTTGCGTTATGCGCTCGGCGAGCTGGCGGTCGGTGTCGAAGCCGCGCCAGCCCGCAGCAGTGCCGCTCCAGGCGATGACGTCGACGCGGGCGTCGGCCAGCAGCTCGGCAGCCTGCAGGATCTTGGCGTCGTCGAACTGCGCCAGGGCTTGTTGCGAGAGCGAGATCTCGGTCACCGTGAAACGCGAGAAGTGGGCTGTGCAGCCGGGCAGCGTGGCCACGAGCGCGCTCGTCAAGGGCTCCAGTGCGGTGTTCGACGAGGGCGTCAGCACGCCGATGCGGAGGGGTCTGTACACAGTCAAGCGGCAGCTCCAGTTTGTCTCGGTAAATGGGTTTCTGGTCGGACCGGGCCCGACTCTTGCGACACGCTACGCACGACCCGTGCCACCCAGACTGTCCAGCACGACAGGCCCCACCACCTCACCCTTGCATAACCGAACCGCACAATGTTGACACCCTGGTTGACGCTTTTGTTGACAGAGCGGCACTGTTTTGGCGCCAGCCCGCACCGTGGTGGTGCAAAGCTGCGCGGTGAGTGCAGCCGATGAGCACCGCATCCGTGTTCGATCTCGTGATCCGCAACGCTCTTGTGGCCAGCGCCAGCGAGTGCGTGGAGTCCGACATCGGCATCCGCGACGGTCGCATCAAGATGCTGGGCCAGGGGCTGGCCGCGGGGCGGCGCGAGATCGATGCGGCGGGCCGTGTCGTCACGCCCGGCGGCGTCGATGCGCACTGCCACCTCGACCAGCCCATGCCGCCCCCCGTGCGCATGGCCGACGACTTCGAGAGCGGCACGCGCTCGGCGGCCTGTGGCGGCACCACCACCGTCATCCCCTTTGCCGCACAGGCGCGCGGCCAGACCTTGCGCAGCGCGCTGGCCGACTACCACCGCCGCGCCGAAGGTCGCGCGCACGTCGACTACGCCTTTCACCTGATCGTCAGCGACCCCACGCCGGCGGTGCTGACCGAGGAGCTGCCGGCGCTCATCCGCGAGGGCTGCAGCTCGTTCAAGATCTACATGACCTACGACGATCTGAAGCTCGACGATGGCCAGATCCTCGACCTGCTGGCGGTGGCGCGCGAGCACGGCGCGATGGCCATGATCCACGCCGAGAATGCCGACTGCATCGAATGGCTGACGAAGCGCCTGGAAGCCGCGGGCCGCACCGCACCGCGCTTCCACGCCCATTCGCGCCCGATGCTGGTGGAGCGCGAAGCGACGCACCGCGCCATCTCGCTGTCACAGCTGGTGGACGTGCCCATCCTCATCGTGCACGTGTCGGGCCGCGAGGCCGTGGAGCAGATCCGCTGGGCCCGCGGCCAGGGCCTGCAGATCTTCGCCGAGACCTGCCCGCAGTACCTGTTCCTGACCGCTGAGGACCTGGGCATCGACGACAGCTACCAGGGTGCGCGCTGCGTGTGCAGCCCGCCGCCGCGCGACAAGGCCAACCAGGAAGTCATCTGGGACGGCCTGAACGACGGCCTGTTCACGGTGTTCTCGTCCGACCACGCGCCGTTCCGCCTCGATGCGCCCGAGGGCAAGAAGCCGGGCGGTGAGGAAGTGACCTTCCGCCACATCCCCAACGGCATTCCCGGCATCGAGACGCGCATGCCGCTGCTGTATTCCGAAGGCGTGCTGGGCGGTCGCATCACGCTGGAGAAATTCGTCGAACTGACCGCCACGAACCCGGCCAAGGCCTACGGTCTGCACCCGCGCAAGGGCAGTCTGGCGATCGGCGCCGACGCCGACCTGGTGATCTGGGACGAAGGCGAATTCACGCTCACCAACCAGCGCCTGCACCACAACGTCGACTACACGCCCTACGAGGGCATGACGCTGCGCGCCTGGCCGGGCCTGACCCTGGCCGGCGGCGAGGTGGTGTGGGACGGCAGCCACTTCCACCCGCGCGCCGGCCGCGGCCGGTATCTGCGCGGTGGCCGCCCCACGCTGCGGCCGGCGAGGCCCGGCCACCGCTGAGCGCCACGGCGCCTGCGGCCCCAGCTCCTTTACCCGTTCACATGTTCACCGTCACCAGGAGCACCACCATGACCCGTCTCTCCATCGCTCTCGCCGCCTGCGCGCTGTCGGCCGGCCTTGTCGGCAGCGCCTTCGCGCAGGACCGCATCACCTACAAGGTCATCGGCCAACCGGCGGCCACCGGCCTGATCCAGAAGAACAAGGAGAAACCCTTCTTCGACGAGTTCGCCAAACGCACCGGACTGCCCATCGACGCCGACTACAAGGCCATTGACCAGCTCGGCATCAAGGACACCGAGCAGCTGCGCGTGATGAAGGCCGGCCTCTTCGACATCGTCTCGCTGCGCGTGTCGCAGAACTCGCGCGACGAGCCCACGCTGCTGGGCCTGGACCTGGTGGGCGCGGCGCCCAACTACGAGACCGCGCGCAAGGTCTACGAGGCCTACTTCGACACGCTGGACCAGCGGCTGCAAAAACAGTTCCAGATCAAGCTGCTCGGCGTTTGGCCGTTCGGCCCGCAGATGCTCTTTTGCAAGAAGCCGATCACGCAGCTGGCCGACCTGAAGGGTCTGAAGGTGCGCGTCTACGACCAGAACCTGTCCAAGTTCATTGAAACCATGGGCGGCACGCCGGTGCCGCTGTCCTTTACCGAGGTGCACCAGGCCTTGTCGATGGGCGTCGTCGACTGCGCCATCACCGGCCCCAGTTCTGCCAACTCGTCGAACTGGCCCGAGGTCACCACGCACCAGTACCCGCTGGGCTTCCAGATGGCGCTGAACGGCTACGCCATCACGATGAAGGCCTGGGACCGGCTGACGCCGCCGCAGAAGACCAGCATGGCGGCCGCCTTCACCAAGCTCACCGACGAGATCTGGACCTACTCGGCCGAACTGACGCAGGACTCGATCAACTGCAATGCGGGCAAGGACCCTTGCACCACCGGCAAGAAGTTCAGCCTGGTGTCGGTGCCGGTGACGGCGGCCGACATCGCCACCGTGCGCAATGCGGTGGGCAAGGTCTCGCTGCCCACCTGGTCGGAAATCTGCGACAAGACCAACCCCGGCTGTTCGGCCGCCTGGCGCGCCACGGTCGGCAAGGCCATCGGCATCCAGTAAGGGCAGCGCATGCAAGCCGCCGTGGAACGTTGGCTGGGCACCGTCTTCGGGTTGATGCTGCTGGCGCTGTCGGGGGTGGTCACCGTCGAGACGCTGGTGCGCAAGCTCTTCAATGTGTCGTTGCAAGGCGCCGATGAACTGGGCGGCTACACGCTAGCCATTGGTGCCACCATCGCCTTCAGCATGGCTTTGATCGGGCGCACGCACATCCGCGTCGACGTCTTCCACGAGCACCTGCCGCGCTGGCTGCAGAGCGGGTTGAATGTGCTGTCCATCGTCTGCATGGCAGCGCTCGCCACGCTGATGGCGGTGCTGGCGTGGTTCGTCGTCCAGGACACGCGCACCTACGGCAGCGTGGCCCCCACGCCCTGGGCCACGCCGCTGGTCGTTCCGCAGACCTTCTGGCTGGTGGGCCTGATCGTGTTCTCGCTGCTGTCGCTGGGCTTTGCTGCGCGCGCGCTGTGGCTGGCCGCGAGCGGGCGACGCGATGAACTGGACCGCGAGTTCGGCCCGCGCACCACCAGGGAAGAGGTCGCGGTCGAACTGGCGGACCTGGCACTGCGCTCGGCGCCTGCAGGCGCGCGGCCGCCGGGCGGCACGCCGACGGGAGTCACGTCATGAACGTCGGTTACGTGCTGGTCGCTTTCGGCGTCATGCTGGGCATGATGCTGCTGGGCCTGCCCATCGCAGTGGCAATGGCCGCGGTGGGCATCGTCGGCGGCCTGCTGGCCTACGGTCTGCCGTTCATGAATTCCATTGCGCCGGTGGTCTGGGGCGTGCACAACGACAACCTGCTCACTGCCATCCCGCTGTTCGTGCTGATGGGCGAATTGCTGCTGCGATCGGGCATCGCCGACCGCATGTTCGGCGCGCTGGCCGCCTGGCTGGGCCGCCTGCCGGGCGGGCTGTTGCACACGGGAATCGGCTGCAGTGCGCTGTTCGCCGCCACGTCAGGCTCGTCGGTGGCCACGGCAGCGACCGTCGGCACGGTGGCCCTGCCGTCGCTGCACCGGCGCGGCTACCCGATGCACCTGTCGCTGGGGTCGATCGCGGCGGGCGGCACGCTGGGCATCCTGATCCCGCCGTCGGTCAACATGATCATCTACGGCTCGCTCACCGACACCTCGATCGGTCGCCTCTTCGTCGCCGGCATCGTGCCGGGGCTGCTGCTCACGGCCTGCTTCATGCTGTTCATCGCCGTCTATGCGCTGTGGACCGGCAGCACGATGCGCGAAGAACCCGTGCCGCTGGCACGGCGCCTGGCGCTGCTGAAGGACCTGGTGCCGCCGTTTGTCGTGTTCATCATCGTGATGGGCAGTCTGTACACGGGCCTGGCCACCACCACCGAATCGGCGGCGCTGGGCGTCGTCACCTCGCTGGCCTTTGCCTGGCGCAGCAAGGTGCTGAGCTGGGCACTGCTGCAGCGCTGCTTCGTGCAGACCGCCAAGACCAGCGGAATGATCCTGCTCATCATCACTGCGGCCTTCGTACTGAACCTGGCCATCAGCCTGACCGGCGTGGCCGAGGCCATGACCGCCTGGGTCACCAGCTTCGGGCTGTCGGCGGTGCAGATGCTGCTGGTGCTGATGCTCTTCTACTTCGTGCTGGGCATGTTCATGGACGTGCTGTCGATGATGGTGGCCACCATTCCGATCACCTTCCCCATCGTCACGCACCTGGGTGTCGACCCGGTGTGGTTCGGCATCTTCATCGTGCTGATGTGCGAACTGGGCATGATCACGCCGCCGGTGGGCATGAACCTGTTCGTGGTGCACGGCATCCGCCCCGACAACGGCGGCATCCGCGACGTGATGTGGGGCGCCGTGCCTTACGTGGTGATCATGGTGCTGTTCACGCTGCTGCTCATCGCGGTGCCGCAGATCGCCACCTGGTTGCCTGGACGGATGTGATCAAGGTCGTGACCGACGGCGGCACTGCGCCCTGGTGGCAATGGCCGGCGGTGGACCTGGCCGCCGCTTACCGCAGCGGCCGCACCACGCCGGTCGAGGTGCTCGACTCGTGCCTGGAGCGCATCGAAGTCGTCAACCCGCAGCTGAACGCCTTCGTCGCGCTGCGCCGCGACGCCGCACGCGCCGACGCCGCAACGAGCGCAGCGCGCTTTGCGGCCGGCGCGCCGCTGTCGATGCTGGACGGCTTGCCACTGGCCATCAAGGACAACATCGCCAGCGCCGACATGCCCACGGTCTGGGGCAGCCCGGCCGGCCTGCACATCCAGCCCGTCCGCGACGAGCTCGTGCTGGCCCGTGCCCGTGCGCTGGGTGCCCTGGTGGTGGGCAAGACCAACGTGCCCGAGTTCACGCTGGAGGGCACCACCGGCAACCCCGTCTTCGGCATCACGCGCAACCCCTGGAACCCGGCGCTCACGCCCGGCGGCTCCAGCGGCGGCTCGGTGGCCGCGGTGGCGTCGGGCATGGTGCCGCTGGCGCTGGGCACCGACGGCGGCGGGTCGACGCGGCGGCCGGCATCGCACACCGGCCTGGTGGGCCTGAAGCCATCCATCGGCGCCATTGCCCGCGAGCATGGGTTGCCGCCGCTGCTGCTGGATTTCGAAGTGATCGGGCCCATCGCGCGCCACGTCGGCGACGTGCAACTGTTGTTCGACGCGCTGCGCGGCCCGCACGCCGGCGACCTGGCCTCGTTCGCGGCGCAGGCTGCGGCGCAGGCTGGGCAGCCGTTGCGCGAGCGCCTGCGCGTGCTCTACGTGCCGACCTTCGACGACGCACCGGTCGATGCCGAGATCGCGACTTCCTGCGGCCAGGCCGTGCATCGGCTGCGCAGCCTGGGGCACACGGTGGAGGTGGGCGAGCTGCCGGTGGACATCCGCCGCGGCACCAGCGGCTGGCCCGTGATCGGGCAGATGGGGCTGGCCTGGCTGTTCCGGCACCACCCGGCGTGGCGCGACGGGGCTTCGGCGAAGTATCGGGAAATGGCCGAGGCCGGCGCCAGGCTGGCGGCAGCAGAGCTGTGGCAGGTGCTGGAAGACGCCGCGCAGATGCGCCGCGACGCCGCGCGCCTGTTCGAGCGCCACGACCTGGTGGTGACGCCGGCAGCGGCTGCCTTGCCCTGGCCGGCCGACGAGGCGTACCCGCCCGTCATCGACGGCCGACCCGTCGGCCCGCGCGGCCACGGTTTCTTCACCGCCTGGGTCAACGTCGCCGGCCTGCCGGCGGTGGCCCTGCCTTGCCGGCCTTCGGCGTCCGGCCTGCCCATCGGCGTGCAATGCATCGCCGCCTACGGCCGCGACAGCGCCTTGTTGCAGGTGGCCGCAGGCTTCGAACGTGGCGCACCCGAGGGCTGGCGCTGGCCGCCGCTGTAAGACCAACGCTGTGGAACGCAGACCATAGGCCTTCCGGGTATTCAGAAGCGGCAGCTCGCCGAACCGATGCCATCGAAGTCGACCTGCACCTCGTCACCGGCGGCGGCCATCAACAGACCACACCAGGTGCCCGTGGTCACCACCGAGCCGGCAGCCAACCCCAGCCCGTTGCGCGTGGCGTGCCGCAGCCAGGGCAACAGCACGGCAGCCGGGTCGCCCAGCGCGTGCGTGCCCCGAAAGGCCTGCACCGCACGCTCACCGATGCGCACTGTGCAGCGCTGCGCCGCCCAGTCGGGAGCCTGGTAGGGCTTCCAGGCTCCCAGCACCAGCGCCCCGTGGGACTGCAGGTCGGCGAGCTTGCACCAGGCCGGCGCCTGAAGCCCCTCGGCCCAGCGCGAATCGACGACCTCGATGGAGACGCTCATCGCGTCGACCAGCGCCAGCGCGCTGTCGGCGTCCAGCCGCGCGGCGCGGGCGGCGTCGACATCGGCACCCAGACGCAGCGCGATCTCGGCTTCGATGCCGCGCCAGTTGAAGGGTAGCGCACCCAGTTCGGCGGGGCTGCCTCGCACCCCGGATGGCGGCAGGCGAGCATGCGTGAAGCCGGACTGCAGCGATGCAGCACCCGACTTCCAGTGGCCGGCCCCGCCGCCTTCGAACCAGCGCAACGCACGCGCGACGGCATCCTGCACGGCGTAGGCTTCAGCGTCGCCGGGCACCGCGCAGGCGGCCACCGGACGGTGGGCGGATCGCGCGTCGACCAGCAACTGCGCGACGAACTCTGGAGCGAATGCGGAGCTCACCTTGAAGCCCTCGATGCGGGAATGGGAAGCAGCAAGTTTGTCACTCTTCGTTCGTCGCACCTGCGGCAGACGGTTTGAGGCCATTCAGCACGCGCCCTGACTGAGCGCGTGGGAGGATAGGAAATTCGGTTCTTCCGGACTATCTGTGGGCGGTTTAGGGCGATTCTGTGCCCCCGAGACGAGTTGCCCACCGCGTCGGTCGGTCGGTTCGTCGCAAGCGCCGACCGCCCGCCGCCGTGGACAACTCTGCACTGCCGGCTGCGACGCACTCGTGGGCGCCAGTCGTTGCGTCAGTCGGAGGAATCCGCTGCAGCCGATGCGCGCAAGAAGCGATTCAGCTTTCGACAGGTGGCATCCAGCGAGTCCTGTTCCGATTCGCTGATGCGCGGCCACATCAGCGGTCCACCATCGTCTCGGGCGAGTTGTCGCAGGGCGTCCTTGACGTGCGTCTTGGCGAGATCGTCATCGTCGTAACGGCACCGGATGAGTTCGCCGCCCAGCGTCCAGAGGTTGTCGCGATGCCGGCGCAGGGTTGCCTTGGGCAGACGCTGGTCCAGCAGGTGCAGCAGGAACGGCATGAGCGCCTGCACGATCTGTTGGCCCACGAAGATATCTGCGGGCTCGACGTGCCAGGATTGGGGCCAGTCGTCCAGGTCCGGGCACGCTTGACGAAGGCGCTGCGCGTACCGCGGATCGAGAATGAACGCGCCCTCAGCGCCGCCACGGGAGTCGACCATGTTGCTTGCCCGGTTGCTCAATGCCTGCCACCACTTTCCAGGCTTCGTCTATGCCGCCGTGCGGCTGCTTGAAGCCACCAGCATCATCGAGGTCGACGTGCGTCCACGCCGAGGCTCCAAGCCGCATTGTTCGGGCTG
>ENA-ORBV01014057-ORBV01014057.1-microbial-mat-metagenome-genome-assembly--contig:-NODE-14057-length-12056-cov-10.204274_pt1 | contig 12056 bp, 27 predicted proteins | sample MGYA00237777_ERZ505514 | MGnify/ENA primary metagenome ERZ505514 (study PRJEB26160, sample SAMN06269048) | microbial mat metagenome | isolation source: Oligotrophic lake microbial mat | place... | reverse complement strand
TCGCCCTGCGCGCGGCTCCATGCCGCCACCAGCAGACGCTTCCAGCACTCGATGTCGCGCAGCTTGCCGGCCCACTCAACGCGCGCTGCAATCTCGCCCAGCTTGGCGTGCAACGCTGCGTTGATGTCCAGATTGCGCCGCGGCGGCTCGACCGTGACCCGGAACCCTTCGGGCGCATCCGCCACAGCACGCATGGCGCGGCGCCGGGCTTCGGCGTGGGCAAGAATGAACATGTGCTTTTCGCTCACCATCGCGACGCGACCGCAACCATCAACAAGGCCCAAAACGCCGCGAGCCCCAGGGCGATCCCCCATCCGATCGCCCGATCGGACCGACGCCGCGAGCCCCAGGCAAGCCGCCCGCGCTCTCGGGGGGAAGAGGGGGGCAGGGGCCGCGAGGGGTTCATGCGCGAGGGACTCCCGAAAAAGGCGAGATGCCCGGGGGGACGCGGCCGTGAGGCCCGGACATGCCAGCTTCCCGGATTATCCACAATCGGCGGAGATCTATTCTTCATGCGCCAGCCTGCAGCCCGTCAGGCGGACCAAAGTGCAGCGACTTTGCGTAAAGCGTTTATCTTTCTCAGCTGGTTCATCGCGTTAGTCTTGACTTTGATATACGGATTCTCAATCGGCTGCCCGGTCCTGGGGTGCGAAACGATGTTGCCGTGCTCGGCAATATTCCTCTGCGCTTCCGCGTAATCCAAGAAGCAATCTGCGTACATTGCGATATCGTCGGCGCGACCGGACGGATTATCACGGCGCAACACGGAAACAATCTCTTCGCGCGTCATTTCGCCCAAACCTTGATGCCGCCAAACATTGCAAGCTGCTGCGCCTCGAAAGCGCCACCAACGCGACTCGCCGCCCAAACCTCGGAACCGGAACAGTTGTCTTTGAGGATTGGTAATTCACCCTCTATATTTTCCACAAGATCAAACTCTGGACCCCCTTCGGTAATATCAAACTGCTCGAAACGAGGGTTGAAATTCAGATTCATCGAACCACGAAGCAGCAGCTTCAGCCCGCCGCCGCTTTCGATTCGCGCCATCTTGCTATGGTTCGTCACATAGCGCACTGAATCATCTCCAAACGACTGCTTCCAATCACGAATGATGGCCGCATTCTTGGTGCGCGCGCCCGCATCTATAACCAGCCTTCCGCCCGTGACGCGCTGGTCCTGCCTAAGCCTCGTGAGAACCTGGACCTCGTATTCGGCGACCGTCCACGTCCACAGCGACATGCGCGAGGGGCCGACCTGATCCAGAACATGCAAGACCGCATCAATCATTGACCACTGCCCGCGTGTGACAGCAAACAGCGACATTCCGGCCTCAATCTTGCCGAGCGCAAGCGCTGCGCAGCCGAATGACTCAACGGCCGTCTTACGGCGTGCAGATGGACTAGATATCGTCATAGGGTTTGTCCCATATAAATACTCCTTGCGTAATGCGGCATCATGGCGTATTCTTCATTCATCGGTTGCGCATTGCAGCCGGCAACAGGAGAAACACCATGAGCACATTCAGAATCACAGAGACGCTGCTTGACCCCTATCGAGTCGTCACGCTCGCGGTGCTGCATTACGAGACGATTGAAGATGGCGTGGACTGCTGCGGGGATGTGGAATTCCAGTTTGTATCGTTGCAGATCGACGGGTGCGACGTAACCCCGGCGGACATCGACATGGTCCGCGAATCCAATCACGCCGCCAGCGGTAGTTTGTTTTGCGACATCCAAGCCCATGTGCAGCGGCTCTTGAACGAAAAGCACTACGCCTGACCCCAGCCGCCTGCCCAACCAGGGCATGCGAGTGGAGCCAGCCCGGCCACCACCCCAAGGAGAGAAGACATGAACACCACCCCCATCAGCATCAAGTACAGCGCTTCGGTCCACACAGCGGCCGGATGGCGCAGCGTCACCATCACCGCCTTGGCCGAGAAAATCAGCGCTGGCATGGCAAAGGTCACTTCGGTCACCCTGATTGACGGCGAAACGCCCGGCTACGGCATGAGCCGCACTGGTGCAAAGCGCCAGGAATACAACGGCAATGGCGTCGCCCTGCGCGAAGTCGGCACCCGCAAGCGCCTGAGCGCCTGCGTCGTGTCCTGAACCCCCACCCCAAGGAGAAACACCATGACTACTTGCTACCTCGAAGTCTGCAACGGCAGCGGCATCGGCAACGGGTACGACGTGGCTATCGCCAGTGACGGCGATACGGCGATCGTCCGAGTGTGGGACGTCTCCCGCCAAACCGCTGTGGGCTACTTCGACGCGCCGGTTCCCGAATCCAAGGAAGACGCCGAAGGCACCTGCGTTGAGTTCTCGAACCACTGCGGCGGGGAATACTCTGCGCGCACCGCCGAGGATTTCGACGCGCTGACCGAGGCCATTGACGACGGCTTCGTGGCGGATGTTTTGGACCGACACGATGAAGATGACCGGCAAGCAATCAGCGATCTGACTGACGACGAACTGCTTGAGCTGGCCGGCGGTCTGGCCGATCAGAGCAAAGACTCTCAGAACCGAGGCGGTGCCGATGCCACCTACACCGCAACATGGGTCGAGTCGAGCGAGCAAATGACATGGGACTTGCCGTGCTTTTTGCTGGACTTCGGAACCAGGGTCGTGATGTGGTCCTGCACCGATGAAGCTGGCGTGGCAGACGTAACTGTCGCCAGCGCTGCGATCCTGGTCGAAGACCAGTTGCAGCAGTTTGCCGATGATCTCGCGTCGAATTTGGCCTACTGATCTGACACCACCACCCCAAGGAGAAACACCATGCCCACCATCGAAATTCGCACCCACCTCGACGCTGGCATCTACGCCTCTGAGGGCGGCGGGGAAACGCGCACGCACTACAGCGCAGCCGCCGGGCCTCTGAACCTGCTGCGCCTGGCGCGCAAGCTGGGAGCGCACGCCGCGCACATGGAAGTTTGCTACGGCAATATCGGCTGCGGCCGTAGCTGGCTCAGGATCGGCGATCAGCGAGTGCAGCAGTTCGATCTGCCTGAGACCCTGCTTGACGCCAGAACCCTGCTGACCGCCGTTGCCAGCGGCGCCTATGCGAAGCACCTGGACGCCCAGGCCGCCGAATACGAAACCGAGCACCTGCAATACGACGCAGGGCGCGAGGCGGGCTTGGCTGGCTTGCCTTGCCCCGAGGGTTCGAGTTTTGAATTCAGAGACGGCCACCGCTCCGGTGTAACCGACGCACGGGCCACCCGCGAAAGCGACCTTCAGCACGCGCTGGCGATAGCCCGCGAAGCTGCCGCTGACGCCGCCGCTGACGCCGCTTTCGCTGCGCAATGGGCCGAAACGCAGGCCCGCGAGGCTGCCGAGTACGCCGTCTGGCGCGCAGCCACCGACGTGCGCCAGATTGCGAAACGCGCAGATCGCGCCGCGCGCCGGGCTGCCGCCTGATACCCAACCACCCCAAGGAGAGACATCATGAAAAAGCACGCAGAAACCATCCAGCGCTTCCTCGCGGCCATTAGTGCCGCCGACTGCGCCAAGATCGCAGATGATGCTGCCCTGCGCATTCGCGTTGGCCAGCCAATCGTCAGCGGCGGCGGCAGAGCAAGCGACCGCTGGGTCACCTACCTGATCGCGCGCAACGGCGTCGTACTGGCGCAGTCCCGGGCGCGCATGGGTCGGCCGCAGTGATGGCTGGCCGCCCATCAGCAGCCGCCGACCGTGCCGCCAAATGGCTGCGCGCAGGCCACGGCACTGCCGCCGAGGCTGCGCGTAAATTCGGCCTGTCGCCGAGCCAAGCGAGGCGCATCGCGGCGCGTGTGGGGCTTCCTGCGCGCCCCGCTGGCCGGCCGAGCACTTGAGCTTTGCGCCGTCGTTAAGGTTCATGGCTTCACCATCTGTTCAATCCAGCGCAGGGCCTGGCCGCTGCGGATGTGGTCGCCGCTGACGCGCAGCACGTACCAGGCCAGCGTGGCGGCGACGGCGTACTTCTCCATGTCGGCCTTCGCGCCGCTGCCGCGGGTGTGCCGGCCGTTGCTCCAGATGCCGCCCTCGACCTCCACCGCGACAAGCGGGGCCTGATTCGGCCACGCGAAGTCGAAGCGCCAGCGCCGGGTGGTGTCAAACCTCCACTCGCGCTGCATGCCGCGGGTGAGCTTCGCGGCCACCAGTTGCAAGTTCAGCGCGTCTTCGAGCGACGAGCGCTTGACCTTGGCCGTTTCTGCCGCCAGCACTTCAGCGGGGGTCATCGCAGGCACAGCAGCACTACAGCCCACAGGCCGATGACGGCGTGATACGCGCAGTGACGAGATTGCAGGTGGTCATGCAGCCACCCGTTCGCTGCGCTCGAGCATCAGCGCCAGGTGAACGCGGTTGCGCGCCATGAACCTTTGGGACAGCAAGCGCAGCACCCGCTCGACACCGTGATCGGTGACGCCACCGATGGCTCTCGCAATTTCCTTATTCGTCATGCCATCCAGGAGGCACGCGGCAACGGCTGCATCCCGGCCGTAGAGGCGAAGGGGGAGGTCGCCGGGATCAATCACACTGACACCCTCACAGCGCCAGCCGCGAGCCTCAGTGCGTCATTTGGTCCGCACATCACGCGCCGGCACCCCTGCTCATCGCCGATCAGCACCGGCTGCCCCACGATCCGCCCAGAGATCGCGTTGGAAGCCTCATGAACACCCATCATCACCGGCAGCCACGCGCTCACTCCGCGGGCTGCGTAAGCCCTGAAGCTCTCGCAGAAGCGACGCTGCATGTGCGGCAACTCGGCGCCATCGCAGCGGCACACGGCCGGCCAACCTCCGACATCGTGAATCGCCGCATGGATCGCAGCGTCGGGGAAGACCACCGATCGATAGGCGCCGATCTCCCGGCACGCTGTCAGCACCATCCCCCAGGCCATCAAGGAACGGTCGGTGTGCGTGCCGTCAAGCTGCCGCACCACGTCGGCCAGCATCGGCGCGAAGCTGCCCCGCTGCGGGTCGGCGGCGTGCGCGCTGATGGCCTTCGACACCTGCTCGAGCGCATACCCGCTGCAGCCCGCCCACCACACCCGAAGGGTAAAGTCGCTCACGTCCTGACGCCAGTAGGCCAGCGCATCGGTCAGCAGCGCAGCAAATGCGCCTTTGTCGGATTCGGTCACGTCGTCACCCCTTGGGATTTCAGCCAGCGCTCTGCTACGCCGCGGTTGCGCTGCTCTAGCGCTTCTTGCTTATTTGGCATCACGCCGATGTGGATGCGGACAGCCGTGGCCTTTGCCCTTTCGCGGTCGCCAGCCACGGCCGCCAAGACGTAGGCAAAACCGTTTGCCTTGCCGGCAGCAGCCGACGCTTTCGCCAAAAACTCCTGGACCGTTGCCCCTGCCGCACAGAGCGCAGACAGCGTTGGGTGGCTGGCGTTCGTGTCCGCCATGCCGGCTTGCCGAAGGGCGATGCAGACCGCGACCTCGGGCCGGATGGCATCGCCCGCGGAAGACGGAGGGGCTTTAGCCCCGTAGTCTTCTTCTCCGGTAATGGTTCCGGTACCGGTTCCGGTGTCGGACGGTAGGTGGACTCCAACGGGAGTCCTGCCGTTGTCCCGCGGGACAATTGGATCATCAGGTGGGACAATTGGATCATCAGGTGGGACAACGGCAGGAGTCGGTGGGGCTGCCGCGTCGGTCTTTGCGCGTGCCAGCGCCTTCCTGTCGGACTCCTTGCGGCGGCGCTCCATCATTTCGCGCACACGCTCGGCCAGGGTGTCGTGATACATACGGCCGTCCTCCGCGGGCCACCACGCGCGCAGCAGGACGCCCCGATGCTTTGCAAAAAGCCTGGGGGCCATGCCGATGCGCGCAGCGATCAGTGCGTCGTCGGCCGGCAGCGAACCGCACGGCGTCTGCTCCCACGCCGTCATCCAGAGCATCAGCAGCCACGGCCGAAGGTCTGCTGGCGTGAGTGCCCAGGTGTCGGATTGGCGAATGCGCTCGTGGTCAAGCTCGAAACGCCAGCCCTTGGCGCGGGTGTCGGCTGGGTACGGCGCTGGCCTTATCTCGCTCATGTGCCACCCTTCGCACTCAGCCGATACAAGCTGCCGCCCCGACTGGCATGCCCCTTGGTGCGCTTGCACTCACCAGCCCAACGGATCAGGCCGGCGCTCATCGCTGCCCCCGTGTCTGTGCGCTGTAGCGGCTCATTCCGCCACACCTACAGACAACACCTCGATCACCACGGCAGCACCACTATAGCGCCGATTCGCGCACTGCGGCATGCGGTTGACATCGGTGTACGCCGCGGGCGCGATGGGCTCAAGTGTGGCGTCGGTGAGCGCCTTGTCTTGTCTGTCGCAGCCGAGGCAAATGGACATCAGATCGCGCTTGATCGGGTGCTTCTGGCCCAGGCACGGACGCAGGCTGTCCAGCGGGATCGGCGGAGCGGCGGCTTTGTGGTGCGCTGGCATATGCTGCCCGGGTAGAGAAAAGGCCCAGGGCTCAGGCCCTGGGCAAAACCGCGGGGGCGTAGTCAGCGCATCCCGCGGCAATGAAGCTGGTCATGCGGCGGCCTTGTTAGCGCCGTGGGCAGCCGCATGGGCAAGGTGCGGGAGCAACGCCCGCACCGTCTCCAGGCCCGGCTTCGAGGTTTCCCCCCCCCGGACTTTCCAGAGCGTCGTGAACGCAACCGTCGAGAGTCTGGAGAGCTCTTTCATCTGCGCGTACGTCAGGTCCTGAAGCGCGGCCTTGACCTCTTCAGCGCTGGGAATCTCTGTCTTGAGCATGCGGCGACTGTACCGCACGCGGTTTGGACAGCGCAACCGTGATTTATATCAGGGTTTGCACTTAGCCATGTTTGTGCCGTACACGGTTGACACGGCATACCGTGTTCGGTACAGTCCTATCCATGCGCTGCACTTCCGCGGCGCCTGGAGATGCAGATGTCGCACCCAAAGTTTAAAGGTAAGTTGCAGACCCTGAGTAAGCCCGCGCCCTCGTCGGGGTGGGCGGCGCTTGAGGTAGACCCAATCGACCCCCGGCGGCGCGCTCTGACGCCGCTGCCCGTGGCCCGCAAACTTCCCCTCGAAGAAGGTTGGCGCGCGTGGAATGCAGCTGTGCTCAAGCAATCCGGGGTGTCGGCATGACCAGCGACCTAAACCCGGTGATAGCCGCCGCCCTGGCGCCGCTGTTTGAGCGCCCGCGCGCCCAGAACTGGGTGATGCTAGATGCTTCCGGCGCGGCGATCTGGATCGTGTACGCCGAAGGCAAAGCGGGCGCGCTGGCCGCTTACCCCTGGGCCGCTGACGCGCGGCTTGAAACCGAATCCGCCGAAGACATCGCGCTCGGCCGGTACGTGCGATCCACTTGGGGGTCGTGCTCATGATGCAAGTCAACAACGACCGGCTGGCGCACGGAGGAGGCGCAATGATTATTCAGGAGCGCTTGGAAGAAGTCATGCGCGGAACGCTGGCCTCTGGGTCGCATAAATCATATGAAGACGGCATGTGCATTCTCGAAGCCGCTTCCTACGTAGCGGGTGAGCCGTGGAGCGATACCCCGCAGTGCGCCTGCCCCGTCATCGGAGTTTTATTGCGCTCGTGGAATGACGGCTTGCCGGATGACGCGACGCGCGACCGGCTGCTAAAGGCCCTGATTCCGCAGATAGTCGGCACGCGAAGCACGGCGGCAGTTGAAGAGCGGCGGAGCTATCTGGCGCTTGATTGGCTAGTGCGCGTACACGCGCCAGCGTGGCTTGATCTTCGGCCTGAGTTGACAGCTCACGCTAAGGCGCTTCGTGAGCTTGAATCAATCGCGGACAGCGCTGGCGCTATTGCGGCCGGAAAGGTCGCTCACGCAGCCTGGGCCGCAGCGGGGGCCGCAGCAAGGGCCGCAGCCGGAGACGCAGCCGGGGCCGCAGCCGGAGACGCAGCCTGGGCCGCAGCCGCAGCCGCAGCGAGGGCCGCAGCCGCAACCGCAGCCGGAGACGCAGCCTGGGCCGCAGCCTGGGCCGCAGCCGCAGCCGCAGCCGCAGCCGGAGACGCAGCCGCGCTGAAGTCAACTATCGCGTCGTTGCAAGCAAGCGCCTTGCAACTTGTGCGAGACATGATCGACGTGCGCTCAGGGGCCAGCATGACGGAGACGCAATGACCACCGCCACCACCCGCAGCCAGCGCCAACACCGCATGGCAACGCGAGCGCCGCACGGCGCCCCCGAATTCACCGAGCGCGTCGCCATCTACTGCACCGCGAAGCACAAGCGCAAATTCAAGCAACGCGGCGGCTCGGCTTGGCTGCGCAAGATCATGACGGAGGCAGCATGAGTCGCACGATCGAAATCAAGGGTCGCTCAGACGGTGCCGTGCTTTTCGCCTTCGAGGCGACCGACGAGCAGCACGCAAGCGACAAAGACATGCGGCATGCGCTTGAGGCGGCAGCGATTCGGCGTGCCGATTTGCGCGGTGCCGCCCTGAGCGGTGCCGATTTGAGCGGTGCCGATTTGCGCGGTGCCAATTTGCGCGATGCCGATTTGTGCGATGCCGATTTGCGCGGTGCCGCCCTGAGCGGTGCCGATTTGAGCGGTGCCGATTTGCGCGGTGCCGATTTGCGCGGTGCCGCCCTGAGCGGTGCCAATTTGCGCGGTGCCGATTTGCGCGGTGCCGATTTGCGCGGTGCCGCCCTGAGCGGTGCCGATTTGCGCGGTGCCGATTTGCGCGATGCCGATTTGCGCGGTGCCGCCCTGAGCGGTGCCGATTTGAGCGGTGCCAACCTGAGCCGCTTTCGGGATGATGTGTGGGCCGTACTGAGCAGCGCACCCGCCGAAGCATCGGCCGTGCTCGCTGCGCTCCAAGCCGGCCGCGTTGATGGCACGGTATACCTCGGAGATTGCGCCTGCCTCGTCGGCACCATCGCCAAAGCTCGCGGATGCCACCACACAGCCCTGGGCGTGCTGAAGCCTGACGGCCTGCGCTTGGCCGAGACCTGGTTCATGCAGATCAGACCCGGCCACACACCGGCGAACAACGGGCCGACGCGACTTGCCGCTGAATGGGTCGGCGAGTGGCTGGCCTCGATGCGGTCGGCCTTTGGCGCTCAGCCAAGCGATGGGTCACAGGCATGAGCACGCTGCAAGACGCAGAAATCCTGCGCATCGCTGCTGAGCATGAGGCACACGAAAGCGACATCACGATTCGCGGTGAAGGCGCGGTGTTGGCATTCGCCCGCTCGGTGCTGGCATCGAATCGGCCTACTGACGGAGACGCAATGACTACAACCGCCATCATCTGGCCGCAAGTCCGCAGCCGTGCGGGCGAGGCGCCGCGTCGTTCGCACGAAGGGCTGCCGGTGCGAGGGGCAAAGCCACCGACAGCACTACAAGCGCGTGCTGAGTTTCTTTGGCCGAACGATCCCGTATTAGCTGCTAAGTGGGTCCGTGCTGTCGGCGTAGTGCGCAGCACGACCGGCGGCTGGATTATCGATCATGGCAATAAAAACGCGGTCGGGCGGCACGCATGAAACATCGCCCCGCCGATATCGCCTACACCATCGTGTGCGTAGCCCTGTGCATCTACATCGGCGCGCTATTGGCCCAAGCCGGCTAGGAGCAAAACATGACGACGATTCGTGAACTGCCGCCGGTGGGCTGCACGGGGAATTGCACGCAAGGCCGGGCCTGCGACTGCCGCGCCGACATCGACGACGACGGCCCGCCGCGTATGCGGATGACGGCCTTCGAGGGCTACCTGCTGATTGGCGGGATGCTGGCCAGCGCGGCAGTTGTCGTTGTTGGCGTGTGGTGGCTCGCATGACGCCGCGCCCTGACTGGCCCTGGCCGCCGGAAGTCGTGTTCCTTGAGGGGGCATGGCCGCCTGAAATCGCGCTGGCGATGCCGCACGCTTTCGACGTGCGCCCGATGACACCGGCCGAGACGCAAGCCTACGCCGATGAGTACCAACGCGACCAGATAGCCAGCGCGCAGAGCGATGAGGCCGACGGGCCAACGGTTGATGCGGCTGGGACGTACCTGCACGACTAATTTCAATAGGTTCGCCGCCACCTGTGAGAGCGGCACAACTGGAGATTTAAATGGGATTCATTGCAAAAGACAGTGGCGGCGGCAACTTCAAGCGCGTACCAGCAGGCGCCTACATCGGGCGCTGCTATTCGCTCATCGACCTGGGCACGCAAACCAGCACCGGCCAGTTTGGCGAGAAGTCACAGCACAAGCTCCGCATCGGGTGGGAGTTGTTCGGGGAAGACGACGACGGTCAGCCCCTTACGGTCGATGTAGACGGCCGAATGATGCCGATGACGATCTCCAAAAGCTACACCGTGAGCCTGCATGAAAAGGCGGGGCTGCGCAAAGACCTGCAGGCGTGGCGCGGCCGGGAGTTCACGGACGAGGAAGCCAAAGCCTTCGACGTGTCAAAGCTGCTGGGCGCGTACTGCATGGTCAACGTGACGACCAGCGAAACCAACGGCAAGACGTACAGCAACGTCGCCGGGTTGACGCCACTCCCGGGCGCTCTCAAGAACGTCAAGCCGGCGGCGGTTCACGCCATTGTGTCGTTTGACTTGGACGCGCCTGATATGGAGATGTTCGCATCGTTTCATGAAAAGCTGCAGGACGCGATCAAGCGTGCGCCAGAGTGGGCGCGACAAGGCGGGCGCCAGCAACAGCAACCGGCAACGGCCGGCTCTAGCGGCTTCGATGACATGGACTCAGACATCCCCTTTTGACCCGTCATGAACATCACCTTCGACATTGAAACCGTCCCCGACCAGCGCCCCGGCGCTTTGGAAGAGTACGCCGCCGCCGTCGCTGCGCCAGCCACCCACAAGAAACCGGAAACCATCGCCGCATGGCTTGCCGAACACCGCGCCGCCGAAGCTCAATCGGCATGGCTGAAAACCAGCTTTTGATGGACAACGAAAGGTAGAAGATGACAGTACCGCACCTGATGAACTGCCCGCACACCGACGAGGGATGGTGCTTGGAATGCGTGGTGGCGCTTGGCAACGAGAACTGGCGGCAGCGCGACGAAATTGCAGCACTTCGATTGGCTGTTCAGAAGTTAATGCAGGGCTGCGAGTTCAAGACGCTGCAAGGTTGCGAAGCCTGGCACAGCAAGGCAATGCCCACTGACTCCGCGCTAGACGCCGGGCGGCATGCGCTGGGTCTTGGTGCTGCCGAACGTGGGAGCTAAGTTGGAGACAACGGCGCCCGCACTGAAATAACCGGAGCATGACGGTGCCGAGTGGCGCCGTTGGCTCTCAACTTGAGCGACGGGTTAGGCCCGTTGGTGGAGAAACGCGATGAGTTGGTTTTTATGGGTGCTGATTGCACTGTTGACGCTGACTGGGTGCGGGAAGTTGCTTTGGCTGGTGTCGGGCAACCTGCCACCCAGGAAACCGGCCGAAGAGGCGATTGACGTTCTGGTTAACGCGGCGCTGGTGGTGTGGGCTGCCGTGCTTCTGGCAAGGGCCTAACGTTCGAGCTAAGCGGGAGACGCCCCATGACCAAGCCTGAAGACACCACTGCTGCTGCCGGCGGTTCTCCGCTTGAGCGAGGGGTTGGGCGGCTTGGTGAACGAAGGCACAAAAGGATGAGAGCGATGAACACGATACGCAAGTGGTGGCAATGGGCCAACGAGGCCGACATCTCGCGCACGCTGAATCCGTGGTACGCCGCGCACATGCTGCGCCTGGAGAACAAGCGCCTGCTGGATTTGCTGGCCGACCCGTTCATCAGCGGCCTGCACTACACCGCGCACGGCGGCCTGCATGTTGACGCCGAGGCGCCGGCAGCCGCACTGATGGCGGGCATGTTCCTCGGCATGTTTGAGCGCTCACCCGACGCGAAGAACTACATCGAATTGACGTTTTCCTCTAAGGCAGGGCCGGTGCTTGTGACGGTAGTTCGGCCGGGCGGCAGAACCCCTCATCAGCTACGGATGGACGCCGAGAGACAACTGGCCGAGTGCCTGAAGCCGCCCAACGTTGCATTAAGCGGCCCCGGCTCAACACGAACAGGCCGTCAAGGCTTTTCCCGGTGACTGTCGCCTTGCATCCGCTTCAGAATCGCCGACACAATATGAGTGATGCGGGCCTGC
>ENA-ORBV01014053-ORBV01014053.1-microbial-mat-metagenome-genome-assembly--contig:-NODE-14053-length-12059-cov-5.204140_pt1 | contig 12059 bp, 8 predicted proteins | sample MGYA00237777_ERZ505514 | MGnify/ENA primary metagenome ERZ505514 (study PRJEB26160, sample SAMN06269048) | microbial mat metagenome | isolation source: Oligotrophic lake microbial mat | place... | reverse complement strand
TTTTCAAGCAGAAGACGGCATACGAGATTCGCCTTAGTCTCGTGGGCTCGGAGATGTGTATAAGAGACAGCACTGTACATACTCGGGGTGTCTTCACCGAGGTGTCTACGCCGATCGGAGGAAGCGACAAACTTACCCAGGGAAAAGAAAGGGCCATTAATGTCAATAGTTAGTAGTGCAATGAATTAGAGGGTCTTACAAGTCTCTCAAAAACGGCGGCATAGTGCGGCAGAACAATTCTTTTTGATCTGTTCTCATTCGAAAAAGAAGTTTGACAGTTGCTAGATGAAGATAAAACTTACGGTCGTGAGGGAGAATATTTATAAGGAACAGCCCCTTTTGAAAAGGTGCGTATTAAGAGATCAGAAACATGTGATCTTCATGTGTAAATATGACTGGCAATTTGGCAAGCGAAAGAAACGGGTCGGTCATTGACAAATTCTATTGAAATATGGAGAAACTCTTGACGAACACTTCTGTGTCATAGTGACAACAAAGGCGCGATCGAGCCGCTGTGTTCCTTACTGGAGTAGAACTTTTTCAATGGAATTATTCGCAATAGATTGTAAGTTGCTACAGCGCCAGTTTGCCAAATAAAGAAGTTTGTGAAAATCACGATCATACGTACGCATTAGCGTTTGTTGTTTCTTTCTACTGTCTGTAGTAGTGTAGTTGTTAACTCGGAGCAGTGCGGCATCTTTTCTTCGCCTGGACAGGGAGCAGAAACTTTTATTTCCTCAGTTGCCGACGACAGAGATTCACCTAACGTAAATTGGTCCGGAGGTTTTGAGGGTAAAGTATGCAACTATCGCCTCTATCGGCCGCTGCCATTCGGAGAAAAACAATAAAAACATCACTGGAGATCTATCATTAACTTTTAGCTTTGCTACTCCGATTACGGGTAATATCCTTCAACTAGGAAATGTTTACAGTACCTGTTCTTGTCGTTGGTAGACAATCTGGGGCCTCCTCTCACACTACTAGCTAGCTAGCGAGGAAATCAATCATTTAACAATTGCTAGCTACTCATGATAAAAATGCTACTCCGACTATGGGTAATATCCTTCAACTGGACCAAGAGTTAACTACTACTCAAAAAACTTCTACTCCGACTACGGGTAACATCCTTCAACGAAGGAGCACAAGTGCTCCGGTGAAATTGGCATCTGCTTAGGATTCTTTCTCGTCTTTGATGAATGGAGGAGAGGGAATTAAGCTATATGTGTTTGGATCTTGGGCAACGCACACGTCCATGGCCCCTGCGCTTCTTTTTCACTGAAACAGCGTGCTTCTGTGCTTCTTTTTCACTGTAACGGCAAGACTTACCAGTCATAGATAAATTGCTCAACCATGCCAGTACTTTACGATTATTACTAACTACTACTAGTACTATCTAGCTAGCTAGCTAGTACACAGAAGAAACCACAAACACAGCCAGTAGCATAGTTCTCCGAATTGGAAAAATCAATATTGCATGCTGGTAGCAACATTCTCCTTCATCCTCATGAGTCATGAAATTACAAGTACAAGAGGACGTGTTCATTTCAGATCGAACCTGCCTGTTCAGTGTTCACTTCAGATCTTGGTGAACCTCTAGGCCTATTTGATCCCAATTATACGCTGGGACTTCTTTTTCCGCTAAGAATCCATGTTCACCGGAAGTAAGCAAAAAGAAAAAGATTATATCGTTCAGGCACTCTTATACATACTAGCTACCGGTAGTTAGTATATCCGTCAGACCCCCATGTGGCGTAGAACTATTCCCATTGCGTCGTCGCTTCTCTGATGCCTTCTGGTTGCGTCGCCGTTGCGGTCGATTCGATTCACCTCAATTGCTGGTTGTAACCACAGGCGATAGCACAGTAAGTCAGAAACCCGGGGTTGATTGTGGTAGGAAGTCTACTAGTAGTACCTGCTAAAATAGGGGTGCTGCTGGACCTATCGAGACCTAGCTAGTCAGACCTACCTAGTAGTAGAGACTGTACCATCGAGACAGACCCATTCAACAGCTGTTACTAACTCGGCTAGCTAGACTAGACCTAGACTCCTACTACTGTACTACAAGTAGAATAGCAGTAGCCAGCCAACATGGGACCGATCATTGGGAAGGCAGACGGAGCTCCTTCGGATGCTTGTTCGCGGTGTGGATGAAGCCGATGCACCGACGCCTTGTTTCGGCAGCTGGTGGGTCGCTCCTTCCACCAAGTAATACCTAGCTAGCTCAGTAGTTATCCAATCCGTCTTCTCCGAGTAGTACTTAGCTGAGGATCTACTAGCTAGCTAGGATTAGCCAATCTTGACTACATTACATCTGTTCGCAATCAATTCAGAAAATGGTGGGTGGCCACTTCAACTGGCGCATGCACTTCATCGGGCAGTATTGATTTTTCTATTTGCTTTTCGATGAATGTCCAGACGTGGTGGAACTTTAGGCTGTTACCGGCAATTCTAGTAGCTAGCTAGGTCAGGGAGGACCAAGGTGTGGAGGTGGTCTTGTTCATCCTGAACACTCTCTACCACGACAGGCAGAGCCACTACCCGTACGGTACTTGTGGCTTTGGCCGGTACCCGTACGTGCCGCAGCCAAGATCCCCTTTTTCAATCACATGGCTCTAGCCAGACAACATGCTAGATACATGTAGGGTGCAACTGGTGATGGACTGACTGACCGGCTGACGCAGGGATGGAACACCCCGCGCTGCGCTGTGTCGTCGTGTTCCGTCATTGTCGCCCGTTCTGTTCCGCCGGGGGAATTGGTTGGTTGCATCCGTCTCACATGGCATGGTGGGTGTCATTCTTCTTGCTACTTGCTAGTAGCTAGCCAGCTGGCTGGCTGGCTATAACATGCTACCTTCACACAATTCTCATGGCCCGCCGTTTTTCCATGATTCCGGAAAGATATCATTGGGGATCATAATGGGATGCCGAAAGGTATGAGGCAAGTGCCAATCTTGACTCTGAGGACGATCGGTCAGGAAAATGGCATGCCGGGGGACTTTGTGCACGACCACGCGACTACTAGTAGCAGTACTCGTAGGAGTGCCGGTAGAGGAAGGTTCCTGGCTCGCATCCAGCTCGAGTTCCACAGTGTAGTAGAACACTGTGGGTGTCGCTTTTTCGTTTGGGGGTGATGGTCGTGGGGGGTCGTTGCCACTGTTGGAGGATGGTGGTGGTGGTGGTGGTGGAGCCTGTGGTTGTTTTCTTCGTCTCAAAACTTGACAAGGAACTTGTTTGGGACGAAGTCCGGCGTTTTTCGAGGTCCGGGGATGGAGATTGTAGTCATAGTAATAATTGTAATTCTTATCGGTAGCATTTCGACTGTAGGTAGGAATGCAAAGGGTTTGTAAATTGGGAGGATAGGGATCTTGCGCCAATTCGCGTACCGTCCTGAGGAGACGACTTTTCTTGTACTCGCTGGAATGAACATAGGTATCGGCATCGGCCGGTGCTTTCCAGTTGCGGGTAAGGTGTCGTTCCCAGGCTTGTTCAAATTCAATACCATAGTCCATGAGGATCTCTTCTCCTTCTTGAATATCTCGAAGAGCAATATAATCAAAGGAAAGACCAATAGCATCGTAGGCATGGGTCAAAAAGTGGACGTCCTTTTGGAGCCAGGACGGTTTGTGTGCTAGGAGCTCTTCTTGGGGCCATGCAATGCGGACATTGGCCGTCAAGGTCTTTGTTGTTGTGGAACTAAGGTTAGTTGTCCTTGATGCTGGTGGTGCATGATTGATGTAATTGACCATACTTCCGTAGGGACTCAACAGGACGGTTGAATTGGCATGTCCAAAGGCATAATTCACAATCAAATCCAGCTTTTTGTAATAACTATAGCCGTGCTTGTTGTTGTAGGGTATGGAATACAAAGGATAGCCGTGGGTTCCGACATGAATCAAGGGAGCATATCCCACGATGGTCCCTTGGGGCAAGTCACGGGACGCAAAGGCACCTCGCCCAGCATTGGCAATGGAGGAAATTCCGGGTCTCATGTGATCCCAACATTTGCCATTCTGTTGAAGGTATTCCAACGACCGCTTTCCTTGTTGTCGTAAAAAATATCGAATCAAACTAAAGGGTTCTTTGTAAACAGAGTAGTCATTGTTGTGGAATTTCTGTTCTTCATCATCATCATCCTCCGTGCTACTGTTGGTCGTAGTGTTGGCTTTGTCATCATGCGTTATTTTGGCCATGACCAAGACCAGTAAGGCTTGTACTTTGGTCATGCGTTGATACTGGTCCAAAATATCGGCCCATGTGACGGGTGATTTTGGCAATACGCTAAAGACCTTTGGGTCGGGATGCAGTGGAAAATCTCTAGTCAAATTCCAAAGTCCTTCCAAGAGACGGTCGTGTCGTTGTTGAGTTTCTACCTGTTGTTGTTGAGTACTAGAACCGGCGTCTTTTGTAACCAGTTTTGGTAATAATTGTTTCGTGACAAAGGGAAGGTAGTCCTGTCGCAAAAAATCTTCGGCCTGATTCATATTGTCATTCAAAGTAATTGGTACTCCCGGAATATCGGGAATCCACGCATCGCCATAATCGGCAAAGAGTTCCATGCCAGGTTCAAGGACGGCCCCTGGTTTGACGCGCGTCACGCTGCCATGATAGGGTGTGAAAGCACCGGCCCCAGGGTCGCCGCGACGGATCCCGGCCCTGTTGTATCGGGCCCCGTGAGCACTCTCAATATTGGCCATGTCCAAAAAGGAATTGACCGTACAACCAATACCTGGGACAAAGACGACTTGAACACTAGTGTCGTCATCTTCTTCTTGCACATTGACAATGGCTTCGCGTTCCCAAATATATCGAAACCACAAGGCACCATCTTGATGATTGTGATTGATTTTCTTCTTTTTTTTATTTGGATTGTGCAAATACGGATATTGCTGAAAATGCTTTGGCTTTTGCCAATCTCGAAACAACAAGGGCACCACCAATTCTTCTTGAAGAATGGTGGATGCGGCAAGATTGTCTTGGCCCGTGTAAAAGACGCCCAATCCGGCACCTTCGCCCAGTGTACTAGGTGCTACATACAAACCACAGTCCACGGGTGGTGATGATAATTGTGGCTGCTGCGATTGTTGCTGTCTTGGAAGATGTTCGTTGGCGGATTGATTCCAAGAAGAAGAGGAAGTAGCAACGACCAAAACAGGAGCCACATCACTCCACAAAAAAAACCATAATAATAATAATGGCCAGCGATGCCATACTAACGACACCATGATAGCGCAGGCTGATGTGTGGACCTTTACCCGCAACCGAAGCTGTCCCACTCAGTGATAGCGCTGCTGCTGCTGCTGGCCCATTGATTAGAGTATACTTTGGCTATCAATACAGTTTTACAGTTTTAGATATAGCTAGACTAGCTAGCTAGACTAATTGTCTACAATCTACGGAAAGATGGATGGTCGCTGCATGGTCGCTGCTTCACTGCCGATCGATAGGTCTGCAGCCGATCCGAATGAGGAAGATGACACATGGGTATTTGTGCCAACGCAGGAAATAGGGTTCAAACTATTTCTAAATTGTGATGCACACCTGCCCACAAATGTCCAACAGTTGATGGTCTTGGCACAAAAGAAGGAACCCAGACCATCCATTCAAAAAAAAGACAATGGTTGTCATCTCCAGCAAAACATTCTCATTGAACCACTTTGTCTCCTTCCTTTTTCATGTGCATCTTGAAATGATCCTTTCATGGCAATCATGTGACAGCACCACAGCAGGCATTGCCCATCCACTTGATCTCATGTGGATCCATGTGCTGAGTTGCTCTTTCTCTTGCAAAATCAAAAAATTGTCCAGCATTCAGAACATGTCAGTGCACTCAGTCTTTGCTATTGTGGAATCTCAATTGCTTCTGCAGACAGAAATGGTGTGTGGTTGCGTCATTGCGTGAAAGGGACACAGGTGATCTGCTCACAACAACCAATCTGCAGAGAAAGAGCATTCATTGATCCCGCATCACTTTTGTGTCTCACACAAGCAGGATCTTTTCCAAAGCAAACCAATTTGTTTCCAAAACAAACCAATTCATTTCCTTTGGGTTTTTTGCTTGCGTGAGCTGTCAATGCAAGCCTGACAAGTGATTTGCATCAAGGTGAATTGTTTTTGAGGGTGTGCAAATGTGAAATCAATCTCTGGACATTGTTAAACTGAAATCAAATGTTTTTGAGAAAATCTTCTCATGTGTCAAAGATGATTGCCATTTTGTGCACTTTTTGCATGGAAACAACTGTGGCAGTCATGAAGGTCTGCTCCATTCAGCACTGACATCTGTTCACATTGCACAGCCTTGGATGCGCCAAGTGACAATTCTGCCCTCATGTTGTGACCATTGAGCTTTTTGGCATCCTTGAACTGGATTTTCAACTTGGCAATGTCTGCTTCTGTTGCTCTCGTTCATCTTAACAAACCCTTCAATGGCCAGGACTCAAAGAACTCAGACGCGATGTCAATGCACCCAGGTAACCAATGTCCCCATTTGGCATTTGATCTGAAGGGTTTCCATTGATCATGGTGCGGTAGCCCCTTGCGGATGAGGAGAATGTCTCTGTTGACATCTGTGTCTCCACATGAAGTTGACTGTGTGCCGAAACAATGTGTCTCTGTTGATGTCTGTCTCTTGCGAGTTTGCTGTGCAGATGCGACTCCTGAGTTGTGAGTGAACACCGTTTCCCTTTCTTCTTCTTTTTGCGGTCCCTTTCTTCTCTTTTTGTGGTGGTGGTGTGAGAGAGAGTTGTGGCGCTTGAGCAGTTTGGAGTCGTGAACAGAAGCCATGGAGACGAGCAAGACGTCTGCCTGCAGGAGAACCTAGTGGAGGTTCTAACAAGCTGATGGAGGCTAGCAGCAGGCAACTGACCAGCTCTGGTTTGGATTGCTCCAGGCCTTCATTGACCTGTCCCTTGCAATGACTTTTGGAATTGCCAAACAAAGCTTCTCATTCAACTGTTTGTTAATTCTTTGTTTTGAATGTGCCACTTGCGTGGTCACTGACTGACCTGTCCCTTGCAACGACTTTCTGACTTGCCAAACAAAGCTTCTCATTCAACTGTTTGTTAATTCTTTGTTGAACTTGCCACTTGCGTGGCTGCTCCCTACCTGCTTTCCATCTCTCCCACTGGGGCTGCTGTGTTTTTTCTGCTAGACCCAAGATGCAGTTTTTTTTCCCACAAGCTAGCTAGCCAGTGCACACTTTAGGGTTGGCAAAAACAACAAAAAAACATTCTTTCACAACTTCATAAAACCATTTGCCAAGAGAGGCAAATCAATCCAAGAGGGTTTTTGCGCCATTCGGCGATTCCAAGTGGATTCCCAACATTCAAGCCATTGCTCATGTCCACTGCAGAAACTTGCTGGAGTTGGCCAACAGCTTGGAGTTTTGCAATTTTGTGATCAGCACAGATGGCTCAACTGAATCGGAAGCAGCTTTGGGGACTCTTTTGGGCAGGCTGAATGAAGACGAGCACGCCCTTGTTGGGGCTGATGCAGCCCAACAGCTAGCCAATTTTAGGGGCATCATGCTGTTCATCATGCCTCTCCATCGCGACGCCCATGCATTCATGGTGGACCAGGGACCAGGGCTGTCACACAAAGCAAAGATCAATTGCTATGTGATTTGAGCACATGAATGGATCCAACCAACACAAGAGAGGACCCCAAAGCAAAATTCAGAGTGGGCCATCACCTTTGCCATGGAGCTGGGGGGCAACCAACTTGAAGTCTTGAAGCTGGCCCGAAAAATCTTTTGAACCAACAAGAGGGAGCGTGTTGCTGTCATTGATTATCCTGCTGAACAAGTGATTGTGTGGGATCTCTGAACACCAAAATGCAACCGTGTCAGTTGTGTGCAGTTTGTTCCACAGCAAAACCTTGGGCATTCAATTGAATCTCTTTCAGACTGTTCACTCTTCAGCTCCCTGTGGGGACACTGAATTTGACTTTTGCCTTTGCAGATTTTTTTCCACATTTTGTGGCTCAACAGCTTCACAGTTGTGCAGCGATCACAGAACCAGAGCCCAACAGTTCAATCACATCTTGCCCGCACTGTTTTGGAAGTTCACACCTTTGTGGCATTGTGGTCTTAGATCCTCGTGGCTTTTGCAGCTTTGTGGCTTCATGGCGTTGATGTCATCATAGCTGCACAGTTTTAATTCAAAACCCTAAACCTATCATAGCATTTTCTACATATCAAAACAACCAATGCTACTGCCCATGCCAATTACCACGGCGGGTGGTCTGGCATAAGACTGCACTAAAAATGCAGGTACAATGTCTTGTGCATGCGGATTTGGTCACATGGGATATCATTGAAGCCTACATACTACTAGGTTTTTGCTGCATGGCGTGTCGTGATGCGTCATCATCAGTCCTCTCCCTGATATGTCACAACGACGGCAACCATCATCATCGTCATGATGATATGTACTAGTATGATCTGGACTTTCAAGTTGGATTACCAATCCCCCCACCCAATGGACACACTATAGCCAAAACTTTACATAAATTAATTCTCTAAACTTCCTAGCTAAGGGGGGCTTCCCTCCTTGTTTTTGGTTTGTCTGCATGTAGATTGGATTAGAAGTTGCCGTCGTCGACCATCTCTGTTTGTTGTCGCACCTAGAAGAATGCATCGTCGCTGTCCCACTGCTCTATCAATGTATTTGTGCTTTTAGAACCGTATATTGGTACTCATTTTATGCATGCATGCGTGTATGTTGTACTCAAACCCAGTTGTCTCCTACCCAACTTCGGACAGTCTCACGAAAGCCATTAAAAATGGAGAACGGAAAGGGGCAATCACATTTGTCACTCGTCTTTTGTTCTTCAATCCAGCTGGCATAAAAGGCAACGTCCTGCAAGGACAATAATAATAAATTTCCGTAGAGTGAGATGGAAATGATTGTAAGCCAAAGCCAAACAAAATTTCTACGGTACAATGGAACGAACCGTGTAAACATCGGGTGAACCGCCCTGTGCACATGAATCCCCACCAGACACCAGCCCATATTGAACGGTACCGGTTGTATCCAGGAGTGGACCACCCGAGTCACCGAAGCATGCCTATAGTATGGCCCATTTAAGAATATTTTTGAAAAAGAATAAGAAATGGTCATGTCAGTTGTTGCCTTTTTTACAAGTCCGAATCCTTCTGTCGAAGTGCTGACCACGTACCCCAGTGCCCGATGTATCGGCGACACAAACATGTTTGCCCTCCTGAACAAAACCTTGCCACGCCATTTTGCATTTGGCATCACTGATGCTGTTGTAGGTGACTTTTTGCAACTCCATCGAGCCTCGACCCGTTCCCTGTCCCGCCGTGGTTTGGCCAAAGCCAATGAGCTGGACGGCGGATCCTGCTTCTGGAGCGGTCGTATTGGCATTGATGGTCACAAAGGGAACATTGTTGACATTATTACCCAACTTGATAATGGCCAAATCATTAACGAATGGGTCGGAGGGATTCCAATCGGGATGGGTATGAGTACAACTAACACTGGCACACGTCCCATCCATGGTCGCCGACTTGCTCACCACGACTTGATTGATGTTGCGTCCATAGAGACAATGAGCCGCCGTCAAGACGCGATTTGCCGATATCTATAATCGTAATGGTAATCATTGTGGTCAAAAATTGAGTGTTTGGAACAATCGACGTTGGCATGCCTATGTAGTTCAATCTGGTTTGTCTTACCAAGGATCCACCACACGAACCGTCTGAGAAATGTACAAAGAAAGGAAATTCGCCGCCTACGAAGTATCATAGAAATATCAAAATGTGGTTAGACGATTGGCTTGGGATTTTGGCTTCGTAGGAGCACTCGACAGTGCAGTCGACGATGCTTGACTTACTAGAAACCTTGGAACCACCCACTACGGTGTTATCCACGGGTGTTCTGTCGAAATTGGGTACGGGATGATGGTCGTTGGATTCTTCTAGGGATCTTTTGGTGCGCAATTGCTGTCGAGAGGTGGCGACAGCATCGGTCCTGCATACTATAGCCAGGACTACTGATGATAGTAGGAGTAAACCCGTATGCAAACTTCTATTAGACATTGCTGCATGTACTGTCTTTTTGAAATGTTGCTGTTCCATGAACTTTTGTGACTCGATCAACTACTGCGCTGTTACCAAACATCCAATCATCACTGTCGGCTGCAGTAGCAGTGCTGGATGGACACAGTATTACAGTACGAGGGCAATGAATGCCTCGCTTTTGCCGTATTTCATGCCACTCCCGAGCAGCTAGTCGCCGACCCGTAACAGAAGAGCTAGTTAACAGTAGCTAACCCGTAACAGAAGGTGTAGTTAAGCTAAGCAGACATGGCTAAACGTAGTTAACACTACCAAACATGGCAAGCCTGGCAGAGGCAGTTGAACCGACGTGCTCCTTGTCTATCATAGGTATGGAGGTGCGCTCATCGAACTGCTCATCGTCATTCTTTTTCTGTGGGCTGTCGGACGATGTGCGCCCTGTTCCGGGTTTTGGGAGTTCCGTCCAAAGCCTCGACAACTGAGTCGTAAGAGCTCGTGATTCAGGAAAAAGTCAATTGTGAGGGACTGGCTTTGGAATCACTTTCATTTGAGAGAAGCAATTTGCAGAATTGCTACTCCAGCTAGCTAGCTAGCTAGCTAGCTAGCTAGCTAGCTAGCTAGCAGGACTAACCGATGCCAATTTACGAAGACAAAGAGCTGTCAGCACATTTGATCACATGCGAAGCTTTGCAGCTTGCATTTTCAAAAAAGTCACAATGGAACACCTTGTGTTTTCCAGGATTCGCACTCACGTGCAAACATTGATTTGAAAATGTGACACATGCTGTCATGGCCTGTGAACTTCTTGCAAGCACAAGCGTTGTGACATGGACTGGTGCTTGTCCTGAATCAGGAGAAATGAACTGTTGCAACTTGTTGATTTCAACCTGCAGGCCAATGCTCAACAACAAAAGACTTGAAAAAAAAATTGAAACTGAACTGTCATGGAGATGTGAAAAAGAAAGAATTAAGTGCACAAAAAACTGAATCACCAGGATGATTGCCATGTTGAAACAAAAGGGTTGCAAAAGAGCTGTGCCACGGGGTTGTCAAGGGCACATTCATTTTCAGTTCAAAACCAAGAAGAAACAACTGACAGTGCCGGATTTGTCAAACTGAAACTGATGATTGCTGTCAAAACTGTCACTGTTTCAGTCTTTTGTTTGCAAGTTTGCAGCATGGCAGGAGATTTTCATGCAACGGGAGAGTGCTGAACCTGTGCAACAAACTGAATGAAAGAAAAGTGGTGAAAAACAGATTTGTCCCGAAAACAAAATTGCTTGGCTTTTGTGTGACACCCCTCATGTTCATGACCTCTTTTTTTCATTTTTTTGCAAACCCAAAAGCACTTGTTCATTCACATTTCCCTGGGAAATCTTTCAACAGAATGATTCACCCCAGAACAACAAAGATGCATCTTCATTTGCAACGCTGGACATGCAACTGCGACGGAATGCGTTGGTGTCTGTTGGCCAAAGTTGTTGAAACATCTGCAGGTGGTTCAAAGGAAAACAATCGGCAATTCAAATTGTTTGACTTGTTGCATCATTTTTGGGTTGATTTGAATGCGGTTGGAATTGTTTGCCACAAATCACGAATGCTGCTTTGAAAAACCAGTCCACTTGATCCATTTTCTGGTCCACTTTTGCATCCAATTTCCATGCCAATGAAAGATTGTCTTTTTTGTTTGGATGCATTGTCTGTCTTCGTTTCTTTCCAAGTGGTTCTGGCTAGCAAAGACACAGCTGGCTACTGTGGGTCTGCATGGCACCACAATGAGCAAAAGTCAGGCATTGTCTGTCTCCATTGGCCAGTGAAAACATGCAGGTGCTGGCTTTTTGGTCATCCGAAGATTCTCTACTCCGAGTGCCAAGACAGCTGTTTGGTGCCGGTACGTCACTCATTTGACCATTGATTGTATGGTACCTTCCGCCACGTGCCGATATCGATATTTTTGGTCGTAGATACGAACCGATTGAATGGCTAGGAACAAAGCACGAATGACGGTGGTTCTCGTTTTCTT
>ENA-ORBV01014052-ORBV01014052.1-microbial-mat-metagenome-genome-assembly--contig:-NODE-14052-length-12059-cov-13.311801_pt1 | contig 12059 bp, 8 predicted proteins | sample MGYA00237777_ERZ505514 | MGnify/ENA primary metagenome ERZ505514 (study PRJEB26160, sample SAMN06269048) | microbial mat metagenome | isolation source: Oligotrophic lake microbial mat | place... | reverse complement strand
GAACCCCGCGTCAAATCGGCGGGTGCGTTAACCGTGAGAGTCAGAGAGTTCGAGAGTTTCGACCGAGAGGGCGACGCGAACCCTGGGGGTTGCGTTCGGCAGCCCGATGCACCTGCCCGAACCGAGAGCGCGGCCGCCAAGTCCGACCCGCGTTTGACCCCGGATTCTCCGTCGATTCGGACACCCCTACGGGCGGCCAGAAACCGCCCGGGCCGTAAAGCAAAACCGGCCCGCTTTCGCGGGCCGGTCTAAAGCTCCTCCATCAGGACTCGAACCTGAAACCTATCGGTTAACAGCCGATCGCTCTACCATTGAGCTATGGAGGAAGCATCCGAAGCTCTGTTTTCACAGGGCTTGGTGAGGGTGATGGGTGGACGGCCAAGATGTCAGTGCGACGGTCGGGTGTTGGACGGGTCCGTCGCGGAATCAAGCGTAGGCGACTACAACCATCGGTCAAGCAAGGGGCTTGCGTCAGCGGATGACGTGCCTATTCTTTGGGCCCGTTTGCCAGAAGCCGGATGTTTGCCCGGTCGGGGACCGATGTCGGATGTGGTCCGATGCGCGGCCAGAAAGGCCCTGCAACGACGGAACGAACCACGCCGCGACGCCGGCTGTGTAGCGACTCAACGAGCCACGCGGCGACACCAACGCCGTGCCACGACGGAGATGGGCCATGAAGGACAAGATCCACCCCAAGTACTTCCCCTGCAATGTCTATCACAACGGCGAAGTGGTGATGACATGCGGCGCGACCGTGCCCGAGCTGCACGTGGAAGTGTGGTCGGGTTCGCACCCGTTCTTCACCGGCAAGTCGACCCTTGTCGATGCCGCGGGCCGCATCGAGAAGTTCCAGAAGAAGTTCGCGGGCAACTACTTCACCGCCAAGAAGAAGTAAGCCGCCCTTCCCGACAATCCGATCAATCTCTACGCAGCATCGTGCTGTGTGACGCATCCGGCTGGTCTTGCCGGGTAGTGTCCGCGTGGACTTCCATCTCCGAGCGATCGAGGCAGGCATGAACGCCGATGGCTGGGCCGACCGCGAGCGAGACTACCGCAGCGTGACGCCTGCCGGGGTGCTCCGTGAGCTTGCGAGGGGCGCTGCGCTCGATGCGATCTCGGTTGGCCAGCAGCTTCGCGGCCAGACACCAGCGGCGCGCACGACACCACGCGTCCAGTTCATCTATCTGCACCATGTCTTCGACGATGAACGCGTGAGGTTTCGCGCGCACATCAGCCGCCTGCAGGAAGAGTACACGTTCATAACGTATTCCGAAGGTGTGCGGCGCTGCCTGCAGGGCGATATCGATCGCCCATACGCCACGCTAAGCTTTGATGACGGGGTGGAGAGCCAGTTCGCCGGGGCCAAGATTCTGCACGACATGGGGCTCTCCGCGTGCTTCTTTGTCTGCCCCGGCATCGTTGGGGAGACAAGCCGCGAGCGGCTTGAGTGGTGGTGCCGCGAGCGGCTGCACCGGCCGGCGACCAAAGTGCTCGGCTGGCCGGAGCTTGAGGCGATGCTGGCGATGGGGCATGAGATCGGCAGCCACACCGACACGCATGTCGATCTCGGTGCGATCTCGATCGAGCAGGCCCGGCAGGAACTGTCCCTCGCGCACGATGCGCTGCGATCCCGCCTCGGGGCTGAATCCACGCGGCACTTCGCGTGGCCGTACGGGCTGTTTCACAACATGACGGCTGCGAACGCCGCGAGCGTGTTTGAGGCGGGCCATCAGACGTGCGCGAGTGCTGTTCGCGGCGCCCACGGTTTGGAGATGCACGGCAAGCATCGGCCCTGCTTCCGCAGAGACCTGCTCATCCCGCTGTGGTCTAGACGCCAGATGAACGCGCTGCTCGTACGCAATGCTCTGGGGATGGGCCCGGTGAACGCAACCTGGCCCGAGGGCTGGTGCACGGCAATCGGGAGCGCCGCGTGATCCGTGTGGCGGTCATCACTTCTGTGCGCGAGGGCTTCGCCTCGGTGTGCTTACCGCTGCTGCACAGTCAACCCGGCATCGAAGTCGTCGGCGTCCTGCTCTCTCGAAACGAGTTGACGCTCCAGCAGCGCCGTCGCCTCCGCTGGAAGCAGATCCGTAAGACGCTCGCGATCGGGCCTCTGGGTGCGTACAACGGCATCCGGATGCGCCGCTGGTATAACGAAGACCTGAACGCTGCGCTCAATGTTCGGCCGATCGATGAGCTGTGTGCGAAGCTGGGAATCAGTCTCACTGAAGTCGCGGGCGTCAACCGCCCAGACACGCTTGCGGCTCTGGGCGCGATGGCGCCGGACCTTGCACTGTCACTGGGAAATGGTTACATCGGGTCCAAGGTGTTTCGCCTGCCGCGGCTGGGAATGCTGAATATCCATCACGAACTGCTGCCGGAGTTCCGTGGGGCACAGAGCGTGCTCTGGCAGCTCTACCAGGGCAATGCACAAACGGGTTACACCATTCACACGCTCGACAGCGGCCTCGATACCGGCGCGATCGTGCATCAGGAAGCCATCCCGATCATGTTCAGCGAGACGATCGGCCAGACGGTCACCGCGACCGTGGCCGAGCTGTTCCGCCGGAGCGCAGCGGAGCTGCCACGGGTGGTGGTCGAGATCGAGGATCGACTGCGCACCGCCAAGCCGCAGGAGGGCGGAAAGCACTTCACCACCCCGAGCTACTGGCAGTTCCGGCGGATGGTTCGGAATCACGATCGTCTCGCGGTGGCCGCGGGGGCACTACCGCCGGAGAAGTAGCTGTCGCCAACGTGGTTACCCAGCTTCCCATTCATCCGTTGATCCGGATGAACGGATGAATATAGTTGGCCGTACTCCCGAGTAGGCTCCCGGTGCCCTCGGCCGACCGTACGTTGACTTGATAGCCACACCCAGGCATCCAGGAGATCCTCGCCTCATGTCCAGCCGCTTCATCACCGAACTGTCCCGCAGGGTGTTGGTGTTTGACGGTGCGATGGGCACATCCATCCATCAGCACGATCTCGACTTGCAGAAGGATTATCTCGGCTGCGAGAACTGCACGGACATCCTCGTGAAGACGCGGCCGGATGTGATCCAGGGGATCCATGAGTCGTTCCTGCGGGTTGGCGCGGATGTGGTCGAAACCGATACGTTCGGCTCCAACCGGCTCGTGCTCGCGGATTTCGACATCGCGGAACAGGCATTTGAGCTGAACAGGCTGGCGGTCGATGTCGCTCGCGCCGCTTGCAACGAGGTGGAAACGGAAGACCGGCCGCGGTTTGTCGCGGGGTCGATGGGGCCGGGCACCAAACTGGTGACGCTGGGGAATACGGACTGGGACACGATGCTCGGTTCGTATCGCGAGCAGGCGCTGGGTCTGCTTGCCGGCGAGCCGCGGAAGGGGAAAGGGGGGGGGAAGGCCGGCGTTGATGTCTTCATCATCGAGACCTGCCAAGATATTCTGCAGGTGAAGTGCGCGATCAACGCGGTGCTCAGCGCGCTGCACGAGCGCGGCTTGACCCCGCTGGATGTTCCGATCATGGTGTCGGTCACGATCGAGACCACTGGCACGATGCTGGTGGGGACATCGATCGAGGCCGTCGCGGCCGCGCTGCGTGGATACCCAATCGTCTCGCTGGGGTTGAACTGCGCCACCGGTCCGACTGAGATGGGCGAACACGTGGCATGGCTGGGTAAGCACTGGGGCGGCGAAGCACCAGGGATGTCCGGGGTGCAGCGCGTGGTGAGCGTGCTGCCGAACGCGGGCCTGCCGGTGCTGGTGGAGGGGCGGACAGAATATCCGCTGACTCCCGAGCCGTTTGCCGATGCGCTCGCAGGGTTTGTCGGGCGCGACGGCGTGGGAATCGTCGGCGGGTGCTGCGGGACGATGCCGGCGCACATCGAGGCGGTGGTAAAGCGGCTGGATGCGAAGGGACTGCGTGAGAAGAAGGGTGCACGCCCCCCCCGCACGGTCGAGCGGCCCGACCCGAGCGTGACGAGTCTCTATGGCCCGACCGAGTATCGCCAGGACAACTCGTTCCTGATCGTGGGCGAGCGAATGAACGCCTCGGGGAGCAAGAAGTTCAAGCAGCTTCTGGAGGCTGAAGACTTTGACGGGATCATCTCGCTCGGGCGCGAGCAGATGCGGCACGATGGCGCGCACGTGCTCGACCTGAACGTCGATTATGCCGGGCGCGACAACGCGAAGGACATGTCGGAGATCGTGAAGCGTCTGGTGCGGCAGGTCGATGCCCCGCTGATGCTGGATTCGACCCAGACCCGCACGATCGAGGCCGGGCTGAAGCACGCGGGCGGCAAGTGCATCATCAACAGCGCCAACTTCGAGGATGGAGACGAGAAGTTCGATGAGCTTTGCCGGCTGGCCAAGACCTATGGCGCTGCGCTGGTCATCGGCTCGATCGACGAAGACAAAGAGGCGTCGATGGCCCGCACGGCGGATCGCAAGCTTGCGATCTCGCAGCGCGCATTCGACCGCGCGACCAAGGTGCACGGCCTTGATGCGGCCGACCTGCTCTTTGACCCGCTCGTTCTGCCCGTCTCGACGGGCATGGAGAGCGATCGACGCAGCGGGCTGGAGACCATCGAGGGCACGCGCCGGATCATGCAGGCGATGCCCGAATGCCAGACGTGCGTCGGGCTTTCCAACGTTTCGTTCGGGCTCAAGCCGGAGGCGCGGGTGGTTCTGAACAGCGCGTTCCTGCACGAACTGCGCGAGGCCGGATTGACCAGTGCGATCGTGCACATGAGCAAGATTCTGCCGGAGAATCGCATCCCCGCGGAGCGGTGGCAGGCGGCGATGGACTTGCTGTATGACCGCCGGAGCGAAGGGGTCGATCCGCTGTCGGTGTTTGTCGAGCTGTTCAAGGATGCCACGAGCGGGGCCGCCGCGGCGGTCGTTGCGAAGGCCGATCTGCCGATCGAAGAGCGGCTGCGGGCGCACATCATTGATGGCGAGAAGCAGGGGCTCATCGATGCCCTTGAGCATGCGCGGCAGAAGTACCAGCCGCTGGCGATCATCAATGACCATCTGCTCGACGGTATGAAGACGGTCGGCGAGCTGTTCGGCTCGGGTCGCATGCAGCTCCCTTTCGTGCTGCAGAGCGCGGAGGTCATGAAGATGGCCGTGGCCCATCTTGAGACATTCATGGAGCGGGTTGACGGCCAGACCAAGGGCAAGATTGTCTTGGCGACCGTCAAGGGCGATGTGCACGACATCGGTAAAAACCTTGTTGACATCATCCTGAGCAACAACGGCTACACGGTCGTGAATCTGGGGATCAAGCAACCCATCGCAGACATCGTGAAGGCCTGGCGAGAGCACAAGGCAGATGCGCTGGGCATGTCCGGCCTGCTTGTCAAGAGCGTGAACGTGATGGAGGAGAATCTGCGGGAACTGAATACGCAGGGGATCAATGTCCCTGTTCTGCTTGGCGGCGCTGCGCTCACGCGTCACTACTGCGAGAGCCATCTCCGCACCGTGTACAAGGGTCCGGTGTTCTACGGTAAGGATGCCTTCGAGGGACTCAGTACGATGGACAGCATTGTCGCGGGCGCGATGACGATGCTCAACTCGCAGATCGATGAACGCCTCACCAAGCGAAGTAACGCCGAGGATGTGATCGCCCAGAGCAAGGCCAAGCGTGCCGCCGCGCAGGAAGCTGCGCAGGGCGCGGGCGGCGCGGTGAGTGGGGTGGGCGCTGCGGCGCCTGAGAATCCGCCTGCTGCAAGCCGCGGGGTCTCGTGCTGCGCAGTACACGCGGGTCCGACGCGCACGGGCGCTGGTGGAAGCGGGGGGGTGGGTGCGGGACGGAGCAGCACGCCGATCCTCGAGCCCGCGGGCATTCCTGCCGCGCCTTTCTTGGGCTCCCGCGTCGTCACGGACATCGCTCTTGATCAGATCTACCCCTACATCAACCCCGTTGCGCTCTTCCGCGGCCAGTGGCAGATGAAGAAGGGGGCGATGAGTGAATCTGAGTACGATGCCCTCGTGGAGGACAAGGTCCTTCCGGTGTTTGAGCGACTGAAGAAGCAGTGCCGCGATGAGAAGATTCTCCAGCCGGCGGTTGTGTACGGCTACTTCCCATGCAACAGCGAGGGTAATGACCTTGTGGTGTGGGACCCCGCAGCACCCGGCACCAAGCAGCTTGAGCGATTCTCTTTTCCGCGACAGCCGGACCGTCAGCGTTTGTGCATCTCTGATTTCTTTCTGCCCATCGAAAGCGGGCGGACCGATGTCGTCGCGCTGCACTGTGTGACCATGGGCTCGCGGGTCAGCGAGGTCTGCCGCGAGCTCTTTGCCCGGAACGATTACACCGAGTACCTCTATCTGCACGGCATGGGCGTTGAAACAGCCGAGGCGCTGGCGGAGCTCTGGCACAAGCGCATCCGCCAGGAGATGGGCATCGCAGGCGAGGACTCGCCGCGAGTGAAGGACTTGTTCACCCAGAAGTATCGCGGCTCGCGTTACAGCTTTGGGTATCCCGCGTGCCCTGACATGGCGGACCAGGAAAAACTGTTCAGGTTGATCCAGCCCGAGCGCATCGGTTGCGTGCTTACGGAGAACTGGCAGATCGACCCCGAACAGAGTACGAGTGCGATCGTGGTTCACCACCCCGGGGCCAAGTACTTCAACGTTTGAGCACGTCCGGAAGTCCTTTTGCATGGCCCCAGGCCACGAAAGTTTGTTCATTTTGCGCGCGCCGTCGGACACTCTCTCCCGTGTCGGCAAGTGGCGAAACCGACGCTGTCGCCCGTCATGGAACGCGATTCTGTGCGTTTCAAATCGGCGATGAGCGACTGAAAACAGCCTAATCTGACGAAAATCATGCGGAGGGATGTGGCTTGCTCGCCGCTTTCGGGTACTTTCTAGGGTTGGCGGCCTCGGCTCCGCCGGCAGACATTCGCAAAGACATCACGGCGCGTTCCTCGTGTTGGGGTGCACGCCCGTGATCACCGGACAGGGTAGAGCTCCATGAACCTGAAGAGTCTTGTGTTGGCCGCGGCCGCGACGACAGCGCTCGTTGGCAGCGTACAGGCGGACGTCATCGACGACTGGAACGAGCAGTGGCTCGACACCATTCGAATCGTCGGTGGTCCGCCTTGCCCGCTTGCGCGCAATGGCGCGATCCTGTTCACGGCCATCTACGACGCATCGAACTCGATCACCCCGACGCACGAGCCTTACATCGACTTCGTCAGCGTTCCCGGTCCGGTGAACAAGCGCGTGGCGATCGCAACGGCCGCGCACAAAGTTCTGTCGACGCTGTATCCCGATCGAGCCGAGATCTATCTGGCGCAGTACGAGGAACACCTCGCGACGGTCCCCAACAACCTCCGCAAGTTCAACGGTGTGATCGTTGGCGAAGCCGCCGCGGACCAGATCCTTGCTGCCCGCGCGAATGACCAGACCGATTCCGAGCCCGAGTACGTCTACGAGGATGTTCCGGGCGCGTATCGCCCGACTGCGCCGGATTTCACCCAGCCGCCGTTCAATCCGGGTTGGGGAACGACCCAGCCCTGGACGATGGCGACTGGTGACACCTTCCGTCCGTCCGGTCCGCTTGGGTTCCGCCGGATCGACCGCCTGATCGCTTCCCGTGGCTATGCCCGCCAGCTCAACGAGGTGAAGCAGTTTGGCCAGCGCAACAGTCAGGTCCGCACCGCCGAGCAGACTGAGATTGCCTGGTTCTGGGCCAACGACCGCAACGGCACCTTCAAGCCGCCAGGTCAGCTGCTCCACATCACGCAGGTCGTGGCGAACGACCAGGGGCTGAATCTGGAGGCCAAGGCCCGCTTGTTCGCGCTGGTCGCGATCACCCTGGCCGATGCCGGACTGGTCGCGTGGGATATGAAGTACGGCACGGATATCGATCTGTGGCGTCCCATCTCGGCCATCCGCGAAGCCGATACCGACAACAATGCCCGCACGGTCAAGGCCGGCGGCTGGAACCCGCTGCTCGAGTTCTCGCCTCCCTTCCCCGCCTACACCTCTGGCCATGCGACATTTGGTGCAGCGCACGCCGCGATCATGCGGAACTTCTTCGGCACCGACAACATTACCTTCACCGTCGGCACCGATGAACCCATCGTGAGCCAGGTGACCCGGACCTTCCACACCTTCACGGATGCCGGCCGCGAGAACGGTATAAGCCGCGTCTACCTGGGCGTGCACTTCCGGTTCGATGCCGACATCGGTTTCTCCTCCGGCACCCTTCTGGGCAACAAGGTCTATCGCGACAAGCTCAGGCCCCTTACCTGCCAGGGCGATTTCAATCGCGACGGAGTCATCAATGGCACCGATGCGACGCAGTACGCCGAAGCGTTCTTCCGCGGCGATGACGCTGCCGACATGAACGCCGACGGCATGATCGACTTTGTCGATTTCAACATCTACGTCACGTACTATTTCTCTGGTTGTAACTGATTCTCGCCGGCGGTTCGTTCAACAGTCTCGCGTCAGATTTCCGATATAGGGCCTCTCCGTGTCAGCACGGGGAGGCTTTTTCAGTCCGGGCCGCGGCCATCCAGCGAACACCATGAAACTCATCACGCTTCTCGCCACGACGGCTCTCTGCGTGATCGCTACCGCGATCGCGTCGGCCCAGCAACCCGTCGTAAGCTCTTCGCCGCCGACTTCCACAGCTCCGGCGGCCCGCCCGCCCACAGGCGCGACCAAGCCCTTCGTGCTGGAGCGATCGACCACGCGTGTGCTGGCCGAGCGTGTCGCAAAGCAGATCGCGGCCGCGAGCCCTCTGGCCGATCCGGCGGATGCAGCGATGCGAGACCAAGCAGGGGCAGGCCTTGCCGCCAGCAAAGATCTGATCGACGCCGCGGATGGGACGATTTTGTGGGGCGGGTTCAATCCCGCGCAGGGCTATGACCCCGAGCAGTACCGCCTCACCCGCGACAGCCCACTGACGTTTGCCCAGCTCACCGAGCTTGATCCGACGGTCTGGGCCAAGCTCTATCTCTCCACGTTCATGTTCTCGGGCAAGTACGAGATTCGTGAAGAGGCTGGTCTCACCATCGTTGAGATGGAGGCCAAGTTCCGAGGCGAGCTCTCCCCTGGAGACTACCCGTATCCCTTCTGGCACTCGCCCAACAAGTGGACGGCGTACATGAATGCCGGGGGTGTGCTGCTGATTTTCGAGCGTGGCCGTCTCATCGCCGCGCTGCGGAACTCTCCCTTACCCGAGAAGCTGAAGTTGATCCGGCGACCGTGGGACGCCAAGTGGAGCTGGGTCGACGAGAGCGGCAACCCCCAGCCTCGCGTAGCGCTGTTTGACTACCTCTTTGCCAAGGACAACCCGCACGTCGCGCCCCTCGAAAAGAGCTTCCGCAAGCTTGAGGAGCGCTTCCGAGCGGAGAACTGCATGTCCTGCCACCAGCCCGACAACCAGAGCAAGATCAACGATCTGCTCCTGCTGAACTATCCCAACCAGGCGCTCGTCATGCGGCGGTCAATCGTCAAGGTCTTCGAGGAGAACTACATGCCCCCCGGCGACAAGCTCGCCAATGCGGTGGAGGGCGTGCAGGACAGGCAACTCCTGGCCGAACTGCTCAGGCTCTCCCGGGAGTTTGAGAAGAACGCCGATGCGGCCATCGCCTTTGAGCGCGAGCACGCCCAGAAGAAGTAAGAGCTCACGGGCTGATGCGTTCGGCCTGCTCATCTGGACGAATGAGCCGGATCCACTCATACTCCGTCGCGCCGTCCCCTTCTTCGAGAAACCGCACCGCGGCGGCGGCTACAGATTCCGCGCTTGGCGATCGTGTCAACGCCGCGACAGTGCACCGCGTCGCTTCTGCCGGACCATCGGATTCACCGATCAGCACGGCGGCCAGGGATGCCCGCGCCGCGAGCGCGTGGTTGGGCATGCCCAGCACAAGCAGCGACCGTGCGCCACCGGGGTTGCCCGGCATGTGACAGGCCAGGCAGTTGCCCGCTTCAAAGACTGGCAGCAGCTCGCGGTACGCACGATCGAGCCCCGCCACATGCGGGTTGTCCTCAGAAAACAAGCTGGCGAAATCCGCCGTCCGTGGCCGGAGGTAAGCGCCCTCCCGCCATCGCCAGTCTCCGTCCCATACGCGCGGCGCGGGCGAGGACGGCGCGGTTGCGCCTTCGCGCCGGAATGATGCGATCAGGTGATCATCGATGAATATAAACTCGACCGCGACCGTGCGGGCATAGCTCGACCATTCATCGCCCGGGTGCCAGAGCGCGTGCGGATAGTCCCCCGCGGGCAACCCGCTTCGAAATCGCGCGGGCACGGTCAGCATCACGCCATCGGTCAGCGCCGTGATCGTCACCGGTCCGGAGAATACAAAGCACGACAGATAGCAGCCCGCCCAAACCGCAGGATCGAGCACCATTCCCCGCGGCTCATTCGCCCGGGCAACCTCCCCCGCCGCCAGCACTCCCCAGGTAATCGTGTCGTCTACCGCATCCGACAGAACACCCAGATGCGAGAGCACGGCCGCGGCGGTGTCCCTCGCCGCCGCATCATCGTCAGCGGCCGCGGGGGTACACCACACGACCTGCGCGCCGATCTCTTCTGCAACCTCATGCCGAACCACCCGGTCCGCCCGGACGGGCAGGCGCGACCGGGCATCGCCGTCAGCAGCGGGCCTTTGCGTCTCCGGCGCGCGCGATGGCGCGGAAGCTGCGCCATTCGCCGGCGCTTCGGGCTGGGTTTCGGGCGGTGCCTGTGTCCCGGCGGTTCCGCTGGTCGGCGGCGACTCCTCGCCACAGCCTGGCAACAACGCCGCGCACAGAATCGCAGAAAAGCCCCAAAGCGTTCCGAGTTGCGCAACTGGGCGTTTCATGGCAGAGGTGTCCGGAATAAAGGCCATATCGAAATCCGCTCGCGGCGGCGTATCCATTAACATACGATCCGGCCCTGTGTCCATCAAGCGGTTTCTCTTCGAGCGGAGTGTGTCTTTCCATGCGGTATGTGCTCAAAGTCTTGCTGCTCCTGACGCTCGCGACCCTTCCGGGTTGCGGTATGACCATCTACGCGCCCGACCATGTTCAGGATCCGGTCAGCGTCTTCATCGCCGATCACGGCGTGCACTCCAGCATCCTGCTCCCTCGCGAGGATGGCTCGATCGCCCAGTTCGCGTATTCGCAGTGGCATTGGGCCGCGCTGGATCAGGATGATTGGTACCGTTCTCCGTTTGCCTTGGTCATCCCCAACACCGGAACGCTCGGATGGCGGGACTTCAAGGGCCCCTGCGATTTCGACTGCGTTTCCGATCGAATACATACGCTTGGCCGGCACCCCCCCATGGATGCCCTGTTTGAAGTCGAAGTGGAGAGGGCCGAAGCCGCGAAGATGCTCGCCGCGCTCGATCAACGGTGGAAATCCCAGAGCAACGGAAACGTGTTTAACGAGAAGCGGGGGATGTGGTGGGTGAAGGACGCCTCCACCTATTCGATCGCGCACACCTGCAACCAGGAGGTCGCGGAGTGGCTCCGCTCCATGGGCTGCCGCGTGACGGGCATGGCCAAGACCGCCAGTATTAAAGTGGTGGGCGGGCTCCGCACCCAGAAGGACTTCGCAGAAGAGGAAGTTCTTGAAACCGCCGGCTCCGATCCGACGGATTTCTGAGGTCGGGATGAGCCGCGGCAATGCGGCTTGGCTACCACCATCCCGTTTATCGGGAATGCTGATTGTGTCCATTCCCACAGGCAGGACCGACGCCGAGCGTTGCCCGAGTGTTTGACGAGCGGTTCATGGGTATCTGGTGTTTCTCGGGTAAAGGTTCGAGTGACGAATGAAGATCTACGTCGGGAATCTGCCGTTCAGTGTTGATGATCAGGGACTTCGGGACGCGTTCTCTGCGCACGGCGAGGTCGCCTCGGCGCAGATCGTGATGGATCGCGAAACCGGTCGCCCGCGCGGCTTCGGGTTTGTCGAGATGACCAACGACGATGATGCCCGCAAGGCGATCGAAGCCCTCAATGGCCAGCAACTCGGCGGGCGCACGCTCGTCGTGAATGAGGCCCGCCCCAAGGAAGCTGGCGGCGGTGGCGGCGGCGGTGGCGGTCGCGGCGGCTTCGGTGGTGGTGGTGGGG
>ENA-ORBV01014051-ORBV01014051.1-microbial-mat-metagenome-genome-assembly--contig:-NODE-14051-length-12060-cov-5.429275_pt1 | contig 12060 bp, 8 predicted proteins | sample MGYA00237777_ERZ505514 | MGnify/ENA primary metagenome ERZ505514 (study PRJEB26160, sample SAMN06269048) | microbial mat metagenome | isolation source: Oligotrophic lake microbial mat | place... | reverse complement strand
GGAGATGTGTATAAGAGACAGGAATGTGTCCCAGCTTATCGTTATACTTGTCTAGCTTGACCCCTTCTTCTAACGTCACAGTTGCAAAGGCGAATGTATCTTCACATGGTGTCAAGACGCGGCATGGCATTTGTCGGTAGATTGCGATAGCCCAGGGGGTGTGTTGGCGATCCAGTAAATCCACAAGCGTCATGCTGGCCTTGAGCACAAAAAGAGTCACTAGTTGCACAATTTCTTTTCCAGACTGCTGCACCTTTTCTCTCAACGCCTCATTGTCACTAAGCATATCCGGGACAATTTTGCTTGCATAAATTGCGCGGGGTTTTTCTCCATTCTGCCCCTCTTCAAATATGACTGAAGACTGATCAGGAGAAGTTTTGACATCCCCCTTTGGGGCTTCGTTCAGGCCCTCACCAGCAAGCTGCGAAAGTCTGTTTCGAACAGCTTCTGGAGTTAGCTTTTTTGGGTCCTGCTCAGTATCTAAGCTGTGAGAGCAAACAAGGCGCCAATGATTCCAGGTTGAGATCATTCCGAACACCTTTGGAAAGCCAAACAGTTTAACTGCCGTCATTTGATCGAAGACTTGTCCACTGACTTTGTTTCCCACCTTGTTGTCCCTGCCATGAAAGATATCCCTTCTAGCCTCATGAGAGTTGCCAGGTTTCTTAACTTCCACAACTGCAAACGGAAGCCGGTTATCTTTGTAAACCAGCAGCAGATCGCACTCTGCCCCCGCCAATGTCCGGTTCTCCACGACCTCGATGATATGGTCAAGCTTGAGTCCTTTAAGAATGGCATCTATCAACATTTTCACTTTGTTCTGCACCCCTCCCTCACTGTCACAGCTGTGTGTAGGCGCCAGGTAAGGAGCCCTCCAGAACTCATCATCCAACCAACCTTCAACTGTTTCGCTCATTTTGTTGTTAATTTCTGCTTCCTCGATAACGTCAGCTGCTGTGTGCTTTTCGGGAAAATGAGGAGTGGAATCTGTGTGGTCCACCAAAGCAGTGAATTTCGTAAGCACCGAGATAAGGGAACGGTTCAGAATTGTTTTGTCTTTCTCCAGAAGTGAATTGTCTTTCTCCAGAATCGTTTTGTCTTTCTCCAGAAGTGAATTGTCTTTCTCCAGAATTGTTTTGTCTTTCTCCAGAATTGTTTTGTTTAGCGACTCTAGAAACTTTTGCACAACAATTAGATGTTCGTCGTCAGGATTGGCTGCCAACCATCTCTTGCACTCTGTGACCATCTCAGCCGCAGATAATTGTGACCAGCCTGGGTCAAGAAACGGAGGTTGGGCGCTGCTCATCTTAATTAGTTTTCTCCACTTCTAGCTAGCCGAGTCAAAGTTGTTTCCCTGATTTAATCGTTTCCGTTATTTTCGAGTTGTGTTTTGACCAGTTGAGGATTCTATTGTCTCCAAAACCGGCACTTATAAGCAGGTGATTCAACACAATCGTCGCTATTTTTCACTTGTCCTTGCAAAATAATCTTTAGATTGATTGTCACTTCCAAATTGGGGCTGACGATTTGGTTGTGATTCAAGTTGTCGAGGGCGACAATTTATTATATCCGGTTGTCGACTTGTGTTTTGTCCAATTGTGTGTTTATTGTTGTGCGCCAGCTAGTATCAACCTGCCGATAGTTACAGTGCTGCAGCAGATGCGTTGTAGTTGCTACACTACGATAGCTAGCTAGATAATCCAAAGCAATTAGATCGAATGTTTAACCTCTCTGAAAAAAAGAAGAAAAATACTCGAGGTGTAGTTACACAAGTGTTTTGGTGTTGTTGTCCCGTGTTACGCCGTGCTGCAGGCTGATTGTAATTATCATCGTGCACAGCAGGTGTTACCGGGTACCGGGTAGCGCGAATGGACAGGAAGAAGCAGAAATCGCCGGCTAGCTAATAGTACGTCGTAGTAGGTAGGGCAAACACCTCGCAGATGTTTCAGTCGTGGGTTTTGTCAGTCCCTCTTGAAACATGCTCTTGATGCTCTTTGAACTCTTGACACCTCTTGATGTCTCTTGAAACACTCTTGAAATGTGGTGCTCTCTCTTGAAACGCTTGAAACTAATGATGCTCTTGAAACTCAAACTGATGTTTGGTTTGGTTGGCAAATCTCCAGAATGTGACTGTGCGCACGCGCGCCAAAACGAAAATCGAATTTGTTTCAGGTGCAAAGGGCTTTTGAAATGTGTTTTTGACACTCTTGAAACTCTTGCCACCTCTTGACATCTCTTGAAACACTCTTAAAACATGTTGCTGTTTCTCTTGAAACACTTGAAACTTTTGATGCTCCTGAAATGCTTGAAATGTTTGATTTGAAAACACGACTCATCAGACGTTGCGGCTGAGTCCCCAGCGCCATCAAATCATGGCACCCACAATTGAACTCACCGCGCCAGCCATTGTGGCAAGAAGCACAGGTCCACCAAGCATGTTTTTGGCCGAACTCCAATCTTTTGAGTTCAATGCATCATTTCTCCCAGATTGAGAACTCCCAGCTTTGGAGAAGTGTCGATTCTCTCAAGTCGGGAGAAGTCATGTGAATTTGTCTTTCTGAGTTGTTCATTGATTCGATGATTCTGCTTTCTTTCATGTGACTCTCCAGAAGCTCAAGTTCTCAAAACCATCACCACTTCCCACTTGATTGGAACCAAACTGAACACATCTGGCTCAACCAGAAATGCACACCAGGTTCCCACGGCAGCGTGTCAAAGCAGTGGCACATGACACAGTTGATCGACAGATTGTCATTTTGCCAAAACTGTTCGACTTGAAGCAGCCACATTGAAGAAACCAGAATGTTTCAACACAGCAAACCAAAGCAGCAACATCAAGATTCAGACAACAATCAAGGGAGAACAGTTTTCCAGCTAACGCTGACAGATCACCGCCATGGCTTTGAAGCATGGTTGGCGCTTCGAAAGATCACAGCGAAACTGCCGATTGAGGCATCCGAAATTCTTTTTCATGACGGGCAAGGGCTCTGCTCTCAAATTCCCTCACTTCAGGCATGCCATGAGAGGTTGGCACAGCCAGCAGGTCTCCCTTGCCGAGGTGACCTTTGTCTGTCACACTGAGCTGTCCTTGGCCCATCCTGCGTTTCAATGCAGCACTCACATCATTCTTCCATTGATCCAGACACACTTCGTTGTTCTCAAATTTGGTTGTTGCAACCTTGCAGTCTGGTCCAGCTTGCTTGAACTTGTGAGAAGGAAACTGGGGATTCTTCAAGCCTGTTCCATGCTGGGGTTTGCCAATGCAGCAATGGATGCCATCCACTGTGATCACAAGCGTCGTCTCCGGGGCATTGCAAGCATCAGCAGGGTTCCAATGTTCTGGCCAGACAATCTTTTCCTCTTTTGAAGCTTGCAAACTTTTGATGCCCATGCCCACAGTCAGCCACGCATGGTTCTGTCCGAAATGTTCCTTCCGTGTTGTTGTCTTTGGGGTGACACTTCAAGAAATGGGCAGCCACAAGCAGGTCCACTGGCTGAGCAGACTCAGCTTGAATGTCGACCGCTGCTTCATTTGTTGTTGTTGTTGTTGTTGTTGTTGTCATTTGCAAGTTGGTCCAAATGACAGCGTGGACATTTGGCTTTGCCCCAAAATGAGAGCTGAACCGCCAAAGATTCCATTTGCGTCTGACAGCTTGACAGTTGTCATCGAACCCAATGAGGTGCAGACCTCCAACAAAAACTTCGTCTGGAGCAACAAAATCCATGTTTCACGTTTGTGAGAATGCCAGAAAATTTGTGAACCAACCTTCACCTTTGCAGCTGGTTCCAAAGCCGTCGCGCCTTCCGCAAGAGTCTGAGTCTTGGTTGTGGAACAAATTGCCAAAAGACATCCAGCATGAACAAGATCAGCACAAACAAGACCAGCACAAACAAGACTGACTCAAAAGCATTGCAATTCAAGAAAAGTTCACCGCAGCAGCTGCTGTGTCTGGCCAACAACAAAGCAAGCAACAAGCCAGACAGTTGGCTGGGCATTTCGTCCGATTGCATGCATCAGAAAAGGGGTTTCCACCTTTGCTTGCTCCCCAATGAGTCACACCAATCAAGCAAAGTTTGAGAAATTGGCTGAACCACAGCAACTGTTGAGACAGCAATGATCCCTCAGCCAACATGGTGCTTGCGAGACAAAATGTTTTTCCAGTGCTGTCAGTTTCCGGCAACATGGCACGTGGTGCCCATTTTGAGACTCATTTGAATTGGGACAAGGCATGTTTCAGCTGATCAACCATTTTGCGATCTTTTTCTCAGCTTTGTCTTTGCAGCACTTGTGGAACTTGCACATCTTCACTTCCTGATGTGCATGCTTTTGCGAACACATCAAAGGGAAAATGCTCGCTTCATTCTTCTCTTGATGTCCGCAACTCTTCTCTTGTCGTGCTTTTGTGTCTGCCATTGTCAATGTCATCACAGAGCAGCTTCTTGGCTTCTGCTGTTGCCCACAACGGCAAACCAAAACCATCGCTGCAAGGTCTGGGACAAATCAAACAATCCGCAGTGAAAGCAGCTGCATCTCTGGCTGCTTTGTCGTTCCTGTCGCACACATTTGAACGGGGATGCCGCAATCTGGAGGCAAAGTTGCCATGCGCAAACAAATGAAAAGTTTCATCATCTTTGCAAAACTGCGCATGCACTTGTTTGGGTTTCATGTCTGCTGGGATCTGATTTTTCAGTGGCAGATTGCAGAGATGGTTGCGGGCACCACTGTTTTTCCACTCTGAAGCATTGTCTTTGACCATGATGTTGTCTTTGTTTGTTGTCATTCAATGTTGACAGTCTCATGAACAAATGGATGTCATGATGCCAAGACGTTTTGATGTTGTGATGCAAAATCTGGCAGCAATGAGTCAGCATGGCAGCATTGGCGTGACTTGCACCATGACGAGAATCTTGTGTCTTGCGTTTCACAACTGAGTCTTGGCTGGGGCATTCTCACCAATCCGATTCAACGGTCCCGCTTTCCGCCAACTTGAAAACACCCCTCCCTCAATCAAATGTTTGCCAAAACCCAGTCCCGACTTGAGAAAAGGTGCGCAATCAAGCGAAGCAATCATGTCCAACAAAACATTTCAAATCAGTTTGCATTGCACAACAGCTCAATTTTAGAACCAGATTTCAATTGGTGCACAAAAATTCTTGCAGACTTCATTTCTTCAGCCAACATTGGGCTGAGCCAACTTCAAGAGCATTTTTCTTAATCTGAGACATTCTTCTGACACAACTGAATGTTCCGCAGGCAAAGACCAACTTGGTTGCATTTTTGTCAACTCTTTTTGCTTTCAATCAATTTTGCATTTGACAACAATGAAAGTCCTTTGTCCAAATCTTTTTTTCTTTTTCTTAAGAAGCTGCTTCTTGGTCCACCACTCAATGAAAAAAACATTGATTTCTGGTTCAAGTTTTGCAACTTGTTTGGGGCTGGGTTTGGCATTTTTTGTGTGTGTCGTGCACCCTTTCACTGATCTTGGTTTGTCATGCAAGTGCAAATGCAGATGTGCCAATTCATTTTGTGAAATGATTGGGCTCATGGGAAAGAAATGGGAATTTGGCGTGAAGAACGTCGAAGATCATGATTTGAATCCTGCAACCAGAAATTCATGAAGCCTTTTGTCATTGGTTCCCCCAACACACATGTGCAACACCCCAATTTGCCTGCAATTTGGCTGTGCACAGAGCATCCTCACACGGGACTCACAGGGTCGTGACTCATTCACAAAGACACGCTTCTCAGCGCATGGGACTGGTTGCTGCTGGCCCCATCTTTCACAAGCAGTGAAGAACATTGCTCAGAAGAGCAATGTTCCAGCGTCAGAGACGCTGGCCTCTGCATTGCAATGGCTGCGTCTTTTGGACCGTTGCAATGAGGCACATGTGCATCGAACATGTTTTGTTCTGGATTGTTTTGACACAAGCTGTCGTCACAAAACAAGTCATGACAAAACTGTGCAACTGGCACGCTGATTCTTCACGCAGAAGCATCGTTCATCTCAGTTGCTGTCCAAGCAGGCAGAGAACAGTGGACAATCTGCGCCGACAGCTCAACAAACAATCATCGAAGAAGGCTCCGACCAGCAACCTGAACATCCCCGTGCATGTTTGCTGATCAAAGAAGGCAAGGCAGGAAATGATCACGAAGTCGGATGCCATCAAAAGTGAAAATTTTGATGACAGTGAAGATGAGGTCGAGGAGATCGACAAAGTTGTTGGAAAAGCAACAAATGAAGATGAGGGCGCTGATGACAAAGGAACGGATGACGACTTTGATGGTCAACAAAATCAGAAGACCGCAAGTGCCAAGACCACGAGCACAAAGACCAGGAGTGCAACTGAGACAACTGAGCCAACGAGCACAACTGATGACACTGAAGACTGTGGCGTGAAGAACAACGACGGCTATGGCAGGACGTCTGGTGGCCGCCGCCGCGGAAACGGCCGCGGAAACAACCGTGGAGACGCAGTTGCTGATGGCGTGAACAGCCTCGTGTCGGCACACTTGGCGACTGAACAAACCAATCATGCGGAAAAGGACAGACGTGACAGAAGAGAAGACAAACGCGAATGTCGCAAGGAGAAGAAAGCAAGCCTAAGGATGGATTTGATGTTTGTGTTCACGCTGTCTTCTGTGTCCGGAAACAACGGTGGCCCAGCTGGGGCTCCCCCGTTTGCTTCTGTGTTGACAGCTGGCACTGAAGACAGCAGTGGCAGTGACTCGGATGAAGAGAAATGCAAGACGCCTCACTTCAAGAAGAAGAAAGGATTGTTTGAGTCAAACAAGTCTGACAATGAAGCCCAAAAGCAACAAGAAGAAGTTCATCAGCTCTGAAGATCCGGGTGACTCTGCAGACAACACCGAAGACAGCAGCAACAATGACAAAGAGTGAATGGAGCACGTGGCAGTGAAGTGGTGAAGCAATGACAACATTGTTTGGCAATCAAGTTTGACTGTTGTTGATCAGGTGCATTGAGTCTTTGGACCAACCGGGAACAGACACATTCCTGATCTGATTTGAACCAACGCGTTCGACTCTGCAGTCACAGAGACAAACGGCGAGCAACAGAAACACTTTCCTCTCACCATTTGATTCATGTTTGATCTTGTCTTTGAGACGCGGAAAGCTTCCTTGCACAGCACGTGTTCCCCATTCAGCAGCCTGCCGCAGTGACATTGCTTGAACAAAGATGTGGTGCTCTGTCGCATCATGAGCTTTTGTCTCATCGTTCGAAGAGCGAATGAGACGCGGGGCCACAACGGTCTTGAAAGCCAAATCAATGCAACAAACAACACCTGTCTGGTCACAAACATCTTCCCACAATTTGTGCATGTCTCCACAATCCGCCAGTGTTGAGTCATGTGCTGAACCTGGGCTGTCAATGAAGCGCACAATGATTTGTCCATCGGGACTGAAACAGAACAAATTGGTGATGCAGCAGCCACCGGTCCAACCGTTGCAGAACATGCTTTGCTCCAGGTGATGTTTGGCGGATTCAAAGAAAAGTTTGAGCCCATCTTCTGCACAACATGCGTTTGAAAGAGCGGGGTGTGAGAACCAACAATGTCTTTGTGCTCTTGAATTCTCTCATCAGACGGCATTCGAACCTCAGAATGTGGGTGTCGGTGGATTGCTTTGAGCAACATGCGTCTTCCAAACTCAAGCCACACGTCTGCTGGTGTTCCCGTGAGGCCAAACCATTCCTGAAGAATGAATGAGAAACCTTTGAATCTGCACCAACAAAGCACTGAGCCAAGACAATCTTCCGCGGCAAGCTCACCTGATTTTCTGGAACCAGGCTCAGTTGTTGTCTTGTGTGGCTGGAAACATTTTGTTGGACACCATTGGACATGATTATTTTGATTGCTGAGTTTGGCAAATCACAATCCTCGAAACAGCCTCGACTGCGCGAATGGACGCGACTTTTCACTTGCAGTTTGCATGGCAAGACGAGTGAGTCGAGCCCTCTCACAGATCTCGGTTGAGGCACTCTCCTAAGCACTCATCCGAGGTTTGGTGGAAGAAGAAGATGCCATTCATTTTTTCGGTTTTGGCCAATGGAACATTAGTGAAACAACAATTCACTTGTCTCTTTCCTTGACAATTGTGATGCAATCAATGCACCGAATGATGATGAATGACAAGAAGAAGGAAGACGACAACGACGACACATTGACACTTAAAACAAAAGCTTCTTGTTGATTGCAAAGCGCAATGCACAAAAAGCTGTTCAATCAAGCTTGCAGTGCCCCTGCAAACAATTCATCTTCCACGCGATGAAAGCGCTCAACAATTTCAAGAAAATCTAAAACCAATGATGAGCGTTCACCACCCGCTTCTTCAAATTCGGCACCCCTAAAAACTAACCCTGGATCCAACTCAATGCGACAGAAGTCGGGGTTTGATGTTTCCAAGACATCAGGTTTGTTTTCTTTTCGAACTGCTAGGCATCGATCCTCTGGTGCTTCCAATTCAAGATTTCCCGAGACATCTGACAACTTGTTTTGATGAGTGACGGACAGTTCGGAGGTGCCAACATCACAAAGCTTTTCTAGTTCAATGAGACCCTCACGCTTGTGACAGATCAACAACACTCCTTCGAAATTGCCATCTTCTTTTCGTGGAAAAACTTGCACGCAACTCCAATCAGACAATCCGGCAATCCACGCAACAAGGACTTCATTCGTTGATCAATCTCGAAAAAGTTTCGACTGTGGATCTCCACTTCGAAAATTGAACGAAAGACAAATTTTTGGTGGAGAAAAACATTCAAAGCGTCATCAGGATCGGCTTTTTTATCCAGTTTGCGGTGCAATCCATCTTCACAGACGCACATGGGTGTCAAACCACCACCCACAGCGAATGCATTTTTCATCGATGGCAAACGACTTAAATCACGAAATTGGCCTGATGCGACTGCAATGACCGCCTGATGACCTTGTCCCTGGACTTCAAGGATCTCAATCTTGCCACAATCGCATTCCATCTTCAGCGATGGAAACGTTTTGGCAATTTGGTCAAATGCTTCTGAATCCACAGACACCGAACAAATCGTTTCTTCTTCCGGTGTTGAATCCAAATCTTGGCCAATTTTGGCACGTTCAACGACCATCATCAAACACCTCATTGAAGCAGGTGGAACAGTGATTCTCTTCACATCATGAACCCATGTTGCTGCTTTCTTTTCAACAGAGGTCTTTGATTGCTGAATGTTCGGACTGCAATGGGACATGGAAGCAGTGGGACAACCTTGCCTGCGTTGATCGGCAGAATCGAAGAAGAAGCCATTTCGGTTTTCGTCTGTGAAGTTGTGGGTGTCCATGGTCAGAGATTTTTTCTACAGATTGCAGATGGTGTTGTGACAACAATTGTTGCAAACTGCAATGTCATGACTTGCTTGACATTTGTTGTCTGCCATCACAGATTTCAGTTGGACACATGTGTGCGTTGACTCGCAACAGAACAGAATGGCATGGGCTTGGTGTGGAATCGAAGATGGACATTCACAAGAACTCAAATTGAACTGCGTCATTGGACAGATTGTTCACAGATGCGTGCTCATGCTGTTTTGCGTGGCGGCAACACGCGGAAATCATTTTGCAGTTGGATGTCAGGTGCGAGTTTGATGACATCCAGTGAGTGGAGGCGACCTGACAATTTGATCCACGTCACTCGCGAAAATTCAAAGCTTTTTGTGTGTGCGTCCAAATTGACTGCAGATGGGCTCAAAATGACGGGTTTGATTAGCAACATCTTTCACTCCATTGGAGCTACAAAAAGAAGTCTGCTCGTCCATGACAAGATGGGTGAATGACCCCATCTGACTGATTTGGTCCCTGGGCGACTGCCCCTGAGGCAATTGGGCACCAGACAGCACGTGTCAGAACCAAAAAGAATTCAAATCACTGCACATGGCAGCAGCAAAACACACCTCACAGTGCAGTGACAGCCTTTGCTGTTTCGAACGCCGCTGCAATTTCCTCGCACAGTTGCTGCTTGGTCAACTTAGTCCAGCCGTTTGGCTTCAAGTTGCAGCGGTGCTTGAGAATGTGCTGGTGAGTTGCCCTTGGAAGTGCCACTGAATCTTCAATCCTCTTCCTGCCAGCAATGAAGTGTTCCATGAGAAGTTGAAGCTGAGGCATCAACGTTGCTTTCTTTGCTGCTTCCTTGGCTTGTGCCTCCATCTTCTTTTCGATGGTTGCTTCTTTCTTCTCGGTCGCCTTTGCTTTTTGGGCAGCTCTTTCACTCGCAACATCAGCTGAGACCTCAGCTGCTGTGGCAACCAACTGATTTGCTTCTTGTGTCTGCTTGAGTCGCTTGGCGCTGTTGAGGCACCTTGCGCACGAAGCCACGTCACCAGAGATCGTGTCTAGCCAGCGTTTCGCTAGCTTGTTTGCTGCTCCCTTGCCCTTGACATCACACAAGATGCACCCCATCAAGACATTCTTGCAAGAAGGACATAGCAATTGCTTCTGATCCTCTGAGACATTGGCATCCAAATGCGGCGAGGGTTCCAACGCTTGACTCTTGTTCGCGTTCCACACACTCTGTGCCGTGCAGTTCGTCATGTGGTTGAACAGCTCATCTTGTGCTTCCGAGTCATGCTTGTCTTTCAAATGGGAGTCCATGAGATGTTGGGGTTTCCAGTGAAAGAAATCTTGAATGTTCTTTTTGGAAGCTGGAGCTGGGTCTTCAGTTGGTTCCCTCGCGACTTTTTTTTCAACTTGGGCTTCTTCTTCAACTTGGGCTTCGGCTTCAACTTGGGCTTCGACATTTGTGCTTGTCGATGCAGTTCCATCTTCGTGCACGGTGACAGAGCCATCATCATGTGCAATGACACTGGGATCCTCCAGTGCTGCAAGACAACATGCTCGCAACTTGTGTGCTTCTTCAAGCTTGACACAACGGGCAAGGGCACAAACAATGTCTTTGGTCCACTCGACTTTGTCACCGCACATTGCTGCAACCTCGCAGACTCCTCTGATGAGAGTGAGAACCTCATGTCGATGTTCTGCTGACAAGTTTGTCCAGCAAGCAGGCATTGCATCAAGCAGGGAGGTTCTCTTCTCAAAAAACTTCTCACCTGACACAAGAACGCCACGATCGTCTAGCTGCTTTGTCCAGTCCTTGAAGTTGACTCGGCATGATGGCTTTGTGTTGACACGCTTGTGGGACCGTGCCCAATCCTCGGCCGACACCTTCAGCTGTGCATCGATTGCCAAAGCGGTCAAGCTCCACTGATCAACTTTCTTGCCCAATTTGCGACGCACTAATTCAAGGTTGCCGCGCATGCAGTTCTTGTCTTTCTTCGCAACGTCTTGGTCGTGCGATTGATTCACTTGAGAGGTGTCGCCTTCCTCTTTTACAATTTGAATCTTGTGTTTAGCAAAGAGCTCAACTGCCTTGTCAATGATATGAGAACCAAAACCATCACAGGTGATAGTCATCCACCAATCAGGATGATCCTTGATAACGTCCATGCTCCGAATCCCTTTAGCAAACACCGGTATCAACTTCAAATAAGTTTCATCGGTCATGTAGGCTGACGGCGACATGACAACTTGGGAACCAGTAGGACATCTCTCCTTAAGAAGGGTGTTGATGCTAGGCCTATCCATTCTTGTTCCTTTGGCTAGAAATGTAAATGGACCTTGAGAACCAGAAGCAAGGCCAATGCGTAGGCTTGTGATGGATGTGCGGCTGTCGTCTGTGTTCTTTTCCGTTTTCTTTTTGGCAAGCCAAGCTATGACCCGCACAGAACCATCGACATTAGCCATCAGGCATGTCTCGTCCAAATTGCCCAAGAAGTAATCTTGAAATTGCTCGCATTCTTCTTCGGGAAGATTCACTTGCTTCTGAAATTCGAGTGCCTCCTCGACAACTGCATGCCACCGCAGTTGTTGGTCGATGGTAATTTGGGTTCTTTTGGTTGTCGTTGGTTGGGCCTTGACTGTGCGGCCGTGGTTCTTGACTCCTCTGCACTACGCTAAAAGCTACAGGCCTTTTGAGTTGTTTGTAAATGAAAATTATAAGCTTTAGAATGAAGCTAAAA
>ENA-ORBV01014050-ORBV01014050.1-microbial-mat-metagenome-genome-assembly--contig:-NODE-14050-length-12061-cov-4.409713_pt1 | contig 12061 bp, 16 predicted proteins | sample MGYA00237777_ERZ505514 | MGnify/ENA primary metagenome ERZ505514 (study PRJEB26160, sample SAMN06269048) | microbial mat metagenome | isolation source: Oligotrophic lake microbial mat | place... | reverse complement strand
TCAAGCAGAAGACGGCATACGAGATTCGCCTTAGTCTCGTGGGCTCGGAGATGTGTATAAGAGACAGGATTCGCATCCATTACGAGCCGGGCAAGCCGCCCTGGATCGAGAGCAGGCTTCAGGACTTTTTCGGGATGAGCCAGGGGCCTGCGATTCTCGACGGGCGCGTGTCGCTGACACTGCACCTACTCGCGCCCAATCAGCGCGCCGAGCAGGTCACGTCGGATCTCGCGGGCTTCTGGAAGCGGATTTATCCGGAGCTTCGCCGCGAACTCGGGCGCAGGTACCCGCGCCACGCGTGGCCTGAGGATCCGCTCTCGGCTGAAGCGATTGCCGCGGCAACTTTCAGGCGGCGCGGCGAGTAGCTCAGATCCCGACGTCGTCGAACGCGGCCTTCACGGCCTGGCATTCGAAGGTCGTCAGGAGCGTCGAGCACTGGTCGAGCATCTGATTGCGATAATCCGCGAACTGCGACGTGGAGCGCAGGCGCTGGGTCATGACGGTGTAGAACAGCTTGCGAAGCTTTTCCCAGCCGAGTGATTGCACCATGAGGGCGCTCGCGCGGTTCGGGATGCCGCTCAGGATGTGCACGCCGCAGTTGTCATTGCTGCCACTTGGGCGGCACGAGGCGCTGAACTCAGCCGGGATCTCGCTGACCTTGGCGGGCTGCGGTTTCACGCCGAGAGCGGGGTTGAGCATGTCGCGAAGGGCGCGTGCCCGGCGGGCGAGGTCGCCGCGGAGCACGGTCTCGCCGAGCAGGAACGGATCAGACGACGGCTCGTAGTGGCTCTGGATCATCGCGCCGAAGACGTCGGCGAGATGTTCGTTGAGAGCACCGGACTGGTTGACATAGGCAAGGTCGGACGTCGAGCTGATCACGGCATGCGTGAACTCGTGGCCGACGACATCGAGTGCTGCGGTCAGACCGGCAAGCTCATCGCCGCCGCCGCCGAACGCGAACATCTTCCACGGAGACAACCAAGCCGCGTTCTGACGCTGGCCCAGGAGGTCGATGACGCCGATGGCCTGGACGTTGACCGACGCGTGCACGGTGGCGCCGCGGCCGTCGTAGCTGTCGCGCGCAAACGTGCGCTTGTAGAAATCAGTCACGCGTTCGAAGGACGAGTTGGCCGCGTTGGCTTCGGTGCCGGCAAAGAGGCGTCCACGAAGCGTCGGTTCGCCGTTCTCAAGGACCGGCATCCCGCGGTAGAGCGGGGTCGGTATGACGAGGATGATCGAAGCGTCGTAAATGTTAATCGGGGTCGAGGCGCCGTGGGAGAGCGAAAGCGCGCGGGAGACTTGACCTGCTCGAGGGCCCTGGGCCAGCACCTGAACTTGAAGGGGCTTGGAGCCGTCGGCGTGCTCGCGGAGCGAGAACTGCCAGACGAGCTTCGGCTCGTTGCGTTCGGCTCCAACGATGAGGAGGCCGTCGCCGCGGCCTTCGCCGACTTCGGCGTCCAGGTAACCGAGCTCGCGAACGGCCGAAGCCAGAGCGGCGCGAAGGGTGATGTCTGGATTGACGGTGATGCCCGGGGCGGGGACGAGGGATGAGTTCAACGCCTTGAGCTTGCCGTTTGCGTCGTGGATGGCCACGAGCTCGGCGCCTTCGATCGCGACTCGGTTGTAGCGCTGGATGTAGCGCACCGAAATGCCATCGCGATCGGCCGAGACCTTGCGGAGAGGGAACGTCTCGCCGTCGACGTTCTGGTTGATGCCGAGCTCACGCTTATGGGAGCTGACATAACGAAGGATTTCCTGAGCCGCAGTGCCGCGGTTGAAACCGGAGCCGACTCCGGGGCGGGAGCTGAGCTGGAGGTCAGTCGACACCACTTGGGGCGCCCGACCTGCCTTGAAGATCTTGACGGAGGCCTCAGCCCAAGTCGTCGAAATTAATAGAGAAAGAACTAATGCTGCCTTGAAGATCTGATTCATTTGCCCGTCACCCCTGATTCCTGGACGACGCATAGCATCAAAGTCAGGCAAAAAAAAGCCCGGATCCCCCAATGGAAGATCCGGGCATTCAAATTCCTAGAGCTCAGGCGCCTTCTTTACACACTTTCAGGGATCGCCCCTGGCCGGAGGTTTTCGATGAAGCTGCGCACCTTATAACGGCTCGCAGCCCAAACGAAGATGACCGAGGTCACCATCATCAGGCCGGCATAGAAGAAGAACTCCTTCGAGCCCTGACCCGCGAACACGTTGAACTGCGCGATCGTGCCGGCGAGCATGTTCCCGAACGCCACCGTCAGGAGCCAGAAGCTCATGATCGTGGACTTCATCGAGCGCGGAGCCTGAGTGTAGGCGAACTCCAGGCCCGTGATCGAAACCATGACTTCGGAGCAGGTCAGGACGAGGTAAGCCAGAACCTGCCAGCCGATGTTGACCTTGATGCCGGCTTCGAGCCCGCGCTCGATCATGCCGACCATCACGAACGAAAGACCGGCCATGAGCATCCCGACCGACATCTTGCGAAGTGGCGTGACCTTGTAGCCGAGCTTCTCGACGAGCGGATAGAGGCCGAACGTGAAGACCGGGATCAGCGCCATGACCATGATGGGGTTGGCGGCCTGAACCTGCGAGGCGATCATCTGAATGCCGAAGAAGTTGAGGTCCATCTTCTCGGCCTGAAGGGTCCAGCTGGAGCCCGTCTGGTCGAACAGCGCCCAGAACACGGTCACGGCAGCGAACACCTTGAAGATCGAAAGAGCAGCCTTGGAGGCTTCGACTTCTTCGGTGGTGAACTTGCCCTTGGCGACGTCGAAGAGCTCCTGGCCGGCCTTCTTCTTGCCGATGTTGCGAAGCGAGTAGAGCGCGATCGGCATGAAGCCGGCAGCGCCGTCCTTGCCCGTCGGCGGGACGTGCACGTAGTGCTTGCGGCCGAGCCAGAACACGAAGGTCGCGATGGCCATGAGGACGCCCGGGATGCCGAACGCGAGCGCGGCTCCGTACTTGATGAGCAGCCACGGCGTCAGCAGCGTCGAGAAGAACGCGCCGAAGTTGATGGAGAAGTAGAAGTAGCTGTAGACGCGATCAAGCAGGTGCTTGTTCTTGTCGTTGAACTGGTCGCCGACGTGCGCGGAGACGCATGGCGGCACCTCACGATTGCGATAGGCAAAGTGTAAGCGCGTGATAGCCTGGCGTCAATGCTTCTTTGCTGTCATTGCTGTCATAGTACACGCCTTCGTTTTCTTATAATACTTCTCGCCCATAACCACACGTGGGGTAAACAGCGTCACCGTAACACGGTGCGCCACAGCGCTCGCTGGGGCAGGTGGGCGCTGGGTCAGGCTGCTGGTACCTGAGCCGAGCGGGGCTGCCACACCGCCGGCACCGTCTCGCGCTCATTGCCGTCGCTCTGCGCGCTGAAGATATTGCCGCGCTGCACCACGGAGAGGATGCGTCGCTCATCGGCGATGAGGCCAAAATGTAAGGTCAAAAAGTGGTCGGCCTCGGGCACGCTTTGGGCGCGGACGATGCAGTAGTCGGAAACGTAGCGGGATTGCTCGAAGACGCGCACCCGACGCTCATAGCGGCGCTGCGGGTCGCGCCGGAGACGGTAAACGCGACCTGGGTACAGACCACTGGAGACGTCGAGGAAGCCCTGTCGCTCCAGGAGCGCGTGCTGCGGGCCAAGGAACAGACGCAGGGTGTTCTCGGCGCGTTGCATTGGCGTGAGCCCGTCGCCAAGGTCGCGTTGGTCGCCGATCGCCAGAATCTCGCGCGTGCTCGTGCCCGGCTGGAGCGGTGCGCGTCGTGGAGCGCTTCGCCCCGCTCGCGTCTCGGCGAAGTGGAGCGGCGGCTCGCCGGCGAGGGGCACGCCGGCCTGGCGGCAAAACGAGGCGGCAATGGTGTAGCCACCCCAGTCGCCGACCGGCGCCGCCCGCGAGCCGAGCGTGGCCGGGTGGCAGGTGGCGAAGGCAATGGCAGCGGTCGCGATCATGCCCGTCGTGCCGGTGGCCTGAAGCAGCACGAGGTGGTAGGGCTCGTCGCGGACGGTGATGCGCGCTTCCTGGAGGCCCCAGCCATCCTCGGGCACGAAGTCGCGCAGGGGCGCCCAGCGCGTGCGCGTCGCGCCGACGTAGGGGTGATCGGTGCGATAGCGCGGCATCGCGCCGGCGCTGGAGGTACCGAGCAAAGTCATGGCGACGTCGGTGTGCTTGCAGCCTCGGGGAACGCGCAGGCCGGTATCACTGCGACCGGCGGCGAGGGCGCGGCGGGCAGCGGCGTTCCTGGCGTCCTGCAGCCAGCCCACACAGTCGCAGGAAAGCACCGTCTCGCCAGCGCAGGCCTGAGAGCGGTCGAGGAGCACGCGGTACCAGCGGTCAGGGCTCGACGGCGACTGGATCGCCAGCACGAGGTCGAAGTCGCCATTGCGGAGGCTGCGGGCCATAGTTTTAGGGATGAGGGACGAAGGATGAAGGATGATGTGTGAAGCTCGGCGTCGCGGACTGCCCGGCTTCATCCCTCATCCTTCATCCTTCATCCTTGCTCACTAGCCGCCGGTGATGGCGTTCAGGATAAGGATGTCCGTGCCCTTGGTCGGATCGATGCGCAGCGCAGGGAGCACCTCGCCGTTGCCGTGGCCGCGCTGCACCTCGGCGGTGAGCCGCCCGGCCTGCTGATGCGTGGTCACCACCTGCTCGGCATAGGCGAGCGCCCAGCGCTCGTCCGGCGCCAGCAGCTCGAGCATCAGCTCAGGGGTCTCGCCGGGCGCCAGTGCCCGCAGCTGGGGGAACACCACCGGCGCGTCGCCCGCCTGCCCGAACACGCGCACCTCGCGCGTCCCGGCTACTGCCGGGCTGAACGCTCCCTGCCGCACCCGCTCCGCCCACGCCCGCGCGAGATCGCTGCTTGTCGTCGTGGTCATCGTCGCCTCCTTTTCGCGCATGTGTTCCCCGTGCTATCGTACACGCACGGTGTGCCACCAAGCGTCACACCGCACGGCGATGCCAAAAACTGGCATTTCCTGTCGATACCCTGCTCACGCCACTCGCCGCAGAGGTGCCTCGATCAGCGGGTAGCCCCGCCGCTCGCTGGGAGTGATACACGCCTCGATGCGGGCGGCGACCTCGTCGAGCGCCGGCACATGTTTGTCGCGTACCTCGGCGGTGAGCGTGCGCAACTTCTTGACGTTCGCCGCCTCAGATGTCGAAGGCTCAACCCAGCGCGCCACTCGTCCGCGCACCTCCAGCGGTGCGCCGTAGCGGAGCAGCAGCGTGCCCAACTCGGCACGACGCGCCTGCCTGCGCGCCTCCAGCGCCTGCTCTTGCGGCTCGATCACAGCGATCAACTCCTCTATGATCGCCGTCGCAGCCGCGCTCGCCGTCAGTTCACCGGCCTCCCAGCGCGCGAACGCCGTAGTGGTGGATAGCAGCTCCATCACAACCCCTGTCTCCATCGTTGTTCCTTCCGGGTCGATAGCGCGATCACACCGCCCAGGGATAGCTGGTATCGAAGAGGTGATCGGCCTCCTGCGCGTGCCGTCCCTCCTCACGCGCTTCGAGGTGTACCCAGAAATCCGTATCGTCTGTGGCGCTGTGGCCACGCGATCGCTGCATGATGGTCGAGCACCGCGAGATCGTGGCGCGGTTTCTGGAGAAACGATGCGCTTGGCGCAGCGGCGATGGTGCTTCGCGGCCAGCGGACGTGCTCATTCCGATCCTCCTGCTCAGGTGCGGCTGCTTTCACCCCTGCCGGACCGCACGAAGTGCGGTAGCTCCGTGCTGGGTCTACGCGCTATCGCTCTGCGCCACTGCTTCGCATGCAGTGGCGCTCCTGGCTTCCCAGGAGCGCCGCGATGGCGATGAGGAACTACGGCCGGCGGCGCCTGCGCTGGCGCTCGCGGCGGGCCTCGGCCTCCAGCAGGGCGACCAGCTCGGGGTAGTCGAGGTCGGGCTCGTCCTGCTCGCGGGCGATCTGCAGTAAGGTGGCGAGGCGCTCGTGCGCGGGGCGGGGGCGCTGCTCGGTGGTGGTCATCGCGGGCTCCTTGTCTGCGCGGCGGTTCTGCCCGCGCGTCACCAGCCAGGTAAGGCCGGCGTCAAGGCTCGTCGCCGTGCAGCGGCGATTCACATGGACGCCGGGCGCCGGCTGGTAGGGTGGCGCAGAACCAGCCGGGCAAGGACACCGATGGCCCATGAAGCGCCCTGCTCCGATCGATGGCCCGCCTCGCCATGCAGCCTTGCCAGCGCGGGCAGGCAGCCCGACGACACACGATGCGGTCGCCTGGAGGCCGCCCTGCCGCGCCGGTTGGCGGCGTCTCACTGTGAGCTCAGCGCCCGCACGCGCCAGCGGACGCTGCCTGGCACACCGCGCTGCCGCAGGCGCTGCCCACCGCGACGGTACGACCGAGCGGGGGCGTCGGACGGGTGCAGCGCACACGGCGTTCGGCACGACGAAACGGCCCCAGGCCGAAGCCCGAGGCCGTTCGTGCATGATCGTGCGTGGGTTACGCCGAGCGCCGACGGCGCGGCCGCGCGGCCGCATCGCGGTAGATACCCGGCAGCCCCTTGCACGCGCGGAGGGCCTGCTCGGTGACGAGCCAGTCCTCGTCGGCGGCGTGCGCAACACCAGGGCGGGGGGTGTGGAGGGCCGCCGCGACCTCGCCCTGATCGGCGTCCAGTTCCTGTTGGTGTGTGCGCGCGCGCTGGTACGCCTCGCTCAGCCACTGCTCGGTCTGCCGCTCGCGGTTGCGGCGGGCGAACTCGTCGGGGGTGATCTCTTGCTTGCGGGCGTAGGCGAACAGCTCGCGCACGCTACCCAGGGCCGGCGGGTACTTCGTCCGGCGGCCGGGCGTGCCGTGCCACCAGAGCTTCTCGTCGTAGGCGGTCTCGATCTGGTCGAGGATCCGCTCGGTCTCCTCGTCGGCGTGCCATGTTGTCTCACCGATCGGGTACGGCAGCGCCTCCGCCCCATCGAAGCGATTGTCGTCGAAGGCGTCGCCGATCTCGCTGTCCCACCAGGCGCGCAGGGGATTCACGCGCAGGGCCTGCGCGCGGAAGAAGCGGTGGTAGCCAGGCTGTTGGGCGTGGGCCGGAGCGTGTGTGAAGCCCTCAGGGTCGTCGCGGTCCGGGCTCATCACGGCCACAACGGCGACGCCGGTGATCGTCCTGCCGCCGTGGGGCAGCAGCACCTGGCGGATATGCCTGCGGGGGAGCCGATCGGCCTGGTGCCGGGCGAGCAGCGTGTGGAAGCGCGCGGCCGGAGCAAAGCCAGAGAACAAGACGTACGCCAACCGACAGCGGGCGCTGATCATCCCCGGCGGCACGCAGCTGCCGGTCACGCTCCGCCAATAGATGCCGACGCAGAAGCCGGTCTCGTTCACGGCCAGGTCTTGGAGCGCCCTCAGCGTGTAGCGCACGTTCATCGCGGTCTCCCTCGGATTCGTACCACGGCCCGACGCCGCAGCAGGTGCCCGAGGCCACCACCGCCGCGCTTCCCGAGCCGCCGGCCCGAGCCGCGCCAGGAGCGGGGCCACCGCCAGCGGCGCTCCCAGGCAGCCCCGACGACGCCGCGCGGCCGTGCCGGCGAGCGAGGCGCAAGGTGGTACGCTGGGGCACGCTGCTGCTGCACCTTCCACCCGTGCGGGCGTGCGTGCGAGGTGATCATCATCAGGCGCACGGAGACGCCTCGCACGCGACGGCGGGCGGGGCAGCGTGGTGTCAGCGCCCCGGCAAGCCACGCCGCCCCGCCCCTCCACAACGCCCGGCTCGGCGGGCTCGCCCGCCTGCCGGATGTGTCACCGGCTGGCACACGGTCGTGCCACACGGGAGGCTCACGCATACAGGGAGACGCGATGTTTGATCATGTGCGTACGGCCTGGTCGACGACGATTGATCGGCAGCACCGCCTGCCGCACGGACTGCTTGGCCGGCTGGTTGGGGAGCAGATGGTGCGGCAGCACCAGCCCGAGACAGACTGGACGGTCGAACTGCTCGACCTTCAGCCGCATGATCGCGCCGTGGAGCTCGGGTGCGGTGCCGGCCGTGGCCTTATGCTTGCGGCCCGTACTGCCGGTCTTTCGCTCGTCGTCGGCATGGACCTTTCACCAACGATGCTCCGCGCAGCGTCACGCCGCATCCGCCGCGCCGGGCAGCGTGATCGGGTCAGCTTGCTGCGCGGAGACCTCCAAGCGCTGCCGTACGCGGACGGCTCGCTCGACACGATCTGGAGTGTCCACACCTTCTATTTCTGGGACGACCCGGAGGCCGTGTTTGCGAAGCTGCTGCGCATCCTCGCCCCGGGTGGGACGGTTGTGGTGACGCTGGCGACGGGCATCGTGAGCTCGACCGGGGACGACCACTTCTGGCCGCTCCATCAGGAGGTGCAGGGCCTTGTGCGCAGGCTCAACACATGGCCGGGAATCGCGGTGGAGCTTCGGCGAGGCCCGAACTCGCGCCGGTTCAACAATGTCGCGATGGTGCTCCGCAAGGAGGGCCGCCGACGCCCCTGAGCCTGCTGCAAGCTGTGCGCAAGACAGTGGCGGAGGCGCGCAGCTGCTCGCACTCCGCCACGCGTCATCAGGCGCCGCGCTGGCGGGCGACCTGGTCGCGCTGGGCGAAGGGGTGCTGCCGCTCGAAGGCGTTGAAACGCGCTACCCCGAGCGCCTCAGCGACGTGACCGGCGGCGAGCAGGTCGCGTACCTCGTCGTCGCCGCCGGCGGCCAGGAGGGCAGCGAGCTCGTCGGCGCTCAGCGTGATGCCGGGCTCGTTCAGCGCCCGGTCGATGGCGGCACGATCGGCGTCGGAAAGCGGCTCTAGAAAGCGCAAAGCGTAGAGCGCAAAACGTAAAGCGCCGCTCTGCACACCGGCACTAAGCATCGGCGAAGCCGTTCTACGCTTTGCGCTTTACGCTTTACGTTTAGGAGCGGCAGCGTCGCCGGCGAAGGCGGCGACAACTCCGCGCGAACGCGCGGGTGGGGCGAGCCCGCTATGCCCGGGCTCGCCCCACGGCCGGCCGCAACCGCGTGCGGCCGGCTCCCGCACATAAGCGGAAGGTGCGCCTTGTGGGTGAAAAGCGAGGAGGGAGCGTGAAGCGGATTCTGCTGACCGGAATGTCGGGTACGGGCAAGTCGACGGTGATTGTCGAGCTCGCGGCTCGCGGCTACCGAGCCATCGATATGGACGATCCGGGGTGGTCGAAGCATGCGCCCGACGGGGATTGGATCTGGCGCGAGAATCGTGTCCAGGAGGCCCTGGCACGCGAGGACGGCGACGTCCGCTTCGTCAGTGGCTGCGCGACCAACCAGGGAAGGTTCTACCCCCAGTTCGACGCGATCGTGCTGTTCAGCGCGCCGGCTGAGCTCGTGATCGCGCGGCTGGCCACGCGCACAAACAACCCCTACGGCAAGCACCCCGACGAACTGGCTGCGGTGTTGGGCTACCGCGAAACGGTGGAGCCTCGCCTACGACGCAGCGCCACGCACGCGATCAATACCCGCGCCCCGCTCAACGCGGTCGTGGCGGCGGTGCTCCAAGTGGCTGGGGTGCTCGAGCGGTGAGCAAGGCACATAGACGCGATGGTACGTCCGCTCGGCAGCTAGGTGTACCAGATCAGGAAGCAGCACATGGAAACGACAATCACCACCGCGAGGGGCAATGTTCTCCTGCGCCCCTCACGGCGCGAGGACGCGACCGCCTACCGCGACCTGCGGCTCGCTGCGTTGCAGCGCTCCCCTGCGGCCTTTGGCGCCGACTACGCGAGCAGCGCGGCCCGTCCACTGAGCTTCTGGGAGGAGCGCATGGCCCAGGGTGCGCTCGGTGAGCAGGGCGTGACCTACCTGGCCCTGGCGGGTGATGCGCTGATCGGCATGACCAGCCTGGTGCGCAACACGCTGGCCAAGACCCAGCACAGCGCCGCGATCTTCGGCGTCTACGTCCGCCCGGACTGGCGCGGGGCCGGCGTCGCCGATGAGCTCATGGCCGCCTGCCTGGCGCAGGGACGCGCGTTGGGGCTACGGGTCGTGCGGCTCGGCGTCGTCACCAGCAACGCCAGCGCGATCCGGCTGTACCTGCGCCACGGGTTCACCGTCTACGGCGTCGAGCGCGAGGCCCTGGTGGTCGACGGGGTCTCCCACGACGAGCTGCTGATGGCGTGCCGCCTCTGGGACGCGGCAGGCCCCTCCACCTAGCGTCTCGTACGCGCGGTCTGGCGCCGCATCGAACGTCCAGCGGGTGGCGTCGTGGGGGAAGCGGCTCCAGGCCAGGGCCCCGCGCGGCACGAGGATAAAGAAGCCGCAGCGCTGAGTGCGGTAGCCGTTGTAGCGCGCGGCGAACGAGGCGATGCGCTCGGCCAGCGCTGCGCCCACGTCGTCCTCGTCCAGGATGGCGCGCTCAACGATCACGACTGTTCAGCGATAATGAGAACTGCCGGTCGTAGAGCCTCACGGAAGAATCGGCGCTTCCGCAACAGGCGTGCTCAGGCAAAATACCTGGGCATGCCTCGCTGTTTGGCTGGTGCCCGGCTTGGACGGCCAAGCAATCCTTGACTCTGAACAGACTATCAGCGCGCTCCTGAGGGGCGCGTACCAGCCGGAGCGTGATTGCGATGACGCGAGCACGGGAGATGCGGATGCGCCGATCTTTCGTGATGACATGCGCTAGCAGCCCCTGGTTGTCGGTCGGCACCTCGTAGCCCTGCGGAAAGCGTGGGCAGCTGGCCTTCGGCTCGTTCAGCTGCGCCATGAGCTACCTCCTTACCGGATGCGTCACTTCGACCGCACCGTCCAGTATCCACGCCCCTGTGTCAGCGAGCGTCACAGTGCTACCTGTCGCGCTACGGGTGCCAGCGACGCCGAGGCAGCAGCCCAACAAGGAACGGGACCAGCAGGCGGATCGCAGCCGCTCCGCCGAAGCGCAGCGTGGGCGTGACACATGCCTGGGTGATCTGAGCGACGGGGAGGGCGGCACACAGGACTGCGTAGCGCATCCCGCTGAGGGGTTCACCTCGGCGCGTTCCTCGACCGAGATGGATCGCACCGGCGAGCACGAAAAGCCAGCCGACCGGATCGAGGCCGGGGGTGGAAGAGCCGACAGCGGCTATCAGGATGACCAGCGTGAACCGTGCAAGCCCAAACAGGGCCACTGCGCTGACAATGCGCCGCTGCCTGATGCTCCGGCGCGGCCGCAGGAGCAGCGTCTTGTGTCGCCGCGGCCACAGTGTCAGCGGCCGGCGAAGCAGCTGTGTGGTACGTGTCATCGCCTGCGTGAGAGGGGCACCGCAACGGATGCAGAAGACGCCATCAGGCGGGCAACGATCGCCACACATCGGACAGCGCAGGAACGTCGCAACCATAAGCATACCCGGAAACAGATAGCGAGCGATAGGCACATCCTCCTATACCCGTCAAGTGACCTGCGCGTCGTTGCTTGGGGCACAACGACCCTGCCGGAGGCTCAGCTCCATCGCGTCGCCACAGTACGCGGGGAGCCATCTCGGGGGGCGGGAGGCGGGAAGACAGTCGGCGCGCGCAGCGCCACCACATGCTGAATGCCGCTGCACCGAGGACACAGCGAGACAGGGCGCCCGGTTGGGCGCCCTGTCTCGTGGCGGTCGCTACGCGGCAACCTTGCGGCGCCGGCGGGCCTTGGGGGCCGGCGCGTCAGTGAGCTCGACCGGGGCGACGGGCTCGGCGACCGGCTCCTCGGCGGCGGCGGCCAGCGGGGGCTCGGGCGACGGGTTGCCCTCGGCCCGGCGGGGCAGGGGCGCGTCGTCGGAGCGGAGCACCACCACCTCGACGCTGGTGCGGCGCTGGCCCTCACGGTCGGTGTACTCGCTGCTCTGCAGGCGGCCCATCACCCGGATGCGCTCGCCCTTCGTGAAGCGGCTCAGGTTCTCGCCGGCCTCGCCGAAGGCCACCAGGCGGAACCAGTCGGTGCGCTCCTTCCACTCCTCGCCCTGCTTGTAGCTCGTGTGGACGGCGATTGATGCGGTCGTGATGGTCGTGCCAGTGGCGTTGACGCGGGTCTCGGGCTCGTTGCCCAGGTTGCCGACGAGCTCGGTGCGGTTGACGTTGGTGGACATGGAGGTCTCCTTTGCTGTGTGCCGCTGCTGCGGCGTTCCGTTC
>ENA-ORBV01014049-ORBV01014049.1-microbial-mat-metagenome-genome-assembly--contig:-NODE-14049-length-12061-cov-5.067840_pt1 | contig 12061 bp, 11 predicted proteins | sample MGYA00237777_ERZ505514 | MGnify/ENA primary metagenome ERZ505514 (study PRJEB26160, sample SAMN06269048) | microbial mat metagenome | isolation source: Oligotrophic lake microbial mat | place... | reverse complement strand
GGGTGGGCCGGCGAGTATGGCGCAGCGAGCGGACATTGCGAAGATACAATCGATGCCGGCGGGGCAAACGGTGATTCCGATGATTGAGAATCCCAGTTATGCGGCGCTAGACCAGCTGGCGATAGCGGGATTTGTACTGGTGGTGATCTTGCTGATCATTCGATATCTCGAGGGGTTTTGGGCCAATATTGCCGTTTTATTGGGTGCAGTGATGGGGTGCGGAGTTGCCGTAGCGATGGGAAAGATGAGCTTTGAGAAGGTGAGCCACGCGCCGTGGTTTGGACTTGTATTGCCGTTTGCCTTTGGACCGCCCACCTTTGACCCAGTAGTTATCGGGACGATGACATTGGTAATGGTGGTGGTGATGATTGAATCGACGGGGATGTTTCTGGCTTTGTCCGATATTACAGGCAAAGCAATCAGCCGGGATGAGTTGACTGCCGGGTTAAGGACGGATGGATTGGGAACCTTGATTGGCGGGCTCTTTAATACTTTCCCCTACACCAGCTATTCGCAGAATGTGGGGCTGGTGAGTGTGACGGGTGTGCGAAGCCGGTGGGTATGCGTGGCGGGTGGATTGATTCTGGTGGTGATGGGGCTGTTGCCGAAGATGGCGGCGCTGGTGGAGGCAGTACCGTTATTTGTGCTGGGCGGTGCGGGGTTGGTGATGTTCGGGATGGTTGTGGCGAGTGGGATCCGGATCCTGTCGACCGTCGATTTCAAGGGGAATCGAAACAAGCTTTATGTAGTGGCGATTGCGATTGGAATCGGAATGATTCCGCAGGAGGCACCGCTCTGGACGCAGCAGATGGCACATGAAGTTCGCCCGCTGCTGGAGTCGGGGATTCTACTCACGTCGATCAGCGCTGTCTTGCTAAACCGCTTCTTTAGCTGGAAGAAAGTCGAGCAAGACTGAGGGCGAGGACGCGTGCGCCGAGGGCGATCGCCTCGGGGCTTGCGTATTCATCGGGACGATGGCTGACACCGTCACGGCAAGGGATGAAGAGCATGGCAGTTGGGGCGATGCGCGACATGAATAGTGAGTCGTGATAGGCGCGGCTGATCATGAGGTCGTAGGGGAGGCCTTCGGCCTGACAGGTTGCAACGATGGCTTCGACAATTTCGGGGGAGCACTGGGCTGGAGGATCGGCGTTGACGAGCTGGTAGTGGATTGGGATGGAGCGGCGAGTGGAAACTTCGCGGCAGGCGGCTACAATTTTTTCGAGAACCGAATCCCGGCGGGCCTGGTCGATGTCGCGCACATCGATCTCGAGAGTGCAGCGGCTGGGCACACTGTTTACGGCACCGGGGGAGACCTGGCAAACGCCGGTGGTGGCGACGGTGTCGATTGAGTTGGTGGAAAGAGCGGCTGCTTCTACCGCAAGGGCAATCTCTGCCCCAGCAAGCAGGGCATCGCGACGACCGGGCATTAGCACTGCGCCGGCGTGGCCGCCTACGCCTTCGATTGTGATACGGGCGCTTGCGGGGGCGGCGATGGCTGTTACGATTCCGAGGCCGACGCCTCGCTGCTCGAGTAAGGGGCCTTGTTCGATGTGAAGTTCGAGAAAAGCTGAATAGTAGTTTGCTGGCAAGGCGACAGATTCGACTGGACCGGTGAAGCCAGCGGCTTGCCGTGCCTGGTTGAGAGTCTTCCCTTCCCGGTCTTTGAAGGCCTCGCCCGCCATGAGAGATTTCGGGCCAGAGAGGAGGCGGCTGCCGAGGCAGCCGATGCCAAAACGTGTCGGCTCCTCAGAAGTAAAGAGAAGTAGCTCGATTGAGCGGCGCGGGGAGAAGCTGGCAGCCTTCAGCGCACGGATTGCTTCCAGAGCACCAAGAACACCTACAGTACCGTCGTACATGCCGGCATTGGGTATGGCATCGATGTGTGAGCCGGTACCGACTGCGGGGAGATCTGGCTCTGTACCGATCCAGCGGGCGAAGGTGTTGCCTACGGCATCCTCGCGAACGATGAGGCCTGCGGCGGAACAAAGACTCTTGAAATAAGTTCGGGCCTTCAGATCGGTCTCTGTGAAAACAACCCGGGTGACAGAGGGAGAGGGAGTATCAGAGAAGGTGGCGAGTGTGTTGAGTTCTGAGCTGAGGCGGCTTGCGTCAATGTGGAGATGCATCAGGCGGCCCGATTCCAATCTTTGTAGATGAGATACTTTGCCGGAGTCTTGCCGAGGGCACCAAACCATTGCGGGCAGTAGGGTGCCATATAAATGAAGTCACCAACGGTGACCGGATACCAGAAATCTCCGAGACGATAGATACCTCCACCTTCGAGGAAGATCAGCCCGTGCTCCATCACATGCACTTCGACCATGGGAAGAGTTGCGCCAGGGCGGAAGGTCATGGTGTTGACGGCGAAGTCAAAGCTAGGATCGGAAGGGATTAGAGAGCGGACTTCGAGATCTGGATCACCCATCAGCGGCTGCGGCGTGATTGTGTTTTCGTAGCCGCTGAAGTGGCTTGGGGGTGGAGTGCCACTGAGAGGCTGATACGGCTTCTCGATCACCACAGCCCGTGCTCCTGAAGGGGAATCCAGTTGGCTCGATTGACCCTCACCAAAATACGCGTAAGCACCGGGGCCAAGGGTGGCGTTGGCTGTATTGATTTCACCGGAAATGACATAGACGAAGCGCTGGAGATGGGAAGCCGGGAGGTGGCCGCCAGCTTCGAACTCGGCTGTGTACTGGGTGAATTTGGCACCGATGGTTGGGGTGGCATGAATGATGGCAGTAGCATTTTTCATGCCTGGCCAGGGGGCCCGGACAAAGGCATCGGGAGTATGCAGAATGTGATTGTCGCGATGGGCGCTTCTTGAGTGTCCTAGGGATTGCATGGCAGGAAAATTCCTTTTGTAGTTGCGGTGATGGAGGCACCGTCGAAGATGGTCTCGCCGCGACGAAGCGTGCGGCGGACCACACCCCGGAATTGCGAACCGAGGTAGGGGCTCATCGGGTGACGCTGGTGGAGGTGGTTGAGAGTGAAGGATTCGTTTAAGGCGACGAAGGCAAGGTCTGCATCGAAGCCGACTTCAATCGCACCTTTGCGGGGGATCCCGAAGCGTTGGGCTGGCCGGGAAGATAGAAGAGCAGCGATGCGGCTGAGAGGCAGCCCTCGCTGGTGGTAGCCAGATTCAAGGAGAACAGCCAGCGTGGATTGAACACCGGCGATTCCGCCCCAGGCGTGGAAGAAGTCTCCCGATTTTTGATCGAGTGGAGCCGGGGAGTGGTCTGAGCCGATCAGGTCGAGTGTGCCATCGAGAACCGATTGCCAGAGCAGATCGCGATCTGCAGAATCGCGAATGGGTGGAGCGCATTTGGCGGCCACACCAATACGCTCGACATCTTCAGTTGTGAAGAAGAGGTAGTGGGGGCAAGTCTCGATCGTGATGTCTACGCCACGGGCCCGGGCTTCGAGTGCGGCAGCCACTCCTGCGCCTGAGCTGATGTGCACGATATGGAGGCTGGCTTTGGTGACAGACGCAATCAGTGCGGCGCGGCTGATTGCTTCCACTTCGGCAATGACGGGGCGGGAGGCGAGGAAGTCTCGCACGCCCGAGCTTCCAGCGGCGAGGATTCGATCGGCGAGACGGCTGGTGATCTCTTCGCTTTCGGCATGGACGGCAACCGGCAGGCCAAGACGAGCCGCCTCGAGCATGCCTTCGTAGAGAGTGAGGTCATCGGCACGAGGGAATTCGGAGAGGCCTGAATTGGACATAAAGGCCTTGAAGCCAATGGCACCTGCTGCGGCAAGGCCTGCAAGCTCGTCACGATTGCCTGGGATGATACCGCCCCAGAGGGCAAAGTCTGCGATGGATGCGGCGGCGAGGGCGACCCGTTTGCGCTCAAACTCGAAAGCGTTCACCGTGCACGGGGTGGAGTTGAGCGGCATATCGATGAAGGTAGTTCCACCGCCTGCTGCAAGGGCGTGGCTGCCGGTGGCAGCGCCTTCCCAATCGGTGCGGCCAGGTTCGTTGAAATGGAGATGGGCATCGACAATGCCGGGCAAGATGTGGAGGCCGGTTGCGTCTGCTTCGGTGCGACCGGCTGGAAGGTCAGGGCCGATAGCTTCGATTGAAGCGTCGGCGATGCCGAGGTCTGCTTCGAGCAGGCCCGACGGTGTTACAAGAGTGGCTCCACGAATCACGAGGTCAAACAATAGGGGACTCCCAATTCATAAGAAAGTGCATCCCGACTTCGAGGGCGGCCGCTACATCTTCGATCGAAACGTTTTCATCCGGGTGATGGCTGATGCCACCTGGACTTCTTAAAAATAACATCGCCGACGGAATCTTGCCGGCGACAATCATGGCATCATGGCCGGCACCGCTGGTCATGCGATGGAGGGGGTGTCCGGTGGCGGTGATTGCGTCTGCGAGGGCATCGGCAAGGGCTTGATCCATCGGGACGGCGGCCTGATCGAGATTCGATTTGTAGGTGAGTGCGAGGTTGCGACGGGTGGCGATGGCTCGGGCCTCAATCAGCAGCCTTTCAACCGTGGCAAGGCGAATGGAATCGTCAGCGTAACGGACATCGAGACTTGCGAGGACAAGGCCGTTGATGGCGTTGCGGGCGTTTGGACTTGCCTCGATGTGGCCGACAGTTGCCATCAGGCCCGCAGTGGACTGGGCCGCAGCTTCGACGTGGTAGATCCATTCTGCAGCGGCGGCGAGGGCATCGCGACGCAGGTGCATGGGCGTCGTGCCAGCGTGGTTGGAATGGCCGGTAAAGGTGAGATCCAGGCGTGATTGGCCTGCGATCGCGTCCACAACAGCGAGCGGGAAGCCCAGACTTTCGAGCACCGGACCCTGCTCAATGTGGAACTCCAGGTAGGCTGCGGCATCCGTTTCGGCGCTTGCGATCCGACCTGGATCGAGGCCATAGGCGCGGATCGCGCTCGAAATAGAAATTCCATTGCGATCCGTGATCGGGAGCAAAGCTTCTGCGTCGCCGATGAGTGCGCGGCTGCCAATAAAGGGAACGCCAAATCGGACGCCTTCTTCTTCAGAGAAGCCGATGACTTCGAGTGCATAGGAGAGGTTTCGTCCGGCGAGGAGTTCGACCAGAGTGATGGCAATAACAACACCTAGGATTCCGTCGAAAGCACCAGCATTGGGCACAGTATCGAGATGCGAGGCGAGGAGGAGTCTGGGGCCATGGCCGATGGTGCCGCGCAAGTTTCCGGCGTCGTCGATGTGTACCGTCATGCCGCAGCTTTCCATCCAGGTGCGCAAGCTGTTGTGCACTTCCCGCATCGGGGGGCAGAGAAAAGTTCTAGTGGTGGCTGAAGGATCCTCCGATTGAGATGCAATCGAGCGGCAGCGAGCAACGGCGGCACCGGCAGCGTGGATCATGATCCCCTATAGGTGCTGTAGCCGAAGGGCGAGAGCAGGAGCGGCACATGATAGTTGGCTTCTGAATCGGATACGCCAAACCGAATGACAATTTCGTCGAGGAAAAGAGGTTCTGGCAGTTGGAGGCCAAGACCCCGCAGATAGGCACCGGCGTGGAAGGTGAGTTCATAGATACCTGTGGCAAGGTTATTCCCTGATAGCAGTGGCTCATCGGTGCGGCCATCTAAGTTGGTCCGGGCCGACTTGAGATGTTTGCGAAGCGAGCCGTCGACGAAGTGCAGATCAATGAGTAGACCAGCGGCGGGGAGGCCGCAGGCCGTATCGAGCACGTGAGTAGAGAGTCGGGCCATGGTGCTAGCGCCTCATGCTCAAACCGAGGACACCATAAGGTGGGCGTGCATCGGTATAGGCTCCGAGGATGTCACCTTGCTCAGCAATGGTGTCCCAGGTGCGATTGTTGGCCTCAAGATGGATCTCGGAAACTGTGGCTATTTCGGCGAGGACACGAGTGCCCAACTGGTAGATGACTTGTTGGATGCTGCCAGATTCAAAGGCGTCGAAGATTTCATGTGTGATGCGAGCGATATGGCGGGAGCACTGGCCATTGGTAAGTGCAGCGGAAGGATCGTTGTAGTGCCAATCGAGATCGAGCCACATGTGGAGAGGGCGATTTGTGATATCGGGCAGAGTAGTGTATTCATCGCGAACAAAACCCTTAAATGCGCTGCCGCCCAGTCGAAGAAGGCGGAAGCCATGAATGCCTGAAGTCGCGCTCACGACGCCCTGACGATTGATTTCTATACTCGCCGTTGTTTGTTCCGGGCCTGAAGGGGCGAAAGTCCAAGTGCCACGGGCAGTATGGGGAATTTGCCGGGCAGTGAGTTGAATTCCTTCTGCCTGCGGATAGAGAGCGATGAACTTTTCAGCGAGGAATTTCACGTAGGCTTCGAGATCGTGACCCTGGAAATTCATGGTTTCGCATTGGATGAAGTTCTTCATTGAATCGGTGGCAATGAGACCCGTATTGTCGCCTGTAGTGTAGGTGGGCCAGAACGAATCCCCGTAAAGGAGCATTTTGACGTTGGCGCCAAAAACTGCAGTTTCGCCTTCGGGGGCCTGACCATCGCGATTCAAGCGATAAACGGTGACGTCGCCTTTACCGTAGTAATTTCTCTTCCAGCCGCTTGCGAAAGATTCCAAGCAAGCCTCCTATTTGAATTGATCTTCAAGCCGAAAAGCGGCAATGCGAAAGACCTGCTTGAGGGCAGTTTCGAATTCTTCCTCTATGGTGGCATTGAGCCGGGATTCCAGAGCAGCGAGAATCTCGTGTTTGGTGCTGCCTTTGACAGCAAATAAAAAAGGGAAACCGAAGGTGTTGCGGTAAGTCGCATTGGCTGCCTGCAGGCGAGTGAATTCTTCGGTGCTGAGGCGATCGAGGCCTGCGCCAGCCTGCTCCCCTATTGACGCGTCGCTCATGCGAGCTTTTGCGCCAAGATCAGGATGCGTACGCAGTAGCTTGAGTTGTTCCTCACGACTGGCAACGATCACTTGATGCGACATGGCATCCTCGAGTGCGTGAAGGCTGGTGAAGGGGCGGCTGGCCCAAGCCCGTTCCGCTACCCAGGGGGAGTCTTCGAATATCCAGCCAAGAGTCGCAACGAATGCGTTCTGATCGAGTAAATTGATTTGACTCAGGCTGGTAGATGTTGCCATCCGCTACATGGTACCCCGAGACAATGCGATCAGCGGAGGATCTCTTTGATGATGCGGCCGTGGACTTCGGTTAGACGTTCGCGGCGGCCTTGGTGGAGGTAGCTGAGCTGATCCTGGCTGAGTCCGAGCTGGTTAAGGAGAGTGGCGTGGAGGTCGCGGAAGTGAACCGGGTTTTCGGTGGCCTTGAGGCCGATGTCATCGGTTGCTCCGTAGGCGAGACCGCCCTTGAAGCCGCCGCCGGCTGCCCACATGGTGAAGCCAGTGTTGTGGTGGTCTCGGCCGGAACCTCGTTCCGATTCCGGGGAGCGACCGAATTCCCCGCCCCAGAGGACGATGGTGGAATCGAGTAGGCCGCGGCGCTTGAGGTCTTGCACCAGCGCGGCTGTGGGTTGGTCAGTGAGCGCGGCCATGCGGAGGTGGTTTTTCTCAATGTCGCTGTGGGCGTCCCATTCGGTTTCGGCTCCACCACCACCGGCAACGACGCAGATGAAGCGGACGCCACGTTCGACCAGACGAGCGGCGAGGAGGCAGCGGCGGCCATAGTCGTCGGTTTGGGGTTTGCCGACGCCGTAAAGGTCGAGGGTTTCTTGCGATTCTTTGCTGAGGTCGAAGACTTCGGGGGCCTCGGTTTGCATCTTGAAGGCGGTGTCGTAGGCGGAGATGCGGGCGGCGAGTTCCTGATCTTCTGGGTCGGTCATGCCGGCTTCGTTGAGGGCGCGGAGGAATTCAACAGTTTTGCGTCGACGATCGAGCGTGACGCCTTTGGGGATTTCAAGGTTGAGGACGGGGCGCTTGCCGGAGCGGAAGAGAGCGGGCTGATAGGCGGCTGGGAGGAAGCCGTTGGTGTACATGGGCTGGCCGGCTTCGGGGGTGCCGTTGGGGTCTGGCATGACGACGTAAGCAGGGAGAGATTCCGATTCGGTACCAAGGCCGTACCCGAGCCAACTGCCCATGGCGGGGAAGCCGGGAATAACACGGCCGGACATGAGCTGGTATTGCGCTGCGGAGTGGACGACCATGTCGCCGTGCATGGAGCGGATGACGCAGAGGTCGTCGGCAATCTTTGCCTGGTGAGGCAGAAGGTCTGAGACTTCAAGACCGGATTTGCCATAGCGGGCGAAGGTGCGTTTGGTGCCTAGGATCCGGGAGTTTTCGTTGACGTTCTGGTATTCGACATTGCCGAAGCCGTCGGGGCGTTTTTGGCCGTGGAGCTTGTTGAGAAGGGGTTTGGGGTCGAAGGTTTCGAGGTGCGATGGACCACCGGCCTGGAAAAGAAAGATCATCGCCTTGGCCTTGGCCGGGAAGTGAGGCGGCTTAGGGGCGAGCGGGTTGTAGCGAGCGGCCTGGGCTTGTTCTGCGGCTATGAGGGAAGCAAAGCCGAGCGAGCCTACGCCACAGAAGCAATCGGTGAGGAAGTCGCGGCGGTTACGGGCGTAGCGGATGTGTTCAGGCATTTCAGTTTACGTAGAGGAAGGCGTTGGAGTTTAGTAACGATAGTGCGAATTCGGTGAGCGCTGCCGGGTCTGGGTCGTCGAGATACTTCATGGAGAGTCTGCGTTCTTTGGGGTTGGGAGCGCGGCTGGCGATGAGTTGGAAGGCGTAGTCGATGCCTTCGGCTTTGATGCGGCTGGCGAGATCGTGGGCGAGGCGGTTGGTGAAGTCGCCATTCATCAGTTCAAGAGCTTGAGGGGCGTGCGTGGACTGATCGCGCCGGGCGCAGGAGAGCAGGGTGTCCGGGGAGTCGAAGACTTGCATGAAGGGGAGGATCAGGTTGCGCTTGTAGATCATGTAAATGGTGCGCCGGTTGTGTTCCGTTTTGTCCTTGGTGGTGACCCAGTATTGGGGGCGCTTGAGGTCTTTGATGAGTTCTGGATCGATGGATGCCATGACGCTGGGCCCGCCGGCTTTGAGGTTGAGCTTGCCGGTGACGGCGAGGATGGAATCGCGAAGTTCTTCGGCATCAAGGCGGCGGCGGTTCCACTTCCAGAGGAGTTTGTTTGCCGGGTCGATTGTGGCAAAGGCTTTTTCTTGCGGAGACTGGCTGGCCTGGCGGTAGGTGCTGGAGAGCATCATCAACCGATGGAGTGGCTTCATTTGCCAGCCGGCGGCTATGAATTGATTGGCGAGATAGTCGAGGAGTTCCGGATGTGTGGGACGGGTGCCCATGCGGCCAAAGTCGTTGGGAGTGGAGACCAGGCCAGTGCCGAAGTGGTAGCCCCAGATACGGTTGACCATGACGCGGGCCGTCAAAGGATTGGCTGGGTCTGTGACCCAGTTGGCGAGTTGGGTGCGAGGCTTGTCTGCGTCGATGGGGAGTTCCTGTTGAGTATCCGGGAGGAGGATGCCAAGGGGGCGCATGCCGACTTTGGCACCTTTGCTGCGATAGTCGCCGCGACCGAGGAGGTGGATGGGTGTTAGTTCTTTGGTGTTGTTGGTGACGGCGTAGTAGGCCTTGAGCGGGGGAGGCATCTTTTCATCCAATTCTTCGAGGCGGATCTGGATTTTGCCCTTCTCTTCTTCGGTGGCCTTGCGCATGCTGGCGCGGAGCTTTTTGGTTTCGGCATCGATAGGGTCGAGGATGGCTTTGTGGGCGGCTTGTTGATCAGGTGTGGCGATGACGACGTCGCGGCTGTGGGTTTGGGAGAAGTAGCCCTGGATGCGGTAGTAATCGGATTGGCGGAATGGGTCGAATTTGTGGTCGTGGCAGCGGGCGCAGCCGACGGTAACGCCGAGGAAAGCAGCACCGACGATGTTGGTCATCTCGGTGAGAACTTCGTTGCGGGAACTGGCGACTTCCTGATTGCCGGCGTTCTTGCGGAGAGGGCCGAGGCGGTTAAAGCCGCTGGCGATGAGGAGCGTAGGGGTAGCTGGTTCGGCTTCGTCGCCAGCGAGTTGTTCTTGAATGAATTGGTTGTAGGGTTTGTCTTGCTGGAAGCTCTGGATTACGTAATCGCGGTAGCGGTAGGCATCAGGGCGGTGGGTGTCGTATTCGTAGCCGTCGGATTCAGCGAAGCGGACAACGTCGAGCCAGTGGCGGGCCCATTGCTCTCCGTATCGCGGGGAAGCAAGGAGACGCTCGATCAGGGTTTCGTAGGCCTTGGGGGATGGGTCGTTGAGGAAGGCCTTGGTTTCTTCAGGGGTAGGGGGAAGGCCGTGGAGGTCGTAGGTGGCTCGCCGGATGAGCGTGGCGCGATCGGCTTCCGGGGCTGGAGTGAGGTTGGCTTTGCGGAGGCTTTCGAGGATGTAGGTATCGATGGTAGCCGTAGGCTGGGGGGCTCGACGGGGCTGAAAAGCCCAGTGTCGGCGCTCGCCTGAGGTGTACTTGCCGAGGGGAGCGACAGTTTCTTCTGGGGCAGCCGCCGCCAGAATCGAAACTACAAGAACTGCGGATAGCTGTCTCATACTGTGTGGTTGTGCACTACGAAGATATCAAGTACGGCGCACCGATGCATGGTGGCAATTTCTAAAGTTTGGGTTAGGACCAAAAAGTAATTAGACCTGGAAAATCTCCAAATGCCCGATCTGCTGTGAGGAGAGTGGCCCCTTCGATAACAGCTTGCGCTGCGATCACTCGGTCAAAGGGATCTTTGTTGCGGCAATCGCGAAAGCGCCAAACTTCTGTGGCGTGTTGGACTTGAATTGGCAGGGGAGTGGCACCTAGCCGTTCGATGAAACTGTCCAGTGAGGTTGCGGGTGAACCATGTTGCCAAACCAAATGCTTGCCGATGCCCGACTTGATTGTGATCTCCCAGGCGGATGCGGCGCTGACCAACAATTGGTTCTGACCGGATCGTAGTAGATCCAAGACCTGTGGTGGAAGTTTCATTGGGTCATCCACGGCCCAGAGAAAAACATGAGTGTCGAGAAGGAACTTCAACTTTCAACTTCACCGTTAAAAAGTGCCAGTGTCTCGGGATCCAGCGGAGCGTTGAATTCTTCGAGAGATGACATCGTAAATGTGCCGGTGGCAAAGCCAAGCTCCCGTTTCGGTTTGTAGCGATCAATGCCAACCAGAACGGCAATAGGAATTCCCGCCTTAGAGATGATCACATCCTCGCCGTGACTGGCCCGCTCGAGAAGTTTCGAGAAGTGGGTTTTCGCTTCGTGGATGTTCGTCGGCATGACTTAAATTTAGCAGGCTTAGTCCATCCTGGACTAAGCCCTCAAAGGTTTGAGCCTGTGTTCTCTGTGAAGACAGGCTCTTAAGTTCTCTACCAGGTGGCGTGAAGGTTGGCGATGGAGACCGAGAAGGGGAAGGTGGCGGTACAGTTAGCGGTGGAGGCCTGAACGGTGCCGGCCAGGGGGGCGCAGTCGATGCTTGTGTCGCTGGTTTCGGAGGCAAGGCGAAGCTTGACGACTGTGCCGATGGGGACGTAGGCGGCGGAGATGGCAACCGCTACCGGGGTGCCTGTGTTGATGAGGACGTCCGGGAGGAGCATGCCGAGGGGGCGCATGCCGACTTTGGCACCTTTGCTGCGGTAGTCGCCGCGGCCGAGGAGGTGGATGGGTGTTAGTTCTTTGGTGTTGTTGGTGACGGCGTAATAGGCCTTGAGCGGGGGAGGCATTTTCTCGTCGAGCTCTTCTAGGCGGAGCTGGATTTTGCCCTTCTCTTCTTCGGTGGCCTTGCGCATGCTGGCGCGGAGCTTTTTGGTTTCGGCTTCAATGGGGTCGAGGATCGCTTGGTGGGCGGCTTGTTGATCAGGTGTGGCGATGACGACGTCGCGGCTGTGGGTTTGTGAGAAATAGCCCTGGATGCGGTAGTAATCGGATTGGCGCACGGGGTCGAATTTGTGGTCGTGACAGCGGGCGCAGCCGACGGTGACCCCGAGGAAGGCAGCGCCGACAATGTTGGTCATCTCGGTGAGAACTTCGTTGCGGGAACTGGCGACTTCCTGATTGCTGGCATTCTTGCGGAGAGGGCCGAGGCGGTTAAATCCGCTGGCGATGAGGAGAGTTGGAGTGAAGGGTTCGGCTTCGTCGCCAGCG
>ENA-ORBV01014047-ORBV01014047.1-microbial-mat-metagenome-genome-assembly--contig:-NODE-14047-length-12061-cov-5.952603_pt1 | contig 12061 bp, 8 predicted proteins | sample MGYA00237777_ERZ505514 | MGnify/ENA primary metagenome ERZ505514 (study PRJEB26160, sample SAMN06269048) | microbial mat metagenome | isolation source: Oligotrophic lake microbial mat | place... | reverse complement strand
TAGCACTACAAAGCAGTAGACTAGTCTGTAGGGACGAGTAGAACGCATGGATGGATCGATCGCACTGCTACTTGTTATGTGTTGTCTGCAGATGTGGTCGTTGTACCAGCACCTTACAAAAACCCTGGTGGCAATTTGGGCCCAGGCAAAATCCAAGGTACCACTTCAACCTAATAGGTTATGTGGTATTCAATACTTAGAAACGAGTACCACATTGAATTTGGATGGTTCCTGGTTATTTTCCTGGGAATAAGCCTGGCCTCTTTTTGACAACCCCTAATGTACTAGCACAACTACTAGTTGTCTACTATCTAGAGTACAAAACTGGGCATCAAGTCTGCTCTACTACACAGCATAGTAGGGTCTCGTTTCATGATCTTGTGTGCGCCTTTTAACATTTGGGTTTTCATGAAAATGACAACAGCCAACAATCAATAATTATTGCATAAACCAAAACCGCGGCCATGGCCATGCAGAGTTGCTGATCATTCGACACGCAACGATAGGCTGAAAAGAAGCCACCAGCTGCAAACTCTAGCTAGTTGTTGCGCAGCTAATTTTAGCTAGCTGGGCAGATAACCTTTAAACTCTTTGCTTGGTAGGATACTAGCTCGTAGTCCGCACTGAGATATATTTGTCGTACAAGAATCTTCTTTTATCGAAATGACGGTTCTCAAGACTATTTTCATCGTCCTGGCAGCCCTCGAGTCGGCGAATATTTTTGGTTCGGCTAGTTCGCCTCAACAGAAATGGCTTCACCCTGCTTTTGTCCTTCGAGGAGGTTCCAGCAGTAGCCAAAGCGATCTGCCATCACAACAGCAAGAAAGAGAGGAGGAATATGGCCGCCTCTCGGATGACTACTTTCGCTTGACACCCGATCAAATCGCTCATTTTCGCCGCGAAGGCTGCGTAACAATCGACAATGTTTTGACCGACAAAGAAGTAGATGAACTACAGGCGGTTTTTGACAAATTTATTTCGGGTGAAATTCACGTGCCCGGCAAAGATTTCTGCGACATGAGCAAGCCCTTCGGAACTCCTTATGAAGAGTGGTCCATTGTCAATTGTAAGTTGAAACTTTCCAATGTGTCGTCATTGTTTGCAGTGTATTCTCTAATATTTGTTACACTGCTTTCTTCTTCTTCTTCAGGCATGTTGCCTACAAAATATCATCCTGAAATGCGTGGCAACATTTTTGAACGCTTGACTGCCAGCATTGTTCAACAATTATTTGATGACATTGATATGGTCAAGGATTACGATCAATTGCTGAATAAACGTCCTGGAAAAGACGATGCCGTGTTTGCTTGGCATCAAGGTGACGCTACCTGGCTGTCTCATTTCGCACATCGTTCTTGTCGTTCCTGCATCACCTCACTCAGAATAATTTTGATCTCTTTCCAAAACAGACATGGCTTACTGGCCTGGTCCTGGGGCCTTGGGTGTGGATCGTACCGAGACTGCGACATTCTCGCTTGCCATTGATGACAGCGATCCCGAAAATGGATGTTTACGGTACATTGCGGGTTCGGGTGCCTCCAAGACGCTACGGCCCCATCGACCACTCGCAGGTACCCGCGAGGAAGGGCACGCCTTATGTGCGGAAGTGGACGAGTCGAAAGATGAAATAACCCTGGCACCTGCCAAGCGAGGTTCTCTGACCATTCATGATGAATACGTAGTTCACGGTTCTGGCGGCAATACTTGTGAAAATCGACAACGGCGAACCTATGTTCTAGCTTATAGAGCGAAAGAAACTGTGGAAGCCGAACGAAAGATTGGATTCGATCATTCGCACAACAACGATGAGGTCAACTGGGATACCTTCCAAGATGGCGAGAGCCATCGCGTCAAATCTAGCAGCAACCCGGGTAGTGGTGGTGACAGTTCCGACAGTGCATACTAGTAAGAAATTTGAACAATGATGGAAATGTACCCTTTTTACACGACAAATTCAACTATCAATCGAAGAGAAATAAAACGCAGAATAATATTTAAATACAAACATAGACTTTCTTCGCTCTTTCATGGCGCGCTCGTGTATTAGAATGTCTACTACTAGACATTGACAGCTGTACTCTTGTTGTCCATTTGCTGCAAAAAATCGTCGCTTCCGAGATCCAGTAATTTAGAGCTCATTTCATCCACCATGTCTTTCATTTCGGTTTGATAATCCATCATTTGTTGCCGCAAGGCTGGTCGACTCGTCGATAAAATTCTGACGGCGAGAAGTCCCGCATTCATACTATTCCCAATGGCGACAGTTGCTACTGGAACACCTCGTGGCATTTGAACAATGCTGTACAAGGAATCGACGCCACTGAGCGTTGACGTTTTGACAGGAACCCCAATGACGGGCAAGGGCGTCATGGCGGCCACCATTCCCGGCAAATGTGCCGCCCCACCCGCCCCGGCAATAATGACACGAATGCCACGACCGGCGGCCGAACGACTGTAGGCCATTAATTTGTCGGGTGTCCGATGGGCCGAAACAATGTCCACTTCATACGGGACGCCAAATTGCTTGAGCATGTCCACGGCCGCATTCATGGTGGGCAGATCACTTTGGGATCCCATAATGACACCCACGAGTGGAGATGTATGTAGCTTGCCCCCCGGCATTAAGGATGCCGGGACTCCTTCCAGGGCCATGAGTTCCTCCAAACACGTGTCAATCTGATCTTGTGAATTCGCAGTGATATTAATGTGTCCCATTTTCCGTCCGGCACGACATTGTGGTTTACCATACCAATGAACGACGGCCCCGTCCATGGACAGTGCTCGATTGGAACTTTTGAGTGTATCTTCCATGGTACCGGATTGAGCCCCCAACACATTGACCATGGCCGCTGCTTCGGTAATGAGACGGGTGCTCCCAAGCGGCAATCCACAAATGGCGCGCAAATGATTTTCAAATTGACTGACCGCACAGGCATCCTGCGTGTAATGTCCCGTATTGTGAGGTCGTGGGGCAATCTCATTCAATAAGACGCTGCCGTCATGGGTCACAAACAATTCGACTCCATACATGCCGGACGCGCCCTTTCCGAGGGAATCAATCGCCTCTTGTGCGACTTGTTCACATTTCTCCCGAATCTCCACCGACACATTGCGGACGGGAACCAAGACGAGTCGACAAACGGAATCTTGTTGAATGGCATTGACGGCGGGATAGGAAACGGCGTGTTCTCCCGTGCTGCACTTGACGACCATGACGGCCACTTCGCACTGGAAATCACACCATCCTTCGGCGTACAAATCCAAACTTCCATCTGCAGTTTTGGCCCCCAATTTTAAGAGGGCTTGTTGAATGGCTTCTTCGGAAGCACTGTCGAGTACGGCATTGCCTCTGCCATCATAGCCACCCTTGCGGGATTTGAGCATTAAGGGCAATCCCAAGGTTTCGGCGGCGTGTTGAATTTCGGCAATGGAGGAAGTGGCCATGAATTTTGGCAGAGGAATCCCTTGACTGGCAAAGTGTTGTTTTTGCAGGTACTTGTCACGAATGATTCCCAAGACTCGCGCCGAGGGCTGGACATTGACACCGGCAGCTTCCAATTCGGCCAGGGCTTCCACTCCGACGTGTTCAATTTCGACCGTCACCACGGTAGCACCCTGCGCAAGTTCTTTGAGTTTGTCCGCGTCTTTCAAGGATCCTTCCAGAATACGAGAATGAGGGACCACTTGAGCTGCAGGACTCTTGGTTCCTGTGGGATCCAAAAAGGACATTTCAATGCCCAGACGAGGGGCTTCGAGGGCCATCATGCGGCCCAATTGACCGCCTCCCACACAGGCCACTTTGATGGGTTTGGTAGGGTCGAGAAGTGCTGATGACATGATGATGATGTTTGATGGCTTGTAGTAGCTACAGAGAAAATAAAAGTAACTAACGATGTTTGTGTACGGACTTGTTAATCGACGAAAAAGTTGAGTAGAACCTGTTCTATCAAAGAAAACAATGATACCTTCTTCTGTCATCACAACAAGGAACGATGAAAGAAAAACAAGCAAATTCAGATGGAAGAATGCAGCGGTGATCTGCTCAAGTTTTGGATGGCCGAGAAAAAGATCCAACCGGTCGACGGACAGAGAAGTGTGCGTCTACAACTCAGTTTTCGTATCCAACATCGACCCCCCAAAACTCCGTTTGAAAACCAATGAATCGCCACCGATCAGCTGTACGAGTACAGGTACGTCGTACTAGATTAGTGCTGATTTGGAGTCGGACACGTACACGTATGTAGATTTGTACCACGCGAATGGTGCGATGTCCAACTCTCAAATGACTTAGGTTTTTAGCCTGTCTTAACCCTAACAGCTAGACACTCTAAATCTGCTGAGTTAGCCTAATACATCAAATCAAATGTAAGACTAATGTCAAATGTCAGCTCTTTTGCCTTGCTTCTACACTAGATTTAGATCACTCCTTCTGTCGAACCACCTGTTGTTGTGTCATTTAACTGTTTCTGAAGAGCGTGAAGCAGTTTGGTAGCTTCAGCTTTGTCTAATTCACCCACATTGTGTTTTAAAGCCTTTGCCTTCTGTTTTAGAGCGACAGCCAATGCCGTGTCTTTGAAGTTGATGTCGCCATGGAGCAGGTCTTGCAGCCGGTCTTCTTCGTCTTTGGTCCAATCCACAAGAGATTCCACTGGTGGTGCCACAAGAATTGCACTGAACATCTTTTCCTTGTTGGTACTGCCCAGTGGCTTCTTTACTCTCCACTTAAACAAACATTCTAGTTCACGCCTCGTGCAGTCTTTCAAGCGTTCGACAGTTGGTTCTCCTTTCTCCTCTATCACTTTCCGGCCCGTTCTTTCAATTGCCACTTGTTTCGATAATTCGTCTTTTCTTTTCTTCAATCGGCTTAATTCATTCTCGTGCTCTGTCTTAGCACGGGCTTTAAAAAACTCTTCTGAGTTGATGTGATGCCCTTGGGTCGCATAAAACATTTGCCCGGACGTCTTTGCTTTTTGTATTGCTGCTACGCGTTCTTTTGACTGTGGCTCTGTAAATTGGAATTTCTTTATTGAACGTCGTGGTGCATCGATTCGTAACTGAGACAAGTGGTAGCCAAGGGATGCCAAAAAAGCACACTGCACTTTATTGCACTGCTCCATTTGTAAAAGCTTGTGTGACTCTGGGTCCCAATCTTCTGCAATGGTGCCATCCGCGTTCATGATAACCTCGTGCTTCAAGTTGCCAGATGAGAGTGGTTGTCGTGTCAAGGGAACTGCGCCGCACTTAGCCCATGCGCTCATGCAGTTGTCTTCATTGAAGGCATTCGCGAAGGAATTCACAAGTTCAACTCCTGTCTCTGGATCTTTTCCGCCGAATACGAGAAGAGGAAGATCATCGACGCGTAAAGTCATGTTCTTTGAGAATCTTCCGGCTGACAGTGCTTCCAAGTTACCACGATAATAAGTCTTTAAGGGGCTGTAGTTTTGATCGGTTTCCTGTGTAAGGCCAGTTGTGTTAGGAACGCCGGGAACAAGATACATGCCCTGCAGTCTTAACGATGCCAGCATAGGCAAGAAAAGTCTCCCAGGACCACTGTCTACCTTCGCAATGACTCGTTTACCGGGTTTGTCTTCAACATCAGGGTGCAATGGTAGTACGTTTGCCTGGAAATATTTCTCTAGCTCGATGGCATTCATTCCGGCCTTTTCATTTAAACCAAATGTGCACGGATGCATCTTCTTTTCATTGTGGCCAAACTTGCCATTAATGTTGTGGCATTGAGCAATAAAGTCAATACTGATTTTGACTCGGTGATCTTCTGTTGCATCCGTCTTCAGTTGAAAATGAGGAGGCAGCGCTTCTCCAGCCGCTGTGGAACCACAAATGATTGTGGGACTGTGCGAACTCTTGCTTGCTTCAGTACCGCCACCACTAACTCCGTGACAGTAGAAGACCATTGGTTTGCGACCTCCGCGTTGACCATTGGTGTTATCAAGCAAGCCATCTGTCTCATCAAGATTCAAAATCCGATCCTTTTGGCCGTCAAAGAACACGAGTTCTCCCACAACATCTTCATCGCCAATTGTCTTTTCCCTTGCAAACCCAAGGTGAATAAGTGTGTTTCTCCAGGTGTCAAACCAAGCATTTAGATTGGAATGGGTGGTCCATTGCAGGCGTCTATGCTCTTGCATATTCTTCTTATCAACGTCAAAGTAACAGGCTGTCTCGCTTTTGAGTTTTCGGGTTAAATCATTACCGGTTTTGATGTGACCGGCACCCCGGACCATCTGGTTCACTCGTAAACTCATTTGTTTAACTGTTGATTGAACTTTACTTGTGGCCTGTTCAAGTTGTAGATATGTGACAAAAGCCAGCTTCATTGATTCCCAAACGACCTTTGGAAAATCACCGGCTGGACCTGGCTTTGAAGGAGAAAACGCCAATCCGGCCTTCCCGTACCATCTTTGCCACAATTTTGTGGCTAATGTTGGTTCCGTACGTTTTATTTGCATCATCCACAAATTTTCGTTGAGACATCTTTGCCATGGGGTGTGAGGGTGATGCAGTTTTGAAGTGGGCTATCTGTCTTGTCACCATTTTGATGGCATGAGTTTCTTTTTTCCTCAAGGCCATTTTGGCAGCATCATCTTGATTTTTTTGCTTTGTTGTCCGTCTTCTTTTCTTTGGTGGCTGTTCAGGAAGTGGTAGAGCCCTCTTGATGGATTCGGGGGTGCCAACGGATTGTCGGGTACTAGCACTCCTTGTTGTGGTGCCAGAGGGTGGATTTGAAAGGGATGACACGGATGAAGTCTCTAATTCAACAACACCTGCTACACGATTGTTGGGAGTGCTGACTGATGATGCCGGGGCAGAAGAAGACACTGTCTTCTCATCCACAATCACTAGACGTTTGGACGTCCTGTACACTCTCTTGCTGATGGTGGTATTCTTTCTTGTTGGGGTGTCAAATCCAACTTGTTTCATGGCCTTTGGGACGGAAATCAAGCCCTCTGATGCAGCCACAATCTGGGCGGCAAGCCTCTCCTTTGCATCATTAGTCAACTCCGAAAGCTTCTTTGACATGTTGGTGGACGCTTGCAATGGATGGGAGCCAAGGTGATGGTTGTTTATAATGGGTCTTCTCGTATGGACTGGGCTGACAACAATAATGACCCAAAATGCCGGACAATGATGAGCCGTGTAAAATGGCTATAAAAATGTATCCGCCGCTCCAAATTCAACAAACTAAAATAGCCAACCTGTCAACTAACACATACACTAACAAGTTATAGACTTGGATAGATAGATAGATAGATGAGCTAATTGGTGTTTGTTATTAGCTCGTAGCTGTATTTGTGCTTTTTTTGTCCTTAGTGGTTCGGGACTGTCTAATATCCGTGACTCCAAACCCACCTTAAACTAGTACCAGGTATCGTACCACTACTTTTAACAGCGGTACGTACAGTAGTAAGTACATGTACGATGGTGGATCACCACTTACGCTTCCTGACCTTGACTGGTGCTTGTATAGTATCTATTAGAGCCATCTTTGTTGTTGTTGCTACAATTGTAGAGAGCCTTTTTGACGAGGCTGGTGGCAGTAGCTAGCAACTATCGCGTCGCTTTCGAATTGGGAAGAGAGTTGACTGGGAAGAGGTGATTGTTAGTACGGCATCGATCCGCCATTGATTGACACTCATTCATTCCAAAAGCGCACCGTCCTCTCGGTTTCCTTTCAAATCAATCGACCTTGGCAGTGTCAAAACCACCATAACTACTCTACTGCAGCATCATGGCACTCGAATTCTTCAACAAACTCTGGTCGGATTTGGCCGTATTGGACCAAGACCGAGCGGCCACCAGCACCACCACCAATCGAATGCAAATGATTTATGATCCACAACATCAAGCCATTTTGGAGTCCTATCGGCAAGCCGTGGCGCGACAAATCTTGACCACCATGACATCATCATCGTCGTCATCAGATGCAGCAACAACAACAACGGGAGGAGGAGGACCCATTTCCATTGCTTGGGCGGCGCATTCCTTGTTGCAAACGACCACTACCACGGCGGACAGCAGCAGCGGCAATGCTGCTCGTAAAATTGGAAGGCGTCGGACGCGGCTCAGTTTGATTACAGGACAAGAATTGTCCATTCGACAGCGACTCGGATGTTTGCTCGTGATTGAAGCCATTACCATCATGTACGGAGGACAAACCAACAAGGCGGAATCGCCACTCTTTCCACTGCTCGTGGAGAATACCCTCAAAAGCATTCAACAAATCACCCAAGATGGACCGCCCAATTTTCAAGCCGAGGGATTTCTCGATCCTACCATCTTTGAAAAATTAGTGGAAAGTTTTTTACCCAATATGATGGGATTGGAACAACATCAAGCCTTGTACAATGAACTCGTGGCGGGAAAGGGAGTGAGTAAGGATACCATATCCGTATTGGAGACGGCCGTCCAAAAATATACAACCTCGGTCGTGTACAACAATGAAACCTACATTTCACCGCTGATTGTGGCAAAGGAGGACGCGGAGTTGACGGAATTGAACCGGTTTTTGGAACAAAAGCAGAAAGAACAAGCGAAAAAAATTATGAATTACAACCTTTTTCATGGCAACGAACAACGCTCGAAAGATGAGGACAGCAAAGACGATGAAAACAAAGACGATTCTGGATTTATTACGAATGATAGTGGCAAAATTGAAGACGGAGACGTGCGCTTTGGCAGCGTCCGACCTCTTCAACCCGAAATGCTGCTCAATCATCCCTTGCCGTCGTTGGAAGCACCCTTTGCACGACCCTTGCCGCCTCCAATGTTGCCACTCTTTGGATTTGAGCTCGACGAGGAGCCTTTGACAGAAGAAGAAAAGACGGACGTATTGGATCATCTTCATGCCGAACTAATTTGGTTGACACCCAACAACTTGCGTCTCATGCTGATTCCCGAAGATGAAGACAAGGAAGATCATGAAGCGAGAGAAGTTCAATTTCGAAAGATTTTGCAAATTTTAAAAACACAAGCTTTTACGAAAACACTGACACCCAGTGACCATCGCATGGTATTGGAAATGTTGAATAGTGACATGGTTACCGATAAAGAGGAGGAGGAAGAGGATGAAGAAGACGACGATGACGACGATGATATCGCCAATCGTTTGATACAGGAATCAGGATTGACGCCCCAAAACTTACCACAATTGGTAGAAAATAATCCTCTTGTCGCTCATGAATGTCTCTTGCACCTATTGTCCACCGAACCCGACAACGCCAAGAATGAATACCTGTCATCTCTTGTTGGAATGGATATGAGCTTGCACAGTATGGAGGTTGTTAATCGCCTTGCCAGGCACAATGTATCGATGGATGATGATGACAACGAAGACGACGAAGAAGATGAGGAACCCATTCTACATCCAGAATATATCAGTCTTTTCATTTCCAGTTGCATCGCCAGTTGTGAAAATATGCAAGACAGACACGCTCAGAACCGATTGGTTCGTTTGGTGTGTGTCTTTATTCAAAGTCTTCTTCGAAACAAGGTTGTACGTGTGGAGGTAAGTTTTAGCGAAACTTTTCTTGCAAGGGACGCGTCTCTTTGCGTTCTTCATATTTGGTTTGGAATCATTCTAACGCCTTTTTCAATCATCGCTTGATTTATGCTCCACAGGATATTTACTATGAGGTTCAGTCTTTCTGTGTGGAATTTTCACGAATCCGTGAGGCTGCAGCACTTTTCAAATTACTCAAATCCATGTGATAATGATAATGCTTTAGAGGGAAGGAACGACGAAACACTTATTAATTTCTACAAATTGCAGATTTGAATGTTCCTATAATAATATTGTTGAATGGGTTTGATGATTGCTAGCAAAAGTTGTCCTTCCTCTATTGTGACAATTAGTCGAGTGACATACATCTCTTTACAATACTAGATCATACTCGTTCTTCTTGCCTTGGTGGCGAGGTCGCGGTGAAACTGCAGAGCGCAGCAATTGTAAAATCCGGTCGACCTTGGCATCCCCATCTTCACTATCTTCAGCAGCATCGTTCTCGTCCTCCGTGCTTGCCGGTGTGGCGTGAATCTGCGTGCGCTTGGCTTGGGCAAATACTTTGGAGGCAATCGTTTGCCAAATAGGCGTCCCTTTGCGCTCACCGTCCTTTGGAAATCCAACAACGTATGGGCAGTGGTATCGATGAGTGTGGAGAGGGTTGAAGGAAGGTGCTACCTTCTCATCGCCTCCCTTTTGCAGCTTTCTCCGCTTTTTCGCTGGTGACCCGGCTTCTTTGCTGTCATCCTTCCCACTGTGTTCTTTTTGGCTATCCTTGTACCGTGGAACAGGACTAAGACGACTACTATGATGTTGGTCGTATTTTAGCATATTGAATTCCAAGGAGGCGAGGCAAACGGGGCATTGAAGAGAGAAGGTGCGGTCCTGGCTTGTCTCATCGCTCGTAGTGGTGGCAACAACCGAATTGTTCTTCGGTGCCGGAATCCATCCAAAAAGAGCCAACGCGGCAATTCCTTCGTACAGTGCCTCCCACGCTCCTTGAGCTCGCGTTTGAGCCCGGGTATCATCCTGGTGAGGTCGCAAGATTTCATCCAGTTGAGACAGCAAGTTTGCTTGTTTGTAGCCCCTCGCTGTGTAGGGTTCCTTGGGATCAAACGCAAGACGGCCCAGCATGCGATTTCTCCGGGCCTCCTCATCGCCATCACCTTCCTCATCGCTACTTGTTTGGTCCCCCTTTTCTTGTTCGCACCCAAACAAGAGAACATCCTCGGGCAAGGCAACCGTTGGCAACTCCCAATCCGGTGGATCACCATCTTCCACTGCTACAGCCTGGACGAGGACTTTGTTCAATTCGTGGAAGCGATTTTGTAGGTACGGTAAGGGTTCCGGTAGTTCGACCATGTTCCATACATCCTTCGGGAGAATGGATGAAAACAGATGTGGCACAAGATTCGAGTACGTGACTTGTTGTTGTTCTACAACACTATCTGTTTCATGTTCAAAGTTTTCATCTGCGGACGATGATGTGTTTGTTGTTGTTGTCTTGGATGGTGGTAGGAGACAAAGCTCAGCTTCCAATCGAAAAGGACAAGTAGATTGGTGGTTTGTAGCCAGCTTGGCTTGGTAGGCCTGGATGAGTTTTCGCAAAGTAGAACGCTTCTGAATTTTGGGATGGATCATGACTACCAAAATTCCCTTGCACGAAACACATTTGAGCATATCCTTGGACGTGTTGGTCCACCTGTAGTACGAAAAAAAACACAGGAAAGGTTGTGGATGTAAGTCAGGGTGTAGATTGTGAAACGGGGATCTCAGGTTTCACAAGATGTTTCATAACCATCAATCTCGGAAACGTCGGAAATAGAGCAACGACAAATATCATCACAGTAGTGGGTCCATCAACCTACTGTACTGTAGGTTCTTTGTGATGGCTCAGATGGAAGCTACAAAGCTCCTTTCAATTCACTTGTTTCCTTGCAAAAAAAATCCATGCATACACAGCAAATAAATTCACAAAAATCAAGACGCTTTTTATAAACTTTTGGACGCTTCTTACCCAAATCGTGCGCAAACAATGGGAGAAAGCGAGGTTGGCTTGCAAAAGTACGTCAAAGGACCAAAGGTTTGCAAACGAGATGCAAAGGCCTCCCTGGACATTAGTTGTTCGAGTTCCGTCTTTGGTTTGTGACGGACAAGAATATCTCGGTAGACTGTAGCACTTTCTTCTTGTGGCTTATCAACCCATTTATCAAAGAGGGACGCATCCACCTCAGCATCATCCACAGCAGCAGGAGTCGTTGTTGTTGTCGTCGCGATAACAGCACCACGATCATTCTCATCACCATCACGGTGCGTGAAACTAGTTCCGTCCATTGCAGGCGCCATACTTGCAACCAAAACTGCTCCTAAGAAATATGCAGTGTAGTAAATAGATTACTAGAGAAGCAAGAATCGAAATAGCAGCCAAAGAGTAGGTTCACGTTGATAACAATGTCAATATACTGCAAGGTCCGGTAAATTGCTATAACGGAAAATTCCAATCGTGTTTCGGAGTTTCGGAGTTTCTAAAGTTCCTGCTTA
>ENA-ORBV01014046-ORBV01014046.1-microbial-mat-metagenome-genome-assembly--contig:-NODE-14046-length-12062-cov-5.121485_pt1 | contig 12062 bp, 9 predicted proteins | sample MGYA00237777_ERZ505514 | MGnify/ENA primary metagenome ERZ505514 (study PRJEB26160, sample SAMN06269048) | microbial mat metagenome | isolation source: Oligotrophic lake microbial mat | place... | reverse complement strand
CGCCACCATGGCGCTTCGCGTTGCTTCGCGCGAACGACCGGCTGCACGTCCTCACCATCCAGTTCCACCATCTGATCATGGACGGCTGGGCACGACACAGGTCATGAAGCACTGGAGCGCGATCTACGACCGGATGGGCGCGGGCGACGACAGTGTTGCGCCCAGCGACGACGGCTACCTGTCGTTCATCGCCGAGTCGCACGCATACCGCCAGTCGGACGCGTTTGCCCGCGATGCCGCGTTCTGGCGCGCCCAGCTGCCCAAGCTGCCTGAGCCGTTGCTGCGGCGCCGCCCGTCGCATGCCCGTGGCGGCACATTGCCCGACGCGCACCTGGTGGTCGAATCCCTGCCACGCGCCGACTACGACCGGCTCGAACGCCAGGCGGCAGGGCTGGGCATCACGCCGTTCAATTTTTTCCTGGCCGCGATCGCGCTGTATTTCGCCCGTGTCGGCGAGCGCGAGCAGGTCCTGGTCGGGGTACCGACGCTCAACCGCGGCGGACGGCGCTACCGGGACACCATGGGCATGTTTGTCGGCGTCATGGGCGTCAACGTGACCGTGGCGCCGGACATGACCGCGGCCGAACTGGTGGCGTCGGTCGGCGCGATCATGCGCTCGGCGCTGCGCCATCCCCGGTTTCCGCTAAGCGAGCTGGCGCGCGACCTGGAGGTGGTGCGCAGCGGCCGCGACGGGCTGTTCGACGTTTTGTTGTCCTTCGAGCGTCAGGATTACCAGGTCGCGTTCGGCGAGGCCGACCTGCTCGACTCGCGCCAGCTGTTCTCCGGCGCCGCGCGATATCCGCTGGGCATCACCGTGTGCGAATTCCATGCGCGCCAGGACCTGGAACTGGTGCTTGAGGGCAGCGCCGCCTACTTCTCGTCGAATGCCGTGGCTGCGCTGGCCGGCCGCATCTGGCATGTGGTGCAGGCACTGGCAGCCGACCCTGGCCGCAGGATTGCCGACCTGCCGGTGCTGCCGGCCGAGGAATTCCATCACATCGTGCATGCGCGGCACGAAGCCGTGGTCCGGCACCTGCAGCCGCGCACCTATGTCGCGTCGTTCGAACACCAGGCGGCACAACACCCGGATGCGATGTGCCTGGTCTGGGATGGCGGGCAGATGGACTATGGGACGGTCAACCGCAGAGCCAACCAACTGGCACACCGGTTGGTCGGGCTGGGAGCGGCACGGGACCGCATCGTCGCGGTTGCCATGCCACGTGGCCCGGACCTGGTGCTGGCCATGCTGGCCATCGCCAAGGCGGGGGCAGCCTATCTGCCGCTGGACCCGGATGCGCCGCTGGCCCGGCTCTCCGTGGTGTTGCAGGACAGCGCAGCCGTGGCGCTGCTGGTGCAGCAGCCGGATTGGGACCGCCTGGCACCGTTGCATGTGCACACCATTGTCGGCGGCTGGCAGCAGGGGTTGTCTGACTTGCCGCTGCACGATCCTCCTGCGACGCCAGCGCCAGACGACCTGGCCTATGTGTTGTTCACCTCGGGCTCGAGCGGTCGGCCCAAGGGTGTGCTGATCGATCATGCGGTGCTGTCGCGGCGGCTGCATTGGTTGTCGCGCAGCTACGGCGTCACCGCCCAGGATCGCACCGGGCAGGCGACGCAAGCCACGTTCGATCCTTCGCTGATCGAGTTGTGCCTGCCGCTGGTGAATGGCGCGAGCATCGCCCTGGCGCCGCCGGGACGGCTGCTGCCGCAATCGCTGGCGGATTTCGCGCTGCGCCACCAGGTCACGATCATGGCCTTCGTGCCCTCGACGCTCAGTGGATTCCTCGACGCGGTGGGCGGCCGGGACGGGCTCGCCCTGCGCGTGGCCTGTTGCGGTGGCGAGGTGCTGGCGCCCGAGCTGGCACGGCGTTACCTGTCGCTCACCGGTGCGCGCCTGTTCAACGTCTATGGTCCCACCGAGGCCTGCATCTTCGCCACCGCCTGGGCTTGCCTGCCCGACGACGATGCCACCGTGTTGCCCGTGGGTCTGCCAGTGGACGACACCACCATCCATGTGCTGGACCGGCAACTGCGTGCACTGCCCGACGGGGTGTCTGGCGAGGTGTTCATCGGCGGACGGGGTCTGGCACGTGGTTATCTGAATCAGCCCGAACTGACTGCCGCCAGTTTTGTCGTCGATCCGTTCCGCCCCGGCGAGCGGCTGTACCGGACGGGGGACAAGGGCGCGCTCGATCACCTGGGCCGGTTGCATTTCCAGGGCCGGCTGGATCGGCAGGTCAAGCTGCGCGGATACCGCATCGAACTCGGCGAGATCGAGGCGGCGTTGCTGGCGGTCGAGGGCGTTGCGCAGGCAGCCGCATGCAAGGTCGAGACCGGCGCACATGGGGCCATTCACGCCTGGGTCGCACCGGCGCGGCCGGACGACCATGAGCGGCTGCAGCGTGCCTTGCGTATGCGCCTGCCCGACTACATGGTGCCATCGGCGATCTGTTCTTTGCCGGTCTTGCCCACCAGCGGCAGCGGCAAGATCGACTACGCGGCGTTGCCCGATGCCATGCCCGCCGAGCAGGCACGCGTCGTGGGTCGCGGTCCGGCCAGTCCGCGCGAAGCCGAGCTGCTGGCGCTGTGGGAAACCGAACTCGGTCGTAAGCCGCTGTCGGTGCAGGACAACTTTTTCGACGTCGGCGGGGATTCACTGGCCGCGATCACGATCCTGGCCGGGGTCGAGCGAATGACGCAGCGCCGGATTCCCCTGTACCTGCTGACCGAAAACCCGACGGTCGAGCGGCTTGCGTCAGCGCTGGACAAGGAGGCGGTGCCGCCGGGCCTGCTGATGCAGCTGGGGCCGGGTGTTGCAGCCTGCACGATCTATCTGGCGGCGTCAGGCCATGGCGATCTGCTGCGGTTCCGCAGCCTGGCCGATGCACTGGGAAGCAGTTGCGATCTGCGCATGATGCAGCCACCGCAGGGTCCGACGGCGTTCCTGCGCATTGCGCAACTGGCGCAGATGTACGCCGATGGCATACAGGCGCAAGGCCAGGCACCGGGTTTCATTGCGGGTTTTTCGATCGGCGGCATTGCCGCGCTGGAGACCGCCCGGTTGCTGGAGCAGCGTGGCATGCCGCCACGCGGACTGATCCTGATCGATACGGTATACCCGAAGGCGATCTGGGGCGGTACTTTTTATTGGCGCTTGTTTACCGGTATGGTGCGCTTGCTGCGCCTGCAAGAGCTCAGCATCAATGGCCGGCGCCTGGGCGCCATGGTCAACGACGCCGGCCTGGTTGCGCAGGTCAATTCCATGCGAGGTTATCGCGTCGGCGTCTTTGGTGGCCCGACCACGCTGATCAAGACCTCTGGCTTGTTGCGCTGGGAAAAGCCGCTGTTCGGCTCCTGGAAGCGGCTGTTTGGCGAGCGCCTGAACGAGCGCCGGGTTACCGGCCTGCACGGCTCCATCTTCGGCTCCGGACAGGTCCGGGATCTGGCGATGGTGCTCGTGGATGTCATGCGGCGTTCGCCATGAGCCCTTGATCGATGCCCCCAGCACCGGTGTCGTCTCCCCGGCTGCGCTGGCGCCTGATGCTGCTGGCCATTGCCCTGTTGGCCGTGCTGGGCCTGGCCATCGCGTGGACGGCGACGCCGCTGCGGCACTGGCTCGACGTGGATTGGTTGGTGTCGGAGTTACAGCGTTTCGGTCAGTCCTTCGGGCCAGTGGCAGCCACGCTTGGTTTTGCATTGGCGATGACGCTGGCGGTTCCACTGACCCTCCTGACTCCGGTGGCGCTGATCGCGTTCGGCCCCTGGGCTGGCTTGGGTTGCGCCATGGTCGGCGCCTTGCTGGGTGCGGCGGCCAGTTATGGCATCGGCGCATTTCTCGGGCACGAGGTCCTGGTGCGGCTGGCGGGCCCGCGTATCAACATGCTGAGCCAGCGCATGGCAACGCGTGGGCTGGTGGCCGTGATCCTGGTGCGCCTGGTGCCGGTGGCGCCGTTCGCGGTGATCAACATGGTCGCCGGCGCCAGCCACATCCGGCTGCGCGACCTGGTGCTCGGCACCGCAATCGGCATGACGCCCGGCACACTGGCCATGGTGGTGTTTATCGACCAGATCACGGAAGCATTACGCGCGCCGACACCGCTGACCTTCGCGCTGCTCGGCGGCACCGTGTTGCTGATCGCCGCCGGCGCCTGGGGATTGCAGCGCTGGTTGCGCAGCGTCGATCGGTAGAATTTCTGCCGACGAAACGCTTTGCGCTTGCCGGCCCTTACAGTCCAGCCGCAGCGCGCAGCGTGTCGGCTTTGTCCGTACGTTCCCAGGTGAAATTGGGTTCTTCGCGGCCGAAGTGGCCGTAGGCGGCGGTTTGCTGGTAGATCGGGCGCAACAGGTCGAGCATCTGGATGATGCCCTTGGGGCGCAAGTCGAAATGCTCGCGCACCAGCCTGGCAATCTGATCGTCCGCTATCACGCCGGTACCCTCGGTATAGACGGTGATGTTCATCGGGCGTGCGACGCCGATCGCATAAGCAACCTGGATCTGGCATTGGCGTGCGAGGCCGGCCGCAACGATGTTCTTTGCAACGTAGCGGCAAGCGTAGGCGGCCGAACGATCGACCTTGCTCGGGTCCTTGCCGCTGAAGGCGCCGCCACCATGCGGGCAGGCGCCGCCGTAGGTGTCGACGATGATCTTGCGCCCGGTCAGGCCGCAGTCACCTTGCGGGCCGCCGACCACGAAACGTCCGGTCGGGTTGATCAGGTATTCGGTGTCCTTCAGCCATGCACCTGGCAGCACCGGCTTGATGATCTCCTCGATGATGGCCTCAATGAACGAGGCCTTCATCTTGGTCGCCGATTCGCTCTGGTCCGGGTGGTGCTGGGTCGACAACACGACAGTTGCGATGCTGTGCGGCTTGCCATCGACATATCGCATCGTGACCTGGCTCTTGGCGTCCGGCCGCAGGAACGGCAGGCGCCCGTCCTTGCGCAGGTGGGCCTGGCGCTCGACCAGCCGGTGCGCGTAGTAGATCGGCGCGGGCATCAGCTCGGGTGTTTCGTCGCAGGCATATCCGAACATCAGGCCCTGGTCGCCGGCGCCGGTGTTCAGATGGTCGTCGGACGCATGGTCGACGCCTTGCGCTATGTCGTTGCTCTGTTTGTCATAGGCCACCAGCACGGCGCAGCCCTTGTAGTCGATGCCGTAGTCGGTGTTGTCGTAGCCGATGCGCTTGAGCGTGTCGCGCGCGACCTGGATGTAATCGACATGCGCGTTGGTCGTGATCTCGCCGGCCAGAACCACGAGGCCTGTGTTGCACAAGGTTTCCGCGGCAACACGGCTGCGTGGATCCTGTTCGAAGAGTGCGTCCAGGATCGCATCGGAGACCTGGTCGGCCACCTTGTCGGGATGACCTTCGGACACGGATTCGGATGTGAATAGAAAATCGTTCGCCATAAGTTTCCTTCAGTTGCTCCATCAACACATGGGGACCTGCGTTGCCTGGGCTGGAGTCGCTTGGGCGAACGCTTTAGCAGTTTCACAAGGCACAATGGCCGCTGCACGTGCGCAGCCATGGTGGGTGTCGCCCTGCAAGTAGTTCCATAACTCGGCGACGGTCAGATTCTACCCATTCATGGTTCACGTGTTTCGCTGGCTTGCGCACCTGCCCCTGTGGTTGCTGCATGGCCTGGGCTGGTTGCTCGGCTGGTTGTCATTCCTGTTGTCCCCGACCTACCGGCGCAGGTTCCGGGAGAACTGCGCGCAGGCCGGGTATCGGATGGCTTCGTCATGGGGCGCGGTGGGCAGTGCCGGCCGCATGGTCGGCGAATTGCCGCGGCTGTGGCTGGGCGCTGCGACGGCTTGCGAGTGGGAGAACGATGCTTGCGTCGACAAGGCCTACGCTGCCGGGCAAGGCGTGATTTTTCTCACGCCGCACCTGGGATGTTTCGAGATCACGGCGCAAGCCGTGACAGCGCGGTATGCGCAGCGCCACGGGCCGCTGACCGTGTTGTATCGGCCGGCCCGCCACGCCTGGCTGGCGCAGTTGATGCGCCAGGCGCGCGATCGTCCGGGCCTGGTTTCAGTACCCACCAGCCTGGCCGGCGTGCGGCAGATGATCCGTTCACTGCGCAATGGCCATGCCGTCGGTTTGCTGCCCGACCAGGTTCCGCCGCAGGGCATGGGCGTGTGGGCACCGTTCTTCGGGCGCGATGCCTACACCATGACCCTGTCGGCGCGCCTGGCGCAGCAGACCGGAGCCACGGTCTTGTTGACATGGGGCGAGCGACTGACCTGGGGCCGTGGTTTTCGCCTGCATTTCCGTGCGTTGCACGAGGCCTTGTCGCCTGAGCTGGACACGGCAGTGGCACAACTCAATCGGGAAATGGAGCGACTGATCCGGGAGTGCCCGGCGCAGTACCTGTGGGGATATGCGCGCTACAAACATCCGAAGGGGGAAACATGAGGCGCGCGCAAGTCCGCATATGCTGAGTCATCTGGGAATCGGCTTCATGCGCCTGCTGGCGCGCATGCCGCTGGCCTGGGTGCGGGCACTGGGCTGGGCGCTGGGCTGGTTGTTGTATGCCCTGGCAGGGTCGCGCCGGCGGGTGGTGTGGGTGAATCTGCGGCTGTGTTTCCCGCAGCGAACCGAGGCCGAGTTGCGCGCCCTGGCGCAGCAGACCTTTGTGTTTTTTGCCCAGGCCTGGCTGGACCGGGGCTGGTTGTGGCACGGTGACGCCGATGTCCTGCAACGGCGCCTGCGTTTGCGGGGTGCGGCGCACGAGTTGCAGGGAGATGCGCCGACGGTCGTGTTTGCGCCGCACTTCGTCGGCCTGGATGCGGGCTGGACGGCCCTGACGCTCCAGTTGCCACGCGCGTTCACGACGATTTATTCGAACCAGGTCGATCCGACTCTGGACCGCTGGATACTGGACGGCCGCAAGCGTTTTGGCCGGCCGCGCCTGTTCGGCCGCGACGACGGCCTCAAGCCGGTGGTGCAGGCTCTGCGCGCCGGGCAGCCGCTCTATCTGCTGCCCGACATGAACATCACCCGCCAGGAATCGGTGTTCGTGCCCTTTTACGGCGTGCCCACGGCGACGCTGACCTCGTTGTCACGGTTCGCGAAGATGGGCCGGGCCAAGGTCGTGCCCGTGATCACCGAATTGACAACCGCGGGTTACGACGTGCATGTGATGCCGGCCTGGCAGGATTTCCCGACTGACGACCTGCAGGCTGACGCAGCCACGATGAACCGCCGGCTGCAGGACTACATCGATCGCATGCCGGGCCAGTACTACTGGGTCCACAAGCGCTTCAAGATGCGACCGGCCGGCGGGGCGTCAGTCTATTGACAGGCCGAGCCGCACGGGTTCAGGCCGGCGTGTCGGACTGTGGTTCCGGATTGACTGTGCCAGTGGCATCGGCCGGTTCGCCTGCCTTCGGGTGCGCCCATTGCCACAACAGTTGCGATACATCGTCGATACCCTGGCGCTTGGTGGCGGAGAACAGCATCGCATGGCCGCCGCCGGCCTGCAACCGGGCGATCGACAAGGCCTTGCTGGCCTCGGCGCGTGTGAGTTTGTCAGCCTTGGTCAGCAGCAGCAGGAACTTGAGTCCTTGTTCAACCCTCGGGTGGACCACGTCCAGCAGGATCTCGTCGAGTTCGGTCAGCCCCAGGCGTGGGTCGCACAGAAGAACGATCCCGCGCAGGTTCTCGCGGGTGACCAGGTAGTTGGCCATGACCTGCTGCCAGCGGATCTTGTCCTGGCGCGGCACGGCCGCATAACCATAACCGGGCAAGTCGGTCAGCACGGCGTCTGTGACACCCTGCTTGCCCAGCGCAAACAGGTTGATGTGCTGCGTGCGGCCCGGCTTGCGCGAGGCGAAGGCCAGTTGCTTTTGCTGGGTCAGGGTGTTGATGCAGGTCGATTTGCCAGCATTGGAGCGGCCGACGAAGGCGATCTCCGGGACTTCCAGCGCCGGCAGGAAGTGCAGTTCGGGCGCCGTGGTCAGGAACCGGGCCGTATGCAACCAGCCACTGGCCACCTGCGCCGGAGAAGCCGTGGGCGTGGCGCCGTGCGGGGTCTTTGCGGCGATGGGGTGGGGTTGGCGTGTCATGGAATCCAGGGGGGGTGGCCGCGGCCTGCATTGTAGAATGCACGCTGTTTTGCCCCCTCTCTTCGATGCCCATCCCCATGATGTCTATTGCTCGCCTGATGCTTGTCACCTCCCTGGCTCTGAGTTCACTGAGCGTAGTTGCACAGGACAAGAAACCTGACCTGGCCAAGGGTGAGGCAAGTTACGCCGTGGTATGCGTCGCCTGCCATGGTGCCGACGGCAACTCGGGCGCGCCAGAGAACCCCAAGCTGGCGGGCCAGCATCCGCAATATCTGGTCAAGCAGCTGCAGGAGTTCAAGTCCGGCAAGCGCAACAACGCGATCATGAAGGGTTTTGCGACCGCGTTGTCGGACGATGACATGGTCAACATCGCTTACTGGTTGGCGAGCAAGCAACCCAAGCCGGGATTTGCCAAGGACAAGGCGCTGGTGTCCCTGGGCGAGAAGATCTACCGCGGTGGCATCGCCGAGCGCAAGATCGCTGCTTGCGCCGGTTGTCATAGCCCCAATGGCGCAGGCATCCCCGCGCAGTACCCGCGCCTCAGCGGTCAGCATGCCGACTACAGCCGGACCCAGCTCACGGCATTCCGTGACGGTATCCGCCTCAACAACGCACAGATGACCAGCGTCGCCGCGCGCCTGAATGACCGCGATATCCGCGCCGTATCCGACTACATGGCCGGCCTGCGCTGAGCGTTTCCCGGTTGGACGGCTGCTTGGGCATCGTGCGTCGGGGAGGGATGACTTGCCTGCAGGATGGCTGGCAGATCCGGAACATCGGCTGGGATGATCGGTTTACCGTCGAAGCAGGAACTTTGTAAGTTTTTTCGGGTTCAGACGAACTCAAGACAACGCCGGGCCGCCCCTGGTGTGTTTGCCTTCGCGACGGCAGGGCATATCGCCCGATATGGGCCGTGGGGCGCTCGGTCATCACAAGGACATCTGCTCATGATCTTCCATAACCGCAACCATGCTTTCGATCACGCTGTTCGCAGCGAAATTACACCGCGCCAGACCTACCTGGATCGCCGGGGACTGATCCGCGCGATGGCAGGCGGAGTTGCCGGCGCCGCGCTGGCGACCTGGGCGACGCGCGACGCAATGGCGCAATCAGCGGCGCGACCGGGCAAGTTGGCCGCTTTGCCGGGAGCACGCTCGGCGGTGGCCGGCGCCGTGACGATGGAAAAGCGCACCGACTACAAGGACGCCAGCACCTACAACAATTTCTACGAGTTCGGCACCGACAAGTCCGATCCGGCCGAAAAGGCGCATACGCTCAAGACGACGCCTTGGGCGATCGAGATCGAGGGGCTGGTCAAGAAGCCGCAGAAGATCGCGCTGGAAGACCTGCTCAAGCTTGCCACCCAGGAGGAGCGCATCTACCGACTGCGTTGCGTCGAGGGCTGGTCGATGGTGATCCCCTGGGTCGGGTACTCGTTGTCGCAGTTGATCAACAAGGTCGAGCCATTGGGCAGTGCCAAATACGTGGAGTTCATCACGCTGGCCGATCCCAGGACAATGCCTGGTGTCGGCTCGCGGGTGCTGGACTGGCCCTATGTCGAGGGACTGCGCCTGGACGAGGCTTTGCATCCGTTGACGCTGTTGTCGTTTGGCATGTATGGCGAGGCGTTGCCGAACCAGAACGGCGCTCCCGTGCGGTTGGTAGTGCCTTGGAAATACGGCTTCAAAAGCGGCAAGAGTCTGGTCAAGATCCGTTTCACCGAAAAGCAGCCGGCAACCGCATGGAACCGCGCGGCTGCCAGCGAGTATGGCTTTTTCTCGAACGTCAACCCCGAGGTCGACCATCCGCGCTGGAGCCAGGCCACCGAGCGGCGCATCGGGGAAGATGGCTTGTTCGCCAAAAAACGCACGACGCTGATGTTCAACGGCTACGAGCCGCAGGTCGGACAGTTATATGCCGGCATGGACCTGCGCAAGTTCTACTGAGCATCTCGATGCGCCGGTGCCTGTCGGCCGTCGCGATGACGTCTGTGTTGCGATGATGCGTCGCTGGTTGTCAGGCATGACCGCCAAGCCGCTGCTGTTCCTTGCGGCGCTGCTGCCGTTTGCGTGGTTGTTATGGGGTGCCTTGACCCAGAACCTCGGCCCCAATCCGGCCGAAGCCCTGATCCGATCCACCGGCGACTGGACGCTGCGTTTTCTGTGCCTGGTGCTGGCGGTGACGCCGCTGCGGGTGATGTCCCGGACGCCAGCCCTGGCGCGACTACGCCGCATGCTGGGGCTGTTCGTCTATTTCTACGCGGTGCTGCACATGTTGTGTTACGCATGGCTGGACATGGAGTTCGTTGTCGCCGACATCGTGCGCGACATCGTCAAGCGCCCGTTCATCCTGGTCGGGTTCCTCTCGCTGGTGCTGTTGACCGCGCTGGCGGCCACATCGTTCAACCGGGCTATCCGGTTCCTGGGCGCCCGGCGCTGGCAGTGGCTGCACCGGCTGGTCTATCTGGTGGCGGGCCTGGCAGTGCTGCATTTCTTCTGGATGCGCGCGGGCAAGAACGACTTTGCAGAAGTGGCGGTGTACGGCGCGATCCTGGCGGTTCTGCTGGCCTGGCGGGTTCTGCATGCCTGGCGCCAGCGACACGCAAGCGTGCGCCCACGCGCTGCCACCTGACATTCAGGCGTGCGCCCACGCGCTGCCACTGGGCATTCAGGCGTGCGCCCACGCGCTGCCACTGGGCATTCGGGGCTCAGCCGGCAGCCAGTGCTGCGGCCAGTTCGTTGCGCAGTTGGTCGGCCACCGACTCGCGCGCGCGGATCAGCCGCGCGCGCCCTCCTGTGACAAGCACCTCGGCGGCGCGGCCGCGCGAGTTGTAGTTGCTTGCCATGCTCATGCAATAGGCGCCCGCCGACAGCACCGCCAGCAGGTCGCCGGATGCCACAGCGAGTTCGCGCTCATGGCCGAGCCAGTCGCCGCTCTCGCACACCGGCCCGACGACCTCCCAGGTGAGGGTGTCCGCCTGGCGCGGCTGCACCGGCACGATGGCATGAAACGCCTGGTACATGGCCGGCCGGGGCAGGTCGTTCATGGCTGCGTCGACAATGCAGAAGTTCTTCTGCTCGCCAGGCTTGAGGTAGAGCACCTCGGTCACGCAGACCCCGGCATTGCCGACCAGCGAGCGGCCGGGCTCGAGCATCAGCATGCGGTCGCCGAAACCGCGTGCGTCGAGCTTGGCCAGCAGTTTGGCCCACAACACATCGGCCGCAGGTGGCCGCTCGCCGTGGTAGTCGATGCCCAGTCCGCCACCGAAGTCGAGATGGTCGATCCGGATGCCCTCTGCCTCGATGGCCTGTACCAGGTCTAGCAGTCGGTCCATCGCTTCCAGATAAGGCGCTTCCTGTGTGATCTGCGATCCGATATGGCAATCGATGCCGATCACCTGAATGCCCGGCAGGTTTGCTGCGCGGCGGTAGGTGGTCACGGTACGCTCATGCGCGATCCCGAATTTGTTGCCCTTGAGCCCGGTGGAGATGTAGGGATGGGTTTTCGGGTCCACGTTCGGATTGACCCGGATACTGATTGGCGCGCGCAGGCCCATGGACGTCGCCACCGCGCCCAGTACTTCCAGTTCGGCTTCGCTCTCGACGTTGAAGCAGGCGATGCCGAGTTCGAGCGCACGTCGCATTTCCGCGCGGGTCTTGCCAACGCCGGAGAAGATCACGCTCGACGCCGGTGCACCGGCAGCGATCACGCGTTCGAGTTCACCGCCCGAGACGATGTCGAATCCGCACCCCGCACGGGCCAGCAGTTGCAGTACCGCCAAGGTCGAGTTGGCTTTCATCGCGTAGCAGATGCGCGCGTTGCGCCCAGCCAGCGGGCGCTGATAGGCTGCCAGCGCATCGAGGATCGCCGTCTCGGAGTACACGAACAAGGGCGTGCCGTGGCGACGAGCCAGGGCGGCCAGCGGGACCTGATCGACGCACAGTTGCTGGCCGCGATAGGCGATGTGGGGTGCACCAGGCACGGTGGTCAGGGT
>ENA-ORBV01014044-ORBV01014044.1-microbial-mat-metagenome-genome-assembly--contig:-NODE-14044-length-12064-cov-5.218904_pt1 | contig 12064 bp, 12 predicted proteins | sample MGYA00237777_ERZ505514 | MGnify/ENA primary metagenome ERZ505514 (study PRJEB26160, sample SAMN06269048) | microbial mat metagenome | isolation source: Oligotrophic lake microbial mat | place... | reverse complement strand
GTGATAGAGAAGGTCTGCGGCGTGAAACCGGCACGCATGGCGGTGACCGTCAGCACCTCGGTGACACGCCACGGCACAACCTGGCGCCAGGCGCCGACGGTGCCCTCGGGGGCGCGCGCCGGCTTCGGCTGCTGGCCGGGTCGGGCAACTGTCAACGTCACGAAGGAACTGTCGAGTTCGATCGCGAAGGGCAGGGTCAGGGCGGCGGCGACCTCCTTGGGACCTGAACCGCGGGCATCGCGGGCGAGGGCCGCCAACTGGTCGAGGGCGGCAAAGGTTGCGCCCGCGTCGCTGCGGGCAGCGGCGCCCTGGGCCTTGCGTCCGAGATCGTCGGCGGTCTCGCGTTCGAGGGCAACCAGCCGGTTGAGTGCAGCGGCGCGGTCGCCATCGCCTTCGGCGGCCGGGTCGCTGGCGCGACGCCAGGCGGCCAAGGCCCCCTGTAGGTCGCCAGTGGTCTGGATGGCCACAGCGCGTTCACCCAGGCGCTTGGACGAACGCAGCGCGCCCTGCCATTCGACCTGGCGGGAGGTCAGCTCTTTGCGGATGTCACCGGGCAGATCCTTGCGCGCCAGGACCGGCTCCAATTCTTTGACCGCACCGTCCCAGTCGCCTGAAGCCCAGCGCTGCTTGGCGCTTTCGGCGCGGCCCAGCACCTGGGTGCCGATCTCTTCGGAGTGGATGCGAGTGCGCGCGACGGCCGAGGCGGTGGCGGCGCGAGTGCCGACATAACGGGCAGCCAAGTCATCGAGCGCCACATAGCTCTCGGCATACTTGCCGGCGGCGCGCAGCGCCTCGCTTTGCGACAGGAGGGCGTCGGCGCGGGCCTCGAAGTCCTGGGTGACCTTGACATCCATGATGCTCAGACGGGCGTCGACTTCGGGGACACGCACCCCGAACTCGCCCCGCAGGGCGGCGATCTGCTCGCGCACGCTGATATGCTCGACTTTGGCCAGCCGCTCGGCCATCATTCCGTCGAGGCTGGTGGTCTGGCGCAGACCGTCCTCCTTGAGCAGGTTCTTCTCGTAGAAGCGCCAGCCGGCGAACGCACCGACGCCAACCACCACCGCCATCGCGACGTAGGCCAGGGTGCGGATGGCCTTGCTGGTTTTGACCGCTTCGGAATTCTTGGCGTGCGAGAGGACCTGGTCTTTGACCGCGGCGTACTTGCAGTCGCTGTCGAGGATGGTGACCAGTTCTTCCAGTGCCTTGCGCGGACGATGCACCGTCAGCAGGGCATGCCACAGCGACTTGTATTCGACCACCGCGGTCTCGGTGTTGCCATCGAGGAGATAAGCGCGGGCGAGGTAGCGGTGCGGATCGGGACTGCGCGGCAGGATGTTCTTGGCGCGATGGCACGCATCGACCGCCTTCTGCACCGCCTTGGTGGTGAGATAGGCCTGGGCCGCGGCAGTGAAGCCCTGGGCTGCCGGTTCGACATTGCCAAGCTCGGCGTGGACCTGGGCGCGTTCAAACTGCAGATCGGGATCATCGGGCGACAGGCCAATGACGGTGTCGAGGTAACTGAGTGCCAGGTTGAGATCGCCGGCATCCTGCGCCTGCTGGATCAGGGTCAGGTATAGCTCGACTGCGCGCGGCACCTGGTTGAGCTCGGCGCAGACTTCGGCAAGCGGCTTCAGCACCTCGGCGACCGGGGCGCTGCGCACCGCGTTCTCGAGCAGGTCGCGGGCACGCTGGGCCTCGCCACTGGCCTTCAGCTGCAGGGCATCGTCGACGATCTCGGCAACACCACGGGCACGGGCCACCCCGGCGACGACCAACTGAGCGACGATGGCGTAGGTGTCGAAGCGGGTCAGGCCAACCGACTGGGCGATCGCTTCCAGCCTGTGCTGGCCATCGAGATAGCGCAGCACCTTTAGCATCTCGGGGTCGGTCTGCAGGTTGCGCAGATTGTTGCGGCCGTCGTTGTCGACCAGATAGAGGGCGTCGGGATCGGTGATGATATCACGGATCCGCTTCCACTCGTCCTTGCGCCGGGTCGCCTCCATCACCACCGAGGTGGTCTGCAGGCCGCCGGCACCCATTTCGACGACGTCACCGCCTTGCAGGTCGGGACCGGGCGGGCCTTCCTCAAACGAGAATTCGCCGGTCTGCCATTCAAAGGTCGGACACACCTGTTCTTCGATGCACCAAGCGCAGATCTCGTCGAGGTCGCTCTCGGAGATCGAGCCGGCATGCAGCAGCAGTTCGCGCAGCGGCTGGCCGGTCTGGCGATGGCGGCGCAGCAGGTCCTCGACGATCTCGGTCGGGGTCAGCCCCTTCTTCATCACCGCATGCATCAGATACGGGCGCCCGTCGATCGGCGGGGTCGTGCAACGCATGACCTGGCCTTCCGAGAACCAGATGCGGACGGTTTCGGCCGGTCCGGCGACGATCAACGTCCCCGACTGGCGGTTCATCTGCAAGGTCTGGAAAATGTCCGCCAGATTGACGGTACCAAGTTGGCCGCTGAAACCCATGCCCGCAAAGTAGGAAGGGGATGACTGGCGGCAAGGTTTGATGGCGGAATGCATTGTCTGGGGTCTATTTAGCCCCATGTACGACGTAAACCCCTGCTGCTGGCGTGCACCAGATGGAAACTCAGCGTTTTCCCAATTTATCGCTTACCTTGTATCCGGACGTGGCACACTCGTCGAGTTCATGCGTAATATACCCCTCCTCCTGGCCACCCTGTTCTGCCCAGCGCTTGGGGCTGGCGAACCCCTTGAGTCGGTCCGCCCCGACATCGCCGGGCTGTTCGGCGCCGTCGAGCAGACCCTCGTCGCCGAGGAAGACCTGCGCACCAGCGGACGTCCTGCCCTAGGTGGACGGTGGATCACCGTACGCGCCACCGCATACTCGCCGCATGACGCTGTCGACGGATCGTACCACGCCACCAAGGGTGAGCGCTGGCGCTGGATTACCGCCGACGCCCGCACCGATGTACGCACCACCCCCTACGGCATCGCCGTGCCCCGCCTCGCCGGTGGCCGCCCTGCTTGGCCCTACGGCACCCGTGTGCTGATCCCCAGTGGGCAGGGCTACCTCGACAGCACCCGTGCCGACGACCGCGTCTTCACCGTTGACGACACCGGCGGCGCCATCCACGGCAAGACCGACCGCAGCGGCGTGCTGCATATAGACCTGCGCTTCCGCAGCGAATCCTCCGCCCGGCAATTCGCCGGCGCCAAAGGCTGGCGCGAGATGCGGGTCTTTGTCTTGGAGTGAGCGGAGCGCAGCCAGCTTGGCCGCGCTCCGTGGCCCCACCCGATTTCGCCGCTAGCGTCCGCGCCCATGTCCGACGTCCTGCTGATCAGCATCACCGGGCCTGACCGGCCCGGCATCACCACGCGCATCACCGGGGTCCTCGCCGGCTGCAACGCCCAGATCCTCGACGTCGCCCAGTCATCGATCCACGACCACCTCTCGCTCGGCATGATGGTCTCCCTGCCCGACGGCGCGCAGCGTAACGACGTGGTCAAAGAAACCCTGTTCGCCGCCCATGACCTGGGCATGCAGGTGCGCTTTGAACCGATCCCAGCCGATCGCTACGAAATCTGGGTCGCCGGCCAGGGTGGTCAGCGCCACAGCCTCATCCTGCTTGGCCGCGGCCTCAGCGCCGAGCAGATCAGCGCCACCACCCGGGTGATCGCCGACCAGGGTCTGAACATCTTCGCCATCCAGCGCCTCTCCGGCCGCGTCAGCCTGGCGAATCCGGCGGCCCTGCCGCGTTCGTTCATCGAATTCCTGCTGCGCGGACGCCCGGCCGACGGCGCGGCGATGCGCGCCGCGTTCCTTGAACTGTCCGCCAAGCAAGGTGTCGACATCGCCATCCAGGCAGACGACATGTACCGACGCAGCCGCCGGCTGGTCTGCTTCGACATGGACTCGACCCTGATCCAAGCCGAGGTCATCGACGAGTTGGCCGAAGCCGCCGGAGTCGGCGCGCAGGTCAAGGCGATCACCGAGTCGGCGATGCGTGGCGAGCTCGACTTCAGCGAAAGCTTCCGCCGCCGCGTTGCGCTGCTCGAAGGTTTGGACGCCAGCGTGCTGGAATCGATCGCCGAGCGCCTGCCGCTGACTGAAGGCGCAGAACGACTGTGCTCGGTGCTCAAGCGGCTCGGCTATCGCCTCGCCATCCTCTCGGGCGGCTTCACCTATTTTGGCCGCCACCTACAGCGTCGCCTGGGCATCGACATCATCCACGCCAACGAGCTCGAGATCGTCAACGGACGCTGCACCGGCCGCCACCTCGGCCCGATCATTGACGCCGCCGCCAAGGCGCGGCTGCTGCGCGAAATTGCCGCCGTCGAAGGCATCGTCCACGAACAGGTAATAGCAGTCGGCGACGGCGCCAACGACCTGCAGATGCTGTCGGCCGCTGGCCTGGGCATCGCCTTCCACGCCAAGCCGGTGGTGCGCGCCTCAGCCGGCCACGCCATCAGCATGCTCGGCCTCGACGCTCTCCTCTACATGTTGGGCCTGCGCGATTGGCAGCTTGAGTCGGCCGAAACCGGCCGCCCCGCCGCGCACTGAACCACCGCCTGACGCTTGACAGCCCAAGCGCAACCGGAGCATCCCGCCCCGCCGAGACATTCCCTGGTAGCTCAGTGGTAGAGCAGTTGACTGTTAATCAATTGGTCGGAGGTTCGAATCCTCCCCGGGGAGCCATAGAAAAGCCCGCTCGAAAGAGCGGGCTTTTTGCTTAACAGCCGACCCCCGCCGGAGGTCGCGCAGAATCCGAGGATTCTGCCGATGCTCCCGCTCTCCGCCGTTCTCCGGTTCGCATCCGACGACCGACGACCAGGCAGGACACCCCCTTCTCCAGGGGTCGCTCTCCAATTCTCCAGTGGAGAGCAGGGCCTTGTGTAACGGGGTCGTCCTGCCTGGTCGCCAGGCGGGATGCGAATGGGTCAATATGGGCAGTACGGTCCGCTCGACCACGGTGGCGTCGCGCAACTGCCGGAAGCGGATGACGGTGTCGTGGCCCTGCTCACAGGTGCAGCGCAGGCCGACGGTAGCGCCGCCCTCCGGGTCCGGGATGGCGGGGTCGATACGCAGGCCGTCGCGCCCGATCTGCACCTCGCCGCTGGTCGAGCCGAGCGCGCGGCAATCGAGGTGCGTCAGCACGACCCGCTGACTCCCGCAGGCAGGGCAGTCGAGCAGGCCGCGCTGGGGAGCAGGGGCAGCAATGGCGTTCATGACGATGATGTGCATGGGGATCTCCTGGATGTGGCTGGTGTCGTGCTTGCCCGAGGACCTGAATTCAGTACCGTATTCGGCACCAGAGGTGAACCATGGTCGTCAACGCCCAGTCCGTCAGCTACGTCAAGGCGCATCTGGCGCAGGTCATCGATGACGTCCGCAGCGGTGGCGGCCCGATGATCGTCACCCAGAACGGCTCGACGGCCGCCATCATCCAGGATCCTGTAGCCTACGAGCGTACCCAGCAGGCCTTGGCCATGCTCAAGCTGGTGGCGATGGCTGAGGAAGACCACCGTCATGGTCGCGTCCACTCGCACGACGAGGTCTTCGGCGCCGCCCGGAAGCGGCTGGCAGCCCGGCGGAAAGCGATGGCGTGAAGCGCTGGACGGTCATCTACAGCGGCGGCGCCAAGGCCGACATCCTGGGGATCGTGGACTACATTGCCCTCGATAGCATCGTCAACGCTGACAAGGTCCTGGCTCGGCTGGAAAAGCGCATTCGGACCCTGGATCTGCTGCCGGAGCGGGGCCGCATCGTCCCCGAACTGCAGTGGCACGGGATGACCTCGGTGCGCGAGATCTTCGAAAAACCCTGGCGCATCCTGTACCAACTCAAGGGCATCGACGTCCTGGTGGGGGCCGTCTACGACAGCCGTCGGTACTTGAACGACGTCCTGATGGAGCGATTTCTGCGGCATTAAGATTCGAAAGTAGACACACAACCTATTGACTCCTCGCCCGATCAATGAATCTCCCCGCATGGCCCAGGCCCGCGAACACGTCCTGCCCAGTGGAGCGCAGGGGACCTATCATGTGCTGTCGCGTTGCACGCGGCGCGAATTCCTGTTGGGCGGGCGGGACAACGAACACCGTCGCGCATGGGCGGTCGGCCTGTTGGCGGATCTCCTTGATGGTTTTGCCATCGACCTGCACGCCTATGCGATCATGTCGAATCACGCCCATCTGGTGTTGCGTCCACGTCCGGACCTGGCGGCGCAGTGGTCAACGCAGCAGGTGGCGCGTCGCGGGTTGACCCAGATTCCCGCGCGTAGCGGCGCTGGCCTGGAACCCCTGCCGGTGACGCGCGGTCTGATCGAACGCCATGCGGATAGCAATCCGTGGGTGGTCGAGCATCGTGCCCGACTTTGTTCGCTGACGTGGTTCATGAAATTATTCAAGCAGCGGCTGGCCCGACGGGCGAATGCTGAGGATGACGTCAGCGGCCATTTTTGGGAAACCCGCTTCCTCAGTGTGCCGCTGTTGGGCAATGGTGCGGTATTCGGTTGCATGGCCTATGTTGACCGCAACCCGCTACGTGCGCGCATGGTGACGGATCTTGCGGACGCGGTCTTCACCAGCATCGCCCAGCGCCTGAGCGTTGCCGGAATCGGGCGAAGACCGGTGTATTTCCACGAGGATGACCGCCGCCTGGGCGCCTGCCTGACACCACTGTCGGCCTGTCATCCCGTTAACGGCTTGACGGGTGAACGAGAGCTCGGTCCAGTCACGCTCGATGACTACCATGCGTTGGTCGCACCAGGACCGCTCTCGTCGACTGCTCGGACCTGCTGCGACCGCCTTGGCATCGACGCCGTTGTTTGGCGGACGGCGATCAGCGACGGCGGCCTATTCCAGGGCGTGGCAGTCGGAAACCGCACAACACGAGCAGCGTTCGCTGCTACCCAGGGCAAGAAAAATATCGCAGACAAAACAGGTGTATGGGCAAGTGATGGGTAAAGGTAGTGTGTCTAGTTATAGTTATTATCTAATCGCCTTGATGGCAAGGAGATTTCCTATGCGATGCATTCTCTTCCTGGCGGCACTCACAATGCAAGCGGCTCTCTCCTTTGCCGCAGACACTTCGACTTTGGAAGGGAATATGGACACAATACGGAGTCAATATTTAGAGGACGGAGCCAAGCTTATCAAGTCCTTCCCTGGCACTGAGGCGGAATCTGACCGGGTAAAAATCATATACACATTAGGGGAATTGCGCTTCGTTGGCGCCATTGGACTCCTCATTGATAACATTAAAGTTGGCATTGTTGGCGCAGAGCGGGGCGGATTGGCTCCATATGGTTCGGAACCGGCGGCCACCGCGCTGGCCAAAATTGGTTCGCCATCGGTCCATCAAATTATCGCAACGATACGGGTTGGTCTGGACAATGAATCAGCAGAAATCTTATGCAACGTATTGATTGACGTTCTTGGGGCCGAAACAGCGAAATTCACGCTGCAGCTTGCAGCAAGAGGCATTGATAATGATGAATCGCAGAGGTTGGCAAAGTGCATTGACCAAATCGATCGGTTTTTGACGATGCAGCAGAGGAGGAACAAGTGATGCTGATTGATTTGGCCTGATCTCGTAACAAGGGGAATCGTAGCGCGCTGCCTGCAGTCGAGCGGGGCGACCATTTTTCTCCTACTTGCTGTGTCGCTAGGTTGCATGGTACATGCGCAGGAAGCGGTTGCTGGCGATGTCGTAGAAAGTAGACACACTAGTAAGCAGTAGAAAGTAGACACACTAGTAAGTAGAAAATATAGAAAATAGACACACAACCTATTGGCTTCTCGCCCGATCAATGAATCTCCCCGCATGGCCCAGGCCCGCGAACACGTCCTGCCCAGTGGAGCGCAGGGGACCTATCATGTGCTGTCGCGTTGCACGCTGATGATCTAGGACATGCACGCATTTCTGTTGAGATGATCTAGGACATGCACGCATTTCTGTAAGTTCTGACTTCACAGGTTCTTGCAATTGTCATTGATGGGGGTCCGTGGCAGATTCGGCCTGGACGAGCTGAAAACGCCATGCTTTCCGCGTTGGCAGCAAATGGCACCTGAAGATCGACTGAGGGGTCCGTTAAGTCAGGTGCTATTGCCGGACGCCCCCCGCAGCAGCCGCCAGCAGTACAGGCTCACCGACCGCGACCGCGACCGCGACCTGCTCTCCAGGGAGGTCTAGTGGGTCACAATGGACTGATTATGCAGATTTCGAATGCGGAGAATTACTCGGCACTCGTCCCGCTTGGTGAGCCAAAGCAAACCCACGGCGAAAGCCGTGGGTTTTTGCTTAACTGAAGAGCCCTTCCGGAGAGCGCCACGGATCCGAGGATTCTGCCGACGCTCCCGCTCTCCAGTTCGCATCAGTTAGTCCGGGTGAACCACGCTGCGTAGCCCATGGCGGTCGATGATCCGGGGGCGAGTCGGATGGCCCAGTGGCGGATGGTCTGAAACAGGCGCACGCGCTCGCCTAGCAGACCGTCGAGTTGCAGGCCGTGAGTTCGGGCGGTGGCGGCCAGTTCCTCGGGTCGGATGCAGCATGCAGGGTCGTGAGTTCCGCGTGGAATCAGACCCAGGCCCTCGGCGAGATGAATGGCAATCAACCGCGTTGCCATGGTGCGATTGAGCGTCGAGACGTACAACCTTCCGCCTGGACGCAGCAGACGTGCCGCGGCAGCGACGACGTCGGGCCACTCGACGATGTGCTCAAGTATGTCGGCACAGCACACCAGATCCGCGCTTCCATCCGAAAGATCTGGCGCCCGCGCGTCGCCCACCGCATAGCTGAGTCCGCTTAGGCCAGCGCCATGCGCCCGGGCCACTGCAATACTGGCGGAGCTCGCATCAATGCCGACCACGCTGGCACCCTGGCGGGCGATCGGCTCGGCCATCAGTCCGCCACCACAACCCAGATCGACCACCGCCAACCCGCGCATGTCACCACCATACACCGCTGCGAGGTGCTGCAGCCGCAGTTGGTTGAGGCCATGCAACGATGCCGCGAACCGACTGGTGTCATCCCACCAGGCAGCGGCATGCCTGTCGTACAGGCCGAGATCGTTGCGTACCCGCCCGCTCATGGCCTGGCAACGTCCTGATCGGTGAGGAGTTCGTGGATACCGGGTAGGCCCGACCGGCAGCAGGAGTGGATCGGTCGCATGGACATCTCAGGTGTGCCGGTGCAGCAGCAGGCCTTCGGCGGTCAGGCCGGGGCCAAAAGCGAACGCGGCCAATGGACCCTGCCACGGCGACCGGCACATGTCTTCGATGATCGCCAGCACAGTGGCACTACTGCGGTTGCCTCCGTGTCGCAGAGCCTCGCGGCTTGCCGAGAGCGCTCCGGGGGCCAGCGCCAGCACGTTCTCGACTTCGCTGAGAATACGCGGTCCCCCGGGATGCACGGCAAAGCGGCACTGGTCACGCGGTATACCAGCCAGAAGGCCATCCGTCAGTCCAGGAAGCGCACCACCCAGCGAGCTGGAAACCGCCTGGGACAACTTCAGCCGGAAACCATCAGCCGCGGCCACCCAGGCCATCTCATCGGCGGTGTCGGGAATCACGGCGCAGGCGTCTCGGATCAGACGGAGGCGCGTGCCGATCGGATCAGGCGAGGCTTCGACGACTGCCGCAGAAGCACCGTCGGCGAACAGGCAGGCCCCGATCAGCGCATCATCATCCGGACCGGTATGTAGATGCAGCGAAGACAGTTCACAACAAACCACCAGCACGCGTGCGGTTGGTTCGGCACGAACCGCATCCCACGCCACGCGTAGAGCCGGCATCGCGGCGTAGCAACCCATGAAACCGATCATCGTGCGGCGCACCGACGGCGACAATCCGAGCGCCTGCACCAGCATGAGATCCAGGCCCGGTGCCACTGAACCGGTACAGGTGGCAACCACCAGATGCGTGACGCGTCCGACACCATCCGGGCAGGCGGCGCGCACCGCTGCGACAGCGAGCGGCGGAGCCAACCTGACGTAGGCCTGGCTGCGTACCAGGGCGTCCGCTGGCTGGCCCGAGCGGGGGTAGAACAGCTCGCCTTCCGGACCAAGCAGATCGAGTACAGCATGCCGCGTATCGACGCCTGTCCGGCTGGCGAAGCGCAACAGACGCGACGGGTCGGACCCCGCAGGCAGACGCTGCGCCATCCAATTGGCAAAGTCGGCCTGGGCGATTGCCGGGCCGGGAAGGGCATAACCGAGGTGGGAAATCCATACTGGCATGCAAGTGGTGGCGGTTGCCACGAACAGGCTCGCTCCCGCCTGGGAAATACTAGCACTTCCGGGATGACCTAGGATGGGCGTAGTCCAACCCTGCCACCTAACACGTGCATGTCAGCCAGCACACCCACCGTGGCACCCTGTATGGATGCCTACGACATCGCCATCGTCGGGGCCGGGCCAGCCGGGGCGGTCAGCGCCTGGCTACTCGCCCAGTCGCGGCCCAATCTCCGCATCGTGCTATGTGATGCGGAGACCGAGCCGCGCCACCGGCCCTGCGGCGAATACCTGGCTCCTGGCGGCCTCGGTGTGCTCGATCGGGCCGGGCTGCTCGACGCGGTCGTCGCGACCGGGGCATTCCGACTGGACGCCGTGGCGCTCTGTGGACCGAGCGGTGGTCCAGCCATACCGTTCAAACCCGTGCTTGGCCTGCACCCACCGGTTGATCACGGGCTTGGCGTGCGACGCGAACGGTTCGACAAGGTCCTGCAGGATCACGCCGGTAGCGTCTGCGAGTTGCGCCGCAACTGCCGCATCCGTGGTGTGGATCGACTACCTACCGGCTGGCAGTTGGTCGATCACCAGGGCCGCCAACTTGTCACCAGACTGTTGGTCGGCGCTGACGGACGCGGCAGTATCGTACGACGTGCCTGTGGTCTGGATCGCCGTCCATCCCGACAGCGCTTCGCCCTGGTCACCCGAGCGACCGGCGTGGACCATGGCACCACGGTGGAGATGCATCTCGGACCGCTCGGACAGATAGGACTGTGCCCGCTTGGCGGTGGCGAGGTCAACCTCAACGTGTTGCTCGCTCCTGGCGCTCGCAAACTGTTGCGCTGCCTGACGCCCGACCGGCTGCTGCGTGCTGCGCTGGCCGCCACCCCCGCCCTCGCGGGACGTACCCGCCATGCCCGGCTCGGCCTAGTCATGGCCACCGGCAGCCTGCCCCAGGGTTGTCTCACGGTTGCCGCTGACGGCGCAGCTTTGGTCGGAGATGCCTCGGGCTTCTGCGACCCATTCACGGGCGAGGGCATGAGCCTGGCGCTGCGCTCGGCTGAATTGTTCGCTGCTGCACTCGCCGCTGATCGCGGCCTGAGCGGCTACGCAGCTGATTTTCATCGATCGATTGGGCGACGCCGGGTCATCGGCGAGGCGCTACAGGGACTGCTCAGCCGCCGCCGACTGTCCGAAGGCGTGGCCGGAGTATTGGCCCGCCTACCGTTGCTCGGCCGGCTGCTCGTCGCTGACGCCGCGGGATACCAGCGCGGTTCCGCCTAACCAACGTCTGCTGGCGGCACAGCTAGGGCCCAGTAGGCTGCATTGGTGCCTATCGGCGAACAAACTATTCCCGACCCCGATGCCGGACGGATCACCGTCCCAGACGCCGGACGGATGACCGTCCCCGACGCCGAACTGGCTTCGGCGGTGACCATGCGTCTGCCTGATCCACCCACCGTGATCGGCGGCTGGGAAGTAGGAAAAAAAATTGGCCAAGGCGGGATGGGTTCGGTGCATCTAGCCACCAAGTATGGTCGCCAGGGAGCGCTCAAGCTGATGCACGCCAGCCTGGTTGGCCAAGGCGACTTCCGCGCCCGTTTTATGCGCGAAGCTGCGGTTCTGGCCGCGGTCAAGCACCCCAATGTTGTGCAACTGCTCGACCATGGCGAACAGGATGGATGGATGTGGCTGGTGATGGAATATATCGCTGGCGGCGATCTGTCCGGACACCTCAAGCGTCGTGGCACAGTAATGGAAAAAGAAGCCTGCGCGATCATCGCACGCTGCGCCCGCGGCCTGGTTGCCATCCATGCCGCCGGATTGATCCATCGCGACCTTAAGCCCGAGAACATTTTCCTC
>ENA-ORBV01014041-ORBV01014041.1-microbial-mat-metagenome-genome-assembly--contig:-NODE-14041-length-12065-cov-4.631632_pt1 | contig 12065 bp, 7 predicted proteins | sample MGYA00237777_ERZ505514 | MGnify/ENA primary metagenome ERZ505514 (study PRJEB26160, sample SAMN06269048) | microbial mat metagenome | isolation source: Oligotrophic lake microbial mat | place... | reverse complement strand
ACTTCTGGCAGATGGGCGACACCGGGCCTTGCGGACCCTGCTCAGAAATTCATTATGATCTTGGAAAAGACTCAGCGGCACCGGGCCATGAGCACGAAGAATTTCCGCTCGATGGTGGCGGCCGCTTTGTTGAATTCTGGAATCTGGTCTTCATGCAGTACGACCGTTCGCCCGAAGGCGTCTTGACGCCGCTGCCCCGGCCATCGATCGATACCGGCATGGGCCTGGAGCGTGTGGCGGCGATCCTGCAGGGAAAGCTTTCCAATTACGAGTCGGATCTGATTGAACCGATCCGCGAGAAGGCGTCGCAATTGCTGGGCGGCAAGATGAAGCCAGCCACCTTGAACGTGGTTGCAGATCACGCCCGCGCGGCAGAGTTTTTGATTCATGACGGGGTGATTCCTTCCAATGAAGGCCGCGGCTATGTGCTGCGCAAGATTATTCGCCGGGCGATTCGTCATGCACGTCGCGACGGGGCAGAGAATCACTTCCTGCACCAGATGACGCCGTTTGTGGCGGAGTTCATGAGCGGGCCTTATCCGGAATTGATCGAGAGCTCAGAACGCGTGGCTCGCGTGGTGAAGGAAGAAGAGTTGCGTTATGCGACCACCTTCCTGGTAGCCGAGAAGATGTTCCGGGATGAAGCAAAGACCGCAGTGGGCAATGTGCTGCCGGGCCCTGCAGCCTTCAAACTCTATGACACCTTTGGGCTGGGTCTGGACGAGCAGGAAGACATGGCCCGTGAACTGGGCCTGAACATCGATCTGCCGGGCTTTGAAGACGCAATGGAGCAGCAGAAGCAGCGGGCACGAGCTAGCTGGAAGGGCGCTGATAAGACGCAGGTGAATCCGGCCTTCGCAGAGCTGGCAAAAACGAAGTTTCTTGCCTATACGCATTTGGAAACAACGGCGACGGTGCTTTATGCAAGCGAGACCGAAGTGGTGCTTGACCAGTCTGCCTTCTACGCCGATTCTGGCGGCCAGGTGGGCGACCATGGTGCACTGTTTGACACCGAGAGCGGCGAGAAGTTGGCTGACGTCACAGCGGCTGTTTACGGCATGCCGGGCTTGATTATTCACAAGGTGAAGCCTGTGAAGCCGATCACGGTTGGACAGACGCTGATCGCCCGTGTGGCACCTGAATGGCGCAACGCATCGATGCGACATCACACCTCAACGCACCTCTTGCAGGCTGCCTTGCAGAAGGTATTGGGACGGCACGTGAAGCAGGCCGGTAGCGTTGTAGACCCGACTCGTTTACGCTTTGACTTTACGCACTATGCGGCGGTGAGCGCAGAGGAAAAGACTGAGATTGAACGCCTGGTAAACGAAGAGGTGCTGGCCAATATCGACGTTACGACGAAGGTGACGGGCCTGGATGAGGCCCTGAGCTCAGGCGCGATGGCGCTTTTTGGTGAGAAGTACGGCGACAGCGTGCGGGTAGTGAGCATAGGTGATTTCTCGAAGGAACTCTGCGGTGGTACACACGTAAAACGCACGGGCGATATTGGTGGCATCAAGATTGTCTACGAGGGCTCAAGTTCTGCAGGTGTACGACGCATGGAAGCCGTAGCCGGCCCGCGCGTGACCGAATTCTTTGAAGAGCAGTTGAGCGCCAAAGACGAAGCACTCGCCAAGGCAGAGCGCGAGAAGAAGGATCTCGAGCACGCACTGAATCACTTGAAAGAACAACTGGCCTATGCGCAGTCTTCCAACTTGAAGGCAGAAGACCTGAAGGGCATGAAGGTTTTGCGGGCCAAGCTTGCAAACATGGATCGCGGGCAGATGCGGATGGTGGCCGATGACTTCCTCAACCGCAACGCCGCTGACGTGATCGTACTTGGCACGACGACAGCTTCAGGGACGGTCGAATTTATCTCGGCCGTGCGCAAAGAGCTGAACCCCAGGATCCACGCTGGCAACATCATCAAGGCGATCAGCGAGATGGTGGGCGGCAAGGGCGGCGGGCGGCCGGATCGTGCCGAAGGCGGCGGCAAGGATGCATCGCAGATTGATGCTGCCTTGGAAAAAGTTGCGGACCTGATCTAGATGCTTGACGCAATCGTAGTTGGCGCAGGGCCCACAGGTCTGGCATGCGGCATTGAGCTGAAGAAGCGGGGGCTCGCGTCCATTCTGATTGAGAAGGGCTGCGTCGTTAACTCGCTCTACAATTACCCGACGAACATGGTGTTCTTCACGACGCCGGAGTTGCTTGAAATAGGCGGCATTCCGATGACGTCGCTCAACGAGAAGCCAACCCGGAATGAGGCGCTGAAATATTACCGGCGAGTCGCAGATCATTACAAGTTGGACATCCATCAATACGAACGCGTAGAGCGTGTGGATGGGGAGGACGGCAATTTCAACGTGATTACCGACAAGGGCGAGTATCGCTGCCGTAAGGTGATCTTCTCGACTGGCTACTATGATCTTCCGAATTACACAGGCGTGCCGGGCGAGCATCTGCCAAAGGTGATTCACTATTACCGCGAAGCACATCCTTACTACAACGCCGATGTGCTGGTGATCGGGGCCAAGAACTCAGCGGCAATTGCTGCGCTCGAGCTTTGGTGGACCGGTGCCAGAGTGACACTGGTGCATCGCGGACCCGGCATCCACAACCACGTGAAGTACTGGATCAAGCCGAATATCGAGAACCGGATTAAGAACGGCGAGATCCCTGCTTACTTCAACACTTCGGTAGCAGAGATTCTGGAACGAGAAGTAGTGTTGAACACCCCAGAGGGCCAGATCCGGATCAAGAACGATTTCGTGTTTGCAATGACGGGGTATCACCCGGATTTTGACTTCCTCGAGCGGCACGGTATTCGCCTGAATCCTGAAACGCAGCGGCCTAACCTGCATCCAACTACATATGAAACCGAGCGGCCAGGGATGTATCTGGCCGGCGTGCTCGTTGCCGGTGTTTTCACCAATGAAGTTTTTATCGAGAATGGACGATTTCATGGAGAGAAGATCGCTCAATCGATCGCCGAAGCCTATAGTTGAGGAAATTTAGAAGTGAAGTTGTGGATCGGATTATTTTTGGTGGGTACCTGCTGTGCGCAGGTCTTTGTCGAGGTGCCGGTGGCCGAAGTAGACCCCCGCGCGCGCGGCCTCAAAAAGAAAGCCGAAGAGCCCGGAGCAGCAGCGGAATACTATCTGCAGCGGCGTGCTCTCGACGGCAAGACAGAGCTACCGGCAGACCGGTATTTGCAGGCTCGCGAGAAGGTAAAGCGGATGCGCCAGGTGTCGCTTGCCACGGGCAGAGTTTCAAACTCAAAGGCGACTCAGGCCGAGCGGCAGATTTCACTTGGGGCATGGCGGGAATTGGGGCCGGCAAATATCGCAGGGCGGGCGCGCGCGCTTGTGTTTCATCCCGCAACGCCAGCCACGATGTATGTGGGTGCAGCGGCAGGCGGAGTCTATAAGAGTACCGACGCCGGATTGAACTGGACGCCAGTGGGAGATATGCTGCCCAACATGGCTGTCAATTCGCTGGCCATCGACCCAAGTTCGCCCGACATTCTGTACGCCGGGACGGGCGAGGGCTTTGGCAACATCGATGCCGTACGCGGTGCGGGGATCTTTAAGACCACAGATGGCGGCGTGACCTGGAAGCCACTTGAGGCGACCCGCAATAACTCGAGCTTCTTCTTTGTGAACAAGTTGGTAGTGAGCCCGGTGAGCCCTAACCGCGTTTATGCAGCCACGAATGTGGGCATCTTTCGTTCGACCGATGGCGGTGACACATGGCAGCTTACGCTGGACCGGAATTCACCTTTTGATGGTTGTCAGGATCTGGTGTTGCGGCCCGGGGCTGCATCGGATTACCTGTTCGCTTCGTGTGGACGCCGCAGCACACAGACAACGATTTTTCGCAATACGGCAGCAGAGAGCGATGCAGCCTGGGAGGCAGTCTTGACCAATGCCGATATGGCCCGCTCTGTGATTGCCGTGGCTGCGTCGAATCCTTCGATCGTCTATGTTCTGGCTTCGAGCCGCGCAGAAGGGGATTTTCGCGATGGCTTTCTGGCCATCTATCGCTCAACTGCCAACGGCGATAAGGATAGTTGGGAAACGCGGGCGAGCAACAAGGATGAGAACCGAATGAATCTCGGGTTGCTCTCCAATCATGTCTCGCTCTACAGCGATGTATGTGGAGGCGGGCCGTCAACTTTCGCTAGTCAAGGCTGGTATGACATTGCACTGTCGGTGGACCCAACCAACCCGGATCGGCTATTTTCAGGTGGCATCGATTTGATGAAGTCTGAGGATGGCGGCTTGAATTGGGGTGTTGCTTCGTTCTGGTGGCCTACCAGGACCCACCCGACCTACGTTCATGCCGATCAGCACCTGATTGTGTTTCACCCCAAATATGATGGGACTTCGAATCAGTCTGTGTACTTTCTGAATGATGGCGGGCTCTTTCGCACCGATAACCCGGGTGCAGAAGTGGGTTTACGGCCGATTGATACCTGCACCACTGCCGGCACCCGGATGCGTTTCGTCAGCCTCACGCGAGGCATGACCACGTCGCAGTTCTATCACGGGCTGCCCTTTCCTGGAGGGGCGGCCTTCGCGGGAGGAAAACAAGACAACGGCACCAATCGCGGAAGCGCGGCGCTGGGTATTGCGGGATGGCAGTCGATCAGTGGAGGTGACGGCGGATATGTTGCCATTGCGCCTGACGATCCGAACCGTGTGTACCTCGAAACGACGCGGCTGTCTTTGCGGAGATCCACCAATGGGCTGAATTTCAGCAGCGCCACGCGTGGCATCACCGAGCCTGGGGCGAACTTTCTGTTTATCACCCCATTTCGCATGGACCCGAACAACTCACAACGCCTGTACATCGGTGGCCGGTCTTTCTGGAGGACCAATGATGGAGCGGACAACTGGGAGCGCGTGAGTCAGGCGATTCCTCTGGGCAACATCAGTGCGATGGCCATTGCACCGGGCAACCCAGACCGAGTGGTCTTTGGCACAAGCACCGGCAGGCTCTACCGAAGCAACACAGCGACCAAAGACAATGCCGAATCAGAGTGGCCTTTCGAGTTTGTTCGCACCAACGGCTATATCTCGTGGCTGGAATTCGACCCCAACAATCAGGACATCGTCTATGCCACGATCAGCACTTTCAACAACAGCAGTGGCGAGGGCCACTTGTTTCGGTCGACCGATGGCGGGGCTAGCTGGGTGCGATTGGATGGCACGGGCGATACTGGTTTGCCGGATTTGCCGGCGCACTCTGTGGCAATCGATCCAGTCAATTCAGACAATCTCTACGTCGGCACCGATGCGGGCATCTTTGCGAGCTTTGATGGCGGCAAGACCTGGGCCAAAGAAGACGCAGGATTCGTGAATACAGTGGTGGAGTCGATGAATATTGTTCGTGAGAACGGTGTTTCGACGCTATATGCTTTCACTCATGGACGTGGGGCCTGGGCTGTAAATCTGGCTGGTGGCGAGGCGCTGAGCTGCCGTTTTGAGCTGGAGCCGATTGCGCCGTCTTCGGCTATCGGAGATCTCGCCCGGGTGAGGCTGAATACTGCTGACGAATGCAGTTGGTCAGTGTTGCCCAACAGCACCTGGGCGCGTGTTTCGCCAACGACTGGTAAGGGCCCGGCAGATTTGAGCGTGCAGTTTGCAGTGAATGCCAGCACGATTGCCCGTACTAGCGATTTGCTGATTGGCGACCGGTCTTTTGTGATTTCCCAAAGTGCAGCCCGCACTGTGGCCGGTAATGCCGAGGTGGCACAGGCTTTTGCGCTACCAAGTCTGCCCTTTGTAGGCATCACGAATTCGCGCTTGTTTGGGGCGCCGAATCCCGCAAGCGGGCCAGTTCACTCATGTACAGACTCTGTCGATTCCCGTGGCAACTGGTTTCGCTTTGCGGCTACATTTTCGGGGAATGTTTATTTGAGCGCCTATACGGCGAGCCCGCTTGGAGGCTTTGCCGGCAATGTGATCGCTGCCTATGAGGATGACACTGAGAAGGCTTGTGAGAAGTCGAGTACCCAGCCGGAGATACGACTGGCAGTGGAAGAAGGCAAGACTTATCTGATTCGGGTTTCGGGAACTGGCACAGGGAATCTTGGGGGGACGCAAGTTTTTCTCGCGAGCCGCATAGAATAGCTAGATGCTATCCCGCAGAGAATTTGCCGGCGGCGCCCTTGCCGCGGCGAGCGCGGCCTCGTTATCAGCCGCAAAGATCAATTCGACTTTTAAGGGCGTCACTATTGGCGCACAAAGCTACAGCTTTCGTGATCGCGATCTCGATGCTGCTATCAAGGCGATGCAAGAGATTGGCCTTGGGTCAGTAGAGCTCTTCAGTGGCCACGCCGAGCCCAAGATGAAAGACCGCGCTGAGTTGCGCAACTGGCGCGAGACGGTGAGCCTCGATCACTTCACGGCGATTCGCAAGAAGCTGGACGACGCTGGAATTCAGCTTTGGGCCTACAACTACAGCTTCCGTGAAGACTTTACCGATAAAGAAATTGCCCGCGGCTTTGAGTTTGCCAAGGCGCTCGGTGTCAACAAGCTGACGGCTTCGTCAAACATCTCGACGGCCAAGCGCATCGATCCATTCGCTGCCAAGGCGAAGGTTTATGTTGGGATGCACAACCATTCGAACATCAAACCGAACGAGTTTGCGACGCCCGATAACTTTGCAGAGGCCATGAAGGGTACCAGCAAGTACATCGGTATCAATCTCGACATCGGACATTTCTGGGCTGCCAACTTTGACCCGACTGAGTACCTTGAGAAGACCGCCGACCGCACTGTCTGCATTCACTTGAAAGATCGCAAGAAGAACCAGGGCGCGAACATGCCGTTTGGTGAAGGCGATACGCCAATCAAAGCAGTTCTCGATCTGATGTCGCGCAAGAAGTACAAGTTCCCGGCCAACATCGAGTATGAGTACAAGGGTGCCGATACGGTTGTTGAAGTGAGGAAGTGCCTTGAGCACTGCAAGAAGCTGCTGGCTTAAGATTGCTTAGAAGAGCCGCCAGAGTGATTCTGGCGGCTTTTGCATTGTGAAGAGCGGTACCACTAGCAGATCGGATATATCAGGGCCAGCAGGACTAACCAGACTGCGTAGGTGGTCTCAAGCGGAGCTGCCTCAGGGAACAGTGTGAAGCCGATAGTGGCCAATACGTAGAAGTGCAGGACGTAAAAGAAAAGCGGCGCCTGGCCAAAGACCATCGACGGAGACTTTGCGGCGGTTTCAGGAGGCCCGTCAGATAAATCACGGAAGTCTCGAAGAACTGCCCCACCAGGAATATCGCCAGGCCTCGTGAGGCGGTGTGGCGCATCACTTGCCCCTCGGTCCAGCCGGCTTCTTGCCTTGAGCTGGCAAACCAGTAGATCCCGGCACCCATCAGGAAGAAGAAGCCTGGGGCACACAGATGCGTAATCCAGCGTGTGAGGAAGGCAAAGGTGCTGTCGTAGGTGCTGATGGCCCCGTTCCAGAATTCGCTCGAATGCTGCCGCGAGACAAAGGCATTGGTGTGGTCAATCGCCATAAAGATCATGATCAGGCCGCGCAGGCCATCTACAGCACTAAATCTGGTCATCTTCGAAGACATGCAAGTGATTGTAGCGAAGGGACTAAAGCAATTGCGCTTCTCTCACGATGAACAGGAAGAACGATTATGGCTACTGCCGTCCCCAGAGTTGAAGCTTCCACCGTACTGGCTAACGCAGCCCACATCCTGAAAGATCCGGTGCGGAAACCGCTGGCTGCTCTGACGCAGTGGCTCAGCCCGCTTTCGGCCCAGCTGGAAAAACAGTTTGTCGACCGTCTGAAGGTCTTACGCTTTGAACCGCGACAAATTCAGGCGCTGATTTGCATCACCACTGGCACGGCTGCCCGATTGCCCGGGCCGGCCAAAGGGACTCGCAAGTCGATGCTTGAGTACCTTGAACAGGTGGAATACAGCGGGCGGCGTCTGGCCAAGCTGAATTTGCCCCCAGGTGGCATCCAGCAGGCTCTGCAGGAATATGACCGTATCCTGCTGCCGTTGATTGAACGGTTGGGCAAAGAGAGGGCGGCACAGTTTCGCTGGGCCAATGAGCAGTTGCACTTTTGCGTGTTGCTGACCCTGAACAATGCCTATTATCAGGTGAGAGAGCGCGAAACGCAGGCTTACAGCGAGCTTTTCAGGATTGAACTGGAAAGCCGTGGCTTGCATGAGCTGTTGCGGCGATTCATGACGACTCTGGCAACACTGTACAAGGCTGACAATGCCTGCCTTTTCTTTCTCGATAAGAACGATCAGGTGCTGGTGCCGATGGCTTATGTGGGCGAGGGAACCAAGACTCCTCCGCATTTGGTGGCAAATGAGGCTGGGCTTGCCCAGACGTTGGCGAAACCCTTTTGCCTTGACGAAACACTCGATCAGGCCGGGCTGGTTTTGGATAAGCGAACGCGGGATCGTTATGCCACTTGCTGGAGCGTTCCACTGATGGATGGCGCGCGGTTACGTGGGGTGATGCAGTTCCGCTTTCGTAAGGTCTATGAGTGGCTTCCGCGCGAGCAGGAAATGCTTGAGGTGGCCGCTGAGCGATGTTTGATGGGGGCTGCAAAAGCCCGACTGATGGAAGATCTGGCTGCGCGCGAAGAACAAGTGCGACGCCTGGCTGAGCGGATGTTGCAAGTGGAAGAAATGGAGCGGCGCCGCATTAGCCGCGAGTTGCATGACGAGGCGGGGCAATCCATGCTTTGCATTCGTTTGCAGCTTGAGATGATCGAGGAGAGCCTCGAGCCTGAAGATGGCAAGCTGAAGGGCAAACTGCAGGAAACAAGAGACTTAACTGAGCGGACGATTCTAGAGATTCGCCGTTTGATTGCGGCCTTAAGCCCTGCCGTACTCGAGCAATTGGGATTGGGGGCGGCCTTACGCCAGTTAGTAAGCCGCTTTAGCCGCGTACACCCTGCCCGCGTAAAGTTGGCACTATCCCGCATGGGAAGGGTGCCTAAGAACACTGAGGTGATTGTCTATAGGCTTGTTCAGGAGTGTATGAACAATGTTGGCAAACATTCTCAGGCAACTCATGTAAACATTTCCATCGAAGGTGCCGATGGGGTACTAAGGCTAAATGTAGAGGACGATGGTGTCGGCTTCGAAGTAGAAGAGGCGTTGTCTAGAAGAGATTCCTACGGTTTGGCTGGGTTACGTGAGCGCGTAGCACTCCTTGGTGGCAAGTTTTATGTTGAGAGCCACCAAAGGATAGCTGGAAAGAACGGGGCTGCCAAGGCCGATATGCAAGTATCTCGCCTCGGTGAGGCTCTGGCCCTTGGAGGTATGAAGTTCAGGGGCCGTTTCCGGAAGGGAACTCGAATTCACATCGAGTTGCCGCTGCTGCGAGAAGCGAACCCTTAACCCTAAATTGGGGAGGCAGGTAGCAAATGGCAAAGATTCGTATATTACTCGTGGATGATCACACACTGTTTCGACAGGGGATCAAGACGCTGATCAATGCGGAAGCAGACATGGAAGTAGTTTCCGAAGCAGCCAATGGTGGTGATGCTGTGGATCGCGCGGCTGAAGTTCGTCCAGATCTGGTGCTGATGGATATCGGCATGCCTGGGCTAAGCAGCTTTGAGTCGACACGGCAAATCAAAAAGAACCGTCCAGAAACAAAAATTCTGTTTCTGACGATGTATGACGACGAAGATTATCTGGTAGAAGGCATGGAAGTCGGTGCCAGCGGTTATGTACTGAAAGACAGCCCTTCGGGTCAGTTGATCAGTGCAATCCGTGATATCTGGCGCGGTGGCAGCTATTTGAGCCCGCGCATGCTGAGCCAGTTGGTGGATGACTTCCGCAGCCGCATCAAGAGTGCCAATCGCCTACCTCGATTTGCCACCCTCACGACGCGCGAGCGCGAAGTGTTGAAGATGTTGGCTGAAGGCCAGAGTGTCAAAGAAATTGCCTGTGACCTCAACCTGAGTGTCAAGACGGTTGAAGCCCACAAGTTCAACCTGATGCGCAAGCTCGACATCCACAACAAAGCGCAGTTGGTGCAGTACGCCATTCAAAAGAAGATCATCAAGATCCCGAACATGATTTAGTTCAAGCCAGAATTCTTATACAATCGCGGTGTGAATCGCCGCAATTTATTGAAACTTGGCTCGAGTCTGCCTATAGCCTCAATGCTTGCCCCCGCATCTGCCTCCGCGGGGGCTTTGCTTATTGGTGCACCCGTTTTCTTGAAGTCGGATGACCCGGCTGCGCTAGCCCGCGAGCACCGGCGGGTCGGCTACAGTGCCGCCTATTGCCCTGCCGTCCGCATTGGCGAAAAAGAGAAGCTGCGTGCAATTGAAGCCGCCTTCGCCAAAGAGAATGTCGTGATTGCTGAAGTGGGTGCCTGGAAGAATCTGCTCGATGTCGATGCGGTCAAGCGTAAAGAGAACTTCGACTATGTGGTGGAGCGGATGGCGATTGCCGACGAGGTGGGTGCTCGTTGTTGCGTAGATATCGCTGGCAGCTACAACGAGAAATCGTGGTTTGGCCCTCACCCGAAGAATCTCTCGAAAGAAGGCTTTGACGCCACTGTCGAGAATTGCCGCAGAATCCTCGATGCCGTCAAACCGAAGCGAAGTTTCTTCACGCTTGAGGTGATGGGCTGGACCTACCCCGATACGCCCGACAACTACCTCCGCCTCGTCAAAGCGATTGATCGCAAGGCCTTTGCCGTGCATCTCGATGTTTGCAATGCGATCAATTCACCTGAAAAGTTTTACCAGAATGGTGCGCTTATTGATGAGTGCTTCCGCAAGCTAGGCCCCTACATCAAGAGCTGCCACGCTAAAGACCTTGAGTGGGTGGTGGAGCTGAACGTGCATTTTCTTGAAGTGATCCCCGGCAAGGGTGAGGTAGATTACCGCGCTTATCTGCGCGGCCTGCGCGGGCTCAAGACGCCTGTCCCCCTAATGCTCGAACATTTGAAGACAGCAGAGGAATACAAGCAGGGCTTCGATTACATTAGTAAGATCGCCGGTGAAATGAAGTATCCACTGGCCTGAGGAGAGTTCGTGATGAATCGTAGAGATCTGATGATGACCGCTACAGCGGCGATGATGGCAACCCAGATGAAGGCGGCGCGTCTGCCGATTCAGAAGGCAGTGCTGGGCGGAATGCTGCCCAAGGAATTGCCCGACTGGAAGTCCAAGTTTGAAGTTGCCAAGGCAGCCGGGTTTACGCACCTCGAGATGGGGACGGCCGATGACCCGAAAGAAGAAGCTACCATCGCCAAGGCAGCTTCCGACACAGGCATGAAGATCCACGGCGTCATGAACATGGCGCATTGGAAGAATCCGCTGAATTCCCCCGATAGCTCGGTTGTCGATACCGGAATGCAGGGAATGCGCAACAGCATTCGCAACGCCAAGGCCTGGGGTGCTTCGACCGTATTGCTGGTGCCAGCGGTTGTAACGCCGAAGAGTCCCTACGAAGACGCCTGGAAGAAGAGCTCAGAGAAGATCAAGGTTTTGCTGCCTGAAGCAGAAAAGGCCAAGGTGATTATCGCCGTTGAGAACGTCTGGAACAAGTTTTTGCTGAGCCCGATGGAGATGGCAAACTACGTCGACTCCTTCAAATCGCCCTACCTCAAGGCCTATCTCGACGTCGGCAACATGGTCTTGTTTGGCTATCCGCAGGACTGGGTACGCACGCTGGGCAAGAAGCGTATCGCCAAGGTCCACATCAAGGATTTCCGATTTAAAAAGGGCCTCGCCGAGTTTGTTGACCTTTGGGATGGCGAGATTGAATGGAAAGAAGTTCACAAGGCTTTTGCCGATATTGGGTACGAAGGAATCGCCACTGTAGAACTACGCGGCGGCGACGCGGCTTACCTCGCTGACGTGAGCAAGCGATTCGACCGTATTCTAGTAGGTGAATGAAGAAGTTTCTACTTGGCATCCTCTGCGGCTTCGTCTTTGCCGGCGTCGCGATCGTGATCTTGGGCTTTGCGCTGGTGCGCATGGCTGGAAAGAGCGTTCCCGATACGCCGGCAGAGTCGTATTTGGTCTTAAGACTGGAGGGCCAAGTACAAGAG
>ENA-ORBV01014040-ORBV01014040.1-microbial-mat-metagenome-genome-assembly--contig:-NODE-14040-length-12065-cov-4.931515_pt1 | contig 12065 bp, 10 predicted proteins | sample MGYA00237777_ERZ505514 | MGnify/ENA primary metagenome ERZ505514 (study PRJEB26160, sample SAMN06269048) | microbial mat metagenome | isolation source: Oligotrophic lake microbial mat | place... | reverse complement strand
CTACACCTCTCTATTCGTCGGCAGCGTCAGATGTGTATAAGAGACAGCCGTGGTCTGGCTATCGCGCACGACCAAAACCGCCATCCTCAAGCTCACCCAGCGCCAGTACGCCGAGCACCAGCTCTCGTCGCTGATGGCCAGGTACGGGAGCGCGGGCGAGGTGAACGGCCACGTCTTCAACGCGTTAGGTGCCAAGATCAAGGGGCGGTCCAAGCTTCCGATCGGCAAGCGCATCGTCTGCTTCTCGCCCCACCCTGACGACGACGTGATTTCCATGGGAGGCATTTTGCGCAAGCTGGTGCTGAACGGGAATCACATCACCATCGCCTACATGACCAGCGGAAACATCGCCGTGTTCGACCACGACGTGCGGCGCTATGTCGACTTTCTGTCGCGGCTCGCGCGCGACCGCCACCTGGACGAATCGGCGATCGAGACCATGCGCGAGCGCGTCTTCACCTTTCTCGCCTCCAAGCATCCGGGCGATGTGGACATTCCCGAGGTGCAGGACATCAAGCGCATCATTCGCGAATCCGAGGCCATTTCGGGCATCGAGACCATTGGCCTAACGAGCGCGGCGGCGTGCTTCCTCAATCTGCCGTTCTATCAGACGGGGAAGGTACGCAAGGACCCGATCGGTCCGGCCGACGTCGCAATTGTGCGGGCCTTGCTCGAGGTGACGGCGCCGGACATCATCTTTGTAGCAGGCGATCTCTCCGATCCGCACGGCACACATCGCATGTGCAAGGAAGCAATCGAGGGCGCATTGCATGGGCTCGCGAGTCGCCCCGAGACGTGGTTGTATCGCGGCGCCTGGCAGGAGTGGCCGATTACCGAGGCGACCTGGCTCGTCCCCATTTCGCAGGACGAACTGCGGCTCAAGATCCAGGCGATCTTCAAGCATCAATCGCAGAAGGACTCGGCGCCATTCCCGGGGCAGGACGACCGTGAGTTCTGGCAACGGGTCGAAGCGCGCAACAAGGACACCGCTACGTTGCTCGACACGCTCGGCCTGGCCGAGTACTTCGCCATGGAGGCGTATGTCGTGGTGTGATGCGTTAGGCAGGGAGCGCCCATGAGCGCGCGGTTCACGGTGCTCGATGCCGTGGTGCTGCTGGTCTACCTCGCCGGCACCACGGCGCTCGGAATGTGGGTGGGGCGCAAGCAGTCGGGCGCCAAAGACTATTTCGTGGCCGATCGGGCGATTCCCTGGTGGGCCGTGATGTTCTCCATTGTCGCCACTGAGACGAGCGCCCTCACGTTCATTTCCATTCCCGGCCTCGCGTACACGGGCAACCTGGGATTTCTGCAGGTGGCGGCGGGATACATTCTGGGGCGCATCGTGGTGGCCTACGCACTCCTTCCGCGCTACTATCAGGGCGACATCGTCACCGCGTACGCGCTGTTGGAGCAGCGGTTCGGAATCGCCACCCGTCGCCTCACCTCGATTGTCTTCATGCTGACGCGAGCGATGGCCGATGCCGTACGGGTGTTTGCCACGGCCATTCCCATTGCCCTGATACTGGGCGACCGGGTGCCCAAGTCGGCCGTCATGCCGTCGGCAATCCTCATTTTGGGTGCGCTGACCATCGTGTACACCTACCGTGGTGGCATGAAGGCGGTGATATGGACGGAGTTGGTGCAGGCAGGCGTCTACATTTTCGGTGGACTCTCGGCCATCGTGCTGCTCGGTCGAGCGGTCGACGGGGGCTGGAGCGCAATTCTTGCCACGGCCAGTGCGCAGGGAAAGCTGCAGTTGCTGGATTCGTACGCCGGCATCGATCGCCCGCACACCATCTGGGCGGGCTTGATTGGCGGTGGCTTCCTGGCCATGGCGTCGCATGGGGCCGACCAGCTCATCGTGCAGCGGCTACTGTCGGCGCGCAGCCTCAAGGATGCGCAGCGGGCGATTATCGGGAGCGGGATCGCCGTCTTCTGCCAGTTCACGCTCTTCCTCTTTATCGGCGTCGGCCTGTTTGTGTTCTATGGCGGCAAGGCATTCGCAACGCCCGATGCGGTGTTCCCGACGTTTATCGTGGAGATGATGCCGCCCGGGTTGGTGGGGCTCCTCATTGCGGCGATCGTTGCGGCGACCATGAGCACGCATTCCGGTGCCATCAATTCCCTCGCCGCCGCCACCACGCACGACATCTATCTACCGCTCACCGGTCGCTCACCTAACGAGGCGCGTACCCTGAAGGCGGGCAAACTGTTTGCGCTGGTGTGGGGTGTGGTACTCACCGGAGGCGCGCTGCTGTTCAAGGAGCAGGGGACACCGGTGGTAGTGGTGGCCCTGAGTATCGCGTCGTTCACCTATGGCGGACTGCTTGGCACCTTCTTCCTCGGCAATTTCTGGCTGCGTGCCGTGCAGCGCGATGCCATTACCGGTCTGCTGGTGGGTATCGGCGCCATGTCCTTCGTGGTCTTCGCAAAGCAGCTCTCCGCCGCGTATCCTTCGCTCGCCGAATCACTGGGGCCCTTCGCGCGCGTCGCATGGCCCTGGTACGTACTCATCGGAACTACCATCACGTTTTTCGTCGGAATGATCTCTTCGTTCACCCACCCTGCCCCTCTCTCCCCCGTCGTCCGCTCCGTTGCACGGGAGACGAGATGAGCGCCATAGTCGTTGGCGTTGACGGCGGTGGTTCCCGCACGCGGGCCATGGTCGCCGATGAATCCGGACACGGCATCGTCACGGTCGAAGGGGGGCCGAGCGCGGTGCGGCCCGGCCAGGCCGAGCAGTCGGCCGACGTGATTGCCGCGACGGTGCGAGAAGCGTTGGCCGCGTGCGACATGAGCCACGTGACCCCCAAGGTGCTGTGCGTGGGTGTGGCCGGCGTGGGGCGCGATGTGGAGCGTGAGGCGTTGTGGCAGGCGCTGGTGAGTCGTGAGGTTGCGGAGGACGTGGTGGTGCATGCCGACGCCATGATCGCCCTCGACGATGCGTTTGGCGACGGCGCCGGCCTGCTGGTCGTGGGCGGCACGGGCTCGATAGGCTACGGGCGTGGGCCAACCGGAACGTTCGCGCGCTGCGGCGGATGGGGGCCCGTGTGTGGTGACGAGGGGAGCGGCGCCTGGATCGGGCGGCGCGCCTTGAGCATCGTGACGGCCGCGCACGATGGTCGCGAACCGGAGACAGTTCTTACGGGTGCAATCCTTACCGCTGTCGAGGTCAACGAAGTCGCTGACCTGATTGGATGGGCGGCCGACGCGACGCCGGCCATGCTGGCCGAACTCGCGCCGGTGGTGATGCGTGTTGCGAAGGGCGGCGATTTGCGCGCCAACTCGCTGGTCACGCTGAGCGTGGAAGAACTCGTCATGCACGCACGTACGCTGGCCCGCCTGCTGTTTGGCGACGAGCGTGCCGCCGTGCCGCTGGCGTTAGGCGGCGGACTGCTGGCCCGGGGCTCGCTGTTGCGCAAGCGTCTGGTGCACCGCCTCAAGAGCGCCGTGCCGGGCGCGCAGCTTCGCGACGAAGAGGTCGTTCCCGTTCGGGGCGCGGTGCGCGGCGCACTTCGTCTGCTCGGGGCGACAACGGCCTGAGGCTTGCACTTACCGCTCCAAACTCTCCTCTGCCCCACGCATGGACCTTCTTCGAACTCTCATCGACTACGTCCTCCACCTGGATACCCACCTGGCTGCCATCGTACAAGCAGCGGGGCCATGGACGTACGTGATCCTGGCGCTCATCATCTTCGCCGAGACGGGGCTGGTGATTGCTCCTTTTCTCCCGGGCGATTCGCTGCTCTTTGCTACCGGTGCCCTGGCGGCGGCGGCGTCGCTCAACATCTGGGTTCTCTTCGTCCTCCTCACCGTGTGCGCCATTATTGGAGACGCTGTCAATTATTGGGTGGGGAGCAAAATCGGCGCACGAGCGGCGGCGGGCAAGATTCCGTACGTCAAGAAGGAGTACATCGAGCGCACGCATGCCTTCTATGAGCGCTACGGCGCGCGCACGGTGGTGCTGGCGCGCTTCATCCCCATCGTGCGCACCTTTGCACCGTTTGTTGCTGGCGCGGGCTCCATGACCTACCGCCGCTTTGCCGCCTACAATGTGATCGGCGGGGTGGCGTGGGTGGGGTCGATGCTCTTTGCGGGCTATTTGTTCGGGAACATTCCGGTGGTGAAGGAGAATTTCTCGCTGGTGGTGCTGGGGATTATCGGCATGTCGATTCTGCCTGGGGTGGTGGCGGTGGTGCAGGAGCGGAGGCGGGGCAAGGCGGAGCGGCGACTGCCCTAGCGCGCCGCCCCGTGCCAGGCGGTGGCGCCTAACGACAAACCACTACTCCGCGTGCGCGCTCGGCACCCGCAGCACCTGCCCCGCCACGTCGTCCATCATGTGCAGGTCCTCGCGCCGAAACTCCCCCTCCCACCGCGCCATCACCGCCGTGGCCAGGCAGTTACCGACCAGATTGACCGACGTGCGCGCCATATCCATCAGCGCGTCCACGCCCAAAATCACCGCCACCCCCTCCAGCGGTAGCCCAAACGAGGCAAGCGCGCCCGACAGAATCACCAACGACGCACGCGGCACCGCTGCCACGCCTTTGCTCGTCAGCATGAGTGTCAGCATCATGATGAGCTGCTGCGACAGCGGCATGTCGATACCCGCTGCTTGCGCCACGAAGATGGATGCCAGCGCCAGATACAGCGTACTGCCATCGAGGTTGAACGAATAGCCGGTCGGCATCACGAAGGCGACAATGCGGCGCGGTACGCCGAACTTTTCCATGGCCTGCATGGCCTGCGGGAGGGCGGCTTCGGACGACGCGGTCGAGAAGGCGATAAGGGCCGGTTCCTTGACTGCGGCAATGAACTGACGCAGCGGCACTTTGAACGAGAGCGCGATGGGAATCAGGACCACGACGATGAACACGGCCAGCGCGCCGTACAACGTGAGCACGAGTAGGCCGAGGTTCTTGAGCACCCCCAGCCCGCTGGCGGAGATGGTGACCGCGATGGCCGCGCCGATGCCGAAGGGAGCAAAGGCCATCACGATGCCGACAAACTTGAACATGACCTCGGACAGGCTCTCCAGAACGCCGAGCATGATCTTCTTCGGCTCACCTTTCACCTGGGCCAGTGCCACCGCGAAAAGAATGGCGAAAAAGACCACCTGCAGCACTTCGTTGGCCGCTGCGGCCTCGAAGAAGCTCTGCGGCACCGTATGCTCCAGCACCCCGCCTAACGTCACCTTTCGCTGCGCGAATTGCTGCCCCGCTTCGGCCGAGGCGCCTTCAAGAGTGATACCGACCCCGGGCTTGATCCAGTTGACGGCGATCAACCCCACCGCCAGGGCGAGCGTCGTCACGACCTCGAAATAGATGATGGACCGCAGGGCGAGCTTCCCCACTTTCTTCATGTCATCGCCGTGACCGGCGATGCCGATGACCAAGGTGCTGAAAAGCAGGGGCACGATCAGCGACTTGATCATGCGAAGAAAGATGTTCGAGATCGGCTTGAGTTCGGCCCCCACTCCCGGGAAGAACGTCCCGATGGCGATACCGATGACCATCGAGATCAGGATCCACTGCGTGAGCGAGATGCGCTTGCGAACGGTTGTAGTCACAGAATCGGCGGCGAAGTGAGGCGGAATGCGGGCTCGCAGAAGCGCGGGGCCGGGACGAGACTTAGGTGTGTGCGAAACGGGAATGTTCGATGTCGGGAACCATGGAGGGATCCCACACCTGCTCGGTTCTGGCGATGAGCGCCGTGGCCGTGAGGTCGCCACAGACATTAACGCTCGTACGCGCCATGTCGAGGACGCGATCGACACCAAGCACGAGCGCGATGGCCTCGCTCGGCACCCCGAACATGCTCAAGAGCGCGATCAGCACCGGAATCGAACCACCGGGAACGCCAGCCACACCCACCGAGGTGACGCTCGCGACGACCATGACCGCCATCATCTGCCCCATACCAAGGGGAACACCGAAGGCCTGGGCGAGGGCAACAACGGTGACGCCCTGATAGAGGGCGGTGCCATTCATGCAGAGCACGTTGCCTAACGGGAGAACGAATCCCGCCAGCGCGGTGGGAATCCCCAACTGCTGCTCGGCGGCGGCCAGCGATGCGGGAAGCGTTGCGCTGCTCGAACTGGTGGAGAAGGCGGTCGCCAGCGCGACCCGGCAGCGCGAGAAGAAGACGACCGGTGACATACCGACGGCGAAACGTATGACAGACCAAAGGGCGACCAGTACATGCACGGCGAGCGCGCCGACCACGGTGGCAACGAACCAGCCAAGCAGTCTCAGTACGTCGAAACCGAATCGTGACGTCATGCCGAACATGAGGCAGGCCACACCGAAGGGCGCGAACCACATGGTCATGGCAACGATTCGCAGCGCCACATCGTGCAGCGACTGCAAGAGATCGACGGTGGGTTTCGCTCGCTCGCGCGAAAGTCTCGACAGCGCCGCACCGAACACGAGGGCCACGACCAGCACGGCGAGCAGGTCGAGATCGACCGCCGCCCTGAAGACGTGTCGCGGACTGACACTCACGATTCGGTGGCCACCGAAGGTGGTGACGCCCGCCGCCTCCACTCGGCCCGATGCATCGCTGGCGTAGATGGCCATGAGCTGCGCGCGAGTATCGGGCGAGATGCGTTCACCGGGCCGGACCAGCACCACCATCAACAAGCCGATAACCACGGCCACCGCAGTGGACGCCGCGAAGTAGACGATGGCCTTGACGCCGATCCTTCCCACCCGACGCAGGTCGCCCAATCCGACCACGCCTAACGACATGGCGACAAAGACCAGCGGCATCACGAACAGGAGGAGCAGGCGAAGGAAGAGCTGCCCCACCGGGGCCGCCACATAGTGATTCGCCCCTTCGACCCACGGATGATTTCCACCCAGCAAGAGGTTGGCGACGCCACCAGCCAAGGTCCCCACTCCGAGACCGAGCAGGATCCTGGAGTGGAGTGCCACCACACGCGTGGTCGTTTCCTCGGCTTCCTGCGTCACGCCTTACAGCTGCAACGGTTGGCGCATCAGTGACCGCCGCGCTTTACCGGTGCGGCCGCGTGCCGGTCCGCAATGCCGAATGACGGAAGCCGTACACGAAATAGAACACGAGTCCGACCGCGAGCCAGATCCCGAACCGAATCCAGGTGACGGCCGGTAGCTGCAACATGAGATACAGACACGCGGCAACAGAAATGAGCGGCGTGTACGGCACGCCTGGCACCCGGAAGGGACGGGGGCGCTCGGGGTCGGCTTTGCGCAGGAATATGACCCCGACCGAGACCAGGACAAAGGCGAAGAGCGTCCCGAGATGCCACTTGGTCAACGAGCGTTTGAGCCCACCAGCGAGTGCGCTCTCCGCCTCACAGTCGGCGACAGACTTTCTGGCGAAGATGGACGTCGGGAAAGGCATCGACACCGAAGGATGAAAGGACAGAAACGTCTACCGCGGGACCCGCGAGGCCGTTCGGCCCCGGGATCCCGCGGTCACGTGCAGCAGCTACGCTTGCGATTCGATACGCATTCCGTAGAACGACCGATAGACGTAGAACATGCTGACGACGAGAAAGACTGCAGCCAGAACGTTGGTGAACCCGGCCCCCCTTTCTCTCGTTAGTTCCACGGCGAGTTCCACAGCGAGCAGGCCGAAGAGCGTCGTGAACTTGATGACCGGGTTGAGCGCAACCGACGACGTGTCCTTGAACGGATCGCCCACGGTGTCACCCACCACCGTGGCGTCATGCAGGGGCGTACCCTTCGCCTTCAATTCCGTTTCCACGATCTTCTTGGCGTTGTCCCACGCGCCGCCGGCATTGGCCATAAACACCGCCTGGTACAGCCCGAAGAGCGCGATGGAAATGAGGTAGCCGATGAAGAAGAACGGCTCGACAAAGGCAAAGGCGAGCGTGGAAAAGAAGACCGTGAAGAAGATGTTGATCATCCCCTTCTGCGCGTACTTGGTGCAGATCTCCACCACCTTCTTCGAATCTTCAACCGACGCCTTGGTGCTGTCTTCGAGCTTGATGTTCTGCTTGATGTATTCCACGGCCCGGTAGGCACCTGTGGTCACCGCCTGCATGGAAGCCCCGGTGAACCAGTAGATGACCGCACCACCGCTCAGGAGTCCGAGCAGGAAGGGGGGATGAAGGAGCGAGAGATTCGCCAGATTGGTGGTAAGGCCGTCTGTCAGTCCCACGATAATCGAGAAGATCATGGTCGTGGCGCCCACGACTGCGGTGCCGATGAGTACCGGCTTGGCGGTCGCCTTGAAGGTGTTGCCGGCACCGTCATTCTCCTCGAGGAAATCCTTCGCTGCTTCGAACTTGGGCGAGAAGCCGAAGTCCTTCTTCACCTCGGCTTCGATGCCGGGAATCTGCTCGATGGTCGAGAGCTCGAACACCGACTGCGCGTTGTCCGTGACCGGCCCATACGAGTCTACCGCAATGGTGACCGGGCCCATGCCGAGGAAGCCGAAGGCAACCAGGCCGAAGGCGAAGACGGCGGGGGCGATCATGAGCTGCTCTAAACCCTGCAAGCTGACATAGTACGAGATGGACATGAGGGCCATGATCGTCATACCTAACCAGTAGGCCGAAAAATTACCGGCCACGAGTCCGGACAAAATGTTGAGCGACGCTCCCCCTTCGCGCGACGAGGTGACCACCTCGCGCACGTGCCGCGACCCCGTCGACGTGAAGACTTTCACGAGCTCGGGGATGATGGCGCCGGCCAGTGTTCCACAGGTGATGATCGTGGCCAGCTTCCACCAGAGCGTGCCGTCGCCAATGTCCGGAATGAGCTGCCACGAAGCGACGTACGTGATGACCACCGAGACGATTGACGTCAACCAGACGAGACGTGTCAGCGGCATCTCGAAGTTCATCTTGTCGGCGTTCTGGTAGGTCGCTTTGGTGATCGCTTCGTTGATGAAATACGAAACGCCGGAGGCGATGACCATCATGACGCGCATCATGAACATCCAGACGAGCAGCAGGACCTGCGTGTCGGGCTCGCGAACCGCAAGCAGGATGAACGTGATGAGTGCGACACCGGTGACACCGTACGTCTCGAAACCGTCGGCCGAGGGGCCCACCGAGTCACCGGCATTGTCGCCCACGCAGTCGGCGATCACGCCGGGGTTGCGGGCATCATCTTCCTTGATCTTGAAGACGATCTTCATCAGGTCGGCGCCGATGTCGGCGATCTTGGTGAAGATACCGCCCGCGATACGCAGGGCCGCCGCGCCTAACGACTCGCCGATGGCGAAGCCGATAAAGCAGGCGCCGGCGTAGACTCCCGGAACGAAGAGCAGGATGAGAAGCATGAGCAGGAGTTCGACCGAGATGAGCATCATCCCGATGGACATTCCCGCCTTGAGCGGAATCGCGTAGCAGGGGTACGGCTTGCCCTTGAGGGCGGCGAACGCGGTACGCGAGTTGGCGAACGTGTTGACGCGGATACCGAACCAGGCCACCCCATAGCTCCCGGCGATACCAACCAGCGAGAAAAACAGGATGATGAGGACGCGGTCCCAGGGAAAGTCGAGGAGGAACTTGAAATAGAGCGTGATGACCGCGCCGATAAAGAGCCAGAGCAGGAGAATGAAGCGCCCCTGGGTGGTGAGGTAGGTCTTGCACGTGGCGTAGATCAGCTCCGATACCTCAAGCATGGAGCGATGAACCGCCATTCCTTCGAGCTGCCGATAGATAACGAAGCCGAAGATGAGACCGAGAATGCAGACCACGATGCCGCTCATCAACAATGACGTGCCCTTGATGCTGCCAAGGAACGTCGCCGTCGAGAGGTCGGGCACCTCGAGGTTCGCTTCACCACCGGGACGACGCTCGGCCGCTCCCTGTGGCGCCGCGTCAGGCGCGGCTTGGGCAATCGCGGCCGCCGTCGGCTCGCTCGGCTGCTGCGCGACGGCAGCTCCACTCAACGCAACGCTACTCGCCGCGGCGAGCGCCAGGGCCAGCATCAGACGATGGGCACGTCGAAGCACAGTGTCCAACCGGATCATCATTACAAAATCTCCATGAATGTTCGGGGTCTCAGCCAGGATCCCAAGCGAGCGGCGTCGTTCGCCGCCCGCATTTCACACATTCCCGACCGTCGGACTACGACGCGGGATTCGGCGCACCTGAACGCGAGCGCCACAACAGATAGACAGGTATGCCTAACAACACGATCACCAGCCCGGCCACCGCCTGCGCCCGGGTCTTGTCCGCCACCAGGAGGATGACCGACAGCCCGCCGGCGAGCAGCACGTAGACCGCCGGCAAAACCGGATAGCCGATGGCTCGATACGGCCGCTCCGCGTTCGGCAGCTTTACCCGCAGGATAAACAGACCGATCGTGGTGAGACAGTAGAAGACGAGGGCCGCAAAAATAACGTAGTCCAGCAACTGGTTGTAGGTCCCCGACAGGCACAGCACCGAGATCCACACCGACTGCACGATGAGGGCGAAGGCCGGCACCTGTTTGGCGTTCAAATCGCCGGCGCGCTGGAAGAAGAGGCCGTCGCGCGCCATGGCATAGTAGACGCGCGCACCGGCCATGATGAGCCCGTTGTTGCATCCGAAGGTAGAGATCAAGATCGCAACGGCCATCAGCGTGGTACCGCTGGCGCCGAACAACACCTCCATGGCCGCCGTTGCCACTCGGTCCTGCGTGGCGTACTGGATGCCGCGCGCCAGCACCGTTGTGCCATCGGGCGAACCAACGAGGGGAAGCATGTTGAGGTACGCCACGTTGGCCAGCACGTACAGCAGGCTCACCATCCCGGTGCCGAGCAGAAGCGCGCGCGGCAGATTCTTCTGCGGATTCTGCACCTCGGCCGCTGCAAAGGTAACGTTGTTCCACGCGTCGCTCGAGAACAGCGAGCCCACCATGGCCGCGCCAAAGGCCAGCACGAGGGCCTGGCCGATAGGCGGCGCCCCTGCCAGCCCCGCACCAAAATTGGCCGCCAGCGCCTCTGCGTTCCGACCGATGGTGAGCCCGATAATGACCAGAAGGGCAAGCGCTCCCGTCTTGATCACCGTGAGCGAGGTCTGCAGCAGCTTCCCTTCCTTCACGCCACGCAGGTTGATCCAGGTCAAGAGCCAGATTGAGGCAAGGGCGACCAGACGTTGCGGCGACAGGCCTAACTGAAAGGCCTTGCCCGGATCGGTACACCCTAACGACACAAGGCAGAGATCGGCAGAGGGGAACCAGGAGAATCGCTCGCCACCGATTCCCGGAACCAGCACGCCAAGAAATCGACCGAACGCGACTGCAACCGCCGCGATGGTTCCGGTCTGAATGACAAGAAAAAGGGTCCATCCATAGAGGAACCCCATGAGTGGACCCATCGATTCGCGGAGGAAGACGTATTGTCCACCCGCCTTGGGATACATCGCCGCCAGCTCCCCGTACGCCAGTGCCCCGAGCAGGGTCACGGCGCCGGTCATGAGCCAAACTAGCAGCAGCCAGAGCGGCGAGTTGAGAGTTCGCCCGATGTCAGCGGAGACTATGAAAATGCCCGACCCGATCATCGAACCCGCGACGAGCATCGTCGCATCCGTCAGCGTGAGCGCACGGACGAATTCCGAACCGCTGCGTGCCGATGTCGATTGGGCTACGCCTGCCATAGAGTTCCGCGACTGGTGGTGTAAGTGGGGCTTCGGCGGGAGGGACAGCCGGGACCCGGTCACAAAGTCGCGAAAAGATATTCGGGCGTTAGGACTCTGGCCAGAGCGTTATGCAGGCTTTACGCCTACGAACGCGACGCCTCGGCGGTTACGACGGCGGTATCGACCACCGGGCGCCCGTTAAAGCGGGTCGCCGCACGGAAGCGAATCTCGCCCAACATTTCGCGAATGCGCTTGTTGTACCCGCCGTCGTTTGACGGATTGAAGGCAATGAGCTTCGCGTTGCCGAGCGTGTCCACCTCGAAGTAGGCCGTCATCTTGTACGGCCGAACCTTGCCGGGAACCGGGAGAGGGAGGATTGGAAGCGAGATGACGGCGGGAGGATAAATCACATCCTCTCCGCCGCCAGTGCCGGGTCCGGACCCCGTGCCGCGCCCAGTGCCCACCCCCGAGCCTGTCTCTTATA
>ENA-ORBV01014039-ORBV01014039.1-microbial-mat-metagenome-genome-assembly--contig:-NODE-14039-length-12065-cov-6.800217_pt1 | contig 12065 bp, 16 predicted proteins | sample MGYA00237777_ERZ505514 | MGnify/ENA primary metagenome ERZ505514 (study PRJEB26160, sample SAMN06269048) | microbial mat metagenome | isolation source: Oligotrophic lake microbial mat | place... | reverse complement strand
AATGATACGGCGACCACCGAGATCTACACCTCTCTATTCGTCGGCAGCGTCAGATGTGTATAAGAGACAGCTATTAGCATATTCAAACTCATCATCATTCCAAAAACATTTTCCTTTCTATTGTCATCAATAATATTTTCAAGAACAACAAATGCTCCACCGTCATTCACTGCTTCAAAAGCTTTTTTCATCAATAACAACTTCGTGTCCTCGTCCCAGTCGTGCAAGATATTACCCATCGTAATAATATCGGCTTTGGGAAGGCTATCCCTAAAAAAATCTCCGCTTTGAGTTTTTATCTTGTCACCTAATTGAAACTGCTGTATTGTTTCATTTGCAATTGTTTCAATTGCTGGCAGATCAAAAGTTGTACAACTAATATGAGGATGTTGTTTTGCCACCATTATTGAGAGCATCCCCGATGAACCACCTACATCTACCATTGATTTGTATTTTGAAAAATCAAATTTTTCAGCAAATCCAATGAAACCACCCATTTGTACGCCCGTCATCCCGTGAACGAAAACTTTTAATTTTTCAGCGTCTTTGTAAATTGCCTCAAAAAGATTTACTCCAATTGTTGCTTCATTCTGAGGATTACCCGTTTGTAAACCTTTTTCCAAATTACCCCAAAAGCCATACAACCGTTCGTTCGCCATTTCAAGAACTCCACCTATGTAAGATGGCTTGTTTTTGTCCAGGAAAGTTTCGGTATCAATGCTATTTGAATAAATAGCTGTTTCTAAAATACCAACTCTGTTTAGAAATCCAAATCCAGCTAATGTATCTAGAAAGTCAAATACATTCCTGTCTGTGCAATGTAATTCTAAGTCGGTTTTCAATTCCTTAGCTGTCATTGATTTTTTTTCTGCCAACCGAGTAAAAATTTGAAAATTTACTGCTGTTAAAAGGATTTTCGAAGCCCAAAATCCGGTACCAATTTGCATAATAGTGGCTGGTGATGGATGATTTGTTTGATTTTCCATTTTTTTAATTGACTAAGTGTTTATTGCCTACTCTATTTGGTTTTCAGCGTCCCCATTTTTTAAGTTTGTGATGTCTGCTAAAATTCTGACTAACGTTTTTTTTAAGCGTTGAAAATCATTGATATATGATTTTCAAAATTCTCTGTAAATTCTCAATTTTTGCCCGCACGTTAGCCAACTTTTGCAACTTGCCCGGTTGAGTAGGGGGAATTACTGCTAACGAACAGGGCTTGGCTAAGTGGGGGAAATATTCCGTCCGCCCGGCTAACTGAAGCTAAATTTATAAATAAAAGTTGATGATTTGCACATAGCTAAATTAGTAACGTCAAGCTGGATATAAAGCAAAATTGAAAAACAAAAAGTTGAAAAACGGCTTCCGTCCGCCCCCTTTTTGGCAAACCCCATGTTAGCGGTTCGTAGTTCTTATGTCCATGGGTCATAAGAACTGAAAGCCCAAAAATGTCCTTCGGGGTCTTTAACACAGTAACCCCGTCCGCCATAAGGCTTGTCTTCAATGTCAACCACAATGTCTGCTCCTTGCAATTTTGCATGGTTATAGTGCTTGTCCACTTCCTCAACATAAACTATTAATTCTGTAGTCCCCACACCACCAATCTCTTTTGGACTTTTGCAAAAGGCAGGGTTAGGATAATTCTCTGCGGATGAAATCATAATACTGCCTTTTCCCAATGTCAGATGTGCATGAATAATCAGGTTCTCTGCCCCCGGAACAATAAGTCTTTTTTCAAATCCAAATGCCCTACATAGCCACTCTATCATTTCAGGTGTATTGTGGTAAAGTATTCCTGTTGATATTGCTGAGCTATTTGTCATTTGCTTGCGTAATTGATTGCTTTATTTTTTTTGGTAGTCCTGCAATAACCAAGTCATACGATTTTTTTATATAGTGATTCCATTCTTTTGTACTTAGTGCATTACCTTTTTCAATTCTTATCCAAAAAGTGGTTGAGAGACGGGGCATTGGCACAATACTTTCTCTTTCAACTAAGTCAGCAAAATCACTTTCATCACATTTTATACCTGTTCTAAACTGCCCGTCAATTCGTGTACCACAAAATATTTTCTTCCCGATAGAAAAGCACAAATCGGTTCCATATTTTATGTCTTCGGTTACATGGGGCAACGAAATACATATATGTCTTAATTCCTCTATTGTCATTTGTTCTTTATATTTTATATCCTTTCAATGTTTAATAAGTGTATTTGAATGAACACTAACTGCTACATGCTGACATTTTTTTGCCTGCCATAAAATTTTTTAGCAAAATATGAAATTGGCAAACCAATAGAAAAGATTAGAATTATCAGCGCAATAAGTGCTTTTGAAAAACTGAAAGGGTGATTAGGAATTTTGCTCATTGGAATTATTATTAAATTTGTTACTACCCAAGCAACTACAGCAATTAGTACAGCATTAACTAACCAATTTTTTTTAAGAAAAGTAATTTTCGGGTACAACAAAAAATAACTTGCTGTACAAGCAAAAGCTATTATAAAATGAAACAATAGTCCCCAAACCTGCATACCAAATCCGCCTGTAAAAGCAGATTTTCCAAATACACCACTCGCTATATATTTCAAAACTGTTGCTGGCATTACATTGGCCATTAAATAACTCTGAATACAGGCAGCTAAAATATCTAAAATGCCAGCAAGAAGCCCTATTTTAAAAATTATATTTTTCATTGTCATAGTTTAATTTGTCTGCGTACTCACAGCCTAATAAATCCCTGCAAAATCATAAAATGTGTATATAAAAATCGTATCAGTTTAACGGCACATATTTTTTTATGTCTTGCAATTAATTTGCTTGAAGCGTATTGGATAATTAAGAGAACCTGCAGATGCTTATTATATTTTGTGGTATGCTGCTTTGTCTATTGCTTGGCTTCCTTAATGCTTCACTGCACTTTGTGTGCAAGAGGAATGTTAGAAATCATTTTTCCAATCAGTTTTTGTTGTTTTACCTAATTTTATTCTGGGATTATTTGTTAATGCGATAACTGTTGCAATACCACATAACAGCAAGGCAATAATTGCACGTACAATTTCATTTCCTCCACCCATAGAAGGATTTGCAATGGCGGCAGGCACATGGAAGAAAATAAAAAAAAGAAAAAGCATGATTGCTAAAAGAAATGCAATTGGCCTTATCCATATTTTGAAAATAATTGCTACGCCTGAACCAATGAGGGCCACTCCTGCAAAATAAGTCCAAAAAACCGGTGCTCCAATCCATTTTGGAACCATGGTGGACACAAAACTTGTAAATACAAAATGACTGCATCCAAACAATATTATGAGAGTGGAATAAAAAAAGCGTCCAAGAGGAACAAGTTTTTCTATCCTTAATTCAAAGAAGTTTTGTCTGTCCTCACTAAAACTGTTCTTTGAAAATGAGCCGGCCATTACAAATGCACCACCACAATATGCTAATGCCTCGCCAGCATCAAACCAACCATCTAAACGAGAAGCCTTATTAGGACTAAGGATTAGAATATATGGCAGATGGCAAGTAATGATAATTGCAAGAAAACAAAACCCTAGGTAGAGGCAGATACTTTTTGTATTAACGAGTTTAATTGTAAACAACCCTGAAATAATAATTCCTGCGAATATTAAAGCTATTCCGGTAAGAATTGAGAAAACAATATACTCGTGAGCCCATGCTGGAAATGGAGGTAAAATGTCCTGACGAAAATCTTTGATAACAAGTTGATGTATTCCTAAAGCAACGATGCCGATGCCATAGAAACAACGACCTGCTTTTATAAAGTTTTTCATAAACAATGCCTGCTTACCTTGTTTTGCAGTTGTTTTTGTTTCGTTTTCCTGGTTCATTGATCTTAAAGTTTGAGAAGCATTAACCCACTTTGTTGGAAATAATGTCTTGCAAATAAGCCTCAGCGGTATAGAAATATTTCTGGTGCCTGATGTTGCATTGCCTACAGCTTTTTGCATTGCCGAGGCATTGCTTGCATAGTTATTATTTCGTCGCAATATGCATTTGAATGAAGTACACATTTTCTCCTGACAGATGTTTTATAGCTTTGACGTGCCGCCCTTCTTCAAATTTTCTGCCGTCTTTTGTCAAATTCTCATTCATTTTCCAAATTTAAAGTGGTCGTTATAAAATTAATGTCAACTCACTTCGATAACGGGTTTTTGTTTTTCTTTATTTAAATTAAAGTTGCAATTCCTTTTCAATTCTTCTACCTCTGGTTTCATCTGTATGTTAAAGCTGTTTGATCTAATATTTCCAGGAGAACAATAGTAATTCCTGGCCGGACCTTCTTTCACCTATCTAAAACTACTCTTGTATTTGACAGAACATCATGAATGGCTGTTTTACCTTTTTTGACAGTGAAATAAATAATAAAAACTAAAATAAACCCGTTTGCTACGTATAAGCCAATGTTTAGTTGAGGGTCTTTTGAAAAATATATGGGTAACAGTGCTGCGTGAGAAATTTCCCAGGGCAATAATTTTATAAAGGTCCTGGTAAAAGATTTTTCTTTACTGATTCTTAAATTGTCCTTATCTGTTACCTTTACGTGCATGATTCTTTTTCCAATGGTAGATTGCTTAATTGACATTTCCTGTAAAATAAAATACAGCCAGACAGGAAGTGAAACTGTTAATAAAACCCACAAATAAACATGGTAAGGCTGGGTAAAAGATTTAAAAGGAACGCCATTAAAAAGCCAGAAAGAAATTAGTTGCGGTAAAATACACGCACTGCATATTATCATAAAGTCAATAAAATAGGCTAAGGGTCTTTTAACTAATAATGAGTTCATGCTTATCTGAAAATTTGGTTACTATCTTAGGTTTTGTCCTGGTTTGTTTTTTGTTGACTACTTTTTTTATTCATAAATTTTCAGGAATAATTTAATGCAGGTTTTATATCTATTAAAGGCGTTTGGTCTACTACTTCCAGATTTGATACCTTAATTATGCCTTTTTTGGAAATTGAAACAACCTTTACCTTATGAATTCCAACAGGGTTTGGACGGTCAGGCGATCTTGTAGAAAACACACCTGTAAGAGGTGTTTTTCTGTTATTTCTCGGATGGCATTTTATGGTTGTTCTGTCTGCAAGGTGTAACCAGGTAAACAATAATAATTCCTGTCCGGGCTTTATGTCTTTAATACCTTCAACAAATTCTGGCAGTATATTTATGCTAGCTTCAGGAGCATTTTCTGTCTCCAGTTTAGGGCAATCATCCAGCTTTTTTAATGAAGAATGAATGGTGCCGATATATTTTACGATTTGTTCCATACTCCAAAATACTTTTTATGTGTTTGTGAAATAGTTTTGCTGTTTATTTTAATGTTTCAATTGCCTTTTCAATTTTTTTGAGCCTTGTTTCGGTTGCTTTGGCTTCGGTTATCGAGAGAACCATTGCTTTCTTTTTACTTGGAGCCAATTTTTCAAAATTTGCTCTTGCAATTTTGTTTATATCCAAAGCCTTTTGAAAATCGGTTGGCACTTCTATAGTTCTTGGGGCTGTGTCTAATTCAAGACTTATTTCGACAGTATCTCCTCCCTCCACTTTGGCATTTTTTCGGTTTTCAGTACTTAAACTTATCATAAATTTGTCACCCATTTTTCCGACTGCACTGCGGTAAATGTAGCCATTAAGTGTAACTTTTACCAACGGTTTTTTGCCTCCGTTTAGCTTTTCTAAAATTGTTTCAGGGACGTGAATACCTGTGTTGTTTCCCGTTTGAACGATTGTTGTTTTGTAAATTACTTCCATTTTTTTTTAGTTTATGAATTAAAAAAATTTATTAGTACGGCTGCTAAAACTTTGGGGTTTACGATATGCGTTTGTCCAATTAAGGTGTAGTGTTTGGCATTTGGCAAAACTGTTGCTAAATGTTTCATACAGTTTTGCGACCACTTTTCGCTTTTGCTGCCTGAAATTACTAACGCAGACATTGTCGCATTTTTCCACTTTTCTTTACTGAACGGTTTACCTGACCCTGTGTCGCCTAAAATTTTGTTGTCGTAAATAAGCGTTGGTGCAAGTTGCTTCATTTTTTTCCAAGCTGGCATTAACCGTATCAGCAGCACAACAAAAGACGGTAATCCAATACCTGCTTTAAAAAAATACTCAATTGCTTTTCCGTTTTTTTTCTCTTTAATTAAATTACTTAGTGTTTCAAAATATTTATCAGGAAGCGGTTTGCGGCTGTCATCAATAATGTATGGTGCTTCATATAATGCCATTTTTCTAATTTTTACACCATAGTTGGCGGCTTCTAACACCAATGCCGCACCTGATGAAATGCCATAAACATAAGCATTGCCACCCGCTTCATTTATTACAGCTTGTAAATCTTCATACTCTTTTTCTACGGAATATGGCAATATCTCATTACTGTCGGCTCTACCTCTTCGGTCATAAGAATAAACCATAAAATGACTCGCTAAATATTGCGGTAGTTTTTCATTTGCACCAAAATTTCTATGGCAAAAAGCACCGTCAACCAAAACAAGTGGCTCGCCTTTACCTGTTTTAGAATAGGCGATTTTTGTTCCATCTTTTGATGTTGTGTATTGTGTCATAATTTATTTGATTATTGGTAAATACTTTTCTCTGTTATCATAGACTATCCAAAGCAGAATTGCCCAAATTATAATAGCTACTATGATTTGACTTGGGTCAACGAAAATATGAGTAAGTAAAACGCCCATCATAACAGGAAGAACTATTAAAGCACCTAAGGCCCTTGTTTTAGGGAAGATGACTAATATTCCTCCCATAATTTCAGCAATCGCTATTGCAGGCAATAACCAAATGATTTCGCTAAGTGCTTCAAAATCCTTTACTGATTCAAGATTTAAGTCATCAGGGACAGGCATGTAATGAAAGAACTTGTTAAGCCCTCCGTTGATTAATAGTAATCCAAAAATGGTGGAAAGTGTTTTTAAAATTTTATTTTTCATTTGTATTTTTCAAGGTATTTAAAAGTTCGTCTAATTGATTAAGTCCCATTGTAAACCCTCCTTGGAAGCCCATTTCAATCTGCTGCTCCATGCGTTCAAGAGATTCATTGTAAATAGTAATACTCACTTTTGTTGTTCCGTTTTGTTCGCTAAAATTCAAATCCCATTCAGAACCGGGTAATTGAGGGTTTTCATCTTTATCTGCAAAAGCATTTAAATATTTAAAATTAGTTTTTGGAGTAATGGAAGTAAATTTCTGAAGTGACCAATACTCTTGCCCTTCCGGGCTTACCATAGCGTAAAATCTTCGTCCACCAACTTCAAAATTCATAAATTTGGTTTTTGCCTTCCAAGGTTCGGGAGCCCACCATTGGTCAAGAATTTTGCTGTCGGTAAATGCTTGCCAAACCAAAGGAAGTTCGGCATCAAATTCTCTGGTTACAGATACCGTTTTTGTTGTTTTGTCAACCGTAAAATCAAATAGTAAATTGTTTTTCATTTTTTCTCTTTTTTAATTGTTGATAATACTTTGTCAAGTTGATTAAATCGGGTTTCCCAAATTTTTCGGAATTGTTCAAGCCATTTGTCTATCTCTTTCATTTTTTTTATTTCAAGGGAGTAATAAATTTCTCGTCCTTGCTGCTCTTGTTTTACCATTTCACACTCTGTCAGAATTCGTAAGTGCTTTGAAATGGCTTGTCGTGAAGTATGAAAATTCTCCGCAAGTGCATTGGGTGTCATTGCCTGTAATGCAATCAAACCAATAATGGCTCTTCTTGTTGGGTCGGCAATGGCTTGAAAAATGTCTCTTCTCATTTTGTTTACTGCTTATGTGAAACTAATCGGTTGCAAATATATGTGCAACGTTTCGGTTTCGCAAATATTTTTGAAATTATTTTATTATGATGTCGGAAAATGTTGTCGGGTGGTGGGTGGGCTTTGGTGCTTTGGGCAAAATTAAATGTGGTGTTTTTGTGTCGGCAAGTGAGTTGGCAAAACACCTCTTTTAATTTTGCGAAGGGTCGGCTGTCTTTCATTTTTTCTGTCGATATTTTGATGGTCTGTCTGTCTTTTTACAATGACCGCTAATCGAGTCACGCAAGGGAATTTCACCCTCACGTTCTCACGGAACCGTGCTTGAGACTCTCACCTCACACGGCTCTTCATGTTCGTAAATCACTTCAAAGATAATTTCTCTTTATGGACTTACCCATTGCCAATGTGCGAATAATTTGGGGGTTGCTTTGTACTTGTTTTTGAGCCATCTGATAGCTGCATACTTATACAAATCTTTCTCCCATTTTACCCACTTTAATAGTCGAACGTTTAACTGATGCCACACATATCGCATACTTCCACTTTCAAATTTATGGTAGTAATTGATTATGCCTTGTAGCATCGGGTTTAGCTCTTTGGCTATCAGCTCTAAGGGCTTTCTGCGTTTGTGAATTGACCAACTTTTGACCTTTTCCAAAATGCTTGTCCTTGATTTGATGCTTACAAATGTGCCTGGCAGGGCTTTTACGCCTTTGCTTGTTTTGACACCCCAGGGCTTGATGCTGAACCCCAAAAAGTCATACTTCTTTGCATAATTGGCTTGTGCAGTTCCGCGTAGATTTACAATTTTGGTCTTTTGTGGATGTAATTCCAATTTGCAATGCTTCATGCGTTGCACAATCATTTTGTGCATAAACAACGCTTGCTTTTCGGTTTTACAATGCACCACAATGTCGTCTGCATATCGCTCAAAGGGCTTTTCCGGATGGTGTTTTGCCATCCATTGGTCAAAGGCTACATGTAGAAACAGATTGGCTAATAAAGGACTGATTACACCTCCTTGTGGTGTCCCTTGTAGTGTGTCTTGGTAGAAACCCTCTTTGGTTATCACTCCTGCTTTTAACCACCGCGCTACATATAGGTGTATCCACTTGTCTTTGCAGTAGTGCTTTAACGCTTTCATCATTAACTCATGGCTTATATTGTCAAAGAAGCCTTTGATGTCTAAGTCGATCACAAAGTCATGGTTTAATGCTCTGTTGTTGGACTGTTTTACTGCATCGTGGGCATTGCGTTGAGGTCTGTATCCATAAGAATCTGCATGGAAGTGTGGCTCTACTATCTGTTCCAAATGTTGCCTTGCCACTTGCTGGGCTATCCTGTCTAATAGGGTGGGAATGCCCAAATGGCGCTCCCCGCCTCCTTTTTTGGGAATAGCTACCTGCTTCACTGCCAGCGGAATGTAAGCCCCCGAAGTCAGCCTGTTCCATAGCTTGTAAAGTTCGGTGCTTAGATGGGTATCTAAGTAATCCCAACTCATGTTATCTATGCCATAGCCGCCCCGATTGGCTCTTACCATTTTGTAAGCTTGCCATACCATTAATCTGGTAATGGGCTGTGATTTTGTTTCAAAATAATCAATCATCCCTTGCGGTTGTTAATTGTTTGTAAAACTGAACATGCCAAATCCTTCGCTCCATAGCCATTACAGCTACTTCGTTACTACTATGATTTGGTCTGCCGCCAGTAACTAAGCCTGTCCGTGGCTCGCTGCTTCCTCTGTCGATTTTTTACAGCACGTTACTGACTTCTCTTGTTCCTTGTAAAAGCCTGTGTACAGTTCTTGCCAACTTAACCCCGATTGTCATGTATCCAGTAATAGGATATCCGATACATTTAATTCGCAAACACAAACGTAACTGCTTGCTTTCGACAATACCTTACGCTCTTACGAGGCTTCTTCATTGGTTCACTTTCGTTCAACTCCTGTACACTTACCTACAGCTATCTGTGTAGCCGTTTTTCTTTATCGCTCAGCACAATATGCTTTCGTTTATTGCACCATAAAGTGGTTTGGCGGCTACTTCCTAAAGTCGCCACCGAGAGGCCTACTCTCATCTTTTACTAAGCATCAGCAATCTCACGATTGTTGTTCAAGACACACACGGTTTGTGGCTTGGCGAAGGTGGCGATTTTTACCACAAATGTTGATGCGGAGAACCAATGTTTGATTAACCACAAATGTGTCTGCGGAGCACGGAACCGCCACTTTTTTGTAGGTGCTGTTAGCGGAAGTTGCTATCTGCCCACCATGAGAAATTGTCGGATACAATGATTTCATTTTTCTCATAGTGAAGTGTTGTCTTCATAGGAATTGTCCTGTATTGTAAATTATATTTGTCTGCAAGTTGTCTTATTTCAGGTGTATCGTCATAGGTTAGCATGAATTTTCCTTTGAGTTGCGAAGTCAATTTAAAAAGTTTTTCATGGTCAATGTCAAAATACGTATAAAGTCGTTTTCCTGCAATTGTGTATGGTGGGTCAATAAAAAAGTATGCACTTTTATTACTTAAATTCTTTTCTAAAACAGCAAATGCATCACCTGATATGAAATTGATTTTGTCTTTTATGTAGTCGATAGCAACAATTCTGTCACGCAAGGTTTTTGGATACCAACGTGAGGTAATTCCTTTGCCATTCTCACCATTTTTAATCATTCCTGCGCCTTTGGCAATAATGCCACCATGAAAAACTCTATTCTTTAAAATGGTACAAAAGGCAACGTCTTGTAGTTCTTTATTTGGATTTTCTAATTCAGCTTTTACGTTGGCGTGTGTCAAATCATATGAATAAATCTTGTCAGCAAGCCACTTGTTTTTGCCATTTAAAATGATTTCCCAAACTGCTGCGATTTCTTCGTCCATTTCTACCATTGTAATATGTTCAGCCATTTTCTCAAATGCTGCGGTTAAACTTACAATGCCACCACCCGCAAAAGGTTCAATTAACTCCTTAGCTATTTTGTTTTCCTGTTTAAGCCATTGTCTAACAACTGGAATTAGCCATGTCTTCCCACCTGGGTAACGAAATGGACTTCGTTGCGGTACAGATGCAACATTTATAATTGATTGTGCAATAGGTTGTTCACCACTATCGAACAAAGTCATTTGATTCTTCATTCTACAACTATGTTTTCAAGGTTATCAATGTCAGAAGCACCTGCTCTTTTAGCATCAAGTTTCTTCTGCAATATTTCTGTAAACAAGCTTATTGAACCTGCTTCAAACTTAGCAATTTGTTCTAAAGCACTTGCAAATTTAGTATAAACAATTCGTTGTAGTTTCAGCGATAACACTTTCGTTTTCTTGTCAGGCACAAGGTCGTAAAGAAAGAAAGCAAAATCTGAATCTGCTTTGTCAAACTCGGGAAGCGCTGGCAATGTGTTATAGAAACTTGTTTGCAATGCAACAACTTGCTTTTTGTTCCATTGCTTCAAAATTGAACCTTTGGCAATTATTTGAGGGATTAGTCTTTTTCTTGATGAAGAAAGATAGTCAGGCTTAGGATATTTAAAAGCCTGTGTCCAACTAAATTTAGGTGTCGGATTTTCTAAATAAGCGGTAAATGGACCTGTCAAATTTCCTGAAATATAAACTGCTTGAACTTCAAGAGAACCAAAGTCTAATACTCGGCATTTGTCATCATAAGAAACTAAAACATAGTCTATATTTCCTGCGGATTTGCCATGTTTATCTTTAAGCCTTACTTCACCTACGTGTGTCCATGCAGCTTTTTCATCAAAAATAAAATTTGCGGCATCGCTAATAATTGTCCAATCTTCTCTAAATCGAATGGGGCAAATGATTACTTGTTTGCCTTTGTGGATTAAACTGCAAACGCCCAAAGGAAATTCAATACTGTTTTTTGTACAGTTTGAAACAATGTTGTTGTATGGGCATAGCTTATTATCTCGATAACGCTTTGCTCTCTCGCTTTCATTTTCAATGGGAAAGCCAAAAACTTCTCCTAATGGCTGTAAATCCTTTTTGTCCAAACTCATTCGTCAAATTTAGTAAATATTTATTCTTTTTATGTTAGCTCGATTTGGGGTGTTAATTGTCTGTCGGAGCGCCCGTGCAATTTCCACTAACGGTTGGGCATACCAGAAGGGCGACAACCACCACAAAGGTATCCAGCGAAAACGAATTTCCAAACAATCATAAAACTCTCAACGGAAACGCAAGCTAAGCCTTTATGGTATGCCGTGTTACAAGCAGGGCTTACTCGTTTAGATGACCTATGTAAATACAGTGGATGTTTATATT
>ENA-ORBV01014038-ORBV01014038.1-microbial-mat-metagenome-genome-assembly--contig:-NODE-14038-length-12066-cov-5.880057_pt1 | contig 12066 bp, 6 predicted proteins | sample MGYA00237777_ERZ505514 | MGnify/ENA primary metagenome ERZ505514 (study PRJEB26160, sample SAMN06269048) | microbial mat metagenome | isolation source: Oligotrophic lake microbial mat | place... | reverse complement strand
TTTCAAGCAGAAGACGGCATACGAGATTCGCCTTAGTCTCGTGGGCTCGGAGATGTGTATAAGAGACAGGTATTTACCTAAGATCCAACATTTAAACCAAAAGATCTTTCACCCGGGCGGTCAGAAAACAATGCGACTTAATATTGTTCGCACATTAGTACGCAAGTGACCTTATAAAATTCTTCACCATGAAGACGAGCATTTAGCCTTGCCGCCAAAGTTGGTTGATGGACGGGGGTGATGACGTAGGTCTGCTGGAAATGGTATCATCCTTCTTCATCTCACGCATCCATCATCTTTCTCGAATTACAACATGTGATTGATCCTCTGGTCGAGAAAGACTCCTGCCAAGTTTGGTGTGAGCCATGACCAAAATAGTCAGTACGAATAAAATTAGTCGCCAACCTTTACAGACAGACATTCATGCCAAGACGAACGCTACTCTGCTACCTAGCTAGCTAGCTACTGTATAACTAGAGCTACTAGTATCTAGATCTAGTGCTTTGAGAAGAGCACGACCAAAGGGTAGCTATTTAGCTATTTAGCTACTACTAGCTAGCTAGTCATTGATAGATTGACCAGGGACATTTAGAGCTAGAAACACTACAGAGCAAGATGGAGTCTTCGGTCCTGGTGCCGTCGTCCAACGAGGAGGAAGCAGCAGACCTAGTTGTTACTGCCGGTAGTGGCAATACCACGATGGGTTTAGAGCAAAAGGGAACGCAAGAAACAGTAGAAGAATCCTCCCATGCCGATGATAACGACAACGATTCCGTGTGGTCCGTAGAGGCACAAGACCACGAACCCAAAAAAGAAGAAGACGACGAAGTGCATGTGTCAGACTCTGAACCATCTATTCAAGATAGTAAAGAGAATGAGGAGAATGAAGAAGATGATGACTTTGACAAACTATGGAATGACGAAGAACCAAAAGACCCTTCTGAAAAATCCAAAATGGAAGAAGAGGAGGAGGAGGTAGCCGTAGATCCTCCAATTCCAAGTTCAGAGACCGGGCTTACAGAGGAAAAGACAAAGGAAAACGAGGCCGTCCAACCTATAGAAGAAGAAAATAACGAGGACGAGTGCCCAAAAAGTGAGGACCTTCCTACTGAAGCAAGTCCCGCAAAAGAGGGAGAGTCAACGGACGATCCAAATGTCACTCCTAATTCAGCCACACTGGATGATAAAATGACGGAGCAATACGGCAACAGCCTCCAAGATGATCATCAAGACAGCGTGGAGGATGATGATGTATCCACCAAAGATCATAAAGAGCTGGCCATTAGTGAAGACTTGCGTGAATTCCTGGAACAATCCGCCACCTTTCTCCAAGAATCTATTCCTCAAGATCTCGAACCTTCCGACAAGCTCAAACATGCGTCGTCGCATCCTTCCTTTGCCTCCAATCCGTCGGTAGAAAGTTTGCAAGATGAATTGGCGCATGTCACAGGAATGAAGAATGAACTCGAGAACGAAACGGACAGCGAAAAGGACGCGAGTGAATATGAAAGCGAGAAGGGTAACGTGAATGATAATGGGGGCGTTTCTGCTCCTACGCCGGAGGCTCTGTACGAACCTGATGCATCTTCTACTACGCCGGAAAATCAAGAGGAATCAACCCCAACTAGTACCAAGGGAAATAATGATATGGATGTCCCTAAAACAGCGTCTGATAAAGTCGATATTCCCGTTGCTTCTACCAACAATGATGCAGAAAGTAACAACAACGGCACTTTGCCGGATGAAGACCAGCCTAGTTCTACTGCCAGATCCGAACCAGATGATGCAGATAATACTGCTGCTGAGTCAAACCCTGATAGTGCTAAAAACCCCGAGGAGGATACGTGCGTTGTCCATGAATCTTCACAAGCAGACGTAGACGCAGACGCAGACGGAGATTTTGAAAGGGCTTGCGAATCTGAATCGCCTGAGGTTGTATCTGCGTCTTCCATAAAGGAAATGCAGGAAGAAAAACCTGATACGTCTCTTGTTGCTGAAGCAAATGATGGCAAAGATGCCGATTCAAGCGCAGATACGTCCGTTGGAGACACGCCCGATGCGCATGTGGATGTGGGTCGTGATGGCGCAGAGTCTAGCAATATTACTTCTGCATTTTCGTCAGCTGCCAAGAATGGCTGTGATGATGACAATTCCGACGATTCTAGTCTTGACAAAGATGATGACGAGGACGCTAAACCAGAACACGCCGACTGGAAGGAGCGAGCGGCTGCTTCGATTTCATCATTTCGTGTTGAAACCGAAAAAGAACAAGGCGATGCTCCCCCGGTGTGTCTGGCACCGGACAAGGAGACAAGTATGAAGCTTGTCAATGATAGCTCCCTGGCCGTTTCCGCCGCAGTTGCAATGTGGGACACAAAGAAGGTTGCTCCAAGCTTTTCGACGCCTGCTTCCAAGTCATTCGCCTCTAATGACAAGGACAATAAACAAACGTCCAACACGGATGCAACAGAGGCATCTACGGTTGCTACATTGACGCCGTCCCAGCCAGACCAGTCATCGATTACACCCAAAAATCTCAGAGATCAATTTGGACCCAAAACACCGTTCGAGTCCGCCACAAAACCCAAAAACTTGGCTGTGTCTTTTACTCCCAACACCGAATCCGCATCTTCCAAACCTTCGAAAGCTGACGAGTCTACAACGGCCGACAAGGTCACTTCCGACGGTGAGGGTACCGAAGAACCTCCCGAAAATGAATTTCAAAAGGTCCAATTGAGGAAGTCATCGGTCAGGGTCGAGAAATACATTCAAGAAAGCAGGCTAGAGTTTGCAGAAATGATTGCTGGTGCGCTCAAAAACAAGAACAACAATAGTCCCGAACGAGGGGCCAACCTCGAAGTGTTACGCCACATGGACGCTTTGAAACAACAAGTGGCGTTGCTGCAAGATGATGACCCAAGCCTGTGGCAAATCAATCGCCTCAAAAAGGAACTCCTCGATATGTTTAGTCGCGGTAGTGCCATCGAAGAGGCGTATCTGATGCAATGGATCTTACCCATGCATCGGGAACGTGATCCCAAGACGGGACAGTGGGTCATGTGTGCCGATCATGTGGCACTCCTTCAATCCGCCACCACGTCGGACGAAATGACCATGATTTCGGGATTGGGTGTTGTTCGAAGTGTATTACAGTCCAACTTTAAAGCCATTAATGGCCTGCATTGTCTCCAGATCATCAACGATTACGCATGCTTGCGGTTCGGCAAAAAGCGACGAGCTCCGCAGACGCCATGGGCGCTGCTGGCCGAACTATTTGAAAAGGCCGAAATTGATGATTCTACCGAAGATATTCATCAGCGCGTTTGCAATGCCTTGGTACAGTGGGTAGTTCGTGAAATATTAGGCACCACACAGGATGATGTAACCAGCAAAAATTGCTTCCACGCCATCTTTTTGGTGGCGTCTCTGAAATTGGAATTGCAACGACTAGCACCTTTGGCTCTGGAACAAGGACCGACTGTGGAAGTTATCGACTCTCAAAGCGCGGCCGAAGGACAGCAGAAGCGTTCTGTCCGGGCACCTATTGTGGAAAAACTTCTTAGATCGGAAGCATGGTCTGGCGGTGCTTCTGCCGCAACGGCAGAGCCGCCAGCGTACAAAAATACCGACACCATCGCTGTCAAACTAATTACTTCAACCGAAGCTCGTGAAGATGCTGGTGCGAATGATCCACCTCTTACATCCGCAGAAGAGTCGCAAAGTGCCGATCACAAGACCGAGGGGGAGCGAATATCAGCAGCTGTTGCGTCCTACGACCCAACCAAAGTTGACCGCGATCAAGCCATGAAGGAGGCGCTGGCTGTGCGAGACAGTAGCAGAAAGCTTGTGGTGAGTGGGAAGGAGGAAGATCAAAGACCTCTCGAGAGTGAACTTCCCAAGGAAGTACAGGATTCCCACCGAGTGATTCGCACCATATTGGGTCCCAATCATAAATACATCAATGTGAGTGATTGCTTTGAAGCAATGCGAGTGTATGCTGAGTTGATTGTGAATTGGCAAGAAGCAAGTGAACAAAATCAGAAACTGTTGGAAGGTAATAGCACTTCTACGTCGCAAAAACCCTCCCTTGAAGAAGAGACATTACGAGTCCTGGAGCGGAAGATTTGCCCAGATTCGCCGCCAAAGGATTCCGCTGTTCAGAAAGAAGGTTCTAAGGGTGATGAAGCCAATCCAGAAGGAGAAGCGTCTGGCCCGTCCGAGCCTGAACAGTTAGATGGAAGTGGAGCAGAGGAAAAGGATAGGAAGGTGACGGGGCCTCTTGTTGGGGAGATTTCAGAGGAAAAGGATACGACGGTACTGGAGCCACCGGCGGATGTAAATCGCTTGCAGAATCAACAAATATCCGAACCGGGAGAGGAGCACATTTCGAAGCCATCCAGCTCTACGCCCGTTCCCCAGCCTCCCGGTGAAACCACTGCGGGCACACGGGGCGACTCAGAAAGCCCTAAGGAAATCGCAAAAGTGTCTACGCCAACAAGGTCCCAGGTGGCGGCTGCGACCAAAATACAAGGCAAAACACGTTCCACATTCTTTGACAAGTTGAAACATCTCAAAGTAAAGGGCAAGGAACACGAAATTTCTGAATCGGATCCGCGTCATCCTAAAAAGAGACGATCACGCTGGAACAAGTTTTTTGGACAACAATAAGCAAGACTTTTGGGAGCCGTTCAAGTTTTTTAAGGAAACAGGGGTCGCTAACACTAGTAAATATGTAAATTCAAGGTAGTGTGCCATGTTGTGTAGATGGAATTGTAGAAATACATATAGGGTGTAACTTGCGAATAGCATCTTTTGGCGATACAGTAGTTCCAACATGCTTAACCAAGGAGCTCCATACACCATTAGATAGCAACATCATAGTCCAAATAGTAGCATGATTCCTCTTGTGAACCTGATTGAAAAGTTTTGGGTGGTTTCATTTACAGTAAAAAATTAACTACTTCCAAGCAGTTCCATTGAATAGAAAGTCTATCGCATCTCTGCAAGTCTTCTGTCAATCTGACACCTTTTCACAACCTGTCATCAATCATGTCTCTTCAAGTCTTTTCTTAATGTAGCATCTTGTCAAGACTTGATTTGTTGTGTTTGATCCACAATCTTGCAATTGTTACCTCAAGCTTGGCTTTGGCTTCATCTGTCATGTCTTTCAAAATGTTGTTGATGTTTTCAGTCCAACTGGATCCCTTTGTTGCACCCCAATTTCTTGTTTTGCACATTGTTGTCGCTTGATTGTGCACTTCCCATCTTCCAACTGCCCATGTTGTCTTCAAGTTCCAATGGACCTGCTCATCACAAACAAACTTTGCAGGCAAACGATTTCAAATCGGTTTTCTTCCCAGCTGAATCAATCAGCTGTTTCCATTTGCTTCTTCGATTGCATTGTTTTGACAGATCTCTTAACTTGCAGATGACTCAGATCTTGCCTGATGCAGTGTCACCACAATCACATTGCTGTTTTTCTCTCACAGTTCGGATGGACCTGCTCATCACAAACAAATTTCTCAGACAAACAATTTGACATGTTTTCTTTCCGCCAAAACTGCACAGCAGTTTCCAATTGCTTATCAAATTGCACCATTTCAACAGATCTCTTCGCTTGTTGATGGCATGGATCTTGCTGTGGAGCATCACTGCAATCAATTTGCAGTTTTCGTCTCACAGACCGTCTTCCACCTGCACTGTTTTGATGGCTGCAATGCCCTTTTGATGTGGAACCAAGTGCACCTCTTCATTTTGATTGTTGATGAAGTCAGCAGCTGTGTGTGCTTTGCATTGTTGAGATGTCCCAATGCAAAACACATTCTTTCAATTTCTGAAACATGATTTTGGAGTGTCTTGGCCCTGTGTCAATCCAGCAAATCTTGTTGGTGTCATCTTCAAATCCATTCTTCTTGCTTTTTGTGGTTCTCTCCCCCCTGTTCTAGGTTGAATCTGCACTGTTTGTTCAGGTGACTGAGCAGTTTCTTTTTGTGTTCCCCCAAGCGTTTGTTCGGGTCTGATTCTTCTTCATTTGTCATGATCCTGAAACCAAACAAGGTTGAGATGCTGCATTTGGAGAACTTTGTTGTTTTTTGTCAACTGTTTGAATCCAAGTTGTGTTTCAAAGAAACGCTCAATGATCAGCAAGAGACAACCAAGGTGTGACCTGATCCAAGGATTGCATTGAGTTTCCAAGTGTCAACAGAAAGCATTTTTTGATTGTTGCACAGTTGTCCCAAGTTGTGATTGTTTGTCTCATCATTTTCCAAAGAGATGAGGGATGTTTGTGCTTGGCTTCATAAGTGGTAGTTGAATTAGGTGCATCATTTTGCCACCATTGTGGGAAGCTTGGTGCTTCCACTTTTTTCACGTGAGCACTGGCGGCAACGCACATTGCTTCTCTGTTGATCGAATGTGCGGCCTCCAGAATATTCGGCCAGTGAGTCCTGCTTTCAGTCCTGCGAGAGATCGGAACCCTCCCCAAGTCGTGTTAGGAACGGAACAAGAAGCCCATCATCTTGCATGGCGATGAATCATTCAGTCAACATGGTAATGGTCAATGCATGAATGGGACCTACTTGCTGTGCTTGTTCTTGCTGGTGGCAGAAAGAAGTAGATAGAAGCAACATGGTGGAAGAAAGATGATTCCTTCGTTAAGTTATTGGACCGGATATCCCAATGTAACAGAATTACATAATTACAAAATCGAAGCATCATCCACAAAATCAAAACCACACACTACTGCTACCAGCTAGCTAAGAATTGCTTGAGAGACTACTACCAGACAACCAACAAAGTTAAACCATGACGAGACAGAGCACCAGAAATCCAACATCGTGGGTCCTACTGTGGGCATGGATTACCGCCACAACGCTGCTTCATCCTAATAACAGCGTCGAAGCCGTGGTGAGTGAACAATGCATCCAAGAAACGCAAGTCCTGCAAACCGACCCATTTTTAGACATGGTGCAGGACGATCTTTACACGACCTATTTGGCTGATTTTACCGAAATTTGCAGTCTCTGGGACAAGGAATGCAGTTTACAATTTGATGGAGAAAACAAGACGTATGCCGCTGCCTGCATCGACAAGGGAGGACAAGTCCTAAAACGCGACGTGCAATTGAAATGTGGCATCCCTCCAGCTGTTTACAATTATGATTTGGGAGTCTTGCCCACTTGTATTGGGCAATCTTGTGATGTCGCGGCTGTCGAACCACACGAGTTGGATGATACGCGTGTGGAAGAATTGTTGGCGGAAATGAAACTCTTTGGATGTGATACCGATTTTTCTGGTGCAACAACTCGTTGGGTTGGCGGAGGATTTGTTGTCGCTGTGACTGTGTTGACCTTTATATTGGGGGTCTTTGTCGTTTAGTCAACAAGAACCCAGTAGAAAAGTACGCAACAATATGTCCAAAACTTGTGTTTTGCTTTTGCCAGTAAGTTGGATCAATCGATGGAGACTGGATATCGTTTCCATGAAAGATGGGGCGGCTCACTCGTGCAGCAACGAAATCCAGCGACGAAAGGTGTAGAATATTATACAATAAAGAAAATTCTAATCTTCGCCCGAGTCGGCTAGCTGTACAGTCAGCTGATGATGATATGGTTTGTAGCAAATAAGTAGCAAGCTACTTAACTAGCAGTTTGTAGAGGCAAGGTAGCTAGTACTTTCTCGCTGTAGACTGGAGCTACCACACAGCTCCTATCAGATAAGCTCTTAGCTACAGCTGTACGTACGGCACCGGCCAGCTTTGACAAGTTGTACAACCCCATTTTAGGCTCGTGATTCTTTTTGTTTTTGTTCGCGAATCGGTCTTTCTCAAAGATACCAATGACTCCTCGGATATCGATATCTCCCTACTAGTAGTCAGCTGGAGCAGTACCGATACCTTGAGCGTCAATCAAACGGAGACAAGACCCAATCGAGTACACGGACAACAGTAAAAAACAGACAGGAAAGCTCCTCTACCAGTGAGGGTTTGAACGTAACACTGGTGAAACAACCAACACAACGGAGACAAGTTGTGTTGACTGAGCTTGGTCAAGCCTTACTAGTAAAGGATGACTGCAGAAGCCCTCTGGCTTGTTGGGTGGTTCAAGAACTTTACCTTCATGCCGCATGCAATAAAAGTAAGCCAGTTACCAAGGCATGTTTATGTACCAAGAGCATTTGTTTGGATGTATGGTAGCCATGACCCCGAACCCTGTATTTTTGGAGTGAAGGTTATGAGTTTCAGTTGGTTCAAACTCTGAGCTCAACACGACTAGCCCACCAAAGTGAGGCGCGCAAACAATAAAGTACATGGATGATTATGGTAATCCAAATTGAGATATTACCAGTATGACACTCAAGTCCAGGATTTGTGGCGGTCGCGTTGGCAACTGACGGAAACAAGAGGTCACTACATAGGCAGCGCCACATGAGTTCAGTTGCCCAAGACGACAATGTAATAGCAGAGAACTTATCGTCGCAATCGAAGACGATGGCCTTCCTCAGTTTCTGTCAGTCTGGCATGGCTACTAGCTAGCAATATCGGCGATTGGAGCTGCAAGCTTGGAATCGAAGTAGATGAACTTCTTTCAGTTTCTGACAGTCCCACGGACCCATCTACCGACACAGTGTCGCCGCTAACTAGCTAGCTGGAAGTGTCCATACATGAAGCACGTAAACTTTGATACTTGTACAGCAGCCAGCAAACCAGAGGCGAAAGGTGTAACATAAATGTACTAAAAGCAAGTCCCACCCTATTAGAGAAAATATTCTAGCCAATCTGGAGGCGAGTCTAGGTACCTACTAGACAACCGACCAGCCGGCTGAGTGTTGGCGCCGTCTGCAGCTAATGCGTAGCTACCTACCGACTAGCTAGCGACTACGGACGTCGAAGGTTGTAAAGTTACCATATGTATGGATAACTCCTAATACTTAGTAGTACAGTATCTAGTAGCTAGCTACAAGCTAACCCGCCATTCTTTTCTCCACAACTGCCTGTCAACGTTTTGGACAACCAGAGGAGTTCGTGTTTCGTGTTCGTGAATCAACCTTTCGCAAAGATAGCGATGACTTCAGCTTGCACTGTGCGTGCCGGGTTCCTATCCCTAATGGATCTTGTCAAGCAAACCACTCGTAGCCAGGGTTCGCCCATCACACTAGTAGCAGCAAAGTGGACATGACAACTACTAGTACACTACCAGTACTTCAAGCAAAAGGGTTTGCATGGCAAGACGTGACGCTGTTGCCCTAGTAAGTGTCAATGGAGATCATGATGCCGGAGAAAAGAAATGTTGATGTTGGTGGGCCAAGCCTTTCCTTCCTACCTGTATGAATGAGTAGATTTCTAATTCAGTAGGAAGCGGGATATTCCTCATTCCTCTGTCAACAATAATGGGAATCCGAATGTGGCATTATGATTTCAAATTTCGCCCAACTGAATTAATCCGTCACTGAACCGGAACCGTCCATGCGATTTACTTCAACGGGTAGTTCAAAACAAACGAACCATGTCGCCAACCAATCTCGGCGAAAAGAATGACTTTCATCTACCTAGGATTGAGCCTGCCTCTGTAAAAAGAATGACATACATTTAAACCCAATAACCATGTCACAAACGAACTGAGCGTAAAGGCGGTTGAAACCTTTTGATACGATCGGGAAAAGATGACCTAGTTATCTGACATTCTTAACTAGCTAGTAGTTAAAAAGGTTCCTTACGCGGGCAAGTGACCAAATTTCGACCACTCCTACGACACTCCGGGCGCAATTGGGGTCCCAGCAATGGCATGGCAGCTTTCGGAGGAATATCACACAAAGCTGGTGAAAAAATCAGTCGCCGTTGACGAATTGTCGCAAAGGAACCCAAGACTTTCAAATACAAGACAATAATGTCACTAAAAGGAACCCTCTCTCTCTCTTCTCTCTCTCTCACCTTCAATCCGCAACATGCTTTCCAAAGATATCTTATTGATTTATCAATAAGTTACTTGTCGATGAGACTGGCATGGACGGAGGTGGTTGCACAGGATTACTCAGTGGAAATTGCCCGCGGAAGATCGGACTTGGGAAGAAATTGCCCGGGGAAGTGTTGTTAATTTTGGCAACCAAAACGATTTGACACTGTTAATTCTTACATTGAAGGAGAGTGGAACCAGTATATGATTGTTGACTTGTGTCAGTAGCCGGAGAGTACTGCCCCTCCCCCATATTCCTACCCGAGTGACAAACTCAGTACTGCCTCATTTTTTCGCTCGGAAGATTGCAATTCAGCAGAAAACCACTCTGTGAACAATCCGGAAGACGCATCCATTGATTTAAATCCAGGAACTTCTAAAAGTCAACTGCTTCTTAAATTTACGCTTCTTAAGCTGGGTTAGAAAAAACATCAAGAAATCAAGAATCCATTCTGCGTCAGTCGCCGTTGACAAACTGTCGCAAACGAACTCTCTTGTAGACGGTACATACGAGAATCGGAGAAGGGGAATGTACAGGAATGTACAGGTCGTGGTACGACGTACTAGTGCACAGAAGGTAGGTGTGTATGAATTAGAGGGTCTTGTGCTACGGGCGGGGGAAGCATAAAATTGACGACTAGCTAGCTACTACCTGGCTAGCTACTTCAAGTAGCTACTAGCTAGCTAGCTAGTATGAAATATTCTCAAAGGAAGGGGTAAGCCGGATCTCCGTGGAGATGAATTGATTGGTTCAGCAAGAGCTGCCCTTAAGCCAATTTTCCGTCCTCAAGATTCGCGGTATGGCCGTTTCTGAGACATAAGAGACACGACACTTGTAATGACAGGATTCCAAGAACTTCCTTGAACGTCCTCGTTTGTTTAGAGCGTCATTCCCCCGGAAGTTTGATATTGATATTTCCACATCCGGCATCCAGAAAAGATCCACAAACAGTGAGTAAAACACCTTGTCCGGAATGCCCAACAAAAGAATTCCATTCGCAATGATAGCCTTATTCTTTTAGTTACTACACTTTCTAAGCTTCACCATTCTACATGTAAGAAAGAGGTAGACTACCTGTACCAGTAGTGAAGTATTACTTCTACTACTACTACTAGCTAGCTTCACTAGCTACTACGGATTGCATGCAGAGCCTTTTCGTCTGCCATATTTTTACAACTTCGCTAGTCGTTCTCATTACTTTAAATTTCGAATTATCAAACACTTGTTTCGTCCGCGCTTTACCATTTTAATTGTTCCCCGCCAAAATGACCCCCTCCCCGAACAACGCTACCGGTGCCAGCGCCAGTCAAAAGAGCATGGCTCCTCCTCAACTCGCCCGCAATACCAATCAAGCCATGAACAACCACCATATGACTAATGTTGCCCCTACCATCTCGCTTGTCGAAATGCTACCTTGGATGACACTCAACGCAGGTCGTACCGCTAAGGATGACCCTCTTTTCTTCACCCGGGGCGTCGACACTCGAAATGAAGGCCATAATTATGCCTCAGTGCAAAGAATTTTGCGTGAAGCCCTGGAGATTCTCGACGATTTGGACGAGGACGAATTTCTTTTGGACACAGATGCTGATACTGGACCTTGGTCTCAGCATGGGCAGTAAAGCGGCAGCAAGAACAGCAAACCGTGAAGTACGAGACGTAACGTGAAGGGAGCTACCAAAAGTGCGGCAGCATGATAGAACTATATATACCATTACATGTAACAGCTTAGTAATCATTTCATAGATACCAACGCCATATCCGTTAGCTACTCTACGAGGTAAAGAACGATTTAGCCCAATAGAAAGGTACGCAACTTCAATACGCGTTTTGCTATATTGGATCAGCATTCTGTTCGATTCAAATGTGGCAGTCGAAATTGGGCACAACGGCAGCATAACACGCATACAAAACAGATGACTCACTCCAACCAACCTGCATGGTGGTAGCCACGGAAGAAACTGAATTGAAGGTGATAATGTGGCTTCGACGCACTTCGCTGCCTACTCGTAGCTAGCTAATGGTTCGTAGTGCTATGCAGTAACTGTCTCTTATACACATCTCCGAGCCCACGAGACTAAGGCGAATCTCGTATGCCGTCTTCTGCTTGAAAAA
>ENA-ORBV01014037-ORBV01014037.1-microbial-mat-metagenome-genome-assembly--contig:-NODE-14037-length-12066-cov-8.400534_pt1 | contig 12066 bp, 8 predicted proteins | sample MGYA00237777_ERZ505514 | MGnify/ENA primary metagenome ERZ505514 (study PRJEB26160, sample SAMN06269048) | microbial mat metagenome | isolation source: Oligotrophic lake microbial mat | place... | reverse complement strand
CGCTGTTCGTTCTGCCAGGTCGCCAGCGGCCGGCCGAAGCCGCCCGATGCCAGGGAGCCGGACAATCTGGCGCGCACGATTGCCGATATGGGGCTGCGCTACGTGGTCATTACCTCGGTGGACCGCGACGACCTGCACGACGCCGGCGCCCAGCATTTCGCTGGCTGCATCAGCCGCATCCGCGCGCTCTCCCCGACGATCAAGATCGAGGTCCTGACCCCCGACTTCAAAGGCAAGATGGATCACGCGCTGGCGATACTGAAAACTGCGCCACCGGATGTGTTCAACCACAATCTGGAAACCGTGCGCGGGCTGTATCGCAACGTGCGTCCCGGCGCCGATTACGACGGGTCGCTGCAGTTGCTGCAGAAGTTCAAGGCCCAGCACCCGGAACTGCCGACCAGGTCCGGCATCATGCTGGGCTTGGGCGAGACCCGGGAACAGGTCGAAGGCACGCTGCGCGACCTGCGCGCCCACGGCGTCAACATGATCACCATCGGCCAGTATCTGCGGCCATCACCGGCCCACCATCCAATGATCCGCTACTGGACGCCAGAGGAATTCCAGCAACTGCAAGCCTTCGGCATGAGTCTGGGTTTTGCCTACGTCGCTTCCGGTCCGATGGTGCGCTCGTCGTATCACGCCGACCGGATGGCGGCTGCAGCAGGTTACGTCACGTTTGACGCGTTGAAGTGGAAGGCAACGTTCTCTCCAGCATCCTGACTAATACAATTATTTCGAGCCACAAATCGGCGAAAGCGGACGATGGCGCACACAGCAAGTTCACAGCACACAATGAACGACGACATCACCACGCGTGTGACGCCCGGCGCGCGCGGCGCGGCACCGCTGCTGACGTACCGCGACCATCAGTTCACCGACGAGGTCGCGCGCGCCACGCAGCCGGTGTGGGAGCGGCTGCACGGGCTCCTCGCCGACGTGGACTGGCTGCTCAAGGCGCCGCTCATCCACCGCATCAATCAACTCAAACAAGAAAAGCGCGCGCTCATCCTCGCGCACAATTACCAGTTGCCGGAAATCGCCTACGGCGTGGCGGACCTGGTGGGTGACTCGCTGCAACTCGCGCAATATGCCGCCGCACTTGATAAAGACGAAGCACCGATAGTCGTGATGTGCGGTGTGCACTTCATGGCTGAAACGGTATTCTGGGCTTGAGGGCCTGGTCCAATAACCGCTTTCCCTCTGGGCTGAGGTCCAGTTGCATTGCGAGCGCGTGGGCCGCCGGCGTCATCTTCGTCCAGCATTTCTGGAGGGCAGTGATCATTTTCTTCTCGGTGGTCTTGGCAGCGAGGTCCGTGTATTGCCGTTCGAGAAACACCAGGCACAGCGCGTCTTCGAGCGTTCTACATTCGGGATCCGCTGGGAAATGCTTCTTTAGATTCAGGTCTTGCACCAGCTGAATGATGGCGTCCGGGTAACCACTCTCGCGGAGGATTTCGCCGGCTTTGCGGGCGTGGAATTCTTTCAGTACCTGACGCCATTGCAGATAGCCCGCCCGCGTGGCTGGATACGATTTGCGGGGAATCTCCCAGCGACGCAAGTGCTGGCAGTGTCCAGCCAGTTGCAGGGCTTCGGACGCCTCTGGATTCAGGCGAAGGACCCAGTCGGAAAGCCAGCGAGCATAGGCGACTTCATACGGTAGCTCCACTTGATCGCAGAGGACACTTTTTGGATCTCTGGAGTTTTCGGCATCAAAACGTGCCAGGGCGGCCGCGAATCTTTGGGCGTTATCGGGTGTGAATGATGTCATCTTTCAAATCCTGAACCACAAGTGTAGGCAACGGGTTTCAAAAATACAGCACCGTGATACGGGGAGAAGCGTCAGGGTATAGACGTCCATCCTAAACCCGAATAGGTCGATGCCCTGATCGCCAAGCAAGCAGGGCAATAGTAACGTTCTGAAGTTGCCGTCTTCGCCTGCCTACGTCGTCCTGGAGAGTGGGCCGGTTCAAATTGTCGTGTCCTCTAGCGAACCCAAGTCACGCAGCAACTGCTGCTGCAACTCGCTGCTGTCCCCACGACCACAAACGAGGGCCCCCCGACGTGAATGACGATCCATACGTTTCTGCGACATTGATAACCTGGCGGACAGATTCTATGTCGCTAGACAAGCCCTGAGGCGAAGTTCAGGGTTGAAGTCGGTGCCCGTGCGTAGCAGGGCGAAGCACAAGTCTGGTCCGCGCTCATTACTGAGCCGGAAGGAAAGTCCAGTCGCTCCCACGCCGGCACCCTTCATCTTGCAGATGTTGGGCACGACGGAACATGCAAGGCATTTCAAACACCCCATCGCTTGAGTCTGCCAGCCCAGGATCCCGGCCGCCACGGCCGCACAAATCTCGCCGTTGCCCGCGGATTTGTGCGCCGCAGACCGCCACCCGCGCAGCCGGGTCCTCTCAGCGCCCCGCACCGGCGCCGAGCTCTAACCTCACGACCTCATTGAATCCCCAGCACACCCGGGGGCGGGGCGCGCGACGGCGGCCGGCGCCGTCGGACCTATCTCCTGATATCACTTTAATAACTGCTGAAGAGATCTCTAAGAAGATTAATGAGCCGGAATCGGACCGGGAAAGGAAGGAACAACTCGCCCGGAGCCGCAAGGTTCAACGTCGTGCCTGGCTGGCGAACAAGGCGAGGGTGAAGAACTACTTTCACGACATCGACGCCCTGGCGACGGTGACACCCGTGACCCGGCGTTTCGACGGGTTTCGGGAGATCATCCGGGAGGTCATTGAGGCGTCCGCCAGGGACTCAGGTCGAGCCAATGAGTAGTACGTGACTCGTACAGGTTCACGTGGAACCTCCATCCACCTGGCGTGCCCTTCCCCACCCCGACAAACGTTGTGCCACACTAAACACGAGCAACAACTCGACAAGCAGTTGAGCGGCCGCCGAACAGCGCGGCGACATGCTCCCGACAAGATTCCAGCCACGCCAGGCGATCACGGGCCAGTGGCCAGCGACGGCCAGCGAAGAAATTTGGAGTGAGAGCAAGATTAAAGGCCACGCATCGACGGGTTACCGGCGTGTCTGTTCCACGATTTGCCTCACGATGGGCGCGACTGTGTCACGCAAAACTCACGCAGACTCTCCCCCCGTACGGCTCGCAGGTCTCGATCTCGATCCCGAACACCCGCTTCAGCCGCTGGGCCCAGGTCATGGCCCGCTGTCTATTGTCCGCACGGAACATTGTTGAGCGAGTGTCGGATTTTCGCGGCAGCTTGGCCGCGCAGCCGCGCGTGCCGGACCGTTGGTTCCCCTACACCGACAGAGGCGTGGCTGAGGGACGGCCCGGCGCTTGTTCGCGTCCGCTACTGGCAGAACTCGCCCGCCGGTACCAGCGGGCAGGACACGATGTTGGACTGCATGCCCACACCGTCGCCGGTCCGGCCGTAGAGGGACAACTGCTTGTAGTGGTCGGCACTCAAGGGCATCTCAGGGGCCTGCAAGGAAAGCACCACGCTCGTGGCACCGGGCGCAAAGTCTGCCTGCCCCAGTCGCTCGGGTGAGCCGTCGGCACAACTCCCGGAGGTGCAGAAACTGGCGCCGTCGATGCCGAGGGTACCGTTGGGAAAGGCCCAGGCGGCGAGGTAGGTAGACGCTTCGCCGGCCGACACAGTCAACGTTTGCAGGGCCAAACTGGCCGTATCGGTCAGCTCCGGCCAGGGCAGACCAGTCAGCGCCGACCACACGGGGGGTACGCCTTCCACGTCCACCTGGAATTCACTCTGGCCTTCGACTGGCAGCGGCGTCGTGCAGGCCGAGTCCCCGAACAGCCGCACCGTGACGGTTCTGCCGCCCCGGTAGAAGTTGCGGATCACCGCATCGCCGTCCGCACCTTGCGGCAACGCCACCCAGGTGTCATCCGTACTCCGGGTGGCACCCACCGCCGGATCCAGGCTGCGGATATTGGAGAAGGCATCGATTGCCCACAGGGACAGGCGTTCCTGCTCGGTAGCATGGCGCTTGAACCACGCGACCGTGACCGGCCCGCCCCCAGCGCTCGGTTGCAGCACCTGGGCGCATTCGACGCCGGGCAGAGCGGGAATATCGAACGCAAGCGCCCGGGCATAGGAGTCCGGTAGCACATCGTCAGCGAGCCGCTGGCTGCGCTGGGCCCGTGCACTGGCATGAATCGACACGGCATCGGCGTCACCCAGGAACTTCCACGCGCCGTTCTCCAGCACGACGCCGAAGCCGTCACTCACCGGCTGGATGGTGCCAGTTTCCCCCTGGAGCACGAACGAGACGCGGCAGCGGGGTAGCGGGCCTGATAAATCGCAACGACCTAGATTCGGGCTCAGCAGGCGCGAACCGAACAGCGAAGGTTCTTCCTCGTTGCCGGCAAACATGCCGCAGAGCGCGAGGGCCACAGCCTCGGCGCCGATCACCGGCTCCGCCTCGGTATTCAGCCTGGCATCGGCGGCGAGCTGGCCACGGATCCCTGTAACCGGGTCCGAGCAGGCATTCGCACTGGCAATGGCCCCCGACAGGTTCTGGAAAAGCGTATCCAGCGCGGGCAGGGACAGGCCACCGGTAACCGCAGCGCTGATTTCGCCGACAGGGGCAGCGCCGGACTCCAGATACAGATTGCCGGAACCGACCCGGGGCGTGATTTGGACGAAGGGCTGTGTGTCCACGCCCGTCGTGACGCCCACCGAGTCCAGCAGGAAGTCATAGCCGATACGTGATCCCGCCACCAGCTCGCCGCTGATGAAGTCCAGGTCAGGGGCAAGGCCCGCATTGCTGAGCACATCAGCCAGGCCTTGCTGCAGTAACTCCTGGGCGCCCTGCACGCTGTTCGCGTCCAGTGCGCCGACAGCACCGTCCATTACGCTGCCGTCCACGGGCCCCGCTGCAAGCAGCACGGCGGCATGGGTCAGCGGTGTCACATTGACTGTGCCCGGGCCGTCAGCGAAGGAGTGTAGACACGTGTAGTTCGGCCCGCTGTAGCCACACACCTCGAGGCGGTAGGGCGCAGGGCCAGTCAGGGCGGTGTCGGGATAGGTGCCGTCGGCGGCGACGATGACACCGTCCGCGACCACCGCACCGGTGGCATCCACCACCCGAAGCGTGGCATCGGTCATCGGCACACCCACGGCCACCGTACCGCTAATGGCATTAGCCCCGGCCGGAGAGCTGCCCGAACTGCCGCCGCAGGCAGTCAGGAAGAAAGTCGCCGACAAACAGCCAGCGCCAACAATGAGCCGCGTCTTGTGCATGGAAGTCCCCAAACCGTCGGCGCCCCGCCAACTTGGGTAGAGTCTAGACAGGGTTTATGGGTCACTTCCGTGCCGCCCGTCACGGGCTCACAAGCGGCGGCGGCTGAACGTGCCCGTCGGCACGCGGGTCTGCGTCCCCCGCGTAATAGTGATCGAGGCAGTAGTTGCACAGCAGGTGGCTGCTGGCGATTTCTCGACCCACGCGTGAATCGGGTGTCTACAGAATAGTCAAGGTCTGGGCTGGAACACTCATATTCGTGGGTGCGTGGACGGTAAGGAGTCGGCCGGTTCTGTGGGGCACATAGGCGAGAGAGGCAACTCGCCAGAGCCCGAACACGACCCCGGTATGATTCTCGAGGTCAGTGAGACTGAAGCCATCCAGCAGCCGCTCAAATCCCGGCGTACATCGCTCCTGCACCCCAGCTCTTCCGTCGTAGCTCTATCCTGATTTGTTGCACGTCCACTTCAGGCAAGAGCCAAAAAAGGAGGGATTACCGTGTCGAACCTGAGCTGGGACTGGGAGATCAAGGGGCGCAATGCCTTCCTGGTCCCCGCGAGCTTCGTGAAAAACAAGCGGGACCGGCTGGTGGTCTGCAACTCCATTGCTACGGCAGTGATCGAGTCCGTCCGCGGGCAGCACGCCGAGAGGGTCTTTACCTTTCGGCAGCGGCCGGTGGCGCGGATGTACAACACCGCCTGGAAGCGGGCGCGCACCAGGGCTGGATTGCCGGGCACTCGCGTGCACGACCTCAAGCACACCTTTGGGTACCGCCTGCGGGCGGCGGGGGTGGGCTTCGAGGACATCCAGGACCTGCTCGGGCACCAGAGCCAGCGGATCACCCGGCACTACTCAGCGCCGGATATTGATCGCCTGTTAATGGCTGCCGAGACGGTCGTGGAACTGCGTCAGGACCCTACGCTCCGGCTGGTTCGCGGGGGTGCGCCACACAATTCCCACACAGAGCGGCGCATTTCGGCCACACACGACCCGGTAAGTGCCTGATGAAACTGGTGGTGATGGGTAGAGTTGAACTACCGACCTCAGCATTATGAGGGCGACTTTTCAATTTTAACCCATTGTTTTAATTAGCGTTGGAGCGCGGACGTTCGTTGGCAACTGCACGACTGCGCATGACGGAGTGGGACTGAACCACACAATTCCCACACAGTCGGGGCCATCGAAATGCATTTCTATTTACACCAATGGTTTACCAGGTGTCCGTTGCACGATTTGCCTTACGATGCAGGACTTTGCGGGACTGAGTCACGCAAAACTCACGCAGATCCTGGGCAATTTTCAGCCGTGCATCATTCAGTGTCGCCGAGCTTCACCGTGCCGGAGAGCGTAGAGTGAAGCCGATCAAGCAGCGCTGCGAGGGTCGAATTCCGATTAGCCATTTCCGTGACGTTTACGTAGTAGCCACCCATCACCGATTTCTCCAGACCTTTCAGTCGTACCTTGATCGGCTGGCCGTTCGTGGCATCGATCTCTTCAAGGCAGACTGCCCAGCCGACGTTCTCGCGCCAGAGTAGATCGCCTACCTTGTGACAGCTGGGTCGGTCTATCTGCGCGCGCATCTCCGCGTCCCACACAGGCACAAGAAGGCTCTCGATCTCGTTCAGTAGACGGGTAACAGTGGGTGCAACCTCTGCGACGTAAGAACGCGCGTCGTCGATTCGGATCTTTCCAAGAAGTCCAGCAACACGGCTTGGCTGCGCAGAGGCCAGCAGTTGCGGCGCAGTGAAGACTTCCCTTAGCGCAACTGCCTTGTCGACATCGGTTCCGACCCCTCGCCATTTCGCGTTTCCCAGCGTCGCAACCAGCACCATCCAGAGCGTTCCATCACCGACCACGTCTCCAAAGGTCGACTGCTGTCCGTTCTGCGCGTAACGCTGCTCAACGGCTCGAAGTAGCCCCCCGGGGCCATACCCATTGCCACGAAGCACAATCGCGAAAACCTCGAGCGCCCACTTCTCCGCGAGTTCGGCAGTGACCCAGCCTCGGCGTTGTCCCCGTAATGCAACCGCCAGGGGAAACGACACGGCTTGAACCATCTGGGTCGCTGTGCAGCGCCCGGCAAACGCCGACGATGACATCTCCCCCAGGAATATTGTGATCTGTGCTGCCAGTCGGTCTCGGAAGCGCTCTTCAATTGGGGCCAGATCCACCTGGACAATGTCCTTCGCAGGCTTCTTCTTCGCGGCGGACTTATCGCCGTCGTCGGGTAACTGTCCCTCATCGATCTGTTCGTCTTGTGAAGCATCCGAGCTACTCCCCTCGTCAGCCTCAGCCTCAAACAGCAATCGAAGAATGCCGCTCAGCGACAGGGAGCCGGGACGTGGCGAGCCAAAATGCTGCAAGGCCTCCTGCGGCTCTTCCAGATGACAAACCAAGTCATTCGGATTGACGGGCACCCACGAAGAGTCGTTCTCTTTTGTGCCGCTGCGTCCCGAGCCAAATCCAGGGTCTCGAAACGACGCAGAGTCGTTGAATAGGGCCTGGGCAACCTCCTGAAGTTCGTCGAGCATCTGCCTCTGCTCCGCCGAACTTGTACTGCGCTCCAATCCCTTGAACGGCTCCAGCAACCTCGCGGCCTGACTGGCGTGCTGCAGGGCCGTCAGATCATTTACCCACCTGGGTGTTGTTATCCAGCTCTTTGTTCCGCTGCGGATACAGATCGACGCGAAGACGGTGGACGATCCAATGCCTTCGGGCAGTTCACACTCCCAGTTCCCGTCCGGCCCATCCGAACGCTCCATCGACAGATGATTTCCGCCGATGACGAGGTAAACCGTCGTATCAGCTAACGGCGGTGGTGAGATATTCGCGTACAGGGCGCGAACCGAATTGTCCCAGCGAAGACTGGCCACTTCATACTCGCATCTCCTGACTGCCTGTTCAGACGCGCCCATAGGCTTCGATACAAGCACATCGGCCGGGCTCTGTGACGGTGAGCTGAACATAGCCAGCGCACCTTCAACTTCCTCGCCAGTCGGCTGGTCGTAAACGACGATCGTTTCTACATTGCCTCCCTCGTCCGGGGGCAACAACCATGCGGCAGCAGAGCAGTTTGCAGAACCCATGACGGCAGCCGGTCCACCCGGCCCCTCAAACCAGTATAGCTTCGCGTGCAGGGGGCGGTCGGCGGGTGCGGCCACCAGTCGCAGTTCGAGGGGTAAGTTCCCCAACTTGTCTAGAATGAAACTGGCGTTCGATGGGGTGAGCGCGACGGTGGCCCGCTTGACCCCAAACGTTGAATGCGCCCACCTGAGGAAAGCCCCGGATTCGTCGGTCGACCCAGTGAGAATCTTGACCTCGTCAAATTGTCGGCCCGCCCAGCGGCCGGCTAGCAACGAACCCAGTGCACGTCCTTGGTGACTATGTAGCACCGGGTTTACTGCGTCAGGCACCTCCGGAGTCAGACTGAGCCAGGGCACATCCCTCATCCGGCGTACTGCGTCAATCTCAAGCTCCTCGCCGCACCACGACAGGACTTCACCGAGGAAGGAATGAAGCCATCCACCTTTGTCGGCGTGCTCCGGTCCAATCATCCAGGCGGTGCCGAGCTCCTGGTTTCCACCCCAGCCGGAACTGGTGACGTTCCCCCTGCCCAGCATGACCACGCCATCTTTCGCGCCGAGCCGCAGAACCACCTTCGGATGAAATGATCCCGCGTGCTTTGGGCCAGCGAGCAGGTAGTGCTTGCCGAGGTGCCAGAGCTGGCCAGCTGCTGTCAGGGTGGACGCGGCGATCTGGTCTTTGTCGCCCAAGACAAGGATGTCACTCGAACGCCCAGCCCACAGATCTGGCAGCACCACCTGTTCAAAGAATATTGGGTCGAACGAATAGGTCAGCAACAAGGCCTTGTGGTACGAGCGTTCGCGGCAGAACAGACGGGGGTTCATGCCGCAGGTCTCTCGGCCAGCACCTTGAAAGCGCGCTGGAGAACCAAATAACCGTCGACGGTGATGCCGCCTTCGTCGATCAGTTTAAGCTGCCCGAGCCAGCCCAAGGCTTGCTCAATTCGCGACGCCGTTCGCCCTGCAGCAAAGCCCTTACCTCGTGAGAACCACTGGTTGCCCTCTGCAGTAAGTAACGCAACATCGCGCCTGAGGTCGACCTGGAGCCGCGACCATGTGATCTGAAGGTGTTGCTGTACCGTTCGGTACGCGAGTTCTGCAGCAACATCACGCATAGAACGGTTCTCCCGATGGAACCGCTCCACTTCGGGAAGAAGTACGTCGCGCAACCCCAGTCGCCGCCACCCCTGGTAGGAAAGGCCACCGTATTCCTTGCTCTTCTCTCGAACCCCATCACCGACCCGCACAACCGCCAGCACCCAGGCGACTACCGCAAGCGACAGCGCCCCTGCGCCGGATGTCAGGGCGCGCCTGTACAGCATCGTCTCCATCAGTCTGTCGGGCCAGCGGTTAATGCCACGCGTCTGGACACGACCACTGGACACTCGATCCTCGATTCGGGTCTGCAGGTCACGAAAGGACAAATCCGTGACTGACTCACCGTCGGCAAGCAAACCGATATCTCGCATTGCGGAGTCGTGATCCTCGACACGTTCCATGAGGGTTCCAACGATGACATCACGGTCGACTCCCGACAGGCCGCCATCGGGGCTGGCCATGATTTCATCCATCACGGCGGCCATTACGGACTCTTGTGTGACCGCGATGGCGTCGCGAACGCAGTATGTGGTCCAGCCGTCCGCAATGTGATCGAGGATCGGCTCACCAAATCGCCCCATCGAGCAGGCCGTGTCTAGCAGATCCCTCTCCGTTGGCCGGGCGTTCAATGTGGCTGCTAGCGCCAATAGACTCGCGTAGGTACCAATACGGGCAACTTCCTTGGCGAGCGGCGTGGCGGGAAATATGGCGGCAATCAATAGTTCTCGCTCGTCGTCCGGAATCTGGTCGATCCGAGTGACGGCCCCCAATTCGCGAAGATCGTCCAACGGCACCTGGCCGAGTTCCAACTGCGTCAACAACTGGTCGACCAACGGAATGTGCGACAGCCGCTGATCGACCGCCGTGGCGAGTGGGACGCCACGTTGAATGACCAAGCCAGGCACGGCATCGTCGCGCGTTTTTGTGAGACCCAACTGATCTGACGGGCCAGCATAGATAGTGCTGGCGGGTGACTTGACCAGCGCGGATACGGATACCTGAGGGGTATTTGCGTCCAGACGTGCCAGAGCTTCGTCCGCTCCAATCAGTCCGTTGATCGAGCGGTCCTGGGTCAGATTTCCAAGCACCAGAGCTGATTCCATACGGGCCGCAAAGTCCGTGAAGTTTTGCCAGCGGTCGGGTTGGCCGCTTTGCCCGTATCTCTGAATCAGCCATGCTCGAAACGCGAGGTAGCGTACCGATGGCGTAACAGTGGTAACGCCGTCAAGCAACGTGCCGCCGATAAACTGCACTGGCAGGCGCAAACCGAGCAGATCCAAGCCGCCCGTGATCACAGCACCGCTGTCAACCCATACGGGCGCCTCAATTGTTTCAGGTAGTGGCATCTGTGGTTGTCAGGGGCCTCACGAAAGCAGACCGTAACTCTTGGCAAGTGCTTCATGGAGCGTCCGCATGCCCTCGCTATTCTGGCCTTCCGCCAGGCCGTCAACGTCGAATCTCAAGCAGAAGTCGATGTCCCGTTGCGACAGGTAGTTGCCGTGAATCAGGACCTCACGTATCTGGTCGGTCGCAGCGGGGTACTCGCGTTCCTCTGGATCTCCACTGCGCAGCAGGAATTCGCGGTAGCAGCGTTCGATCACGGACTGGGAGTGGCCCTGAATCTCGTCCACGACGCGCAGAATCTCGGTGATTTTGGCATCCAGCGCTGTTTGGGTGCTGAAGAAGATGTGGCCGTTAGAGTGCGCGGTTTCATTGCGGTCATTGACCAGCTTGGCGTAGGTGCCGATCGTGCCATTGTCACAGCCAAGGAGCTTGAGGAAGCGGAGAATGCTCCGCTCCTTCTCCGCGCTGAACACGAACGGCGAGGTCGTTTCAAGTAGATCAGCGCGATGGTGATCTGCTCGACCTGGCTCTTGGGGTCCGGGACCTTCACCACGAGGATGTCGCGGGCGGTGTCGATGCGGCGTTTGGTATCGGTATCGAGCATCGGTTCTTCTTATGGCGAAAACTGGTTAAGGGAAACGTAGTCTTTCACGTACTCAGGGACAAGGGCGCGGTACTTCGCCGGCACTGCCTTGAAGTCCCGGGTGGAGAACATGGGATAGGTGGCAAGGACTGTGTAGTCCTTCCGGTCGATGATCTCGCGCAGGCTCCCGCTACTGACATAGGCCTTGAAAAAGGTCTTGATTGCAGGAATGGCAGTGGCCTCATCCGGTTTGACGTCAGCCACGAACTTGGAAAACTCTTCTTCCAGCAGTTCGTCCCTCGACTTGAATCGTGGGACCATGCCGAAAACCTTCTCCAGGATCTCGCGGAGGGTCAGCCGGCGGTCCACGGCCGCTGCCTTGCGAAGCTTGTCCAGTGTGTAGAACTCGTCAGGCTTGTCGAAGACCTCGCGGTTCACGTAGTCGATCACCCGGTCCCACTGGCCGGCCTCGACGGCGGCGGCGATGGTGGTGTCCGCGCGGACCACGTCTTCGAACTTCTCGAAGAACATCCGGTCGATCTTCATGCCCGCAGCGGAGATTTCCTCCACCCGCACCGACTGGATGATATCGGCGCCCGAGTGTTCGTAGGTGCCGCCAACCACCACCGGGCCATTGCCGCCCCCGGCCCCACTTCCCCTGCCTGTGGTCGGCGGCAGGTCCAGGACCTCGTCGTAGGTGAATTCCTCCTCGAAGTATTC
>ENA-ORBV01014035-ORBV01014035.1-microbial-mat-metagenome-genome-assembly--contig:-NODE-14035-length-12068-cov-3.720290_pt1 | contig 12068 bp, 9 predicted proteins | sample MGYA00237777_ERZ505514 | MGnify/ENA primary metagenome ERZ505514 (study PRJEB26160, sample SAMN06269048) | microbial mat metagenome | isolation source: Oligotrophic lake microbial mat | place... | reverse complement strand
GGCTGCTAGAAACCTCAGTTGACCGCTTCTCAAACCCCCTATACCACCGCAGTCCTTTTTGGCTTTTCGTCCCGTAGGCACCAATGCGGGTAGGGACCCAATGTGGGTAGGGACGTAATGTGGGTAGACCTACATCCTCGGCGCCGCCACCACGATCAATCTGCGCTTGCCATGGCACTCACCCGCACCCACTTTACGCAAAGCACGCAAATTGAGGATGTGCGCCGATGCGACACCCAAGCCACCGGCAACCTGCAAGCTGACATGCAAGAGATCCTGATCGTGCCAATGGCCGAAGGCGCCGGCGGCCATCAACGTACCAGCACTACCTGCAATGGCGATGGGCCATCGATCACGATGCTTCATAAAACCGCGGCTCAGCACGATGCCCGCGAACACCAGCACCGTGCCGACCACAAAACCTTCGGCCTCGTGCGACCACAATAACCATTGAGCCAAACCTTGCCACTGGTGATCCCATGAAAGCAGCGCCAATTGCAGCCCCGGCAATAAACCAAACACCAGAGGCAAAGCGGCACAATGCAGCGCGCAGGCCAATGAAACGCCCGCGCCAAGACCATCCCAGGTGATTGATCCACGATGGTGGCTGTGCTGCCCTGCCATAACGACCCTTGATTGCTGCTGCCAACTATTGTGTAACAGTATAACATCGACAGCAAGCGGCAGCGCGTCGCCCATTCATGGTTTGGGACGCGGGTCTGGCGCACGGCGCGCATCGCCCCAGGCCACAGCGCGGTGATCAACAACGGGCTCATCGAACAATGTCTTTGCTCTGCATAAACGATTTACGTTTCGGCTGGCAGCCTCAGCAGCCGGTGCTAGATATTGCGCATTTGCAGCTAGCCGCCGGAGAAACGCTGTTTTTGCGCGGCCCCAGCGGCTCCGGCAAGAGTACGCTGCTGAACTTGATAGGCGGCGTACTGGCGCCGCAGCACGGCTCGGTGAGCCTGCTCGGCCAACCGTTGGAGCGCTTGAAACCCGCGCAGCGCGATCGCCTGCGCGCTGACCATATTGGTTTTGTATTCCAACAGTTCAACCTGTTGCCCTATCTGGACGCCATCAGCAACGTGATGTTGCCGTGTGCGTTCTCGCGGCGCCGTGCCGAGCGGGCGGGCGATGCGCACGCGCAGGCGCGCGAGTTGCTGCAGCGTCTGCAATTGAATGAGCGCAGCTTGGCAGGACGGCCTGCTGCGCAATTGTCGGTGGGCCAACAGCAGCGCGTTGCCGCGGCGCGTGCGCTGATCGGGGCGCCGGAACTATTGATCGCTGACGAGCCCACATCGGCGCTGGATAGCGATTCGCGCGATGGCTTTTTGACGTTATTGTTTGACGAATGCCGGCGCGTCGGTGCGGCGCTGTTGTTTGTCAGCCACGATCGCAGCCTGGAAGCGCGTTTTGATCGGGTCATCGACTTGGTCGCCATTAATCGCGTGGGGATGAGCTAATGCTGCTGCAAATCGCCCGCGCCAGTTTGTGGAATCGACGGCTTTCCGTCGGCTTGACCATTTTCACCGTCGCGATCAGCGTCGCTCTGTTGCTCAGCGTTGAAAGACTGCGCTCGGAAACGCGACAGAGTTTCGCCAGCACCATTTCTGGCACTGATTTGATTGTTGGAGCGCGGACCGGCGCGCTGCAATTGCTGTTGTATTCGGTGTTTCGCATCGGCGATGCCACCCACAACATTCGTTACAGCAGCTATGAAGCCTTGCTGGAAGGCCCACAGATCGCCTGGGCGGTGCCGCTTGCGCTGGGTGATTCGCACCGTGGTTTTCGCGTGTTGGGTACAACAACCGATTATTTCGAACATTTCCGCTACGCCGATAAACGCGCGCTCACATTGGCGACAGGCGCGCGTTTCGCGGCGCTGCACGAGGCGGTTTTGGGCGCCGACGTAGCGACGAAATTGGGCTATCGAGTGGGTGATCCGCTGGTGATTGCGCATGGCACCGGCAATCACGACATCATGGTCCACGACGATCAGCCTTTCCGCATCGTTGGCATCCTGGCGCGCACCGGCACGCCAGTGGATCGCACCATTCATGTATCGCTAGACAGCCTGGAAGCCATCCACGCGGAGTGGAAAAGCGGTGTGCGCATTCCGCAGCGTGCCCCTCATTCACACGATGCACACGCGGCACACGACGAACCCGGTGCGCAGCTTGCCAAGCCGGAAACGATTACCGCGATTCTGGTCGGCTTGCATAATAAAACGGCGGCGCTGACCGTGCAGCGACAGATCAACAACTATCAAGGCGAAGCGCTACTGGCGATCTTGCCGGGCCTGACGCTGATCCAGTTGTGGAGCATGCTCGGCGTGGCGGAATCGGCGCTGTTATTGGTTGCCGTGTTAGTCGTGGTGGCAGGATTGTTGGGCATGTGCACCGCGTTAGTGACCACGCTGAATGAACGACGCCGCGAAATGGCGATCTTGCGCGCACTCGGCGCTAGGCCTTGGCAGATTGGCGCCTTGTTATTCATCGAATCAGCCGCCATTACCCTAGCTGGCATGCTGGTCGGCACGCTGTTCATGCTGCTGGTTTTGGCCATCGCAGCGCCCTGGCTGGCAGCCAACTATGGGCTATACATTGATCCGCTGGCATTCAAACTGCGCGAGTTAGGCTTATTGTTAGCTATTCTGTTCGGTGGCGTAGTGGTCGGCGGCATCCCCGCTTGGCTGGCATACCGGCGCTCACTGGCCGATGGCCTGACGATTCGAACCTGAACTTTTGTGAGATGACCGCGATGCGCATTTTCCCTATGTTGGCCGTCCTGGCACTGTTTGCCGCCCCGTTAATGGCGGCGACCAACGAGCCGAAGGAACTCGATTGGCTGGAACTGATGCCCAAAGACGAAGTCGATTCGTTGATGGAAGCGCCGACGATGGCGCATGAAGGCATGTTCAAACAGGAGCAAACCGGCAGTTTCCGAACCATCCCGGAGTTGGACGGCAGCAAAGTCAAAATCGCCGGTTATATCGTGCCAGTAGAAGTGAGCAGCGACGGCCAGATGAGCGAGTTTTTCATCGTGCCGTATTTCGGCGCCTGCATTCATGTGCCACCACCACCGCCCAACCAGATCATCTTGGCGCGCTTAGAAAAACCAATACCGGTCACCGACATTTACGACGCCTATTGGATCGAAGGCACGCTCAATGTGGAGCAGATCAAAAACGACATAGCCGCGTCGGCATACACCTTAACCACGACTAAGGTGACGCTGTGGGAGTGAGTGACGACCTAAATCTGTTAGTCGGGCACCGCGGCACGTTGATAAATATCCAGATAACGCTGCCCAGGCTGGTTCCACGAATAGTCATAGGCCATACCCTGCAGCGCTAACTGGCGGAACAGCGCCGGCTGCTGTTTCCACAACGCCAGGGCGCGGCATAAGGCAGATTCGATACCCGGCGCATCGGGATACTCGAAAACGAACCCGTTGCGTTGGGCCAGCGGCTGCTCTGCGTAGTCCCAGTCAAATACCGTGTCTTTCAGCCCACCTACGCTGCGCACCAGCGGAACAGTGCCGTAACGCAAGGCAATCATTTGGGTCAGACCACAGGCTTCAAACAGGCTCGGCGCGATCAGCAAATCGGCAGCCGCGTAGATCAGATGCGAGAGTTCTTCATCGTAGCCAATCTCCAAATGACAGTCAGGATGATCGATCAGACTTTCCTGCAGCGCGCGAAATTCAGCGTTGATGGCCGCTTCTGAGCCCGAACCTAACAGGACAAACTGGGCATCGTTGGCCAGGGCGTATTGCAGCGCGTGGCGAATCAGATGCAGCCCTTTCTGGCGATCCAGGCGGCCGACGTAAGCAATAATCGGCCGACCGTCGTCGCGCAGTTGCATGCGATCGCGCAGCGCCAAGCTGTTGACGGCTTTCAGGTCGAAACTCGCCGCCGTGTACTGCTGAAAAATATGCGGATCGATTTCTGGGTTCCAAACGGCGTAATCCAAACCATTGAGCACGCCAGTAAACTTATCCCGATGTTGATACAGCGTGTGCCCCAAACCGCAACCTTGATCGGTAAATTGCACCTCCCAAGCGTGCTGCGGCGACACCGTGGTCACTTGGTGGGCGTACAAAATGGCGCCCTTGGTGAGGTTGATCGTGTGCGGATCGAAATCACTACCCATTTGATCTGGTGAAACCAAGGCTTCCGGCGCCTGCAGTCCGGCCGCATACAAAATGTGCTTATTGCATACACCCTGGTGGGCAAAACTGTGCATGGTGTGACAGAGCCGCGCGTGCTGCAGACCGTCGGTGGCGTACATTTCGGTGAGCAACACCGGCACCAGCGCAGTTTGCCAATCATGGGTATGAATCACGTCCGGGCGCTTGTAGGACTTCAGCATAAATTCCAGCGCGGCCTTGCTCAGAAACGCAAAGCGCTCGGGATCGTCCCAAAAACCATAATGCGTACCGCGGTTGTAGAAGTCCTGCGCACAATGCGCTTCGATGAAATAACACTTGCTGCCCTGCACAAATCCAAACCACACCGTGCAGCGAATCGACCCGCCATCCCAGGGCACCCATAGATTTTCAAAACTGATCTGCATGCCCCAGATTTGATCGGCGCGCAGCACATCGTATTTCGGCAGGATGATCTCAACCGCATGACCACGCAGCTGCAGTTCACGGCTTAATCCAGCGACAACATCTGCCAATCCACCCACCTTGGCAACCGGCGCACACTCAGACGCAATCATGACTACATACATCGGCACAAACCTCTCATGCGCGGCACCTTGCGATTGAACCTCCGGGCAAACATAGCGCATGCGTCGCTGGTTGCGAACGCTCGGCGGCCGATGCGAGCCAAACTGATGTGGTGATGCAGGGTCGCTGTCCGTTCGCACAGCCGGAATCAAACGATGGAGGGACAAGGCAGCGGATTCTGGTCGGTCGGCGCTATGCGCTGACGCGGTTCCCGCATGGTGTATTTCTTGCTTGCGCCGAGCGTTGCCCTCGACTAGATCAAAGGTGACCACACCAGTTTGGCTCGCACCCCGCGGCGGCCGCTCCAGGCACCACAATTAGGTCATTCGGCACATGCCTTTCATAGCCCAGCCGATATGCTCCGCGGCTCAGCCAAGCCCGCGCCGCCATGAAAAAAACCTCGTTGATCTCCTGTTTGTTACTTGCTTTACAGGCGCCGGCAGCCTTTGCCGACGCGAGCAAAGCCGCTCTCGGTAGTTTCGGAATCGAATTGTCTAACCGCGATGAAACCGTCAAACCCGGCGACGATTTTGACCGCTACGCGAACGGCACCTGGTTTGATACCTACACGCTCAAAGATTACGAGACGCGCTACGGTTCGTTCACCACGCTGAGCGATCAGGCGGAAGTCCAGGTCCGCGACATCGTCGAAGAAATGGCCAAATCCGACGCGGCTGACGGCAGCAATGAGCAGAAAATCCGCGATCTCTATAACAGCTATATGGATGCCGATGCGCGCAATGCCGCAGGCATCACGCCACTGCAGCCGTTACTGAGCAAAATCAGCAAGATTGACAGTAAAACTGCATTGGTTGAGGCCTTCGGTAACGCACGACTGGACGGCACCAACACGCCAGTGGGCGGCGGCATAGGGGTGGATCGCAAGAATCCAGACCGCTACTTGCTGGGCATCGGCGTGGCCGGACTGGGTCTGCCGGATAAGGACTTTTATTTCAATAGCGCGGAACGTTTTGTACAAATCCGCGCTGCCTATCTCAAACACATCGAACGCATGCTCGGTTTTGCCGGCATAGCCGATGCCAGCAAACGCGCCGCCGACATTTTGGCGCTGGAAACTAAAATTGCCGAAAAACATTGGGATCGCGCGCAACTGCGCGATCGCGATCGCACCTACAATTTGATCAGCTTCGCGGAGCTCGAAAAAACCTATTCGGGTTACGACTGGTCGGCGCATTTTCTCAGCACGGGCATGAAACTGCCGAAAGAAGTGAATGTCAGTACGCCGAGCGCCGTCGCGCCGGTGATCGACATTATCAACAGCACGCCGCTCGCCACCTGGCGTGATTACCTAGCGTTCCACGCGGTGGCCAATCACGCCGATGTGCTCAGCGAGGAAATTGATGCCGCCAGTTTCGAGTTCAATGGCACTGTTTTGTCCGGCCAACAAGCGCAGCGTGAGCGCTGGAAACGCGCCGTTGCCTTGATCGGCTCGCAAGGCGGTCTGGGCGATGCGATTGGCCAGATTTACGTGGCCCGGCATTTCAAGCCAGAAGCCAAACAGTCGATGGACGAGTTGGTCGAAAACCTGCGCCGCGCGCTGCGCCAGAACATCGAAAAACTGGATTGGATGGGCGCAGAGACGAAAGCCGAGGCATACAAAAAACTCAGCAGTTTCCGACCGAAAATCGGTTATCCGGGCCAATGGCGCGATTATTCTGCTGTGAAAATCGTGGCCGGCGATTTGCTGACCAGCTTGGTTTCTCTGCGCCGTTTCTACAACGATGATCAAAACGCGCGTTTGCAGCGTCCTACCGATAAGGACGAATGGTTCATGACGCCGCATACGGTCAACGCCTATTACAACCCGTCATTCAACGAAATTGTTTTCCCGGCGGCCATTTTGCAGCCACCGTTTTTTGACGTGAATGCCGATCCAGCGGTGAATTACGGTGCGATTGGCGCCGTCATCGGCCACGAAATGGGCCACGGCTTTGACGATCAAGGCAGTAAATCAGATCACGCCGGTATTCAGCGCAATTGGTGGACCGATGCAGACCGCAAACGCTTCGAAGAACGCACCCGCGCACTCGGCGTGCAGTACAGCAGCTATTGTCCGTTGGAGGGTCATTGCGTCAACGGCCAGTTATCGATGGGTGAAAACATCGGCGACCTCGGCGGTTTATCGATGGCCTACACCGCGTATCAGCTATCGCTGAACGGCAAAAAAGCGCCAGAAATCGACGGTTTAAGCGGCGACCAACGTTTCTTCATGGCCTGGGCACAAGTTTGGAAGTCAAAGTATCGCGACGAGGCGATGATCAATCAAGTGAAAGTCGGCCCGCATTCACCACCGCGCTATCGCATCAACGGCCCGCTGCGCAATTTGAACGAGTGGTATCAAGCGTTTGATGTAAAACCCGGCGACCAGTTGTACCTCAAGCCAGAAGATCGCGTGCGCATTTGGTAGGTGCAGCAGCGCAGCAAACACGCGCTTGCTGCGCTGCTTTGGTCCCGGTCGCTCCGGTCTGGCGGCAGTGCCGCTTTTCGTGGGTTTGGGCTTGTCCAAACGCGCCTGCTTGGGCTTGTCGTTCCCATGTTCTGCAAGCTTGGCGCAACCACGGCGAGCAAGCGCAAGCGCGTTCGGACAAGTCCGAACCCACAACAGCGCCATTCGATTGCCGATCAATGACCTGCTAAAGCGGGCGATCGCGAGATCAAAGCTTGACGAATGACTGCCCAAGCGATGCCAGGAAGTCGCAGAATGCGCGCCTGCTCAGCACCGGTGGAGGCGTCTTGAAAACCGACATTGATATCGCCCGCGCAACGTCCTTACAACCGATCTGCGCAATAGGCGCAAAGCTGGGAATTCCGGCTGATGCCGTGGTGCCTTATGGTCGCGGCATGGGCAAGATCGCACCGGAATATTTGGCCGGTTTGAGCGATCGCCCGGCCGGCCGATTAATTTTGGTTACGGCGATCAGCCCCACACCCGCCGGCGAAGGCAAAACAACCACGCTGATCGGCTTAGGGGACGCGCTCAACCGCATCGGCAAACGCACCGCGATTTGCCTGCGCGAACCTTCGCTTGGCCCCTGTTTTGGCATGAAGGGCGGCGCCGCCGGCGGTGGTTATTCGCAAGTGGTGCCGATGGAACAAATCAATCTGCATTTCACCGGTGACTTTCATGCGATCACCTCGGCGCACAATTTATTGGCCGCGCTGATCGATAACCATGTGCACTGGGGCAATGCGCTGGGTCTGGACCGCCGCCGCATCACTTGGCGGCGCGCAATGGACATGAATGATCGCGCCTTGCGTTCGATTATCAGCTCCTTAGGCGGCGCCGCGAATGGTTATCCGCGAGAGGACGGTTTTGATATTTCGGTGGCGTCCGAAGTGATGGCGGTTTTCTGTCTGTCGCAAGATCTGGCCGATTTGGAAGAGCGACTGGGGCGCATGGTGATCGGCTATCGCCGTGACAAAACCGCGGTGACCGCTGCCGATCTAAAAGCAGCGGGCGCCATGACGGTATTGCTGAAGGACGCGCTGGCGCCCAATTTGGTGCAAACACTGGAGGGCAATCCAGCCCTTGTGCACGGTGGCCCGTTTGCCAATATTGCCCATGGATGTAACTCGGTTATTGCGACGCGCGCCGGTTTGAAACTCGCCGATTTCGTCGTCACTGAGGCCGGTTTTGGCGCCGATTTAGGTGCCGAAAAATTCTTCAATATCAAATGTCGCAAAGCGCAGCTGCAGCCTGCGGCCGCGGTGATCGTCGCCACCATGCGCGCACTAAAAATGCACGGCGGCGTGCCGCGTGAGCAATTGGCGCAAGAAAATTTGCCCGCATTACGCCGCGGCTTGGTCAATCTGGAGCGCCATGTGCGCAATATCGCCAAGTTTGGCGTGCCAGCAGTCGTGGCGATCAATACCTTCCCGACCGACACCGACGCCGAACACGATTTGGTCCGGCAAGCCTGCCGCGAAACCTTGGGCGTCAATGCAATTGTGTGCCGCAACTGGGCGCAAGGTGGCAGCGGCGCGCAGGATTTGGCGCGCGCCGTGGTCGCTTTGACCGAAACCCCCAGCACGCTCGATGGTCGTGGTTTCCGGCTGCTCTATCCGGATGATTTGCCGCTGTGGGAAAAGGTGCGCACGATTGCCACCGAGATCTATCACGCCACCGACATCATTGCCGACAAACGCATTCGCGACCGCTTTGAGGAGTTAGAAAAAGAGGGCTACGGCAAACTGCCCGTGTGCATTGCCAAAACCCAGTATTCCTTCTCCACCGATCCCGATGTACGCGGTGCACCCAGCGACCACGTAGTACCGATCCGCGAAGTGCGCCTAGCCGCCGGCGCCGGCTTCATCGTGGTGATCTGCGGCGACATCATGACGATGCCCGGCCTGCCCAGATCACCCGCCGCCGAACGCATCCATATCGATGCCGCTGGGCTAACGCAGGGTTTATTTTAAGAACCCGAGTCTCTGGCATGGATTCGTCGTTGCGAGGTCTTAAGTTCCCGTCGGAAACTGCGCACCTGAACCCACCAGACGCGTCATTGCGAGGGAGCCTTCAGCGACCGCGGCAATCCAGCGACCTTGGCCTGGCCCAGAAAGTCACTGGATTGCCACGGCATGCGCGGTAAGTTCGAACGCGTTTGTCGCTTCGCGAGGCGCATGCCTCGCAATGACGAATCAGTTACGTAGTGGATCCATGCTGTGCGCCGACTCTTCCGCGCTCCAGCGGCTAAAAAGCGTTCGACCGATGAAGCGCAGGTCGAACCCACCACGGCTCAATCCATGCCGCCAGGCCCCTGCGAGGCTTCAAATTCACCGTCGCACACTTGCCACCTCAGCTTCGCCCAGAGCCGTGCAATCTGCCCCGTAGCGCACTCACCCAATGGGTGAAAGAGCGAATGCTGAAAAGCCAAAAGTATCATCGTGATATGGATATTAAGGAACGGTCAACTGAGTTTTCTAGGTTTAATGCCTTGGTCGAAGCGCTGCAGATCGCCATGCAAAAACGCGGCATTCCAACCCGCGCACAGAATAAGTTACTCGCGAAACTTGCGTCGATGCATCGCGAGATTATCAATCGCTGAGTCCACAAAAGCTGAGCGCCATTGCCGATCAATGCCTTTCGGGATATTGGGAGACAACGGTGCTCGCTCCGCGGCTTTTTCCCGTGCCACAACTGAGCGCCGAACTCACCACCGACCACTGGGCAAAAAATTCGCCTTAAGCCGGGCCAATTGCTCACGCACGCCTGCGGGCAACATCCGAATAACTGCCTTGCGTACGCGGAACAAGCTCGGTGAAATGTCTTTCAAAGGTTGGTCTTCGGGCACTCTAGTTTCAGCAATGGCCTTGGGCAATGCGCCTGCATAATCACGGTGCGCATACAAAAACATATTGTAGCGGTACCAAAAAGATATCGATGTATCACTGGCAATTGCTGGGCGTATGCAATCGTAAGCATCAAACCCGAATAGCACAAACTTGCGCCGCCAATAATCGTAGACTTGTTCGTTAATGTGGAACTCACCACCCTGCCCCGGCGGCGCTGCCGAAAACAGAATTAAACCGCGGCTGTGCCGAACCAAGTTTTCGACAAAAGTATCGGCGGCGGCAGCGTTGATATGCTCGGCAACCTCTAGCGTTTGCACCAAATCAAACTTACGTTGCAAATCCAGAGGTTTCGATAAATCGTGTGCGGCAAAACAATGCTGCGCAATTAATAGATCCTGGCGCTGTATATAATTCGCCGTCCACGCCCTGAATATCCGTGGCGCCCAGTTCACGCCAGGCATTTAACCACGTACCCTTGGCGCAGCCTACATCCAGCACGCTGCTGATATTGAGTTTAGCCATTAACCCTTGCGCAACCGTGCGTGCCGCGTGTTTGGACGACGTATCGGCGTATTGCATGAACTTGCTGTCGTAAGCGTGGCTCATCGGCGGACTGCCGTGACGCGGTGACCGCCAAATTTCCAAGAATTACCGTTGCGAGCGATAATGTAGGTACTAGACTGATCGATGCCGGCGGTTTCCGATAACCACTTTTGCACTTCTAACCGGGACAGATAGACCGTTTGTGGCGTGACCAACTGATCAAAGGCTACGTGCCGGAAAAATAGAAATCCGCGCTGCGCAATCCATAGCGAATAATCAAATAGCGGCAGCTTGGCCAGTATTTCGCGCGTACTTGGAAACACCTTAGCTAGCCAACTTAGTGTTTTTGCGTAGACAAAATAAGGCACGACCAAGGGCGTTGCAATCAAATATTTGGTGACCCACCAAGGCAGGCGCGATGCGATTTTGCGAATGGGATCAACAAGATAAATGACGATCGCATTACCCTCTCTGGCATACACCCAACAGTGAAATTTCCCACCCGGTTGAGTATTTTCAACCACCGATACAAATCCCGCCTGCGGCGCTTTAAGATGATGCAAGACGCCTATGCAGTAAACAATCTCAAAGCCGATTGACCGGTAACTGACTAAATCATCTTGCTCAATTTTCGCATAGGGATAAACGGCCACATTGTGCCTCGCCGTTTGCACCGATGCGCCTAAGTCCACTCCGACGATACTGGCGGGCCGCCATTCGCAGGCATGCACCAGCAAGCTGCCATTACCACAGCCCAGTTCCAGCACGCGAGCTTGCGCAAAGTCCTTTGTCGTCAACGGTGCCATCCAATCTTCAAATTGCGCCCGCGTATACACCGAGCCACTCGGCAAATTGTTCCAAGAGTTAGCAAACGCTTGCGCGGTTGCAATATCCTCATTTTTCATTCGAAGCTACTCAGGCTGGCAGATTGTCGTTCACTGTACGCATCGAGAATCAACTGGCTCCACAGGTAAAGTCGTTCATCAGATTTGCCCGCGCGGTGTCGCGCTAAACGCTGCCGCCAGAATTCTCCGCCGGCACTGACGCCCGCATTAGCTGCTGGTAACAAACCTTGGGCAAACCAACTGCCAACCGGCACCGCAAAACCCTGTTTGCGACGTTTAAGAATGGCTGGCGGCAGCAGATCGCGGGTCGCCTGCCTCAGCAGCCACTTGCCGGTCGATCCATGCAATTTGAGATGCGCAGGCACGCGCCGCAGAAAGTCGACCACGTTGATGTCTAAAAATGGCGAACGAACCTCAAGCGAGTTCATCATGCTGGCGCGGTCCACTTTGGTGAGGATGTCGTCTTGCAGATACAGATCGACGTAAAAACAGGTTGTGCGATCCACATCATTAGCCGACGGGCAGCGTTCCCAAGCCTGGATGGCTTCGCCAAACAATAGCTCGGTATCCACCGGTTGATGTAAAAGTTGCTCTATTTCAGTTGCTTGCAATGGCGACATCCAA
>ENA-ORBV01014034-ORBV01014034.1-microbial-mat-metagenome-genome-assembly--contig:-NODE-14034-length-12068-cov-4.811108_pt1 | contig 12068 bp, 7 predicted proteins | sample MGYA00237777_ERZ505514 | MGnify/ENA primary metagenome ERZ505514 (study PRJEB26160, sample SAMN06269048) | microbial mat metagenome | isolation source: Oligotrophic lake microbial mat | place... | reverse complement strand
CAGACAGACAGACAGACAGACAGACAGACAGACAGACAGACAGACAGACAGACAGACAGACAGACAGACAGACAGACCAACCTCTACTTCAACTGCCCCTTGCAGCATGTGACCCACCCACAAACACACACACAAACACGCAAACGTCACACCGGGACTGGAAAAGAGCAATGACCCCACCTGCTGTTGAGGGCTATGCTGGCATTCCAGCAAGCATTCCAACACTGCGACGCAGTGGGCTTTCAGACAACCGAGGTGGTTTGGTTTCGCGCGGACCAAACAGATTTGTGTGAACCCTGCATGTCCAAACTGTGAAGCAACTTGTCTCGATTGCAACACACAAATTCAAGCCGTCCTCCATCATCAATTTGCCAAGGTGATAGTCATTGAGAAACATTCGTCCAGCGCGAAGGTTGCTTGCCATTGAAAGCGCAGCACATGCAAGAATGGCAGAAACAAACTTTGTTAGGGTTTTGCTGGGACTTATTTTTGTGGGATCTGCCTTTCAATTTTTTCATCTTTTTTCGGTGGGGACGCCGACGAAAAGTGCTAGCAGCAGCATGCATGTGAAACAGCAGAAAGAACAGAACCAAAAACCTCCCTTGCTGTTGTCAGTGCCCTTCTGTGTTTGTGATCACTTTGACTGGGACAACGCAACATTCCCAGTTTTTCAAAACGAGTGTCCGCAGTTTAAACATTCGGTGGATCATTGGTTTGCACACGCAGCCACGCGACATCCCTTGCGAACTTTTAATCCACAAGAAGCCAAATTGTTTGTCATTCCGTTCATGATGAATGCCGTAAGTGAAAGAGTTTATACCGGTCGCACTAAAAACCGCTCAGCAAAATATGTCTGCATTCAGGACCTGTGTGATTACCAATTGCTCGATCAAGCAGCACAAGCCATTTGGAACACCAAGAATCCCGCCACGAATAAAAGTTATTTCGAAGAGAGTCCACACTTGCATGTGGCAGTTGCCTCGCATTGTTATGCCGCATACTCTTCTTGGCCAAATAAAGGCGACTTGGTTCCTCCCCTCGATTGCAACTCGCATTTGATTGGCTTTGAAAGTTACCGACCCTCCAAACACAACAGAAAAAGACTCTTGTTGCCCGGCACCCACATTGGAAAAGCTTGTCCAGAAACCATTTCGTTCCAAAACAAATCCAGCGATTTTGCCTTGATTGCCTCCATGCAGGCAAAGTTCCAAGATCGCAAAAACATTTGTCAGTGGTTGAAAGACGGCCGCAAATCGATATCGGTCTGTGGAGGAGGACAACAATGTCCCGCCTTGGAATATGCCAGGTTTGGCTTCCATGTCAAGGGAGACACCTTTGGAAGTAATCGGCTCATGGATGCATTGTTGACCAAAGCAACCGTGGTTCCCATCTTTACAAGAAAAGAACAATACAAAATATTGCCATGGTGGATTGATTTTGCCAACAAGTTGTCCTTCTATGCCGATGCATCGAATGCTGCGGCCTTTCAACAAGGGATAGACAAGATTTTGACTGATGATGATTATCGACAAGCCTATGAACAACGCCTGGCAGCCATTACAGCCAATCGTCATTTGTTTGATTGGACGTCCCTTTATCCTTTTGATCATTACATGTATATGGTGCAAGCTCATGAATATCCAAAAACACGACATGATCCCCGTAAGATGCTATTGAATACCACGAACTCGGCCTTGATCCTTCCGGAGCCAGAACAGTAACATAATCCAATCAAGGATTAATTTTGAAACACTGCATGTTATCTATTAAGACGAACGAATGTAGAATAACTATGTTGCAAAGGGATCAGGAGGGCATGGTATTCATTTATTTTCGTTTTGATTGCTCATGTAAGCGTCGATGTCTTGAATGTCTGCCGCCTGCATCCAAAGCTTGAAGACGACTGGCAACAGTTTCCGATAAGACCAAACCAATGCCGACTTCGGACCAAGTCCACCACATGATGATGTCAGTGGTGGGATTCCTTTTGGATGTAGTCCTCAAGCATGCTGTTCTGTTGTTGATCATCATTCTCTTGTCCATGTCGTTCTTTCAAATGATCAAGGATGACTCGCACGACGGCGGCATGGCCTGCCCACGCTGGTCTTAAGAGGGGCGTGGCATTTGAGTCGTCTTGAACAAAAACGGAAGCATTGCATTGGTTCAATAACATTTTGACTGTGTGAACACGGAGCAGGTATGACTACCACGGCGAATGCGATCTCGCTCTCATCCACGTCCCCAAGCTTGAGTTGGACATTCATGTTCGTACCAAGATCCTATATGCCTACTCGTATATCACCAGCGCTGTCGTCCGTGTGGGAGAGGAAACCTTGGAAGTCAATGGGTTTGGCGACTACATCGCCGACGGCGTCAGCCATGCTGATCTATCTGGTATGACAATAAGCGTTAGATATACCCATCTAAATGACAAGGAGCATGGACCTTGGCAAAGGTGATCGCATTGCCGTCAAGACATTCAAAGACTGGGTTTCGGTCAATGCGAAGGGCACCTCGGACGATTTTTGGAAAGACAGTGTCGGATTGCTTGGAAATTACAGCACGGGGGCCCGCCTCCTGGCGAGGGATGGTGTCACCATTTTGAAGAATGACAACGAGTTTGGGCAGGAGTGGCAAGTCCTCGATAGGCATGTACGACGCATTTGAATACTGCTACACAGTACTAACTGTAGCTGATGCTATCTCACTCTGTTCCGTTCTGCGGACCTTTGTTTGGGTAGCGAACCTATGATTTTTCAAGCCGCTCGGGATCCTCAATACCCTCAAGTCTGCCGGCTTCCTTCGGCCAGTGCCAAGGCAGCGCGCCGTCGCCTGGGAGAGTCCATTTCTCGCCAAGCTGCCGCACAGGCTTGTTCCAAGTGGAACGAAAACGAGAGAGCTGCTTGTGTCTTTGATGTGCTGTCCAGTGGTGATCTGGAAATGGCCAATGCAGGTGGCTATGAATGCGTAAATGTTGTCATGGCAAATGCCTTGCAATCCTGACGTCAAACCGTGGATGGACATGGGTGGCAGATGTGGAAAGCGGGTCAAGAAGGAGACGTAAAGAAGGATTGCAGGATTGGTTTTGTGATAGACAGAGCAGCTTGGATGATGCAGTGAAACCAAAAACTAATGTTTTCATAAGATTTATTCCATACTAACTTAATATGTAACCCCCAATGAATGAATCATTCTAACGTAATAACTGTATGTAGCTTATTGTGTGTCGACCTCCACGGCCGTGGCTGTTATCCCCGCCGTTTCTTCCAGGACGTGATCAATGATTTCCAAGGCCGCAGTGGCCGTTGTCGGCGTTGTGGTGTTGTTGCGTGGTTGTCGTTGTCGTCGGGGCATGATCGGCGGACTTTGGGCGTTGGCAAACTTATTTTGTGGGTGGTGCGCTTGACTGCAGGAAGAGGAATGGGAGTGTGTGTCTGTATTGGGTGTAGTGCTTGCTGGGTCTTCCGTACTACTTTCCGTGTCTTTACTCATGAAGCCAGATACGGATCGTCCTTTGTTGCTGGTCCGTCGCGTGGGCATGGTGAGGCCGTCGCGAGAGATGGTGCGTTTGGGTTTTTGAGGAATGGATTGACGAGAGGCGGCCGACAAGGAGGGCAGTGCATCGCCACCATGACTGCTACTGCTGGCACAGCGACAACTTTCCCATCGACTGGCCGATAGAGGGGACATGATGGGTTGATCGTCATCACTAGTAGGGGCTGGTGGTGGCAATTGCGTTGTAGTGGTAGAAGTCGTAGTAGTACTGGGCACACAGGGATTGGTCTGCCATCGACTCACACCAAGACTACTACTACTACTAGTGCTGCTGGTACTGCTGCTCCCATGACTGCTCGCGCTGACATTGCTCACACTGCGTCCAATACAGTCACTGTTGCGTTTCTGTTGGGGAGGAATGCAACCATGCGACTTGGCGTTGTCACAGATAATGACAAAGGAGAGATCGTCCATCCGAGTGCTATTGCAGTCAGTGCCGTCGCTGCTGGAGAGCAAGGGAAGCGTACGAAGAAAGCAGGGGTGTTTCATGATGGTGGCTGTTGTTGTTGTCGATTGTGTTCAGTTGTTGCCGATGAGTATATCTGATACTACTATATCTATGAAGAGGTAGGAGTAGACGTGTTGTGATTGTGGAAGGCCGTAGAGGAAGAGCTAGAGGGATCACCTATTCTTTCGCTGCAGGTTTTGATCGTGTTGTTGTGCTGTGTAAAATGTCAGCAGAGGTTGCTCGTAAGTTGATTGAGGAATACTGATCGGAGTCGACCTTTAGTGAGTAGAAACTAAAAGCCTACCTACTAGCTAGCTAGAGCGCGTAGTAGTGTGTTGTGTTTGCATGCGGAAGAAGGCGGGGTCACCGGTTGAGGTTTTATCAAAGTTCCTTGTCGGCAACCTTGCTCTATTTCAATGTATTTACAATCAACGCGTGCACTTTTACCAGCTAATCTTGATCTTTGTACCGGCCGGTACGTATCAATTCTACGAACGCGACGAACTCACCTCTTGATTCGTTCGCTCACAGGCTTCTCTATCTAGATAGTACTGTAGTATCCAACTTTCCATTCTATTCCTACACGATGTATTCGCTTTGTCCTTTTCTGGCATCCGAAATATAGAGAGCACTTTCGAAAAGAACCAATGTGAGTCTTTGATACAGTACAAATAGGCTATTGCGGCATTACTCAATAACTAGAACGTTGACACCAATGTCACATAACAGACATACCATTATATGGTAAAAGCCTCATCATATTTAAATGAAACTCCACTGATAACTTAATCCTTCAATAAGTGAAACAACAAAAAAGAAGCCAACAAAGACTTGATGCGTCAAAGACAGCTTACGGGCCTCCCTTCCTCAGACACGTAAGTGGTGTAACACCATCCGGTCAACGCAATGAAGAATCCGGAGCTTCCGGCGAAGAACAACCTAACCCGGCAAGCATGAACACATCAGTACAGGACGACGTACAGTACTAGTCCGGAGCCTAACATACCTCTTCCGCTCCCTTCAAGTGCTACCGGTACGACACTGGCCGCTTCCTAACTGCCTACTAGCTAGCTAGCTAGTAGCTGGGATTTGTTTCGGTTTGTCCCGGTGGCCATTCCTATTGCGCCCAGCACTGCCGACTACTACGTAGCAGCTTGCTATTCTGGTGTAACCAAAACAAAGAGACCAACGATAGGCCTCCTTAGCTATCTATTTATTTGGTCAACTACCACAAGTCACACATCTGGATAGGCTTTGTTGCCACGACGCACCAGGCAATACTAACCTATCACTAAGCATTCTTTGCTGGCCGACTAGGATGATAGTCAGCTTAGCTATAAGCTTTATTGTTCTTTCACGTTGAGCTTTTGCAGTCTAGCCTACTAGACTAATCCATGTTTTTTATTCAACCTGGCAGCCGGCTGGCTGTCAGCCAGGTGGCGGGCTGCCGGTAGTTGCTGGTGACGAACTGAACCTGGAGAGCCGGACTTTTTTTCATTCAGTTTTCCTACTACTGGCACCTTGCGCGCAAAAACATCCAATGCAGAGCTGGCTAGCTGGCTGCTAGCTAGAGGTCGAGGATACTAGTAGAACCAACTAGCAATGAACTGTGAAACGGACAAAACCTACTTGCGACTATTTGCATCTGAGACATGATACTAGTAAAATCCTGATCTACGAGTAGGGTAGCAAAGTAACCGGCTGGTTCAGTTCCACCATTACGCAGTGATTAGAAAGCTAGCTAGACTCGGAGCACATGCCATGCCTCCAGCCAAACTGCCAGTGCCACAAGCATCCCGGCTAGGAAGAATAGAGCATTGTAAGGTTGCGAAAAGGTCCAGGCTAATTAGTAGTAATACTAGAGTAGCAGATTAGTAGATGGGAATGCGCTGACGAAAACTACCAGTAGTGAATGTTAGGGTCCATTTTGCTGTGCGTTCAAAGAATTCGTTCCACCCACAATGTTGCTTTAAAGGCACACAGTACCTTCTACTGTGCTCCTCGTGTATCAGTAGCTACTACAAGCTAAGATGGTACTCGGATTAGCTCTCTTCTGGTACAAAGATGGGCTAGGAAATAGTCTAGTAGGATACAGTGGAGGGGTTGCCTGCAAGGCCGCGATTCCAATCTCGCTGGCAGGCCGGCACCTCCGATTTTGATATCTCTGTGGTGCAAAAGATCTTGCGAACGATGACCATCGCATGTAGCTAGCTAGCTAGCTAGTAGGTAGACCCTCGCACATTGCTGTCTAGTAATTGCAGCAGCCTCCTTCAACAAGCACTTCAGCAGCATGTTTGCCATCCCCCCAAAAGGTCTTCATAGGAACTAATAAACAAGCGAGTATAAAATACGAGTTGATTCTTATGCTACCTTATCTCAGCCTTCTCGCTACTAGACTAGACTAGTAGTGGTAGTAGTAGCCAGGAAGGGCTCCGAAGTAGCTCTCAAGCTCTGCTCCCCCGCTATATGTGCTGTGCGGTCTGTTTAGGTGCGCGTCCAAAAACTCTGGTAGATCGAAATGCCTCCAACTCCTTACAGTACCGTGTTCGTTCCCGTTGTACTACTAGTACACCAGTTACTCCATCTCATCTCCATGAAGGAATTCTTTCCAAGGAAGGACCGGCAAGTCGGTTCCCTTGTCATAGACGGTCAAAAGAGGAAGGGCTCCCCATCCATAGGATGTCGCCAGAATCTTGACACTGCCACCGTTGTTGCTGTGGATACCACCACTGCGGTGGTGTTCACCAAGATTGGTGCTCTTGGCCACAAACTCCAACGTAGTTTCATTGTGAATATGTATGGTGGCATTGACCCAACCAACTCCATGGTCCAAGAGCACACTGGCTCCGGCACAGGTCCCGGGCCATTGCTCGTCACACGACGAAAAGGGAGGAACCTTGTGGAGTATCATCTCGGGTGGCAAGGTGGGACGGTTGGGATCAATGGAGAAGGGTGTGTCGATCATGTACAATCCTTGACCCGTTGTGTCTTGAAGGTGTACCAAAATGGAAATTCGATGATTGTTGTTGGCATGTTGTTGGTGTACCGCCTTGTCGTACGATGGTGATTTCCAATGAAGGTTCGTGTGTCCATATTGAACCGCCAAGGCCGCCTTTCCAAGTCGTTGACCGACTTCTTGTTTGGCCGGGGAATGGACATTGCAAGCATCTCCCCGATCGGCCGCCGTCGCAAAGGCGACTTTGGTCTCTGCAATGCCCTCGTGAAATAGAGTGGAAGCTTGGACGTCTCGTACCTCGGCCACGGCCGTCTTGTTGCACATGGTCGACAATTGAATCCATCCAAAAAAGGCCTCGGGTTGTTGAAAGCCGCGTCGCCATTCTTGAATCATGTTGGGAAAATGATACTTGTAGCGTTGGGCATCGGCGGCATGTTGGGCATGGGCTTCTCCATGGTACCAGACAAAGCCTGTCAATTGCAGGGGCCCGACCATGTACGGCACGAGCATGGAATTGTACAATTCGGCGCCCTTCCAATTCTCGGCCGAACCCCCATAGTCGAGAGGATCCGGTTGCCACACCTCAATCCGACTGGCGCCCCAATTGTTGGAAATCAAGCCCAAAGGAACTTTGTGGTCGAGTCCCGTGGACACGGCGGTCCCAAAAAACCAACACATGGCACTGAAATAATGGTAGGTAGGATGTTCGGCCGAACTGATGAGAGACGTATAACTGGCGGGAGTCCAGGGTTGTTGGACGGTTTGCAAATCCGGCAAGGGCGTTGCCGCATCCGTTTCTTGTCCCACGGTAAAGAGTCGTATGTGAGGGAACTCTTGCGCGGCACGTTTTGCTTCTTGCGGTCCATGGGCGGCCGCCGCCATGGACAGGACTATGTTGGATTGTCCTCCACACAAGTAGACATCCCCAAACAGGACATTGTTCAATATCGCTTTTTGGTCATGATTGCTCTGAATGTGAATCGTGTAGGTATGCAGCGAGGCTGGTTGCGTTGGCAATTCCATTCTCCACAATCCGCTCGTGGCATCGGAGGTTGTCGTCTTGGTAAAGGATTCTTGATCCTTCGTGGTGTCCTTGTCCTTGCGGAGTGTGACTGTGACTTTGACACCCTTTTCTTGAGTATGTCCCCAAATGATGGCCGGTTTGTCGCGTTGCAAGACCATGTTGCTGCCCAAGGTTTGCGATACAAACTGCTTTTGAAGGTCGTTTGGGCGGGCATGATAAAAGTCCGTGTGTTTGTGAGGCGCTTGGCCATGATGCTCTTCTTCTGTGGCCGTTCTCCTTCTTCTTCTCGTTCCTCCTCTTATGGATGGTTCTTGTGGTTCCTTCCAATCATAATGTAGTACTGGCGTTGGGTCGACGGCAAGAGATGAGGGCAATATTGCCATCACTATCACCAACAGCAGCAGCAACAAGGGAAGACGAGGAATCACGCTGATGCGAGAATCCATGTTCATAACGGATGGATGCGCTTGTCCTGTATTATGGACAGGAGGAAAGAAGACGGTAGTAGTACACAAGAGTACTTGCTACTAGCTATTATTCCGTAGTCGTTTGGATGATCCAGTACTGTACATTCCTGCAAGCTTGCATTCTTGTTGGTGGTGTCTTGTCGTGTGGTTACATTGAAGCATTGGGCCCAGCAGGTAACCTCTCCCGACTTGTTGACAGGTTCATGAGATATCATGGTTAGCTATCAGATATAGTTAGCTAATAGCTAGCTAAACTATCATCATGCATGGTGCTATCTGTGTGGACATGTGCATACACCGTACCAGCATTAATGCAGTTTTCGATATCCATTGAATGAATGACCCGATTGGATCTTCGTATCTTTCGCAACATATTGTAGTAATTCTGAGTCGAGTCCCGCCAGGATGGTGAATTTTTAATTTTCCAGCCTGGTGGGACTCGCACAGTAGCTAGCTACTAGGGACTGACTCGTGTGACGTCAATGCTGGTGATATGCAGTAACGAACAGTGCATTGTTCGCACATAGTTTCGTTGAACCAATCATAAAAAACAAGTTTGCAATGCTGATACATCCGTACCATAGCAAGACTCTTTCTTTGTCGCCGCAAGCACAGTAGGATGCCGGCCAAACCAATAAACAATAAGCGTTGACTCTTTCCTTCTTTGGCGTTATCGATCGGCCATGGTACTAGCTAGGTCTCTAGTAGTAGGAGCATGACACACTTGAAAGAAACCACAAACAAGCCACTAGTAGCTTGTAGCTAGATACCTAGCTAGTAGCAGCAGTTCAGGAACTCACTCGACAAGCAACAGCCATAAGTACTGTGTAACACATCGGCAGCAGCAGCAGCAGCCTCATCATCATTATCCTTATGATTCAAGTGGTGGAGACGGAGCATTGTGGTCGAGGTGTCGTGGCGACGGAACGACTGGATCCTTCGGGACCCGCTGGTTTGGAAGTCGTCCGGGAAGCCGCCACCGTGGTCTTTATTCCACACGGCTCACAACGGGACCAGAGTCCGCCTGTACCACCCCCATTGGAGGGTCTCGTGGATCCCCAAGATTGGACCAATTATTGGTGGTTTCAACAACACTCGGCCGAAGTACAGCGCGAGGTGTTGACGGAATTTTATTCCAATGGGGATTGCAAAGAAGCCACGACCTTACAGTGTTGTTTGTTGGGATGCCACAGCAGCTTGGAATTGGATGTGGAGGAATTTGTCAAGGTGGCCATGATTGTTCGACACAATGGTGTGGCCATGCATCCGGCTGCGCCCCATGGACGCTCCCGTGGCAAATTCTTTGGGGTTGGTCTTTGCAAATTGTCCTGTACCATCAATCACAGCTGTCACCCCAATTGCGTTTGGTTTACCGCTCAAAATGGACGCGACAAAATTGTGCGCGTGATTGCTCCGATTGAAGTGGGGGAAGAATTATTGGTCGATTATGGGGGAGACTTGTTACTGCCCACGCATTTGCGGCGGGCGAAATTGCAATCCACCAAGGGATTTGTATGCGAGTGTAGTAGATGCAACAACGACGAACAAGAGACGCGATGGTCCTATTGCGAAACCAAATCGACAACCTCTTCGTCTTGTTGTTCTGGTACGCATTTTATCATTCAACCCCACATGGACACGGTACCCATCATGACGAATTGCAGCAAGTGTCATCACGAGGCATCGTCCAAACATTTACAGAAAGTGTTGGAACTCGAATTGGAATTGCACCAAGAAATTGATAAAATTGAGCACATTGCCGATCAAAATCTTCCCATGGATGTTTCTGGCAGAATCATGGCCTTGAAACCACCGCATCCCTACCACTACTTGGCGGAAATGACGTATAAAATACAAGGCGAATTGTACGGCCAACTCCAACAATGGGATGCCGCCGTCCAAGCCAATACACGATTTGTGGCGTGTCGAGATGCCAATTTGAAACCGACAATAAGAAAAAACGGCGACAATGAAAACTACCATGATGTTGAGTATGCCAGTGAAGTGACGGCCTTTGCCTGCGCCCGACTGGCGGCCTCTCTACTGGGTACCCGTCACTACACACAAGCCGAACAAATCCATCAACGAGAACTCCGCATCTTGATGAGGACGCATGGGGGAACTGCGGCGGATCCAGAGCCGTACGTGGCCAATGCCGTCCAAAAGATTCTCTTGGTCCAACAGCATTTGTATCCGGCTCCTTCCACTTCTATTACCACCAGTAGCAATGATTTTTCCACCACCACCACGACCACCACGACAGCATCTCATCCACAACTGGCCCAAAAATACTGTGCCCTCTGTGGGACCAAGGCTGCGTTGACATGTTCCCGATGCGGAAAAGTCGTGTATTGTTGTCGAGATCGTCAAAAATTAAGTTGGTCCAAGGTTCACAAAAAGCATTGCGTGCTAAAATAGTAAAAAGAGATGAGGCTATGAAAAGTAATCGAACACAATGATATTGCGGGGCTGCCGTTTTTCAAAGATGGATATACTGCGTCGTTGTGCCGTGCCGATCCTAATGCACGTAGGTGTTGTCTCTTCTATTGTTGTGGGAGTCGCAGCTATCTATAGCTACTAACGCATTAGATAGGTATGACTTTTAGCGCGCGCGCGCAAGTCGAAACCAAAACAATGGTCGGCGGGGGTCACCACCCATTGTTAGTATCTCCTAAATGACATTGTAATAAAAGGCCTTGCCCGGACTGTTGTCGCTTGCAAAATCGGATGCATCCTTGATGCACGACATCCTATGACTAGCAGTTGCTTAAGAAGGCGGCTAGTAGCTAGCTAGCTAGCTACGAGTACTAGTCTTCGTAGGAGGATGGGCACCTGGCAAATATAGGCGGGCTGCAGTGGTACTGTAGTGGTGCCTCATTATTGTTCAAACTGAATGAATTTTGAAATTTTCATTTCAAATAGTTGTTTGTCTAGTGACGTCATAGAAGTCGTAATTTGAGTGCCGGTTGTTAATCAGTCATCACGCGCGTTTTTTTGATACTGTACAAAATCACACTCGTTTAAATCGCGCGTGATATCTGATTAACAACCGGCACTCAAATGGGTGTGCGACATTTTGATTTCAATCCCGCAACTACTCATGAATAATATTAAAACGCGAACGTGTGGGCGTAATTGCACAACGTTTTGCGCACCCAACGAACGACTGACTCGCGTGACTCAAAAACATGGCAAGAAAATGTACCTAGAATCTATGTGTGTTGTCTAGTAGCTAGCTAGCTACTAGCTACTAGTGCGCTGGAAAGTTACACTTCGTGGTGTGCTTGCGTCTTTGGGAGGGAATTTTGTTCCCTCCCAAAGACGCAAACGCTTGCACCTGTAACTAAAGACATTAGGTCATGGGTCCGGAGCAGCGTTTACATTAAGATGAAAAAAGCGATCAAAAATTTCGCTAAGACAGAAAAAGCCGATAACTTCACTCATTGAAGCTCCTAGTAAGCTAAATGCAGTGCTAGCTGTTGAAGCTGTTCGACAGCTAATTAGCCATGTCAAACTAACAGATTAAGCTAACAATTAACTAGCAGTTATCATGAACAAGCAATTAGCTATTTTTGTGCATTTCATTGAATTCTTTAAGCTTCGCCTGCTTGTTTTTGC
>ENA-ORBV01014032-ORBV01014032.1-microbial-mat-metagenome-genome-assembly--contig:-NODE-14032-length-12068-cov-7.951297_pt1 | contig 12068 bp, 7 predicted proteins | sample MGYA00237777_ERZ505514 | MGnify/ENA primary metagenome ERZ505514 (study PRJEB26160, sample SAMN06269048) | microbial mat metagenome | isolation source: Oligotrophic lake microbial mat | place... | reverse complement strand
CTGTATGGGGTCACTCAGCGTGGAAATAATGGACAGTGGATCTATATCGATAAGCAGGACTTTCTCTGGGCGCTGGCTGCGTTCGATCATCCGGCATGGCCCACTTCGATCGTCTGAAATGAGATGAGCGAACTCAGTGCATTGATCGGTGGCGCGAGCTGTTTGGGGCGCCAGCGAAGATCGAGGGAGGTTTGGCGCGAGTACTTGAACGGGCCGATCGTCGAGGAGAAGACCAATGCGCTGCGGATTCGGACTTGGTCCGGGTCGGTGCATAATCGGCCGCGGGGTTGGGTGGCGCCCGAGTCGACGATGAGCGCGGGGTCCTCGCCTGAGCCGAGGTCGGCCATCGGTCGCAATGCCTGGCACCATCGGTCTGCCATCGGTCTGTCGCAACCAGCGCTTTCACCTCCGCCTCCATCAACAGACCTACCAGTTGTACCCCGGCCTGCCGAACCAACTCGTCCACGCTCTGTCGCAGCCACCGCACCATCTCCGCCATTGGCAGCTCTAATTGCACCGTCCGGCTCGGGTCCTCGGCTATCTTGTCCAGCCCCTTTACGGCCTGTTGTGCTTCAATCTGATATCTTTTCTTCATAGCGACTCTCTTTCTTTTTCTTGCCAGAAAAACTGCTCCGAGCCTATCAAAGCTCGAAGCTTGAGAGTCGCTACTTTCTACGATCTACCGGGAATTCCCCGAGTCAATCATAACCACACCTTGGGGCCTTGGCGGTGCCTAGCACTAGGCCTACCCGCGCAGCTGGTGCTCCGGCGGGAAGCGGTAGCATGGGGAGAAGATGCACTTGGTGTTCATACTTTGCCTCGCCCAAGGGGACCTCTACCAAAAGGGGGGCGAGTATCTGCGAACTGGGCGGCTCGCTGAGGCTGAAGGTGCCTATCGTCAGCACTTGAAGGCGCAGCCGAACCACGTGGAAGCGCTAGCGAACCTGGGGGCGGTACTCTCGCGGCGCGAAGAGTATAGCCTGGCGATCCAGCAGTACCGGCGAGCTTTGCAGTTGCGGCCGGGCTTGGCACCGCTGCATCTGAACCTGGGTTTGGCCTATTTCAAGATGCGTGACTGGGCCGCGGCGGTGGGCGAATTTGACGCCTTTCTGCAGGCGCAACCCGGCCATCGGCAGTCGATGCAACTACGCGCCCTTTCGTTGCTGGAGTTGCAACAATACACGGCGGCCGCGAAGGCGTTTGAAGGCTTACAGGCCGGGGGCGATGCGAGTATTTCGCTGGGCCTGGCCACCGCCTATCTGCGCTCGGGCAAGGCGGCGGAGGCGCAGAAGATTCTGGAGCCGCTGCTGGAACAAGGGAACTCGGCCGAGGTGTTGCTGACCTTGGGGCAGGCGTTGTTTGTGGAGGATCGTTTGGATGAGGCCAGAGACGCACTGCGGAAAGCGTTCGCCCTACAGCCGGGTTTGCCCAGCTTGAGGTTACACCTCGGCGCAGTGAACTGGCGGCAACGCCGTCGCCCGGAGGCGATGGCGGAGTGGCGGGCCGAACTGAAAGCGCACCCCAATAACGCCGAGGCGCAGTTTACATTGGGGGCGGCGCTAGCCATGTCCGGTGGCGATAAGATTGAAGCGGAACGATGGTTGCGCGCGAGCCTGGCTCAGAAGCCGAAACATGCCCGGGCAAACTATCAGTTGGGCAAGCTGGTATGGCAGAAACGAAGTGCGGAGGCGGTGAAATGCCTCGAACGGTCGATTGCGGCGGACCCCGACTATCGGGAGGCGCATTACCTACTCGGCCGCGTCTACCAGGATCTGGGCCGCAAGGCGGAGGCGGCGCGCGAATTCGCCGTCGTCCAACGGTTGGCCGCCAAGGAGTTGTCTACGCAGCAGGAGTTATTCTCGGAGCAACCCTAGCCCTGGGTTGCACGCCTTGTCATCAGGGCCAAGTGGCGACGCAATCGAAGTCGCCCCACGCGCTGACACTCAAGGTCTACGACGGACAAGGCTTTGCCGGCAAGACGCTACGGGAGCGAGGTGGCACCACCTACGCGTTTGACGAGAAGGGCGTGACGATCACCCAGGACGGCGACACTCATCGGTTCCTGTTAACCTGGCTCTTCGGTGCCGGCCACTACGCGCGCACGCCCGTGTTTCGGGTGGGCGAGCAGTGGGTGGAGCATCGCCTCACGTGGTACGCCGCCACCGGCAAGCTCAGCCTCTCTCCCGGGCATCCACTGCAGCCCGCCGAAGATCTGGAGCGGGCGATGGGCGTGGGGCAATCGACACGCAATGCCGAACGGTGCTTTGGGTGCCATATGACGGGCGAGCGGCCCGGGGTGCATTGCGAGAGCTGCCACGGAGCGCAAGGCGGACATCCGGCGGCAAAATCCATCCGCCGCGATCGCACGGTAGCGGCTTGCGCGACTTGCCACCGGTCTCCGGCACGGGAGTTTGCTTCGCCCATGCCTGAGGTGGAAGATCCGATGAGCGTGCGCTTTGCGCCGGTGGGCTTTCTCGTCAGCCGCTGTTACGTCAAAAGCGCGGGGAAATTCACTTGTGTCAGTTGCCACGATCCGCACACGAGCTTGGCCAATTCAGCGAGCTACGACCGGACTTGTCTTGGCTGTCATGTCAAGCCCGCGGTCGCGGCTTGCCCGCGGAAGCCGGATTGTGCGAGCTGCCATATGCCCAAATCGACGCCGGCCCCTTATTTGACGTTTACCGATCACCGCATCCGGAAATAGAAAAAGGGCCAACTCCGAAGAGCTGACCCTTTCGTTACGAGCTACTCCCTTAGAAGTAGATCTTGGCGGCGAGTTGGATTTGGCGAGCATCGCGAGCGCCCGTGATAGCGCCGAAACCGAAGCGGCCGCCCGTGCCGCCTAAGGCGGTGGGCAGATTGGTGATTTGGCCGGAAGCCTGATTGAAGGTGGCCGTGCGGTTGAAATCGTTAAACTGCGTGTGGTTCGGAGCGTTGAACATCTCCAGGCGCAATTGCAGGAAACGGACTCCTTCTTTGCCCAGGCCGACGTTCTTGAATACCGAGATATCCGCATTTCTGATGCCGGGCCGGCGAACAATCCTTTGCGCGGATTCGAGGCCCTGGCTGCCAATCTGCGGCGGCGCGAAGACCGAGGCGTCGATGTAGCGATTCTCGGTGCGCTGGCCGATCGGCAGGATCGGGTTGCCCTTGACGACAATGCGCGCGCCCACCGATTCCGAGCCCGTGTACACCCGATTGTACTCACCGCCGATGCCTTGGAAGTTGACGCCGATATTGGCCGGTTGGCCGCCGATCATTGAGATCAGGCCGGAGACCTGCCAGCCGCCGAACACCTGCTTGCCCACCGCGTTATTGAGCGGCTGCCAATGCTTCGCCAAAGAGGGCACGTCGTAGATGAAGTTGGCGACGGCCATTTGGGCCACATCGAAATCGAGGTAGCTGTAGTTGGCCATGCGGTAATTGGTGGGATGCAGGCGGTCGCCGTCACCGGAGGAGAGGCCCAAAGCCTTCGACCAGGTGTAGGCGATGCCATACTGCAGGCCCTTGCCAGCATTCTTGTTCAGGCTCACTTGCATCGAATGGTAATTGGAGAAGCCGCCGAACGTCGTCAGCACGGCTTCGCCAAAGCCGAGGTTCGGACGATAAAGGTTCACCGGCAACGCCGTCCGGCCGTCGAAGCTGGTAGCGCTCAAATTCGCCGTTTGCGGGTTCTGATTCTGACGCAGCCAGGCGGAGCCGAAGGGCATCGCGTTTTGGTCATAGGTGGAGAGGAGGTGCGTGCCACGGTTGGCGACGTAGCTCACTTCGAGCGCCGTGGTCTTCAGGATCTGGCGTTGCACCGTGACATTCCACTGGTAGGTGGTGGGCACGTTGCCCAGCTTATCGAAACCGCGGACGTTGTTCGGGAAGAACGAGCCCTGCGAGTTCTGGATCGTATCGAGGTTGCCGAAGAAGTAGGTGGGGCGCGTGGTGGAGGGCGGATTGGGGAGCATGTCGAAGACGGGATTGCCCTGGAAGCGGTCATAGAAAATGCCGAAGCCGGCGCGGAGCACCGTCTTCTCGTTCACCTGATAAGCAACACCCAAGCGGGGTGCATAGTGGACACCGCGACTGTCGATGAGGCCCCGCGGGTAGCTGCCCGAGTTCGACAGGCCCATGCCGTTGGCGTAAAGACCATTCACGAATCCCCGGCCCGTGTTGAGGATGGAGCCCACCAGCGCGTTGGGCACCGTGGCGCCCGTGATGGGGTTAATGCCGACATTGACGCCGTCGATGCGCGCGGGCTGAATCAACTGCGCGCGGGCGGCGGGGTCATAGAGCGACGGGTTGAAAGACGAAGTCTGCAAGGCCGCGTCATACTGCGGCTGAATGATGTAGAAGCGGATGCCGTAATCGAGCGTCAGCTTCTTATTGACGCGCCAGTTATCCTGCGCGAACCATTCCACGTTCCAGGAACGGTATTGGCCATTGAGCACCTTGTCCGATTGGGCCAAACGATCGAAATTGCCCAGCAGCGCGTTCGAGTAGGCCCAGTTGGTGTCGCCAGGGTTCTGACTATTGCGGTCGAACCAGATGTCGCCATTCACCGAGGTGAACGCGGTTTGGTCCTTGCGGCTCTTATGCAGATAGATGCCAAACTTCATGGTGTGGGCGCCCTTCACCTTCGTCACGTTGTCCGTGATGTCGATGGTGTTGTTGAAATTGCGGAAAGGAGTGCCGTTGAAGCCGGTAAACGGAGCGTTGGGGACACCGCCGAAGCGCCAATTCTGGATGAGGCCTAAGGTGTCGCCGCCGAAGGGCATCTTGTAGGCGAGGCCAAGCTTGGAGCGGTCGAAGGTCTTGTCCACAGGGTCGATGTTCAGCACATTCTTCGACGAGCCGAAGATGAACTCGTTGGTGAGCGTCGGGTTCAAGGTGGTGGTGAGGTTGTTCACCCAACTCCAACCGGGGTTGCCGAAATTCATGGGCGCGAAGGGAATGTTGTAATCCGCGTTCCACTGGCCGTAGGCGCGATCCTGTTCGGACTTGGTTTTGATAAAGCGCGAATAGAAGCGCCACTTGTCATTGATGTTGTAGTCGCCACGGTAGATATTTTCGCGCCGTGGGAACTTGTCGGAGACTTGTGTCTGGTAATTGAACAGCGGGTCGAGGGGGCCGGCGGGCGTCGGATAGAAGTTCAGGATCTTCTGGCCGTCGGCGTTGATGCGGCTGGGTGGAATCACATTGCCGGGGAAGCAGCCGGCGCCGCCCGTGTTGGTGGCGCAAGGCTGATTGCTCAGCGGATCGCGGATGAAGACCGGGCGTCCATCACCCTCGGCCGTGCCGGCGAAGTTACCCCCGCGCTGGGCAACCGTAGGTACGGTCACCGTCCGCAGGCCGTTGGGCGACAGGCGATTCTGCCACTCAATGCCGACGAAGAAGAAGAGCTTGTCGCGGTTGGCGTTGATCTTCGGAATGTAGGCCGGGCCGCCGATGTTGAAGCCCGCGGTGTTGTCGCGGAAGAGTTGGCGAGAGCGCCCTTCGAGATTATTGCGCCAGTTGTTGGCGTTTAAGCCTTCGTGGCGGTGGAACAGGTAGCCGGTGCCATGCAGATCGCGGGTGCCGGACTTGGTTACCACGCTGATGGCGGCACCGGAGGAGCGGCCGTATTCGGCCGGCTGCGAATTGGTGAGCATCTTGAACTCAGCAATCTGGTCAATATTCATGGTCGCCAACTGGCCGCCGTTGGAGCCCGTGTCGATGTTCGTAATGCCGTCCACCATCAGGTTGTTCTGGTTGTTGCGGTTGCCATTCACTGAGCCGCCGATGCCGCCAGTCGGCACCACTCCCGGCACCGTGCGGGTGAGGTCAAGAAACGAACGGCCGTTGAGCGCGAGGTTGATCACCTGATTGCCGGTAAGCACGCCGCCCTTTTCGGCCCCGCGCGTTTGCAGGATGACGCCCGAAGCTTCTACGGTTACCGAGTCGGTGATGGCACCTACGGCGAGCACGAAGTCCGGCAGATCGAGGCGATCGTTCGCCGAGACGCGGATCTCGTTGCGTTCCACTTTTTTGAAGCCGCTCGACTGTACCAGCACTTTGTAAAGCGAAGGCTTCAGGGGGTTAAAAAAGAAGAGCCCCTCGCTGTTGGTGGTAACTTCGCGGTTGTCGCCTTGGGCGACGTCCACCAAGGTGACCCTGGCGCCGGCGATCACCGCCCCTTGCGAGTCCTTGACTATGCCGCGAACGGAACCCGATGATTGCTGGGCGAAAGCCACAGCGGTAAACATCATGAAGATAGAAAGATAGCGCAGCACCCGACTGCGCAGCGTAAGCATCTGCATTTTTCCCCTTTTGCACACAAGTCAATCCACCCGATTCGCAGACCCGGGTGCATTGGAGAGATCATATGCACTTCTAGGGGCCGTGTCAATCAGGTTAGAGGCAGGTTGTCGCTAGTATGTGATTTGTCCGGTCCAATTCACACATGAATTGTCCGCTTCGACAAAAGCGGGGATGCTAGGTGGTGAACCCCACCTGGCAGGGCTCCGCGACGGAAACGGAACGGATGATGAAGTTACAAGATGTGCTCTTGAAGGCAATGGCGAAGAAGATTACTTGGTGGGAGGCGGCGGAGATCATTGGGGTCAACGGACCGGACGATGAGAAGGTGGCGGGAGCGGTTGGACGCGGAAGGCTATTCGGGCTTGGTGGATCGGCGTAAGAGCCAGCCCAGCGACAAGCGCGTACCCGTGGCGAAGGTGGAGGAAGTGCTGCGGCTCTACCAGGAGCAGTATTTCGATCTCAACATCCGGCACTTTCACGAGAAGATCGGCGAGGAACATGGAATCAAGTTGAGTTACACGTGGGTGCAGAAGGCGTTGCAAGGAGCGGGACTGGTGGCGCGAGGGCGCAAGCGAGCCAAGCACCGGCGGCGGCGGGAACGACGCCCTTTCCCACCGCTCCGGCGGTTGTTTCTCTCTCTAAAACAAACCCAAGAAAACCCCCTTCGGCAAGCCGAAGGGGGACCAAGGGTCTCATAGGCTAAAGCGGACATTTCATGTGTGAATGAAACCGGACAGATTGACTAACTACGAACACCTACCCACTACCTACCCACTTTCCCCCCTACCCTTTTTTTCGCAAACTTTATGAGAGAAATGCCCCACGAAATCCGCTAATGGACGGCCCGCAAACTTAGATTGTCACCGCCCAAATACCCTCTCCACCGGACCCAACGCGGCGATTCTCCGTGATCATCCGCCGCTGCACACGCGGGCCCCGTCGGCCCGCCCCTTAGGGAAAAGGGCCATCCCACGGCATCCAGAGAATGATAGGGATATTTTCCATTCGGCGTGGAAATGCCGGGAAGATCCGTTGCCGCCGCCAGGACCTTCAGGCGAAACTGGTCTGGCGTGAAGTTCAAACGCCATTCCGATTCAGCTTGGAAGCAGAAAGCTCGTCGCGGCTTTCATATCCTGTCGCGACTATCGCGTTCGACGGGTCCCGATGATGCACGCGTGACCAAAGCCGCGGTGGCCATTTTGAATGCGCAGGGTGTCGAGCGGGCGGCACTGGAGCGCTGGTTCACCGGGGAGGGCGACGTTCGGACAGATCCCGCGGTGGGAGGTGAGATTCTCCGATTCGTGCAGGCTCATGGGACCAAGCGGGTGGTGGCGACGGATCGAGTCATAGGCTGCCCGCATCAGGAGGGGGGTCGACTACCCCGAAGGAAAGGCCTGTCCGCACTGCCCGTTCTGGGCGCACCGCGATCGCTGGACCGGCGATAGGGTGCAGTAGAACGATCAAGCTGTAGGCGCCCCAGAAAAGAGCGGCCAGGTCGGCGTGCTACTGCTCCACCTCATCGGCGCATGGCTGGACGAGCAAGACGGGCCGGATCTGGGTGGGGGACCCCACAGCTTACGCTGCGGGCTAGAAGCGCCGTCACTAACGATGACCCGGTCACCTTCGTTCCCGGCTGGTAAGCAATGAAAAACATGATAGGATCTGGCGAACGGGTCGAGTCGCTCCAGTGATCATTCGCCGGTAGCTGCCTACACCAAATGACAGGTCTACTGAGGAAAACATTGTGAAGTCTAAAATTCTCGCGCTAGCCTTACTCGCCAGCCTTGCGTGGGCCCAGGATCGCGGCACGATAACCGGTCAAGTTATCGACTCTTCCGGAGCGATCATTCCCCTGGCCAAGGTCACGCTCTCCAACCCCGCCACCGGCCAACGCCAGACCGTCGAAACCAGCGGCGAGGGCGGCTATACCTTCTTATCCCTAACCGCCGGACGCTACAGCGTCACAGCCGAGAAAGATGGCTTCCGCCGCGCGGAAGCATCCAGCGTCGCCGTCCAGGTGAACACCGCCACCCGGCTTAATATCCAGATGCAACTCGGCACCCTCACCGAAACCATCCAGGTGCAATCCACTACCCCTCTGCTTCAGACCGATCGCAGCGACCTCGGCACCGTCGTCGACAACCGTGCCATTCAGCAATTGCCCCTGTTTATCAACGGCGGTCTGCGCAGTAACCTCGCTTTCGCCAGCCTTGCTCCCGGCGTTTCAACCAACCTGACCAGCGACCCCGACACCACCGGTGGCTCGCCCAGGATTGCGGGCGGCCAAGGCCAGGGCGCCAGCCTGCTCGTCGACGGTGCCGAGTCGATGAGCGAACGCCGCAACGATCCGCAAATGCGCGTCGTCAGCGCCGAAGCCGTCGAAGAGTTCAAGGTCCAAACCTCCGCCTACTCCGCTGAATTCGGCCGCACCTCCAACGGCGTTCTTAACTACACCACTAAGTCCGGCACGAACGCCTTCCACGGCTCCGGTCTTTTCCAATTGCGCCACGAAAAATTGAACGCCAAAGGCTTCTTCTGGGGCACCACTGCGCGCGGGGAAACCGTTCAGCGCCAGCACGTGGAAGCCGTCAACTTCGGTGGCCCGGTGTGGATTCCTAAAATCTACAATGGCAGGAACAAAACCTTCTTCTTCTTCGCCGGCGAACGGTCCCGCGCCAAGAACTATAACAGCAGCGGCCTCCAGTCTCTGCCGATCGCCGAGTTCCGCAACGGCGACTTCCGCCGCTACACGAACGCGGCTGGCGCCATGGTCCCCCTCTTCGATCCCCAAGATGCCAGTGGCAACATCATCGCCAACGCCAACGACCGCCGGCCCCTGACCTGCAACGGCGTGGTGAACGTGATCTGCCCGGACCGCATCAGCCCGGTAGCCAGGGAAATCTTCAAGTACCTGCCACTCCCCGACAGCCCCAACGTCGTCTTCAACAACACCCGCATCCGCAACAATGGCTCGCGCACTCCCGGCGCCTGGCAGGGCGTTTACTCGATCAAGGGGGACCACAACTTCAGCGACAAGTTCCGCGTCAACGGCATGTTCAGCCGCCAGTATTTCGACAGCTACCCTCTCGCCGGGCCCATCCCTGGCGCTCTCGCCGAAGCCTTTCAAGAGTTCGGGAATCTCAAGTACTGGCGCTTCGGCAGTGACTACACCATCAAGAGCAACTTGCTGAATCACTTCACGCTGGGCATCAACATCCGAGACCTCGGCGAAGGCCCCAATACCCTGTTGCCCGAAGGCTACCGGGCCGCCACCCTGCTCCCCGGCCTTACTGGCTCCGGCGCCGAGAAGACCAAAGCCTACACCAAATACAACACCGAATTCGGCAACTATGGCGGCAGCGTAGATACTAAGTCGCCCGGCCGCACCCTCAACATCTCCGATAACCTCACCTGGATCAAAGGCCGTCACCACGTCAAGTTCGGCGGCACTTACATGGCGCTCAGCTATAGCCGTAAGGACTGCAATAACTGCGGCGGCTCGATTGGCTTCAGCTCCGCCGCCACCGGCAACCCCGCGGTGAGCGGGCAGAACGGCATCGGCTACGCCGCATTCCTGCTGGGTTTACCCAGCGGCGGAAGCTTTAACTTCGGCGCCAACATCAAGTACCTCTACCGATACTACGCCGGCTACGTCCAGGACGACTTTAAGCTGAATAACAAGCTCACCCTCAACCTCGGGCTGCGTTACGACTACAGCACCCCCCGGCGCGAGGCGAATCTGCAGAACAGTAACTTCAACCCCACCATCCCCAACCCGGGGGCCAACGGCATCCTGGGCGCTCTCGAATTCGCCACCGAAGACCGCAAGATCCTTCTCAACTCCCGCAAGAACGCCTTTGCTCCCCGCATCGGCTTCGCCTACCAGGTCTCCTCTAAAACCGTCATCCGCGCGGGCGGCGCCATTATGTGGGATATCATCCGCGAGGATGGCAATGCCGACAACGGCATTCAGGGCTTCGGCGGCTCCTTCGGTTCCGTCGGCAACTTCCTCTCCACCGGCATCTCCTTCACCCAACGGCAGGGTCTCGATTCCCCAGGCTTGCGCACCTTCGTCGAAGCCCAGCGCCCACCCCAGAAAAACCCCGGCCTGGTGATCAACGGCAGCCCCACGTACAAAACAGGCGAGTCCGGCAAGCCCGGTTACTATACCGACTACAACATTACGGTTGAGCACAGCTTCTCGCCCAGCACCTTGCTCCGCACCAGCTTCCACGCCAATTACGGGATCAAGCTCCAGGCCGGCTTCGACTTCAACCAGCTTGACCCTAAGTTTTTGCCGATCTACGGCAACCTGCTCAACAGCCCCGTTAGTTCCGTTATCAACAACCCCATCGTAGTAGCGGCGGGCTTCAGACTGCCCTACCCGAGTTTCGCTCAGAATCTCACTCTCTCCCAGGCGCTCCGGCCCTTTCCGCAATACAGCGGCTTCGGATCCGTCACCACGCAGAACGGCCACACCACTTACAACGGTCTCGAAGCCAGCTTTCAGAAACGTTACTCGAAGGGCCTCTGGCTGCAAACTTCTTATACCTTCGCCAAGACGCTCGTCAACACCGGCGGCCAAAATTACTATAACCGCACCGCGGAGAAAGTGGTGAGCGGCGACAACCGTCCCCACATCTTCACTACGGGCTATGTTTACGAGCTACCTCTCGGCAAGGGCAAAGCCTTCGCCGCAAACATGAATCCCATTCTCAACGGCATTATCGGCAACTGGACTGTCTCCGGTGTGCATCGCTACCAGAGCGGTACGTCTTTCGGTGTCGGCGGTTGTAGCCAAAACATGGGCGGCGCCGGCGCGGCCCGTTGCGCCTTCGTGCCAGGCCAGGCCTTGACCAACCCCAATTGGGATCCCCGGAATCCCCTCAGCCCCTATCTCAACCGCGCGGCCTTCGTTCAGCCGGCCAACTTCACCTATGGCGACCTGCCCGCCACCATCTCCCAGTTGCGCCAACCCAACCAATACGGCGAAGATCTGGCGGCCAGCAAGAACTTCAACTTCGGCAAAAGCGAGAAGAACATCATCGAGTTCCGGGCCTCGGCCTTCAACGTCGGCAATCGCCATCTCCTGGGAGGCTTGGTGACCGGTATCAACAATGCCGCCTTCGGAACCTTCAGCAATCCGCAGTCAAATCTGCCCCGCAACCTCCAGTTCAGTCTCCGTGTGAGCTTTTAAGATGCGACGATTTCTATTCGCTCTCCTCGCCGTCTCGTCCGCGTTTGGGGAAGACTACTTCCCTAAGCCGGACAAAGACGGCGGTTGGCGCGTGCTCAAAGACGCCGCCGCCATCCGTAAGACTGCCGGTATGGATCTGGAGAAGCTCGACCAAGCCTTCACCTATGCTTCCCGCAGCAGCCAACACGGAGGCCTACTGGTCGTCCGCCACGGCTGGCTGGTCTACGAGCGCTACTACGGACGCGGCAATCGCGAAGCCAACCCAGCCAGCGCCTCGGTCGGCAAAGCCTACACCAGCATCGCTTCGGGCATCATGCTCGCCGAAAAGCGCGCACAGATTCCCGACGGTCTCGACACCAAGGTCTTCAACGCCAAATACCTGCCCGAAGCGATGCCTCTCGACGACCCCGCCAAAGCCGACATCACCCTCGGCCAACTCCTCTCCATGTCCTCCGGCCTCCACGGCGAAGGCGCCAATCCTGGCTTTGTCGATGGCGTCCCCGCCGTCAAGCTCACCCCCGTGCCGCGTCCCGCCGAACCCCTCGGTCAGGATCTGGCCGCCCTCCGCACCGTTCCGCCAGGA
>ENA-ORBV01014030-ORBV01014030.1-microbial-mat-metagenome-genome-assembly--contig:-NODE-14030-length-12071-cov-3.528598_pt1 | contig 12071 bp, 2 predicted proteins | sample MGYA00237777_ERZ505514 | MGnify/ENA primary metagenome ERZ505514 (study PRJEB26160, sample SAMN06269048) | microbial mat metagenome | isolation source: Oligotrophic lake microbial mat | place... | reverse complement strand
GCAGAAGACGGCATACGAGATTCGCCTTAGTCTCGTGGGCTCGGAGATGTGTATAAGAGACAGGTAGGTAACGTGTTGGGCCCCAACGCTGGCGCAATGGACTCGACAACGGGCGCGGATGCGTAGACATAGGATACCGAGGATGCAACTGGATTCATCCCATCTACTGTCATTTGCACCAAGACTGTCTGGTCATACAGCGGGACTGGTACCATGGTCACCGGCACTGGTCTAGGAACCATGCAAGAGCATTCAGACGCGCTGATAAAGGTGGCGAGTGAGGCAACACCTCCAAACAAGCAAGCCAAAGTCGGAGATTGAATAAACCCGGAGCCGTAAACTGTCACTACGTTTCCGGCAGTCACAGTGCCTGTGGAAGGCTGAACAGATGTAACAGTGAGCTCACTGATGTACTCAAAAGCCACCGACGACGAACTCCAATAAATGCCATCGTTGGAGACTCGCACACCCTTGGATCCCGGAGCACTGCCAGGAACCACACACGTAATCGTAGAAAATCCAATATACGTCGCGCTGACCACTGTAGACGGAGATCCAATTTGACAGGCTAACGCAGCAGACGGATGGAATCCCGAGCCATGCACCGTCAGTGTCGCTCCTGAGGACGGCAAGAGCAGGGGCGACACCATCTCGACTTCGGGGATAGGCAGCACCGCCAATGCGGCACCGGTCACAGACAATGAACCATCGTCGTGTGACACTCGCACCACCACAGAACGCGCATCTGTGAACGCAGGCACTGCGCAGAACAACGTCTGTGCATCGACGAAGGTGACACTGGCAAATGATAGATCGATGCCATCCAGTCGACAAGTGGATCGTCCAGACAGGAAATTGGTTCCAGTGACGGTCAGCACCGTGCTGATACCGACGGCGATAGTGCTCGGCTGAACGCCTGATACCGTCGGAGGGGTCACTAGTGATACACTGATGCTAGAGCCAAGGGCCACATAGCCACTCGCTTTGATCGATACGAGCGATATCACGTGCGATCCGGGACTCAAGCCAGAAGGAAGCACCGCCATGACAGTGGTATCGGTAATACTGCTGATAGCGTCCGGAGTCAAAGTAAGTTGACCAATGGACACCGCATCGCACGACATTAGATTGGATCCCAGGATGGTGATAACGGAGGCGGTTGACGACGAGACCGTCGGAGGAGTGACCGAGGCGACAGTAGGCGCAAGCAGACATTGGATGACCACTTCAGCGGACGGCGAAGTGTAAACAATTCCATTCGTGCTCAGTGCGATAGAGACAGAGCCTGGAGGAAAGGCCGGTGCAACACATCGCACAGCCCCGGGTAGCACGGACACGGCTTGAACTGTCGTAACGCTGCTGGTGGAGTCGGTGAACCGACACCACGCTTCAGACGCCCACGGTTCCTTACGCACCAGAGATGTGTGCACCCAAAGCGTTGTACTCACGCCTTCCACCACCACTGCAGGACTCGTTCGAAGAGGCACAACGTCCAACGTGTACCGAAACAACGCACTAGCAGTGGAGAATATGATCCCGTCGTTGGATACAGTAACCTGCGCAGTAGCTGCTTGACAAGCACCATCAGAGGCCACACAGGTGGCAGGCGCCAAGCACAGCACACTGCTGGCTGTCTGGAAGACAGCAGCAACATCCATCGACAGATTGCGCCCCTGCGGATCGACCTGGAATCGACAGACCGTGCTGGCCGTGAACAAAGAGCCGGTGACGGTAAGAGTGGCTCCGCCTGAGCTAGAGCCGATCTTGGGTGTGACATCGAGTACCGATGGCACAAACCGATATGTGTAAGGTGCTCCACCGCCAGCGCTCAGCTCCAGGCCTCCGTTGAACGAGACGCGTACAGTTACGGTCAACGGCAGATGGGACCCGCTGACGGCAGGTGTGACGCAGGTCAGCTGAGTCGAACTGAGGACCCGAGCAGGCACCTGAATGTCCGCCGCTGTCGTGGTCAAACCACCCAGCATGCACAGCGCGTTGCTTGATGTGAGGTCGAAATTGCTTCCAAAGACAGTGATTGTAGTGCCACCATGCCAGCTGCCAGAGGACGGGGTCAACGACGATACCGTCGGGACAGCACGATACATGACAGTGATTGGATCAGAATAATGCACACCGTCGCCGGTAACATGAATAGATTTGATCCCGTCACTTGCACCAGGTAGAGTGCACAACACCGAGTTGGCGTCGATCCACTGTGCAGGAATCAACTGTACCATATTGAACCAACAAGCCAAATTGGGCGACGCGGTGAAGTTGGAACCATAAATGATTGCGGCAGTGGTGCCCAGCCCGTACGTCACGTTCGGTGATATGCCAACGAGCGATGGAACAGGTGCATATTGCAACAGCACCACTTCAGCAGAGGCAGCCGAAGGCGCATTCACACTTTCGTCCAACACTTCCAATTGCACCGTCCAGAACCCAAAGAAAGGGGGAGCCGCGCATACCAGTGAGGACGAAGACAAGATGCTCTGTGGGACCACACGCACGGCGTTATCTGGACCACCAAATCGGCATACAAGCTGGGCAGATGGATCGCCAAATCTCTGGCCCGTGACCGTCAGCAGCGTTGAGCCGGTGGTAACAGCGACAGCAGGGAGCACGCTCGACACTGTCGGCAGATCTACAAACATCACTGCAGCTGCGGAAGACGCAGATGTGTAAGACCGCCCGCTGTCTGTGGATAGCGTGATGTTCGCACTGCCCGCACTGCTGCACGGACCAACCACGCAAGTCACGCGAGTGCTTGATTGCACGGCAGCAACGGAGGGAAGCGCAAATGATGCTTCTGGACATGTGAAATAGCACCATGTGGTAGCGCCCACATTGAAGCCTGAACCGTCAACAGTGATCACCGAGCGAGCTGACAACGACACGCGACCAGGTTGTACTGTAGTCACAGCAGGTGGCACGAGATACAAGAACCAAACGGCCTCAGCGCTGTACTCGAAAGAGGAGTGGGATATGTACACGCGGATGCGGTCGCTGGCACAGCCTTGTATGACACCACATGCCGGGATGGAGCACTGCACAGAGTTCATAGACAGCCACACACCCGCGGTCGGGTACAAGCCTGGCGCCGCATAGCTACACGTCAAAGTGCTGGTTGGCAAGAATCGATCACCGTACACCATCACGGTGGTGGAACGATCCTCGTAGCCCGATGCTGGTGACAACGACATGACTACGGGTGCGTGCCGGTATCTCAGTGGCTGAGGGGGTCCAGACAAGTACCCGCTGGCATCAACGATAGACACGTTGACTACACCCAGTCCTAGCGATAATTGCTCAGTGAGCGGTTGATCATCGTAAGGTAATGCGCTCAATGGAGGCACTTCACAGTACAACAGAGCTGCCGAGCTCACGTTTGCGACAGTTTGATACGAGGAGCCAAAACGACAGAATGCGTCACCGGCCACAAAATTTGAGCCATCTACGGTCAGAACGATACCAGTGCTGCTGACAGTCACATACGGCGGGCTAACACCACGAATGCGGGGCAAAGAATATATGGTGACGGTGGTAGACGCATTCGTTCGAAATAGGGTACCAAAACCACCGTCCAGCGACACACTCAAGGCACCAGTGGCGTTGAACCCCACCAAACCGCAAATAGCGGAGTTGGCACTCAACACGGCTGCTGGTGTTCTGAAAGCGTTGTCGAACACGCAATACATGCTGGATCCTGATGCACCGCTTAGAGCAAAGTCGAAATTGCTGCCTGTCACGGTGAGTTGCGTGGCAACCGCTTGCGGAATTCGAGTAGGGAAAACGCTAGAGAGTGTCGGTTCAGGCACCGCAGTCACAGGCAGACCAGAGTATGCTGTAAAATCGGAGTCCCAGTTTGCAACGGCAATCGTGACTTCGGATGGCGCTACTGGAGCACAAACGCACAACACAACCGAGGAGGCAACAAAGGTTGCTGCTTGACTGACGCCGTTGATACGACACAACAGATTGCCGCTATCCAGAAACGATGATCCAATGACAGTGAGTGTAGTAGCAACTCCAGCTGGAATGACGCGCGGGGTCACTTCACTGATGACAGGGAGAGGCACGTATGTCAACATTACCGATCCGACTGCTGCTGAACCAGTCAGGATCGGAGATACCGACGGCGGAGCTTGCCAGCGCTGTGCCGAGCTTCCGGTTAGATAGTATCGCGTATCCTTCTCGAGTAACACGACTGGGATCGCTGAAGAACCAGTCTGATCCAAAGCAGCAGGAGCTGCACAGTGAACCACGGAGGAGGACACGAACGCTACCGGTTCGACGGTGAACTGACCAAAGGCACAGAGTACGGAGCCATTCACCAAATTGGCACCAGTGACGGTGATGATGCCACCTCCACGAGCTGTGACCGCGAGAGGCGTGATGTTAGCAATGGATGGCGCATGATACAGTTGTAGAGGTTCAGGAGAGATAGCGTATTCAACGCCGTTCATGGTTACTGACATATTGACTGAGCCGGATATTGAGACATCAGCGGTGATCGCTGGCATGATGCACTGGAGTTGGTCGGCTTGTACAACCAGCGCAGCAACCGTGATTCGCGAAGGGGTTAGATGAAAGTCGCAGAAACTCGTGTCCGTTGCAACAAAGCCAGTGCCGTACACGGTGAGGGTGCGATCGGACGGGTCACCAGTCAACGCTCGCGGCAACCGAGCTGGGCTCACACTGAGCACGCGCACAGGATCCACAAACGTGAACATCGGACCATCACTGGAGAAATCGACACCTCCGTTAAACGAGAGGTCAAGTCTAACGGTGGTGGGGATAGTCGCAATAGAGGATGTCATGTTGGGAGCTACACACTGCACAACGGTGCCAGTAAGCAGCAGACCAGCAGTTTGAGCGGTGCCCCAACGACAGACCAGCGCCGACGTAGCCATGGTTGGAAGCAAAACATCAAAGTTAACGCCGAGTAGTGACACTTGATATCCACCGTTCGCGGAGCCAAACGTAGGTGCCACACCCGCAAAACGCGGAATATCGTGAAAGAAGAACTGAAGTCCGACGCTCGAGTAATGTTGGCAGTTGCCGCTGAGTTCAACCGTGCAGGTGCGCCCGATAAGCCAGCCCTGCGGACTCGTGCATTGGACCATGGTCGAGTTGATATATGTGTACGGTACAGCGGTCATGCCGAACCTGCAGCATCCTGTGCCCGATGGAGACCACAAGCTGCCATTGATGAAGTTCGCCCCAATGACAGTGACGACGGTTCCTCCAGACACTGGACCCACCAACGGTGACAGGGACACTACTGATGGCGTTAGCATGAATGTCAGACTGGCAGCCGTGCCTGATGTAGGACCATAGTACTCCTGGCCATTCACGCTCACCTGCAGACGATAGTCCCGCGAGTTGATGGCGAGAAGGGCCTCGGTACTGGGAGATGGTACAGGACATAAGAGCTGGCTGTCTGACACGGCTGTGCCCGCGACATCTAGGTCCTGAAATGCTGAGCTGAATCGACACGTGGTCACGGCTCCACTGACTGACGGTGCAAAGTTCGCTCCGGAAACTGTCACGATGATTGGATCGTTGGAATAGCCACTGGTGGGCGACACAGATACAACAGACGGCGCAGTCACATATGTGAACGCTACCGACGTGCTGGACTGGATTAAGCCATCTAGCGACAGGCGAACCTCAACCTGACCGACCAGAGCTGTAGGTACTGGAGCTATGCACTCTACAGAACCAAGGACTTCCCCATCGTCCAGCCGCCACACTAATGAGGCGATCACCGGTGGTAGCGGACCAAAATGGCAATAAGCCGCAGCATTCGAGACTCCTGGAAGTAGGAACCCAGTGCCCGAGATGGTGACTCGGGTACCACCCAGATCAGATCCCAAGGCGGGTCGGATGCTGAGAGGAGCAGGCATGGCAATGTACGTGTACTGTGTGCGATCTCGCGTGTAATCCACAGAGTTCCAGCTGATCTCCACGTAAGTTGAGCCAGGCAGAGCCCCGGAAAACGCAGGCGCTGCACACGTGAGTGTTGACACGTCTGCAACCGTAGCCGCATTAGTTGCGATCACAGAGTCATCCATCATCTTGAAAAACCGACATGTTACACCAACAGCTGTGACCAGGAAGTCTCGACCAGTAATCGTTAGGATTTGACCCCCAGCAGCTGGGCCAACCACCGGGGACACAGCCAGCACAGTGCTGTTGTGGTGATAGGTGAACGTGCTTCCCACGCTAAGCGGAATAGGTACGCCCATCACCCGCAGTTGCACCGTGACATCACACGGCTGGCCCCACGGAGCTCGAGGCATCTTGCAAGTCAGCACACTGGTGTTGACCAGTGAACCCAAACCGGAAAGCACTTCGACAACTTGTCGCTGAGCTGACACCGCTGGGAGCGACGCTGACACCGATGGGGTGAACATGCATTGTGTGACAGCTAAGAAAAGGGAGTCGAAGCTCGAGCCGAATATGGTGATGACTGTGCCACCCGAGGACGGCCCCAGTACAGGTGCAAGCTCATGCGCGAATGGCCGAGGAGTATAGGTGAAGATTACCTGACAAGAGAACTGAAGTAAGCGACGGAAGATATGTACGACACAGTTTGCTCAGAAACTTACAGAATCAGTGCTGAATTCAATGCCGTTGTGAGTAACTGCGACGACAGCAGGTCCTGGTACGCCATTGGGGACCAAACACAACAGTTGGGTTGCACTGATAAAGGTAGCTGTGCTGAGTATTGCGCCAATTCTACAGGCCAGATCTGCGGTTTTGATGAAATCGGCGCCAACGACTGTGATAGAATAGGAGCTACTCAATTGCTCCGGGCCGGAGTCAGGCCACAATCTAGTGACGCGAGGCAGCGCTACGTATTCCACAGATAGTGGATTACTGATGGATGCCGATGGCGTGTTACGGTACGTCACAGTAACCACGCCTGGAGTGGAGGCTGACGGAGCGATGCACGTTACTTGCGTCGGGGAAACGAACACGGCTGCGACGCTTGTCAACGCCGCGAAAACGCACTGCCCATAACCATATGCAAATCCAGATCCAGTGATAGTCAAGACTGCTCCTCCTTGTGTTGTGATCGAGCTGGGACTAAGAGAGCTAAGCGAGGCTAACGGGAACAAAAATCGAACTTCCGGCTGCGAATATCCAGTAAAACTAGCGTTGCCAAGCAGGTACGAGTAGCTGGAGGTAACGCTGTTCGAATATCGACGTCCACTGCAAGTTGAAACTTGGATTGCCACAACTCCGGCAGCGGCTTGAAACGGTGCGACGCACTCCAACAATGTCTCGTTGATCACGCGAGCACGCACCACTCGATCAGACGTTCCAAACTGACACATCACGTTCACTGAGGCAGCAAAGCCCGATCCGGTAACCGTGACTACCTGGCCTCCGGCCACAGAGCCGATAGCTGGTGACACACTGGAGATGACGGGGTCAGCCACCACGCTGAAATCACCCAGAACCCGTGGAGGATCGGTGCCGACAGCCATTCCGATAGAATTGAGGCCAAGAGTCACACCGACTGAAGGGACCAAAAACGTGACACTAACAAACCACGGTGTGACGTTCACGCTAAGATCTGTGTCGTTGAGCACTGCTGAGCCGATGTGAATGGTAATGCCGTTTGCCAAAATGGATGCTGCTGCTTCTTGACTTGACGGCACGGTCACCGTGACCGACGTGCTGATGACACCCCATGGCGGAATGATGCTGCCATTGTTAGGGGGAGCCATAAAGGCAAATCGGTATCCGCTACTACTGTACTCAACGCCGTCGTTCGTCACCTCCAGCTCGACTAGCACTGGCAAAGGAACAGCTGTGGCGTTACACCGAATAGCGGTACTGGATACGAAGAAAGCAGGATTCACAGGACCACCCAAGCCGAATCGACACCAAGGGCCACCGTTCGCAGAAGAAAACCCGATTCCGGTGACGTTGATCAACGTGGCCGCAACATTATACACCACCGCTCGGGGAGATGCAGTCTGCACTTCCAGCGCGACATACGTGAACTGCACGTTGTTGGTAGTGTAAACCTCCGTCACGGAGCCATCGATGCTGCTCGGACTGATTTCCAACGCCACACTGCCACCGACGCCAGGAGGGGAGGCGCACACGAGTGCAGTGTCATTCAGAATGGATGAAGCCATAATCTTGCTGGAACCAAAGGCACATCGAATGTTGACAGCGTAGCTGAAAGCTTGACCGCTCACCGTGACCAAGGTTCCACCGGCAGCAATGCCCAGCGTCGGCGATATGGAGCTTACGGACGGCGGCGGGTAGAAGTTGAACGTTAGATTGTTTGCCGAAGTGAAGTTATTGTTCAGTATGTATAACGGCGCAACTTGAGCCGTCACGATCGAGGGCGTGGTGCAGATAACGTAGCCTGAATCGATGAAGGTCGCCGGAACGGGAGCATGGGCAGAGCCGAAGCCGCAAAACAACGGCAAGCTACCACGGATATCCGTTCCACTGATGGTCAGCACTGTGCCACCCGCTTGTGGACCCGCACTCGGTGCAACTGCAGTGAGCACCATGGGCAGGTAATATGACACGGTGAAACCATTTGCTGTAAAGCGCTGCCGTGAGTTGACACTGATCTCTACAGTGACCGTTTCTCCGTATAAAGAGGTAGAATTAGGGAGTGTGCACAGGATGACTTGTTCGGATTGCACTGTGGCAGGAGCATAGGAAACTGGGGTGGTAGAGAACTGGCATTCGACGGAGGAGTTGCCGAATGCGGTAGTAAAGCCCATCCCTCGAATGGTTATGATGGTTCCACCAGCAAGCTCAGCGATGGTAGGTGTTATTTTGGAGATATACGGTGCAGCTGTAGACATCGCGTAATTGTGAGAGCATGACGATATACATGTGAGATAGAATGATTACGTACCCAATATTGTGATGTCTGCTGAAGTAGTCGACCAGTCTACGCTATTCCGACTCACCTTCACAGGATAAACACCCTCACTGAGGGCGGGCAAAGCACAGGTGAGATGAGTAGAGTTGAGTACGGTCGCAGTGACGGCAGCAGCCAACGAAGACCCAAACAAGCATCTCGTGCGGGTAGCATTCACAAACGCTGCACCCGTAACAGTGACAGTGACTCCACCGTAACTGAGAGCAGTGCTGGGCTGGACACTCTCCACGATCCAGAGCAGCCCGTAGGTGAATGTGTACCAGAAGCTGGTATACTGCTGCTGATTCAGCGACACCTCTACCGCTACCGAAGTGTTGGATGCGGAGGGCGGGGCAGTGAACTCGATAGCATCGGGGTATACGCGGGTAGGGACCACGATCAGGGAACCCACCTTCACTCGAAGCAAACTGCTCGTGTCCAGAAAGCCAGAGCCAAACACAAACATGGCGGTACCGCCTGAAGTGGGAGCGGAGAAAGGCAGGACGCTGGTTACAGTCACGTTCGGATGAAAAAAGAAGGACAGTCCACTCGGTGTGAAGACACCGTCATCATCCGTGTTGACATCCAATGTGTAGGTACCAGGTGTAGCTACCGCTGGAGAAACACATGTGAGTAATGTGCTGGATACAAACGAAGCGTTGACCGGAGGCTCCGAGCCGAAACGGCATTGCATGAAGGGGACTGCATTGTTCTGGAAGCCGCTTCCTGAAATTGAGATCACTGTCCCGCCCGTTACGGGACCGAGCACGGGGGAAATACTGCTCACGTTTGTCAGACGATAGGTATAGTTCAAACTGGTTGCAGAGAAATCAATACCGTTGCCAGATACAGATACAGCCACGGTCGCAGTGCCACCGATCAGGCTATCAGCAATCGCAGTCGGAGTGGAGCACCACATATGCGTTCCATTCACCACGCTAGACGCACGGACCATGGCATATCCAAACCGGCAGTACATCGTCGAAGGGGCATCGAAGTCACTTCCGGTCACCAAAACACTCGTGCCGCCGCCTGACAAAGACCCCTGGGAAGGACTCAATTGGGTGATGGTGGGTGCATTGTAGTAGGTGAAACTCAATCCAAGAGGCGTGTAATTCAGCCCGTCCAGTGACAACTGGATAGGCACCGGGGCTGCTGTACCAGCGGCTGGAGTAGGGCACGTAACTAGTGTAGGTGCTAGAAACGAACCGTCAGCAACCGGTGCAGAGCTGTTGGTGCCAAATCTGCACAGCAGACGCAGCTGAGGCGTGCCAGGCCACACGGATTGCGCTGAGCCGTCCCGAAAGCCTGTGCCCACAATGGTCATTGTGGTACCGCCTGTGGTGGGGCCGGCAGAAGGGTACAACGACGACGCTGTGATGAAGGTGTACACAAACGATGCGGTCTCGGTAGAATATACTGAACCGTCGCCGGATATGCGCAATGTGACCTCGCCTGCACCGGGAGCAGCAAGAGGAGAGACCGGTAGCGTAAATGTGAGCACGTACGCATCCTGTAAAGTGACAGCAAGCAACACGTTGTTGAGAGTCACAGTGGTCGATGCTGTAAAGCTGTAGCCCAGGATGCTGATGGTCGAGCCACCCGCCGCCGGAGCAAGAGGTGGATACACTGCTCTGATCGTCGGTTGCAGAAAGCTCGTGAAAGACACTGCAGGCACCCCACCGCGGAAAGTGCGACCACCGTCGCGTGAAATGCGTATCTCATACGTATTGACGGCGAGCGGTGGGGTAGTGCACTGAAGCAGCACCGATGACGAACGTGTTGCAGGTACCACAGCGTATGATAAGCCGCTCCAAACAAATTGACACCACCATGATACAGAGGCACCCGCCGGGTCAAAGCCAGTGCCGGCTACTTGCAAGGTTGTGCCGCCTGAGGACAGACCTTGAGCGGGTGTGACTTGAGTCACGTTCAGAATAGCATAGGCGACGAAGTTTACGGTGCTTGATGCAAAATCATTGTTGTTGTTGCTGACTGTAACGACGGCCGCCCCTGCGCTGAGCACTGGCGCGGTACACTGAACCAGTTGTGACGTTATGAACGTGGCACTAAGGACGGTCGCTCCGACCCGACAGGCAAGATTAGGCGATCTTCTGAATCCTGTGCCCGTGATGGACAACACCACACCACCGGTGATGTCACCAAGCGCAGGCACTACCGCAGACACGGTCTCTGGACTGTAATACCAAAACCCGGCGAAAACCGAGAAGAAGTCCACGCCGTTCGACGCCAGGGTCAAAGTTGCGTAACCGGTCACTCCTCCCAATGGTGACGCCGGTGTCGTGCAGTAGACTGTGGTGTTTGATGCAAAAGATGCAGATACTGTAGCCCAAGTGCCTGGCACGCCAAAGCGACAAGACAAGGCGGAATCGTTACGGAAGCCGGTTCCAGTCAGGGTAATCACAGTGCCGCCGGTGGTAGGACCCGCAGGTGGGACTGGAAGATTGACCACTACAGGCGGTGTGAAGTATGAGATAGTGGCACTGGTACTGGTATAATCCACACCATTCAATGTGACGAACACGGATACGCTCTCAGCAGTCCATGCAGCGGGTACCGGACACGACACCAGAGCCGCGCTCACAAACGTGCCACTGACGCGGTACGGACCGTGGGGGTAAGGAGAAGAGCCGAATCGACAGCCCAAGCGAAATGTGTTCTGAAATCCAGACCCTGCAATCGTGACAACTGCGCCACCTGTCACAGCAAACAACGCGACACCCGACACACCCGTCACCGAGGGTTGAGCGTAATACGTCAGGGTTGCTGCAGCTGTGACAGACTCCTGCGTGTTGAGGGTCCGTACGCCCACGGTCACCACCCCAGCTGCATGCGCGGGTGCTGCACACGTGAGCATGGTGGCAGATAGGAAGGTAGCGGGCACGGGAATGGAATCGATCAGGCAAACCAATACAGTGGTTTCGGATGGCGCCAGAATGTTGGAACCATAAATGGTAATCACTGTTCCACCAGTGGTGAGAGCCATTGTCGGCTCAAGCGAAGTGATGGTCGGCTGAAGCGAGTACATGAACTGCCAGGCTGGAACTGCTGCCGTATAACCGAAGTAGCTGTTCTGAAGCGTCAGCGCCACAATGGATGTGGGCGTGGGAGCAGCGGCCGATGATGCAGTGCAGGTGATGAC
>ENA-ORBV01014028-ORBV01014028.1-microbial-mat-metagenome-genome-assembly--contig:-NODE-14028-length-12071-cov-18.608054_pt1 | contig 12071 bp, 8 predicted proteins | sample MGYA00237777_ERZ505514 | MGnify/ENA primary metagenome ERZ505514 (study PRJEB26160, sample SAMN06269048) | microbial mat metagenome | isolation source: Oligotrophic lake microbial mat | place... | reverse complement strand
AAGAAATCTTGAAGGACAAAATCAGCTATGACAACGAAGAAAGCTTGGATAACGGTACCCTCGGTGAATTGATGTATCGTGATGAAGACTGCCACGCCATTGCCTACAAGGACGACCACCAGAACAAGGGCAAGCAGGATGTTCGTGCCGTCAAAGAACATCTGGAGGATGCTAACGATGCCGTCAGTGAGCATTACAAACAGGTGTCCAAGTGTTTCGAAAAGGAGGACAAAGCTAACAAGATGGAGGCACTCATGCTGAAGATCATTGCAAAATTTGGTACCGAGGAAATCACCAAGACGAAGGTTGTCCAGAAAGAAGAAGCTGGTGGCATGGAAGAAGCTTCGGTTTCCAGTTCCAGTTCCAGTGAGATGAACGATGATTGTAGTTTCGAAGAGGAAGAGGAAGAGGAAGAGGAGGAGGACGACGAGTAATCTGCCAGCGACAAGGAGGAGGAGGGTAAGTAGGGTAAGGACGTGGACGAGGAGGGAGGAGAAAGAATAAGCAGCCAGATGATCAAGGACGGAAGAAAAGACAACAAGACCAAAAATGGCAGGCAGCAATAACGAAACACATAGTGTTCAACATTGTATCCCATTTTTTGGGGTGTTTATAAACGCTCTACTAGCATTGGCACTGCTAGCATAGCCTCACTCGTGATTGGCTCCCCAAAAGTGTCTTTTTTGGTAGACACGAGAACCCCAATGACAAATAGGAGAATGTGCCAAACGATTGCTGTTTCCAACTTCAAATCAATAGTCAATAAAAAAACCAAAAATTACTATGAAGGTTGCTTGCAAAGCTCGAGGAGTTGTTTCCTACGACTTTTGGGTACAGCATAGGGTGACGGTGCCCGCTGTGGACATTACCCGTGTTGTGGGACTACATTCTCCCATCAAGGACAACGACATGAAGGAATCGACGCGTGCGTTGTACAAAGTCCACAAGGAATGCACCTACTACAAAGTTGTTTACAATGAGATCTTGCGGGCTTTTATCGAGGCCAAGGGTGAAATTGACAACGATGGATGGGCCAAAATGATCGAACAAGACAGTGGCTGCAAGACCAGTCTCTACGACTGCGAGGGACAGGAGAACGTGAATTATGTGGCTGATTACATTGAAACGGCGAAGGAGGCCGTTGGTACCTTCTACGAATACACAAACGAATGCTTCGCCAGCGACAAGAAACTCGACCACATGAACAAGCTCATGTGGGATATTTTCGCCACATTCTCCTCCGAAAGGATGGACACAGCCACGACCAAGGTTGTATTGTCCGACGAATCTGGCGAATCTGACTCGGAGTAGGAATGTATGCAGTCAAAATAGCCTCTACTAAACGTATAGAACTAATCAACGTCAATCTTTCGTTTATGATATGATTGTAGTGTTGATATTTGTTTGTTTGGTACTAATGTAATTTAGTTGCATAGTGTTGATAGTAAGTTGACCGACCTGTTCAGAACACCGTTGCATGGTTAGGGGCTGACCATGGGGGCAATGTCCGACCGGCGACAATTGACAAATAAGCAGCACCAAGCAGCACCAACACCACGACGCAAACCAATATCATTATTTAAGACTGTTGCCGCAAGGCAAGGCAAAAAACCAACCGATGAGCATAGAGTACCTATCCCGAGCAACAAAGCCCTGTGGCAGTGTCATCAACTACAGCTGTGAGGCGACAGATGACGAGAGAAAGACACGGACTTTTGTGTATAAGTGCGACGAGTTAACCAAAGACAACAAGAAAGCAGACACTATAGCCAAAGCGGTAATGGGACTGTTCCGTTCGCCAGCGTCACCTCCAACTTACCTTAGCAATGAGGATAGTTTTAGTTTGATATTGGTACACTTTTATTTCTACCAAGTTGTGGAGGGTAATGAGAGAGACAGCATCTGCATGAGTCTGGTCCTGATGGACGAAAGTTGCACTCTTGTGTTTGCCAGAGCTATCGGCCCTGCCGCTACTCTTCTAGAGCAGAGCCTAGGGAAATGCACTGACAGCCACGGTCTTGGCTCTCGGGTTGAGGTGAAAAGGCACAAGTGGTATTGGAAGACAGTGCCATATGCAGATGGATGTATGGTTGGCGGTGTTCTACTCATCCTGGAATGTGCCTGGAGAGATGGGCCTAGCCAAAAAGAGCACGACGAAATCAATATCTCCTGCTCCAGAGTTGACCTAAATGTGGCTGGAGTGGAACGTGCAGTGGACCATCATGCCATTGTGTTCAACGCCCTGCATAATCACTACGTAAAGGGTAAGCATGGGGTAATGGAGCCCATGACTCTGCCCTCATTATTCCAGGGCTTGTTCCTTCCTGACCCGAGCCAAAGGAATGAGTGGATGCGAGATGCTAAATTGAACCGAATATGTCCAGTTGTGAGTAAGGCATGCCTGTACTGTAGCCAGAGGAGGGGGTATCTTAAATGCGTTTATCTATTGTGTCCTCTGGATGAAGTGGAGGAGGAAATGGAAGACGCTTTTATTTTCGAGAACGCGGTGAAGCTGGCTTCCTTGGAGAGGCCCGGTGAGGCATCATACAAGAGGGCAAAATGTTTTGACGATCTAAGCCAAGAGGCTAAGATCGATTTTATGCTACGTTGGTATCGCAACGTGTTTTGGATAGAAGAAAAGGCAGGTCATGGTTGTCCGGAGTGGAAACATTTGATGCACGAAAAATACGGAGAGCAAAGGATCCTTCCCAAGCCTATCAGATTGCCCTTCTCCCAGGCATGATAGGCGCTACTAAACCCCAACCAGCGTTAATAATTTAGTTTGGAAATCATAGGTGATAATAATTAAAATAATTGATATCAATTAGACCAAATCGGTAATCAAAGCTGTCTCGTACTCCTGCATTCTGAAACGATTTGCACCTAGCTCCCCCTCGGACCGCAGCAGCTTCGTCTCCATGTCTCGTAGACGCTTCTGGAAACAAATATTTCTTTTGGCAATGCAGTTAATAATTTTTTGAAAGGACTCAGTGTCTTGCGGGTCCGTATCCATCAACCGCAGTCTCCCGTTTTTCAAGAAAAGGGTCTGTATTTTTTTGCTCTCTTCTATTTCTCTTTTAATAGAAAAAATCTCTCTTTTGGCGCGGACAATATCTCTCTTGACCATGACAACTAGTTCCTCCAGTGCTGGCTTGGCCGTAGCTAGTTGGGCAATTCGCGGTGTCACCGTAGTTGGCTCAATTCGGGGTGTAACCGTAGGTGTCTCCTGGTGTTCCATCAAATAATCCAACAGGGAGTGATGCCCACGGGCATTCCAACCCTGCTCAATCAAAAGAGTTAATCCATCTACCGTCCCCTCTGCTAAAGGTCTGTCTGCATGTCTGTCTGCATGTGTGCCTATGTGTGGCATCTCATCCTCCTCTGGGCTTTCATCTAGGTCTTCGGTCATGTCCACTTGAGTTTCCTGATTGATTTGGGTGGAAGCTGCAACAGGCATGTCTGGGTTATCGCTCTGGACAGCAATTTCACTTACCTCGTATGCTGTAATCTCGGGTATCCCCGTTGCAGCCGCGCCAGTTTTGTGGCTCACAGAATAGTGGGCGTTGCCCATGGTGCATGAAACAACTAGGCCGTTATCAGGTGCAAACGCAAAGTAAGTGTTGCAGAGATGGTTTGTGGATTATTGTGTCTGGTTTCTGTTACACAGCGGATAGGTGCCTTTGCCCCCATAACCTAGAAAGCAAGTCAAGTGCACCAGGTCATTGGTACCAGTGGTTTTTTTTTATCCAATCAATGACAGGACAGCTGCCGCGGACAAATGCCAACTGCCGGGTACACTACAGAAGTAGTGTGCAACAATTAAGTAGGGGGATGTTCCAAAGACCAATGCTAAGGTGCCTTTTTTAAGTTATTTTTTTTCTAAGGTGCCTTAATTTCCTATTTTATTGTCTTATCCAAATGGATTGCTATTCTTTGGTTTGTCACCTGGCTGGTGCTTTAACTAATATTTCATTTGGCTTTTGGTTTCAGCTGCTCCAAGAACTTGCTAGGAATTTCGATGGGTTCCTGGATTGTGAATTTCCCGGAGTTAGCATCCATTTCAGACACCGAGTAAACATGGAGCGCCCACTGCTCTAACTCCATGTAGTACTTCTTCTTTTGCGCCAACTCCTCTGCATTCCGCTTTAACTCTGCGTAGTCCTTCTTCTTGTTTTCCCTTTCTATCTTTCTCCTTTCCTGTTCCGACAACCCTAGTCCACAGTAGCGGTAATCGCGGAAAATCTCTGGAATTTGGTCCTGCTTCAGTTTATCGGATACCTTCAAATCCAACCTCTGTTTGCAACACGAAAAAACGTGTTGCTTGTGCCGGACAAATCCATTTGCGTAGGAGATGCCTGTATTGTCGGCCGTCCGAGGAACCGTGGGAATGATCATCTGCCTCCCCAGGTGATCTATCTGGGACAAATGAATTCCACTTTGCTTCATGAAAGCTATTGCTCCATTGACTCTGGCATCATCCTTGTTTTTGTTAGGCCAGACCAGCGTTACCTTAGAACATAGCTCCGGTCGACAAAGACACTTGAAGTAAATGCTGTCTTGCGGAATGTCGTCTATTGTTTGGTAGCGCGGCTTCTTTTTTCCCTTCTGCAGAGAGGAATAGGTAAGGGGTTCCGGTGTCTCCTGACCCGGGGGCGTGATGGCAGTGGTTTCGTTGGCTGGTGGCGCGACAACAGCAGTTACTGGAGGGGCAATAGGTGTTACAGGAAAAGGAACGGACACCATGGTTGGTCCAAGCGTCGATGGTGCTGCAGAAGAGCTTGCCGGCTTACTTTTGGTTCTTTTTTCGTCGTTTTTGACCGAAGAATACCACAATTTCGAGGGAAGGTGTACCTTGGCCGGAAACATGTGTGTGCTTGGTGCTCTGGCCAGTGGGATGCGTCTCTGGCTGGTTAGCCTCTGGCTGTTTATCCTAAAGCCGTTTTTTATTGTTGTTGTTTTTTTATGTACCATCTTCACAATGGGGGGAGGGACTGCTCTAGGGTTATAGTCGTTATCTCCCAAGGAGCTAGCAAGTGAGGATGCTTTGTGTATCAATTTATCCATGACGGGGGATCTATTAACAAGGGTTGCCGATAATTGTTGTATTTTCTTTTGGGAAGACAGAAATTCCCTAACTTTGTCAGTAACTCTCAATAACAAGCCAAGCGGTTCGCTTTCGCTGTTGCGCCATCCATCTAACTCTTCCATGGGATAGCGAAGTTGAGGTTCGGGCAGGGAATTAACAGAAATTGTGTTCTTGTTGAGGATTTCCCATATTGTGACGAAAAAATCCAGTTGTGACGATAGATGATCCATCACCCAGCCTGTCTCACAACTGCCAGGATCGGGTGCATTTGGCTTATCTGTTTGGGCAGAATGTAATTTTAATTTGGGTAGAAGATCATTTGCTGCTTTGGCTGTAGAGGTGAGAAGTAGTTGTATGTCATACTCGCTTACAGAGGTTGTGCCTGTTTTCGCTGGAGCGAGATAAGGATGAGTAACAATAAGTTGTGGTGGGTGGGTCAGAGGGTTTCCCAAAATTATAAGTATCACATACCAGCCATACTAATCGATTCTGCTGGGGAACTTTCCGCTAGTAACTTGTAGGGAACGGCAATTGTCTTGTAGTAACATCAGGAACCATTGCTTTATCTAGTGACTAACACCAACACTAGCAAGTAGCAGTAGTGTGCTAAAACCGAGTTCAACTTTTGACAGAAGTGAAACAAAAGCGCAAGAGAACTAACTAAAGAGAGGGCGGCGGCTGTGAAGAGGCTAAGCTGGGCGTGACCATTTATTTTGGTGTACCAACTCGAGTTGATGCTACGAATACTACTAGAATTCACAGTGCATTTTCTAGTGACGTTTCATGTTTACTATCAACCATCGTCGGACGGGTTATTAGCTACCATCGTCTTTCGGGTTCTTGTTGTTTCGAACCAATGACGAGAACACGTGTGACGTCTTTCCGTTTCACGCGCCGGCAAGGTTTTGCGTTGCCGGCGCTGGTTACAACCGTTATGTTGTTCAAAAGGTAGCTCATCTATCCCTTGAGGCGTTGGGTTTGATGTTCTTCCTGCGCCTTCTTGTTGTTCCGTTTATAGCTACTAGTAGTACTGTTATTGTGTAGGTATCTAGTACAGTGTAGCTAGCTAGGTGAGCACTCTAGTAGTAACAATATTTGTACTGTTTGATATGCCTTCGCCGTTTCCAGAAAACACGGGCCTCAAAACACAGGCACAACCGACGGGTTATCTCTTCTCTCTGTTTTCCATTTAATCGTTTTTTGATATTGTTTTGATTGTTTTTGATATGCACTCCGAAATCATGTGATTCGTTGGCAGCGCCTGCCAACGTGGGCTACTGCCTATGCTTTCCTGATGCAATGATGTAATTTTGATTACATAAAATGATTTCCTATATTGGAATAAATACAAAGACGTGAACCACGAAAATGGAGGACGACAGAAAACCGGCACCAGAAGACCTCGGAGCGCCCTACAACGACCAAGCTCTGTCGGCTTCGGATATGGGATCAATATGGGATGTGCTGCCCTCAAAAGTACCTGCCCCAGATCATACCACTGCAAGTCGATTGAGAGGAGAGAAGCATTACAAAAGCTCAAGTGAAGGTTCTTTGAAAATGGGGTACCATCCTTCGGCAAGTACTGCTACTTTGGTATATCCTGGCAAAGCCCATAACACAATACAATCTATGGCTTATTTCAGGAAGGAAACAACGAAAGAAGGAGATGCATATTACTGTCCAACCAATTCAGTTCCCCCGGCAAGTGATATGACTCACGTCCATTACTACAATAACCAAACATTTTTGTTGCCGACCTCTCACGCCCAGTTCTCCAAGGCGATGGAGTTGAAGCTTCATCAAATATGTCAGAAGCGTGGTTACGCACGTGCTATGATTGACAACCTCAGCAGCGGTGATGACCGGGTGGTCATATCTGAAGGGGAGACCGCGTCCATTATGAATAAGTTGTTGGAGGGCGAAAAAATGTATAATTTGGTTTACAATTTCTGCATTATGGGAGGGTTGCCAAAACCATTGGACGTGTTGTTGGCACCTTTTCAGATCATTATGAGCATGATGGGTTACTCGGTAGAGGAGGCTTATTTCGGAAAGGATACCATGATAAACATCAGAAATTACGGTCAAGTTGCCCGGGAGAATTGGGAAAGAAAACAGGAAATTCCAGTCATCGCACTGGGTGACTATCTGGTGAAGCCCATAGAAAAAGTTCACAAAGTCCTTGACGCAATGGCGAAGGACTTGCATGGGAATTTTCAGAGGCTACCGTCGTGGAGTGTTATTAAAAAAGGATGGTCAAACTCAATGAATGCGGTTCATCGTCTATGGTTCGTGTGGCCAAATTCGCGGACTAAAGACGTGCGGGCATATGTAATCGATTGGGTCTGGACAGAACTAGCAGGATGCCAGTCACACGAGCAGATGGTAAATAAGATACATGCAAAAGTACAACTAATGATTGCTGATTTGATCCCAGGGAGCAAGAAGCAGGCCGAACCCTCCTTTCGGTCCTTGGCTAGCAACAAGGCATATCAAGGCCTGCCGTCAATGCCCCCCCTTCACTACCCATACGCTCAGCATGGAATACAATGGCCCCCTCATCCAAGCACCAGTCGACAGGGAAACATTGCTGGATGGAACCTTGCTAGATGGCCACACTCTGCGACGCTACCGCCCATGCCCCCCCAGCCTACGCACATTCACTTCCCCAACGATCCGCGTAGTTCGCGTCAGCCAACCATTAAACCCAAAGATCTGGCAGCCAACTTTGTAAGCCCAGATAAATATAGCCAAGATGAGCGTGGTGCCTGCAAGGCTTTGCTCGACCTCGACCAGACGAGCAAAAACGCAAACAAGGAGAAATCGGGTGCAGCATCACCAAGGGACAAAATAGCCGATGAAGAAGATAATCCGTTTGGCATGAACGGTGATGACGATGAGGATGACAAGGAAGGGTTGAACTACGACTTGGGTGTGTCAGATTCCCCACATACATCCGACTCAGTGCCGAAGACCAATAAAGTCAACAGGGATCCGGATACTGTAACTGAGAATACGTCAGAGGCGATAGGCGGAGATGAGGGAGTAGCAACCGGGGATTGCAAAGAATCAGAGTCAGTGCCGAAGACCAATAAAGATAATGAGAATAAGTCAGAGGCGATAGAGTTGGATACCAAAGAGGGGAAGACAAGGAAGTCGGCAAATAATGAAACGGAATTGAACGTTGAGAAATCGAATGAGCGGGATGACCAGAAGGCAGAGGGAGTAACAGAAAGTCCCGGCACGGAAGAGAATAAGTCAGAGGAGACCAAAGAGGGGAAGACAACGAAGTCAGCAAATGATGAAACGGAATTGAACGTTGAGAACTCAACTGAGAATGAGCCGGATGTCGCAGCAGCAGAAGACACTGAGGTGAATGCAAACAGCAAGCAACCGGATCTGCAAACGAAGAACGATATGGGCGAGGAAGAGAGACCCAAATCCAATCTGCCGGTTGAAGTTGATGCACCCTGTGAAGATAAATCCAAAACCAAACCCAAGCGCTCTCGGACAACAAAGAAGGGGGGGAACAACGGTCCCAAGAAAAAGAAAAAGAAAACCACACCAAAACAAATTAAGCCCTTCAATTTACCAAAAGGAGACAGGGATCTGTATGAGATTCTTTTGGACGAAGAAAAAGAAAAGATCGTATTTGGTGACATGGCATCCAGTGCCGCGTGCAAAAAAAGGCGTGGGAACTGGAAAGCTGGAGGCAAAGACTGGGTGAATGATTGCCGACGAGCCTACAATTCTATGTGTCTGCTTCATTGCCGCATGAATTATCAAGGACTAATTGGGAAAGGTTGGGAGGAGGAGGATGCGCTGGCTGTTGTTGTGGGGTTGAAGATGCACCCAGAGAATGCTGTTCAGCGGGGGGATGTAGAGGCTTGTATGGCAACGTGGCTAGGGAGTGTGGAAGCAAAACAAGCGGTCGAAGTTGTTGGCCAGATTGGGGCGGCTCTCAGAGGCCGTGGGATATGGACCATGCTGGAAGAAAAGATAGCCATTGACAAGGCATGGGATGAAGTAAGCGCAGCAATGAACAAAAAGCCCAAACTTGACAGTAAGGCATATGCCAAAATGTATTATGGCTTGAGAGAAACATACAAGCTGGACAATAGAAAAAAGAATGTGGCAACAATCGTGGATGCATGTTTCCTGGAAGAAGCCGAATCGTCACTTATGTGCCAATCCGAGGTACATAAATTTCTAATGGAATTGAAATAAATGGTGTAGAAAACAAAAGAGCACATCACTATTTTAATAATTCGTGTTGGGTTCTAAACCTTTTACCAATCCAGCAGTGATCACAGTAAAGTAGAAATATAATTTGCAAAAATGCAAGAGTAGGCCCACAGCACCACCACAAACAGATTACCCATTCCCCAATCCTATAGCAAGTAGGCCAGGTTAGACATTTGAATTTTGCCTGCAACTGCAAAACTCATGGAGCTGTGTAACTTTCCCTCTTTCCATGAGACATGTTGGCCAAATCTCACTGTGGGTTCTGACATAGCCTGGATTCTCCACAGCTGGACAACCAAGGTGCCCACAACCAAAAGTCAGATACCTATGTTGATCTAAATCCATCCTACTAAACACAAATGCACTGAAAACAACAATGTTTGTAAGAATTGAGGGAACCACAACCAGAAAACCCACATCCCCCCATGCCATGACCATGTGAAAATTCAGGAGCTGGCTCACAGCACCACCAAAAGTGAACAACCTTCCACATCAGCAATAGGTGAATTTAGATTCAATGGACATGTGGTCAAGACCTACAAATGTTGAGGGTAATTTAACCATAGGAATTTCTAGACTTTTTTACTCCAAACAACAACAATGGTTTGCTGGCACCATTTGTGGCCACACTAAAAATTGGGACCGTGTGAGACCTATTTATTGCTGTGCTGATGTGTTGGACCAAGTGAAAAAATGTGGTAACGGCCGAATACGGTGATTAGAATCATTAGGCTAGGCTAGTAGAATAAATAAATAACATACAATAGGGTGGAACATGATGAAGTGACTGTGGCATTAGAATAATTTGGTTACTGCCCGATTTAACTAAGCAGGTTGACTGGCAGGGGGGGTTGTGGAATGTAAAATGGTGTTGGCTTTACCTGGATAACGGTCCTGCCAAGACAGTCTTCTATGCTGTCCAGCAACTTGTATGCAACAAGATTAACAACCTGCCCATCGTCATGATAAACGATTTTATTCATAGCATCCAATACAAATTTTGATAGGTTGTCAACATCCGGACCTTTTGTTGTCACATGCCATGTAGTTGTGTTGTGCCGAGACTTCAAGTTGTGGGGCGCACGGCGATTAGCCACAAAATGATGCAAAGGCCTCTTCGTATAAAACCAGACAGTTACGGTAACGGGCGTCCCGATGGGGTATAAAATTAGGGAAATTTGTTGGGTTTGCATGGCACAGCGCATGGTGTGGATGAAATCACCCATCTTTCTTTGAGAGGGGCCATAAAGACCCCGGTTGAAGAACCTGTTGCGTGCTAGTGGACAAGGGTTGCCTTGGATAGAAAAAATGAAGGATCTGTTTCCGGAATCGAACGACACGTATGGAGAGGAAATATGGTTGCTAGATGGCCCGATTCCTGCGTTTCCTACGACCGGGTGTGCGATCTCTGGGATGTTGTTTTCTTCATCGTCGCTAGATGCTATTTCAATTACCTCCCTAGAGGGGCGACGAGCAAACATATTGATGATGCCAAACAATTATGCCATTAAATTGAGCAAATGATTTTGAACTTTGATGATTTCTTATTATGTTTCATTAGAACCGTTTGGTGTAGCAACTATCCCTGATGTCTTGGTTGAAGATACATGAGGGAGCTGGTACACAAGAAAATTTTAGTTGGATTAAGTGTGCGGATTAAGTGTACGGGAGAGAGGTGTGAGTGAATGACGTACTCACTTTTTTGTCTCTTGCGAGACCATCCTATTGTCTCGCCCAAACTTTGTACAAGGCAAATGAATTTTTGACTATGGGATAATGAGTAGGTGACATAGAGATGTAAGTCTTGTAAAAAAGACGGTACGAGACCAAGATACATAGGAGAATGGCTGGACCTGCCCGACTCACCGGGTGTTAGCCTAGGTACTGCGAGACCTCGGGAAGCCCAGGGACCCACTAATGGTAACACAGGGGAAAGTGTATTGTACTGTATGTGTGTCACACTCTCACCTTTAAAATTCCGTTTGACGAAATTAGCTGCAGTAGCTCAGTCGTGGTGGCACGGTCGGAGTGGACATAGTACAGTAGGTTCTGGTGCTGTGTAGTTATCCGCCATTCAAATTCCAGAGTGGGACAGAATCGCTAATTTCTGAGGGGACATTTCAGTCACCTAAAAGTGCAAACCGAGTGAGTGATGTGGTGCACACCTACATTGTTGCCAAGCTTCACCTTGCAGACTGCTAAAGCACTGTCTGTGCAGCAAGGTTCTTGCATGTGCTTGGACTGCAGAGATGAGCAAGACCACTGCTGCACAAGTTTTGAGCACATGCAATTTGGATGGTCACAGTACGCACCCACATTCCGTGACATGTTGTCTCACCAATGTGTCTCCTCACTTTGTGTGTCAATGTGGCCGACTTGTTTGAAAATTGCAGTTCAACACATTCACAGTGCAACAAACATTGCACCTTTCCGGTGACTAGGTTTTCAACAGTTGGGATGGCCCAGCAGCATTGGGACACTGCATTTGGTTGTTTTCTAACTGACACAAACTGATGTCGAGTCACAGCACTATGGATTCCCCAGTTTCGCTCAATTCAACTTTGAAAGGGTTTTGTTCAATGTTCCCAATGAAACAATGCAGCCAGCTTCATTTTCAATGAGAGGCAGCAGACAAAAATTGAAGGAAAACAGAAACAATGATGATGTTGATAGTCACAACACAATGACGATGACAATGATGATCCAACAACAACAACAACAACAACAACAACAACAACAA